>Ga0075152_10003906_pt1 | contig 10319 bp, 9 predicted proteins | sample JI61114C2DNA_FD_70964 | JGI IMG/M metagenome (GOLD analysis project Ga0075152, IMG submission 70964) | Wastewater effluent complex algal communities from Wisconsin, to seasonally profile nutrient transformation and Carbon sequestration -... | ecosystem: Engineered > WWTP > Effluent > Algae...
GCCTTCGCCCCCGACGGCGACGTCGCCGGCGACCTTGCCGCGTACGGCGCCGACGTCATCGTGCTCGACCCGCCCGAGGTCCGGGACGCCGTGATCGCCCACCTCCGCGGCGTGGTGGGAGGTGCGGCGTGACCACCTCCGCCGACCAGGTGTCGCGCCTGCTCGCGCTCGTCCCCTACCTGCAGCAGCACCCGGACGCCGACCTGCGGCGCACCGCCGAGGTGTTCGGCGTGACGCCGCGCCAGTTGATCGGGGACCTCAAGGTGCTGTGGTTCTGCGGCCTGCCCGGCGGCACGCCCGGAGACCTCATCGAGGTCGACATGGACGCCCTCGAGACCGACGGTCGCATCCGCCTGTCGAACGCCGACTTCCTGTCGCGCCCGCTGCGGTTCACCCTCGACGAGGCCATGTCCCTGGCCGTCGCCCTGCGGGCGCTGCTGGACCTGGCCGACACCTCGCTGCGGGCGTCGGTCGAGTCCGCGCTGGCCAAGATCGAGGCCATCGTCGGCGCGGGGCCGCGCGTCGGCGTCCGGCTGGCCGGCGGCGAGGACGCCGTCCGTGACGCCCTCACCGACGCCCTCGAACGCCGCGTCGCCGTGACGCTGGAGTACAACGGGGCCTCGCGCGGCGTGACGTCGCACCCCCTGGTCGACCCGCTCAGGGTGGCCGTCCGCGACGGCTACGCCTATCTGGACGCGTGGAGCTACGAGCGGGACGCCTGGCGCACCTACCGGCTCGACCGGATCGTCGCGGTGACCCCGAGCCGGCAGGCGGTGGCTGACCACGGCGCGGCCCCGAGCTTCGAGGGCGGCTGGCTGGACCACCGCCCGGACGCCGTCGAGGTCACCCTCGACCTTGCCCCTGACGGGGCGTGGATCACCGAGTACTACCCGCTGCGCTCTGTCGCGACCCTGCCCGGCCGGGGCGTCCGGGTGAGCCTGCTGGTCGCCGACCCCGTGTGGCTGCGGCGCCTGCTGCTGCGGCTCGGGCCCGCGGTGCTCGCGGTCGACCCGCCCGAGGGTGCGGCGTCCGCGCGCACCGCCGCCCGCGATGCCCTTTCCCACTACGCGTGACGCCGTCAGGGCGGGACCCGTGGAGGCCTTCGCTAGGATGGGCGCCGCCCCGGCGGGCAACCGGAGCCGGGTGCACGTAGACTGGTGAACCTCACCGGACGATCGAGGAGAGATTGTGACCGCGCTTAACTTCCTGGGTGGACCCTACGACCTGCTGATCCTGGCGGTCGTGGCCCTCATCCTCTTCGGTGGCACGAAGATGGCCGGCTTCGGCAAGAACGCGGGCAAGGCGATCCGCGAGTTCAAGGAAGAGACCAAGACGCTCTCCCAGCCCACGCAGGCCGAGACGACGGCCGCCAACACGGTGGCCGACGCCGAGCTGGTCGAGCCGCGTCCGGTCGTCGAGCAGAAGCCCGAGAACCAGGCCTAGCCTTGGCCCGACTCAACCTGGGCTGGCTCAAGCCCCCGAAGGTGCCCGCCGACGGCGTCATGAGCCTCGGCGACCACCTACGGGAGTTCCGTTACCGGGTGGTCATCTCCGCGCTGGCCATCCTGTTGGGCATGGTTGTCTGCGCGTTCTTCAATCGCGAGATCCTCGGGTTCATGTTGATCCCCTGGAACGAAGCCCAGGCCATCATCAAGGGCAAGCACGAGAACCTGGACGTTCAGATCGTCCTCCAGAATGTGACGTCACCGCTCGTCTTGGTGCTGCGGGTCGTGGCCATGGGCGGCTTGGTCCTGACCAGCCCGTTCTGGCTGTACCAGGTGTGGGCCTACCTGCGCCCTGCGTTGCTCCGTGCCGAGAAGAAGTACGCCCTGGCCTTCATCGGGGCCGCGGTTCCGCTCTTCCTCTTCGGTTGTGCCCTTGGCTTCGTCGTGCTCCCGCAGGGCATTTCCTTGTTGCTCTCGTTCACCCCTGACCAGCTGCACGTTGTGAACCAGATTCATGTCGACGACTTCTTGGTGTTGGTCATGCAGCTCATGCTGATCTTCGGCCTCGGCTTCTTGCTACCGCTGGTCGTGGTGGCGCTCAACCTTGTCGGGCTGCTGTCGGGAGCGACCTTGAAGAAGTCGCGCAAGGGCGTCGTCTTCGGCTGCTTCGTGTTCGCCGGCGCGCTCACCCCGGGAGGCGACCCCTTCTCCATGCTCGCGCTCTCGCTTCCGATGATGATCCTCTTCCTGGTCGCCGAGATGATCTGCCACGCCAACGACAAGCGACGTGCCAAGCGGCTCGCTGCGGCGGAGGCGGCCGAGGCCGCCGAGACGGCGGCCCGGCTCGGACAAGCGGCGATCCAGGCGTGACCGGCCAGCCCCGCCGGCGCACCCTCACCCTGCTGGTCAACCCGTCCTCCGGCCGGGGACGCGCGCGCCGCAAGCTGCCGTGGGTGGTCGCCGAACTGGGCGACGCCCTCCCGGACGCCGACGTCATCGTCCGCATCACCACCGACTACGCGGACGCCCGCGCGCAGGCGTCCCGGGCAGTCGCGTCCGCCCTCGAGGGGGACGCGCTGCTCCTCATGGGCGGCGACGGCATGACCTCGATCGGGCTGAACGGGGCGGCGTCCACCGGCGTTCCGGTCGGCATCCTGCCGGCCGGCACCGGCAACGACTTCTGCCGCGGCGTGGGCCTGCCCACCAAGCTGGACGCCGCCGTCGAGGTCATCCGGGCCGGCCACACCGAGGACCTCGACCTGATGAGCGTCGACGGCGAGCTGGTCGACGGTTCGCAGCGCCGTTGGGTGGGGTCGATCCTGTCGACCGGCTTCGACGAGAAGGTCAACTGGCGCACCAACCATCTGCCGTTCAGCATCGGCGCCCCCTCCTACGCCTACGGCACGCTCGCCGAGCTGGCCCGCTTCAAGCCGCTGCGCTACCGCATCGAGATCGACGGCGTCCCCCGCGAGCTGGACGCCATCCTCATCGCCGTCGGCAACGCGGGCGTCTTCGGCGGCGGCATGCGCGGCTGCCCGGACGCCGACGTGCGGGACGGCCTGCTCGACGTGACGATCGTCCACCCCGTCGGGCGCGGCACCCTCCTGCGCCTCCTCCCGCGCCTGTTCGACGGCTCCTTCAAGACCAACCCGGCCGTCGAACTGCTGCGCGCCCACGAGGTCGTCGTCGACGGCGACGACCTGTTCGGCATGGCCGACGGCGAAGACTTGGGACGCCCCCCGTTCACCTGCCGGGTGGTCCCCGGCGCCATCCGGCTGTACACGCCGCAGCGTCTGTGAGGTGAGTCCTGTTCTTGTGGCTAGGCTGCGGGACATGCCGGAGCGGTTCGATCTCACCTCCGTGACGCTGCGCGAGTACCGCAGCATCGCGCGCTGTCACGTAGCTCTGCGCCCCTTCAACCTGCTCGTAGGGCCGAACGGATCGGGGAAGTCGAACTTCGTCGACAGCCTGCGACTGGTCTCGCAGTCGCTCAACGAGAACCTTGACAACGCGCTGCGTGAGCGCGGCGGGGTTGCGGAGGTTCGTCGCCGGTCGACCGGGCATCCGAGGCATTTCGGCATTGGTCTGTCCTTCCGGTCCGCTCGGTTCTCCGGCGAGTTCAAATTTCAGATCGGGGCGGTGGCCGGCGGAGACTATCGGGTCACCAGGGAGACCTGTCGGGTCAACTGGCAGTTCGAGCGTCCGGATTCGTTCTACGACGTGCGGGAAGGCGAACTCGTCGAGAGTTCGATGAACCACGCCTCCCCACGCGTGGTGGCAGATCGTCTGTTCCTGGTGGCGGTCTCCGGCCTGCCGGAGTTCCGGCCGGTCTTCGACGGCCTGGCCGGTGTCAACGTGTTCAACATGAACCCGGATGTCATGCGGGAGCCGCAGAAGCCAGATCCAGGTGACCTCCTGCGTCGAGACGGCTCCAATGTGGCGAGCGTGCTCGAAACGCTGCGCCGGACACGTCCGGATCTCAAGGCGGGCGTCGAGGACTACCTGCGTCGGATCGTCCCCGGCATCGAGTCGGCGGATCGGCTGGAGATCGGTGCGTGGGAAACCCTGGCGTTTCGCCAACTTGTGGCTGGTTCCCCGAACCCCTGGTCTTTCCAGTCGACGTCGATGAGCGATGGGACGCTTCGGGCCCTGGGGGTCCTCGTTGCACTCTTCGCGGTCCCCAACGGCTCACTCTGGAGTCCTGTCGCGATCGAGGAGCCCGAGTCCGCCTTACATCCGGCAGCGGCGGGATACCTCTTCGACGCGCTGCAGACCGCCAGCGAACTCCGCCAGGTCATCGCCACCACCCACAGCCCCGAACTCCTTGATTCGGAGGACCTCGATCCGCGCTCACTTCTGTCCGTCCGTGCCGACGACGGCAAGACGGTGATCGCGCCCGTCAATGGGGCGGGCATCGAGGCGATTCGGAGTCGTCTCTTCACAGCGGGTGAGCTGCATCGGCTCGATCAGCTTGATCCCGAGCCCAGCCCTGACGTCGCACAGGAGCTCTTCTGATGCTTGAGGTGGCGTGCATCGTCGAGGGCCACGGTGACGTAGACGCTCTACCGATCCTGCTGCGCAGGATCGGGGAGCGGGACGGGCAGATCGTGCGCGTACGGTCGCCCCACCGGGTGCCGCGGTCGCGCATGACCGGCTCCGAGTTGACCCGCGCGGTTCGCTTTCAGGCGAACCAGGTGGCGCCCACGTCGGGTGCCGTGCTGGTGGTCCTGGACAGCGATGACGACGAGCCCGCGATGTTGGTGGCGTCCATCAAGGAGGTGCTCCCGTCTGATATCGATCGAGTGGGGGTCGCGCCCGCCGTGCGTGAGTTTGAGGCTTGGTTCCTCGCGGGTGTCGAGTCGCTCGTGGGTCACCGGGACGTGCTGACCAACGCCACCTTCAGCGAGGACCCTGAAGGTCCACGGGACGCCAAGGGTCGGCTGTCCGAGCTCATGCACGTCCGCTACAACGCCGTTCGGCACCAGCCCGCCTTCGCGGCCCAACTCGATCTTGACTTGGCGGAACGGCGGAGCCCCTCGTTCCGCGGGCTGCTGGAGCAGGTTCGTGGCTGGTACCCGGGCACCACGGCGGCTGTCTACGGTGGCTAGCGCGCCGGTTGTGCCGCCGCTCGGACCCGAGTTCGCCGCGTTCGCGGCGGGCTACGCCTTCGCCCTCGACGACTACCAGCGGGACGCCTGCGCGCACATCGAGGCGGGCTCCGGCGTCCTCGTCGCCGCGCCCACCGGCGCCGGCAAGACGGTCGCGGGGGAGTTCGCGGTCTTCCTGGCCCTGCGCGACGGACGCAAGTGCTTCTACACCACGCCCATCAAGGCGCTGAGCAACCAGAAGTACGCCGACCTGGTCGCCCGGCACGGCGAGGCCAACGTCGGGCTGCTCACCGGCGACACGTCCGTCAACGGCGAGGCGCCGATCGTGGTCATGACGACCGAGGTCCTGCGCAACATGATCTACGCGCAGTCCCGGACGCTGGCCAACCTGGGCTTCGTGGTCATGGACGAGGTCCACTACCTCGCCGACCGCTTCCGCGGGCCCGTCTGGGAGGAGGTCATCATCGGCCTCGCCGAGTCGGTCCAGATCGTCGCCCTGTCGGCCACCGTGAGCAACGCCGAGGAGTTCGGCGACTGGCTCGCCGAGGTGCGCGGCGCGATGGCGATCGTGCTGAGCGAGCGGCGTCCGGTGCCGCTGTTCCAGCACGTGATGGCCGGACGCCGCCTCTACGACCTCTTCGCGGACGCGAGCACCGACGTCAACCCCGAGCTGACGCGGATGGCGAAGGAGGAGTCGCGATTCGTCCGGGACGACTCCCGGAGCCAACGCGGACGCCGCCAGCGCGACCGCATCGACGCCAACCGCGGCAAGCACACCGACCGGCCGAACCTGGTGCCCCGCCGCGACGGCGCGATCGAGAAGCTTGACGCCGAGGGCCTCCTGCCCGCCATCTACTTCATCTTCAGCCGGGCCGGCTGCGACCAGGCGGTCGGGCAGCTGATGACCTCGGGGCTGCGTCTGACCACCCCCGCCGAGCGCGCCGCCCTGGACGAGATCGCCGCCCGGCACGTGGCGTCCCTCAGCGACGAGGACCTCGAGGCTCTCGACTACCGCGGCTTCGCCGAGGCGCTGCGGCGCGGGATCGCCGCCCACCACGCGGGCCTGCTGCCGGCGTTCAAGGAGTGCGTGGAGGAGGCGTTCGTCCGCGGCCTGGTGAAGATCGTGTTCGCCACCGAGACCCTCGCGCTGGGCATCAACATGCCGGCCCGCTCGGTGGTGCTGGAGAAGCTCGTCAAATTCAACGGCGAGGCCCACGCCGACATCACGCCGGGGGAGTACACCCAGCTCACCGGCCGCGCCGGGCGCCGCGGCATCGACGTGGAGGGTCACGCCGTCGTGCTCTGGCAGCGCAACTTCGACCCGCGCTCCGTCGCCGGGCTGGCGTCCCGGCGCACGTACCCCCTCAAGTCGGCCTTCAGCCCCACCTACAACATGGCGGTCAACCTCGTCGGCACCGTCGGACGCGAGCGGGCGCGCATCCTGTTGGAGCAGTCCTTCGCCCAGTACCAGTCGGACGCGTCCGTGGTCGGCCTGGCCCGGACCGTCGCACGCAACACGGCCCGGGCGACCGAGCTCTGGACCAGGGCGGCCTGCGACCGCGGCGACTTCGTCGAGTACGCCGAGTTGCGCTCCGAGATTGGACGCCTTGAGGCGGACGCCGCCCGCGCCCGCCGGTCCGACCGCCGCGCCGAGTCGCTGTCGGCCCTGCTGGAGCTGCGGGCCGGCGACATCGTGAACGTGCCCGGTGGGCGGCACGCGGGCTGGGTGCTCGTCACCGACCCGGGCCTCGGCAACACCCGCGAGGGCCCGAAGCCGATGGTCCTGACCCTCGACCGGCAGCTGAAGAAGCTGGAGTTGGCCGACTTCCCCACACCGCCCGCCCCCGTCGCCCGGATGCGCGTCCCGAAGCACTTCGATCCCCGCTCGGCCGCCGACCGGCGCAACCTCTTCGCGGCCTTCCGCAGCAAGCTGGCCACGGTCGACCTCACGCCCTCGGCGTCCGCCGGCTCGACGATGGACGCCGACGTGGCCGCCCGCGTCACCGAACTGCGGGACGCCGTGCGCAGGCACCCCTGCCACGACTGCCCCGACCGCGAGGAGCACGCCCGCTGGGCCGAGCAGGCGCTGCGCCTGGAGCGGGAGAGCGCGACGCTGCGCGCGGCGTCCGAGAAGCGGACGAACACCATCGCGGTCAAGTTCGACCGCATCTGCGGCGTCCTGGAGGCGCTCGGGTACCTCGATGAGGGCGGCCGCACGGTCACCCCGGCCGGCCGCATGCTCGCCCGGGTCTACTGCGAGCTCGACCTGGTCACCGCGGAGTGCGCGCGGGCGGGGCTGTTCGACGAACTCACCGCGCCCGAACTGGCTGCCGTGATCTCGACCCTCATCTACGAGTCTCGCGGCGGCGACGGCCGGCGCCCGGCGCGCATGCCGAACCGCTCGACCGAGATCGCCCAGACGGCGCTCCGCCAGGTGTGGCGCGAGGTCGGCCTGCTGGAGCGCGACCACAAGCTCGACAAAGGACGCAATCCCGACATCGGCTTCGCCGAGCCGGTCCACGCGTGGGCCGCGGGCGAGCACCTGGCCGACGTGCTGTACCGCAGCGACCTCACCGCCGGCGACTTCGTCCGGTGGACGCGTCAGGTGATCGACCTGGCCGGGCAGCTGGCGGACGCCGCCGGCCCCGGTCCGCTGCGGGAGACCTGCCGCGAGGCGGTCTCGCTGATGCGCCGCGGGGTGGTGGCCGCGGCCTACGAGGAGGACGACTGAGCGATGAGTTTCACGGTCTTGGCGCTGATCAGCGCCGTGGCGTTGCTGGGACCCTTGTTGTCCCTGCCCCGCTTCCGGGTGCCCGTGGTGATCGGTGAACTCATGGTGGGCATGGCGCTGGGCCGCAGCGGCCTCGGCGTGCTGGATTCCACGAACCAGACCCTCTCGTTCATGGGTGAGATCGGGTTCGCGCTCGTCATGTTCGTGGCCGGGAGCCACGTCCCCGTCCTCGACCCGGCGATCCGGCGCGGCATCGGCCGCGGCGCGCTGCGGGCCGCCGGCGTCGGCGTCCTGGCGGTGCCCGCCGGGCTGGCGATCTCGAGCTTCTTCGGGGACGCCCACGGCTGGCTCTACGCCGTGTTGCTGGCCTCGTCCTCGGCTGGACTCGTCCTGCCCGTCATGGGCGGCGTGAAGGTCACGTCGACCCCGGGTCTGGAGTTCCTGACCCAGCTCGCCGTCGCCGACACCGCCTGTATCGTCGCGCTGCCGCTGGCCATCGACCCGGCCAATGCGGGGCGCGCGGCCGTGGGGGCGCTCGCGGTCACCCTCACCGCAGGCGCCTTCTACTGGTTCCTGGGCTGGGCGGAGAAGTCCGGACGCCGCCGCGCCGTCCACGACGTCTCCGAAAAGCGCAAGCTCACCATCGAGCTGCGCGTGGTGCTCACGATGCTCTTCGCCCTCGCGGGCATCGCGGTGGCCACCCACGTGTCCGTGATGCTGGCGGGCTTCGAGATGGGCATCGTCGTGGCGGCCGTCGGCGAGCCCAAGCGGATCGCGAACCAGATGCTCGCCCTGTCCGAGGGCTTCTTCGCCCCGATCTTCTTCGTCTGGCTCGGCAGCTCGCTCGACCTGCGGGGGCTGGCCGGCCATCCGCAGGCGATCGGCCTGGGCGTGACCCTGGGAGTGTCCGCGTTGGCCGTCCACGGGGTGATGGCGCTGACGCGGCAGCCGGTCCCGCTCGCGTTCGCCACGGCCGCCCAGCTCGGCGTCCCGATCGGCGCGGCCGCGCTCGGTACCCAACTCGGGGTCTTCCGTGACGGCGAGCCGACGGCGCTGCTCCTCGGCGCGATGGTGACGGTCCTGGCCGTGGCCGTCCTCGCCCCGCGCCTTCAGGCGGCCGTGACGGAAGCGGACGGCGCAGCAACCGCTACGGCGTCGCCCGAAGCTTCGAGCACGCCATGAGGCCGTCGCGCTGCGCGTCGAGCTTCTTGACGTCGGCCGCGGGCGGCACGTAGGGCAGCCCCGACTCGCCGATCAGCATGGCCTGCCAGGACTCGTTCGACACCACCGACTTCGCCTGGGCGAGCTTGGTGGCGGGCAGGTCGCGCTTGGCCTTGACGCGGTCCTTGTCGATCGACAGCGTCAGGATGCCGGTCGCCGGGTCGGACGGCACCAGCCACCAGGTGAAACTGCCCAGCCCGTAGTCGACGTAGGTGTTGCCCGTCCAGCCCCCGGCCTGGACGCGGTGGCTGTGCCCGCCGACGATCGCGTCCGCGCCGGCGGCGCTGAGCATCTTCTCGACCTCGAACTGCTTCGCGGTGGGGCAGGTCTCCCGCTCCGTTCCCCAGTGGAGGAAGACGACCACCACGTCGTAGCGCGCCGAGGCGTCCTTGACCGCCGCGACGAACCGCTTGGCGGCGGTCGACGTGTAGGGCTTGACCAGGGCGGCGACGCCCGGTTTCGTGGCGGTGGCCGTGTGGAAGTCGGTCGTCTCCTCCTGGAGCGGCGTGACGTTCAGGATCGCGACGCTCACACCGTCGATCGTGAACTCCGCCGGCGCGAGGGCCTCGTCGATGGTGCGGCCGATGCCGATCACCTTCAGGGGGGCGTTCGCCTTCGCCTTGAGCGTGTCGGCCAGGCCGGCGTCGCCGTAGTCGGCCGAATGGTTGTTCGCCATGCCCGCCACGTCGACGCCGGCGTTCGCGAGTGTCGTCAGAGCCGAGGCGGGGGCCCGGAAGGTGTACGGCTTCCCCGGCTGGGGGGTGCCCCCCGTCGTGATCGCCGTCTCGAGGTTGACGACGGTCACGTCCGCCTTCGAGAGCAGTGACTTCAGTGGCGCCATACCCTGGGGGTTGGTCGCGGCGGGCTGGAGCGCCTTCTCGAAGTGGACGTCGCCCGCGAACGCCAGCGTCACCGGGTTGGTGCCCGTGATCTCGGGCCTGTTCGCCCCCGAGGGACCCGCGGGCCCCGTCGGCGTCCCGGTGGCGGCGTCGGGTGTGGCGTCCTGGGCAGTGGAGGTCACGGGGGCTGTCGGGCCGGGGGGCCGGCTCTGCGGGTTGACCGTCGCGCATCCGGTGATCGCGAGTGCCGCCAGCGCGGCCGTGGTCAGCGTCTTCGCTCGCATGTCCCCCCCAAGCATGTCCACGCGTCGGCTACGAGGATAGGACAAGGGCGGGCGGGTGCGGGGAAGGACACGGGCCTTAGGGAAGCGCTGATCATTGGGGCTACTCGGGCGGAGGTTGGCTGAGTTTTGGGTATGTGGGGCTTCGGTCGGGTGGTGTGGTGGCCTTTCCTTGGCTTGCGACCCTTGGTCTG
>Ga0075152_10003907_pt1 | contig 10318 bp, 9 predicted proteins | sample JI61114C2DNA_FD_70964 | JGI IMG/M metagenome (GOLD analysis project Ga0075152, IMG submission 70964) | Wastewater effluent complex algal communities from Wisconsin, to seasonally profile nutrient transformation and Carbon sequestration -... | ecosystem: Engineered > WWTP > Effluent > Algae...
TCCGGTTTGCTCGGCTGCTGAAGCAGGAAGGATACCGTTGTGATTATTTGCCCACTCCGCTATTGCGCCACCGATAGCCGACGCCTCGGCTTTTTTGGTTGTATTGCGGCTGTTGCGTTGGAGGGCTGGAACGGATAGGAAGACGATGAGGAGGATGAGTCCGGCGATGGCCAGCACGATCAAGACTTCGATGATGGTGAAGCCTTTTTTATCTTTGGTAAATGGTTTGTGCATAGTGCAAGTGCCCCTTTGCTCTACATTAATTAGTACTTATGGTTAAAATATACGGTTCGGCGCCCAAAAATGCAAGCCTCTTTACTTAATGTTACCCAGCGAGGTTACTGTTGCCTGCCAGGCCGTAGATAGGCAGCAACACGGCAGCGACGATAGTGAAAGCCACGATACCGAGCATGATCATCATGACCGGCTCGATGATGGAAGAGATGTTTTCGACCTCGCTGTCGACTTCCTTTTCGTAGTAGTCAGCCACTTTACCCATCATCTGCTCGATGGCACCAGATTGCTCACCGATGCGAATCATATTTGGCACCAGCGGTAAGAAATTTGGGTTGTTTTCTATACTGTCGGCCAAGCTTTTGCCGCCTTTCACCTTCTCTGAGGCCGCTTTTATGGCCCGCTCGATATGTACGTTGTTGACTGCCCGAGAGGTAATGTCGAGCATCTGCAGGAGCGGTACGCCACTAGCCACCAGCGTGGCGCCAGTGCGAGTAAAGCGGGCCATGTAGACTTTCATAAAAAGCGTGCCGATCGGCCACATACGCATTTTGGCCTTGTCGACCACCTCTTTACCAGGGCCTGTCCGCGCCCATTTAGTGGTAAAGAAAGCCGCCAAAGCTAACACCAGCAGCTCCAGCCACCAAAACTTAATCGTAAAGTCCGACACCCAAAGGAGTATTTTTGTGACCAACGGCAGGTTGGCGCCGGGCATGCCTTCGTACAGTATCTTTACCTGTGGCAAGACCTTTACCACCATAAAACCAACCACCATAAGCATGACAAAAACAACGACGGCCGGGTACACCATGGCGCCCCGGATTTTGGCGTTGAGATCGGCTTCTTTTTCCTGCTGTATAGCCAAACGGTCGAGTGCTTGATCGAGCGTCCCCGACGACTCGCCAGCTGCAATCATGCTCAAGTACACCTGGTTAAAGACCTTGGGGTGCCTGCCCATAGCCTTGGCGAGCGCTGAACCGCCTTCCACATCAGAGATAATTTGCGACAACACCGCTCGGAGCGGCTTGCTGGTTGTCTGGCTTGTTACACTTCTGAGGGCTTGTATGAGCGGCAAACCGGCGTTTATGAGCGTGCTGAGCTGGCGACTAAACAGCACCCGGTCTTTGGCTTTGACTTTGCCTTTGCCAAACGAAAACCCTTCGCTCTCGAGTGCCATGCTGGTCACGATGAGCCCTTCGTCTTTCAGGGCTTTGGTAGCGGCTGCTTCGCTGTCAGCCTGCACAGCCGACTTGACTGTTTGGCCAGTCTTGGGGTTGCGCGCAGTGTATTTGTAGGTCAGCATAGGACCCCCTCTGAAAATAGGGTTTTGGCGGTTAGTGTGTAGTCCCTACTCTTGTCTCTTAACTCTTGCTTCTTACCTCTCATAGCTAGTCTCTCATTAACCTATCTAGCTCGTCTATGTCGACTGCAAAGTTACGTGCTTCGTCGTAGCTGATGGTACCGGAATGTATGAGCGAGACGAGCTGCTTGTCCATGCTCTGCATGCCAAACTCGGCACCCGTCTGAATCACCGCATCGAGCTGATGAGTTTTGCCTTCGCGTATGATGTTACGTACTGCCGGAGTGGCGATCAAAATTTCGGCAGCGGCTATCCGACCGCCACCAATCGCCGGCACCAAACGCTGGCTACAAATTGCCATCAAAATGTTGCTGAGCTGTGCCCGAATCTGCGGCTGCTGGTGCGGTGGGAAAACGTCGACCATACGGTCAATACTCTGGGCAGCACTGTTGGTGTGCAGTGTGGCAAAGACCAGGTGGCCTGTTTCGGCGATGGTAATCGCACTAGCGATTGTTTCGAGGTCGCGCATCTCCCCGATCAGCACCACATCGGGGTCTTCACGCAGTGAACTACGCAGGGCGGCGCTAAATGAGTAGGTGTCGTAGTGGACTTCGCGCTGGACGATGATCGATTTTTTGCTGCGGTGCGTGTACTCGATAGGGTCTTCGATGGTAATAATGTGTTTGCCCTGCTCCATGTTGATCTTGTGAATCAGCGCCGCCAAGCTCGTAGATTTACCTGAGCCGGTCGGACCAGTCACGAGTACCAAGCCACGAGGGTAGTCGGCAAATTTAGTGACGATTTGCGGCAAACCCAGCTGCTCAATCGTAAGGATCTCGGTCGGGATAAGCCGAAGTGCTGCCGCCAAGTTGCCTCGCTCATGAAATGCATTGACGCGGAAACGACCCAGGTCGCCAAAGGCAAAGCTAAAGTCAAACTCTTTGTCTTTGAGCAAAATCTGCTTTTGGTCTTCGTCGAGAATGGCAAAAATCAGCGCTTCGACCGTTTCTTCGGTGAGTATATCGGCGCCAGCCACCGGCAACAGTGCCCCATCGACTCGGAGCATAGGCGGCAAACCGACTTGCAAGTGAAGGTCAGAGGCCTTTTTCTTGACTACTTCCTCGAGTAGCACTTCAATGCGTGGTTGACCGGCCATTAGAGGCCTCCTTTCTTCCGTAGAGTTAAGAGGTAAGAGTTAAGAGGTAAGAGTTTGCCTCTCAGACTGATTTTTGATAAGTTCTGTTGTCTGTCTACCATATTCCCACCTTTTTCCTATCTCATATCTCTTAAATCTACTTTACGCGCTATCCGCTGATGCCACGCGGTTTATCTCCTGTATGGTCGTCAGTCCGTTCAATGCTTTGAGGTAGCCATCTTGACGCATAGAGACCATGCCTTCTTTTTCGGCCTGAGTCTGAATTTCGGTGCTGGTTGCCCGGTTGAGAATCAACTGCTGAATCGGCTCACTGACCTCAAAGACCTCGTAAATTCCCATGCGCCCCTTGTAACCACCAGGCGTATCGGGACTATCAACGCCCTTGGTTAAAGTATAAGCGGTATCTGTCGCTAATGGCAAGTTTTCGTAGCCAAGATCGGTCGAAACAGCCGCTCGGTGCGCTTCGTCGGGCGGCAGCAATGACTCAAGCGTCGCTTTGATTGCCGCCGTCTCTGCCGGTGTAGACTCAACCTTTTCGGTATGTTTCCCTACTCGTCGCACCAGTCGCTGGCCAATCACCACGTGTACCGTGCTCGCAATCAGGAAAGGCTCCACCCCCATATCCAGCAGTCGCGGCAAGATGCCTGCCGCGCTATTGGTGTGGAGCGTACTAAAAACCAAATGCCCCGTCAGACTGGCTTGCACCGCCAGTTCGGCAGTTTCTTTGTCGCGAATCTCCCCCACCATAACAATGTCAGGGTCCTGACGTAAGATAGAGCGCAAACCACCCGAAAAAGTTAGACCGATATCTGCGTTGACCTGTATCTGGTTGACGCCTTCCATTTTGTATTCAACTGGATCCTCGAGCGTGACGATATTGACCGCCTCAGAACGCACCTCTTGCAGGAGCGCATACAAACTCGTTGACTTACCAGAACCAGTCGGGCCAGAGGTAAGGATCATACCGTTGGTACGAGTTAACCCGTCCTTGATGGTGCGCAAGCTGCGACCTGCGTAGCCCATGGCTTCAAGCTTGAGACTGGTGCCGCTTTTGTCGAGCAAACGTATGACCACCTGCTCACCCCAGACTACAGGGCTGACAGATATACGCAGGTCGATGTCTTTGCCCGCGACATTGATACTAAACTCGCCGTCCTGCGGCAAGCGGTGCTCATCGATCTTGAGGTTCGCGAGGATCTTTATGCGCGAGACCAGCGGTGGTTCGGTACTTTTTGGCAGTTTCATGATTTCGCGCAAAATACCGTCGACCCGACAGCGAATTTTGAGGCTATCTTTGAGCGGTTCTATATGCACATCGCTGGCGCCGTTTTTGGCCGCGTATTCCAGAATGGTCGATAGCGCTTTACTGATGGGCGAATCTTGCACAATAGTCGTTATGGCAGCTGATCGGTCGGCTTCTTTTTGGGCGGCTTCTTCCTCGGCTTTGGTAGTGTCGATGCTGATATTTTCGCCAATTTTGCCGATTTCGCTGACCAGCTTGTCAGAAAGCTTTGCTTCATACTGGTGCAGTATCTGCCGGATGCCTTCTTCGCTCGCCGCATAGACCTTGAGCGGCCGCCCGATACGGTTGCTCAGAAAATCCACCGCCTGGACATTGTCGGCGTCGAGCATAGCTACCACCAAACGGTGCTGCATTTCGCCCAAGGGCACCGCCATATAGCGCTCTGCTACTTCGGCAGGCAGCAGCTCGAGTACTTTGCTGTCGACTTTTGCTTCCAGTAGGTTTACATAGGGGATCTTGGAGGCATGGGCAATCGTTTTAGTGAGCTGCTCGTTTGTTACCTTGCCGCTGGTGACGAGCAGGCTGAAGAGTGGAGCGCCAGAATCTTTGGCCTGCATTCTGAGTTCACTCAGATCGGCGCGCGTCAAAACCTTGTCTTCGACGAGTTTATCTTCAACGATTGTCTGTAGTTCGGCAGACAGCACGCTCATGGTGTTCTCAACCTCACTGGCCAGTGCCGTTAAACGGCGTTTGGTTGGTCGGTTGCCCCACTAAGGACATCTGTGTTGGGTTTATACTCTCGCCGTTAAAATATGTATCTGTCGGCTTCTCAAAGGTCTCGCTAATTGGTTCGACCATGACCACTTCTTGTTGGCGCTTTTCAGGCGTCACAATCAGCTTACTCGACACAAAAAAGGCAGTTATGGCGCTAATAAATGCAATAACAAGGTAAAGCGCAACGTCTTTTTGCCTCATTTCACCACCTCCTTTTTGTACTCTAACGATTTTGCAGGTTGGTAGTACGTTTCGGCCGTAACGTGCAGTGTCAACTCGTCTTTTTGACCCGACACATCCATACTGTTGTATTTAATAGGTCGTATCGAATGCTCAGTAGCCGCTACCATCTTTTGTATCTGATCATAATTACCAGTGACTGTCAGTTCAAAAGGCATCGGCGTCGCTTGAGGAGTGGTACTAGAATTATTGCCACTTTGAGCTATTTCATCATCTGTACCAGTTATACTCGTCAGCTTGGCATTTTGCGTAGCAAGCAACTCCAGGTTTGTTGTCAGTGCGGGAAAATCGTATGACGCTGGGAGCGCGTCGAGAATAATTTTGGGGTTGGCTCCATCTTGTGCGCCATTACCAGTTGTAAGACCGCCTAGTATGTTTTGTGTCGCGCCCGCAAAGGCGTCGTAAGAGGTTTTGAGCTTTTGCGCAGATGTAATATTGGCGTTAAGTGTTTTCTGCGCCGTCTGTTTTTTGTTGATAACTCGGTTTTGGTACGCTATTTGGCTAGCGAGTACTTTCGTGGCGACGAGGGAGAAAATAGTCAAAAAGGCTGCCACGCTCACCACAATCACAATAGTTGAGTTTGTTTTGTCGATGAGCTTGCGCTTCGTTATGTTTGCCATTTCCATTATCGATCTTCCTCAAACAATCCTGCTGCACTTGCGTTTGCACTCGAAGGCGGCAGTAGTTGCACTTTTTTAGTTATATCAAAAATCGTCGGGTCAAATGAGAACGTTATCTGGAAAGTTGCCGATTTGTCATCACGACTGAAGGTACTTAGTACGACATTGCTGAAAGCTTTGGTTTTCTTGTCTCCGCCTTCTACTTGAAACTGCGTTCTTTTAAGCGTATCGGCGTAGCTTCGCACCAGGTTCAGAGAAACAGCTGTGCCGCTGACGGTTGCAGTATTTGCTGTAAAATCAGCACTAAACTTGTCAAGACTGGTATCGGCCGGTGTCAGCTGTGACAAATACCCAAATACCCTGGTGGGAGCATGTTTGCGGTCATGTAAGCCTGTCAGCGTATTGAGCTGATTTTGTACGGTCAGGATTTTGTCGATATCTTTGATGCTAGCGATTTCTGCCGATTTCTCTTTGATTGACACGTCAAGGCTTCTCAGCTGCTGCTTCTGGACAATATTAGCGATGAAGAAAGCGATTATACACACGCCCACGGCAATCGCAGTAGTTACCATCGCTACCACCATAACGGTGTGCTTTAGGCGGCGAGCTTTTACGAATTCGAGTTTTACATCCGGGAGAAGGTTGAACTGAACCATTATTCGCTCCTCTCCGCTAGGCCGACTGCGGTCGCAAATTGGTTAGACACGGTCAATAGTTCGTTGCGGCGGTCTTGCGCGTAGGCTACATTGCGCCAGGCGTTACCAATCTCGACGTTGAGTCCAAATTTGTTAGCTAAATACAGCGGAAACTCTGGTATTGTCGAGGCGCCGCCAGTCACGATAACCTTTTCCAGCTTGGCACCCTGGTAGCGTGTCTGGAAAAACTTGATCGATTTATCGATTTCAGACACCAGCATGTCGATCGTGCCCACAATGGCCTGGAAAACTTGGCCATCGAGCTTGTCTTTGCTGACACCAAACTTGAAAACAAACTGCTGAGCTTGTTTATCGTCGATGTTAAGATTTTGAGTTGCCGTACGCAAGATAGCCTCTACCCCTGTCGGGATAGAACGCGCTAGTCGCGGAGCGCCGTTCAAGACGATCACAAGATCAGTGCTGAACTGGCCCATGTCGACAATTAGTTGAGGAGCGCTTGAAGCTGTGTCAGCCAGTGACCGCGCAATGGCAATACTGTCAGGCTCAAACGCAATCACATTTAGGCCGATTGACTCGACCATATCGAGACGTGACTCGATGTAGTTGTTTGGCACGCTACTGAGTAGCACTTCTACTTTAGTAGCGTCTTTGGGTGAGTCGCCTAGCATAGCCCAATCAAGCTTACTCTCTGACGGCGGCGTCGGTATGAGGGAGTCTGCCTGATACATAAGTGCTTTGCCGAGTTCGCTTTGCGGGACTTTTTCAAAATCAACTACCGTAGTAAACACTTTGCTGCTCGGTAAGCCTACCGCTACGTTTTTGGTCGTCAGCTTGGCCTCTGCCACAAGATTTGCGAGCACTTGCGCCAGTTTCTGCTGGTCGGCTTTACTATCGCTCTGCGTCAACTTGGCCTCAACCGGCACATAGGCATATTTTACGAGCGAACGTGCCACGCCCGTACCGCGCAGCTCTACCACTCTTATGCCCGTCGTACCTATATCGAGACCGAAGAAAGATGATACCCCACTCAATATACTCATAATTACTTTTTAGTATAGCATAAGCACGACGTGCAATAGCAACCCTATTTGTAAGTTTTTTTACTCCTAACTGTAAGCTCTGGTAAACGCCTACAAAACCGGCGGCAGGCTCTCATATGAGTCGTAGGTAGGTGTTGTAACGACCTTTGAAGGCTTCATCAGCCATGTTTCTGGGCTATATATAAACTCCTCCGCTGGTTCGTGGTTGCCCCCCGAAGCGTAACTATTAAATGTACGCGTCATGATGAAATTACTCGCTACAACAGCACCGTACACTTTGAGCTGTTTATTGCACCTGCTTCGTGCGTTTGCATCTGCAGCTAGTTTTGCGTAATTTACTCCGATTGAACCGGCGTCCAGCCCACACGAAATGAACTCGCCTGACGTACCGCTCCCCCTAGATACGAATACGCCATGGATCTCACCCACATTTTCGCCGACGATTATCTTATTTGCGTAAACATTGAGTCGCGGTATTTGGTCCATCGCTATGTAGTCATAGGTGATATTTTTTTTAATATATAGCGTTCCGTCCACTTCCAGTGTCAAAACCTTTCCGGCACTCAGCGTACCGCCGTTAAGCGTCAGGGTCCCCCCTGAAGGAGTTGCATCATAATATGCATAGCCCCCTTGATCAGGGAATGCTCTGTCATTGGTAATGTTAACAGTATCACCAGTTCCTACGAAAGTCGAAGTATACTCTGGCACAACATCCATATCGCCACCGTAAATCTGGTCGGGGATACTAACGGAAGCGTCAAGGTTACTGAAAGCTAGTCGTGACCCTTCCGGACGCCCTGTTGGGAACGGCAGTCTTGAGATATCTTCCCCCGCCCCTGTTGGGAAGTTTACGGCCTGCCCCTTTACTAATGCTGCAAGCTGCGAACCCCCGCCCCTGAACGTAGGCGCGCCAGTAGTCCAAGTCTGTAGACTGCCATTTGAGAGTATGTCACCACCCAAGACACGGAAATATGGCTTGCGATGCACATAGATGGTTCCTTCGCAGCGCGGCCCCTGCAAGCTGCCCCCTATGACCTGCTGATACTCGACCTTAACTGAACGATCCGCCCCAAAAGCGGCAATGGGCCCCCGAGTTGCAGTCCAGCCTGTCGTACCAGACCGTGTAGACGATGGACGCGCAGCACCCTTCCCGTCTACGTAAATCTCCATGTTGCGAGCTGCCGGCAAGGCGCTCCCGTCCAATATGGTTGCCGTTATCGAAAACTGATCATCTTCATCTAAATCTATTGGGTCTACAGTCATCTCACCGCAAGTAACCACGCCAACCGGCGCAAAAACCCACCGCATTTTGTAGTTCTCTCCCGCCTCAAACGTGTAGTTAAATGACGCCGCTCCGGCAGGGAGCGTCCTATAATATTTGCCCCCTATACGAATCGAGGGGTTGTCGCAATCGGCCACGCCGTTTTGACAGATACCATAACCTACAAGCCTATAACCACTCAGGGAACCTATGTCAATTGCAACCTCGTGGGAGGTACCGTTTGCAGGATCAGTTACTTCTATAGGATCGCCATCGCCTGGTGAAGCATTAAAGTAAAATGGCTGCGACGTACTACTGCCCGAGCCCTCAACTTGGGTTCTTAGCGTCCTTATAGCAGGTACATCAGTGTCTCCCGTGGTAACATTCATCACTTTTTCACCACTCAACCCAGCCGGCGGCACACTAATCACGGTTGCTCGTATGTTAAATATCTCGTTGCCTACAATACAATAAGCGGGATCGGCCGTATATGAGGCGTCGAAGTCATCTAGGTCACGTATCTTTTCGGCACTTTCATGTTTGACGACAGCACAATAATCAGTGTAGCGGACTGAGGAGCCGCGTCGTACCGTACCTTTTTTATCCATGCTAATGGATATCGTCTCACCATTTGTAAATGCCCTACCCTTATCGTAAGTAAATGTTTTGCTCACTCCGCTTTTATATCCCGCGCTTGCTACAGTCCAGTACGAATATGTGTGTACGTAGCCTACCAGCGCATCAATAGTAGGTGTTGTCCTCAGAACCTTCACCTTACCCCCAATAATCGGGTCGGTTGACGTTTTGCATCGATACGTGATCCAGTTTAATTGCAAATCAACTTTACTAGTTCCTGCCGTTACTGTCACTGTCGTTTGAGTTGGTTTGCCAACAGGAGAAATCCAGAGGGTCTGGAACATCGTCCAGCCATATGCACCACCAGGATCACAGTGTTCTTCAATCGAATTAATTATATAAGCAGGTGCCGCGCTCGTGCTGACAGCTGGACTCAATGTATATGCTTTTGCAGAGCCACCGTTTGCAGCAAGTGCAATACCGAGCACAGCACTCATATATAGCCCTAAGATGATAGTTTTGCTCTTAAAAGTCATTGGCCCCCACTGCCTCCCCCCTGCCGATTTGCCATCTTCAAGAATTTGATCTCATCTGACAATCCTGAGACAGAACGATACTTTTCATACGTCTTGATCTTTTCCTGCTGGAAACCATCTTTTGCTTTAGCGGCCTCAAGGAGCCTCACATGTTTTTGCCCATTTTCAGCGTCGCTCTTTGCAATATCTGCTACAGTAATTACATAAAGAGCATCAGCATCTGTCTCATAGCCCTTCATCTGAACCAGTTTATTACCCGCTTCTATCAATCTCTCGTTATCGCTCCCTGCAATATAGGGGAGTGCGCTCACCACAGTCTGACGTCGGTCAAGCGAAACGTCTTTGTTCTCAATATCTCGAAAAGCAAGAAAATAACCCAGCACCACTACCACTGCCACAAGCAGGAGAAATCCCACTATCAAAGGAATTTTTCGAGCACCAAAAAAAGTACTGTTAGTGCCAGTTACTGCTTTTTTTGGACCTGTTACCTCCATTGGCGGTTCATATACACCCATCTTGCCTAAAAGTATACACCAAAAACCATATGCGTGTTCAAGTTTTTGGCTTAATACCAAAATCTAGTGTTTTTTCACCCCTGTATCCTCAGAGAAGAAACTACAGAGCATTGTAAAAATTAGCTGTTTTGAGGCTCCACGATGCTGGATTAGCTTGTCCTTCCAAA
>Ga0075152_10003909_pt1 | contig 10311 bp, 9 predicted proteins | sample JI61114C2DNA_FD_70964 | JGI IMG/M metagenome (GOLD analysis project Ga0075152, IMG submission 70964) | Wastewater effluent complex algal communities from Wisconsin, to seasonally profile nutrient transformation and Carbon sequestration -... | ecosystem: Engineered > WWTP > Effluent > Algae...
TTCAACTGATGGAGTAAATTTTGTTCAAAATTATGCTGTTGCAAATGGAAGAAGAACTGAAATAGCAGTTTCTAAGACTACTCCAGGAAAAGTATATGTTTTAGCAGAACTTTCTCAAGCAAGCACAACTGTTGCAAACATTGAAACAACAATTGTTAAAACCACAAATGCATTCGCTTCAAGCTCAACTATGACATTACCTGTTGATGGTGATACTGCATCGAGGTTTACTAGTTATGGTTTCTCAGGAGGACAAGCATTTTTTGATTTATTTATAGAACTTGACCCAACAAATGATGAAATCGTATATGTTGGTGGTATTGATTTATTCAAATCAGTAAATGGTTCAACATCTTGGTCGCAAATAAGCCACTGGACTGGAACTTATGCACAACTTGTTCATTCTGATCAACATGCTGTAACTTTTGGACATGGAGCAACAAACAAATTGCTTTTTGGTACTGATGGTGGTGTTTTTTATTCAAGTAATTCAGGGACAACAATTACATCAAGAAACAAAGGATTTAATGCAACTCAATTTTACAGCGTTGGAGTTGCTCCAACGACAAATGGGATGACAGGTGATAATTTTGTAGCTGGAGCTCAAGATAATGGATCTCAAATGTTTCTAGGAGCTACAGCAGGTTTGAACGAAAGCAGCCAAGTTCAAAGTGGAGATGGCGCATATAGTTTTATGGATACAGATGGAACTGACAGATATAGAATTACAAATTATGTCTATAATAACAGTATTAACTTGTATAACTATGCAAATAGTCAAACTAGAGTAATTAACTCCGAAACAGTGGAAAATGGAGCTTTTATTGCGCCAATGGCTTTAGATTCAAGTATGGATATTTTATATGCTGATTATTCTAATTTCGATGGAACAACTCCTCTATATCAAATCAGAAGATATGCAAGAGTAAAAGGTCCATTAAGTGTTCAAAAAACAACTTTAACAAATGCATTATTAACAAGTTCACCAACAGCATTTACGGTTTCAAAATTTGGAACACCAACAACATCAAGTACACTTTTAGTAGGAACAAGAAATGCTAAATTATTAAAAATCACTAATGCTAACGCTGCGTCTCCAACTTGGACTGATATCACTGGTCCAGCATTTGTTGGAAGTGTTTCTGATGTTGAATATGGAACAACAGAAAATGAAATTTTTGTTACAATGCATAATTATAATGTTGTAAGCATTTGGTTTACTGCTGATGGTGGTGCAACTTGGCAAAATAAAGAAGGTAACTTACCAGATATTCCTGTAAAAGCTGTTTTAAGAAATCCTTTAAATTTAAATGAAGTAATTGTTGGAACTGAACTTGGTGTTTGGTTTACAAATACATTCAATAATGCATTTCCATCTTGGAATCAATCTTTCAACGGAATGAGTAATGTAAAAGTTACTGATTTAGATATGAGAAATGACAATGTAGTTTATGCCGCAACATATGGTAGAGGAATTTTCTCAGGTGCATTTACAAGTGATACGCTTTCAAATAATGAAATTGCAAATTCTAAAGGAATAAAAGTTTATCCAAACCCATCTAATGGAACAATTAATTTAAACATTAATGACTTTAGTGGTAAAATTAATATTCAATTATTTGATATCAAAGGTCAACTTGTTTTCTCTGAAAATAATTCAGATTTTAATTCAGAAAAAACTATCAACTTTAATAAACTATCAACTGGACTTTACATTTTAAAAGTTACTGGAGAAAATTTAAATTATACTGAGAAAATTATTATTGAGTAATTAAAATTTTCTCTAAAAAAACAAAAGGTTCGTCTATTATTAGACGAACCTTTTTTAATTAAAACTATTTATAAAACTTTCTGTTTATCAAACCAGTATTCTCAAACAAACCATATCCATTTTGTTTAAGTTCCGAGCCAATTTCATTTAATAAATAAATCCAAGCTCAATCAAGAACTTGGATTTATTTATTTCTCTTATTATTGATATTACTTCAACAAGCTATCTAATTGTTCTTGTAATTTCAAGTCTGACGGTCTTTTTGCATCAGCATCAATAATATTTCCTTTCGTATCTAATAAAATAAATCTAGGAATTGCGTTAATTCCGTAAGCTAACATAAAATCTGATTTCCAATTTTTATCAGCAAATAATTGAATTCCTCCTAAAGATTTGTCTGTTACAAATTTTTTCCATTTTTCAAAATCTTTATCTACATCAACAGAAATACTTACAAAAGCAATTTTTTTATCATGATATTTCTCTTCTATTTTTTGCAAATGAGGAATTTCTGCTCTACATGGTCCACACCAAGTTGCCCAAACATCTATATAAACATATTTTCCAGCTAAATCTTCAAGTTTAGTTTTTCCACCTGCATGATTTAAATAATCAAAAGAAACTGATTTTGTATTATTTAATTTTTTTGATTTCAACTTTTCAGCAAAATATTGTTTGATTCCTTTTTGATTTTCTTCAATATTACTTTTTTGAAGTTCAATAAATTTAGCATCGAACTTTGATTTCTCTAATCTCAAAATTTGTTTGTTCGCTTTTTCAGCAATTTGTTTATTAAAATTATCCTCATCTAATGCTAGCAAATCATCATAATTATACTTTTCTTCTTCAAGTGCAGATTTTGCCAAAAAATTATTCTCCTCAGAACCTTTACCATCAAATACAATTGACTCGTCAAATTCCTTTGCATCCATTTTTAATTTTAAATCAAATCCTTCTTTTAAATAAAGTTGTGCGTATTCTACGCCATCAAACATTACATAAAATCCGTCTTTAACCTCAAATTTATCAGAAAAAAGACCTTCTTTATTAAGCCCAATTTCCTTAATTGTTTTATTCATATTATCTTTAATATAAATAACATCGCCATTTCTATTAGAAATATTTGCCTGAAAACTAACAGTTCCTTGAGCAAAACCCAAATTTGTAGATAAAACAGCAATCAAAATGCCTAAAACTTTTTTCATAAAACTTCAATTTTAAATATTAAGTGAAATCAAATATACTTCTTTTAGTAATTGAGTAATGAATATTAACAAAAAAATTCAATACTAGTTTACACCATTTAATTAATATTTGTTTTTTACTTTTGCAAAAATTTTATTCCAATGTATAGAAGTCATAATTGTGGCGAATTGAACGCCTCACATATCAATCAAGAAGTTACACTTGCAGGTTGGGTTCAAAAATCAAGAGATAAAGGATTCATGAATTGGGTTGATTTACGCGACCGATACGGAATCACGCAATTGTTATTCGACGAAAGTCGTTCTGAAAAATCAGTTTTTGAATTGGCTAAAACACTTGGAAGAGAATTTGTAGTTCAAGTAAAAGGAACAGTAATTGAGCGTGAAGCAAAGAATAAAAACATTCCAACTGGCGAAATTGAAATTCTTGTAAAAGAAATGACGATTCTTAACGCAGCTTTAACGCCGCCTTTTACAATAGAAGATGAAACTGACGGTGGTGAAGACATCAGAATGAAATACCGTTACTTAGATATTCGTAGAAATCCAGTAAAAAACAGTTTGTTGTTTCGTCACAAAGTTGCTCAAGCAGTTAGAAATTATCTTTCTGATTTAGACTTTTGTGAAGTTGAAACTCCTTATTTAATTAAATCAACTCCAGAAGGCGCAAGAGATTTCGTAGTTCCAAGTAGAATGAACGAAGGTCAATTTTATGCTTTACCACAATCGCCACAAACATTCAAACAACTTTTGATGGTTGGTGGAATGGATAAATATTTTCAAATTGTAAAATGTTTCCGTGACGAAGATTTACGTGCCGATAGACAGCCTGAGTTTACACAAATCGATTGTGAAATGGCATTTGTAGAACAAGAAGATATTTTAAATGTATTTGAAGGATTAACACGTCATTTACTAAAAGAAATTAAAGGCATTGAAGTAGAAAAATTCCCAAGAATTACCTACGATTACGCCATGAAAACTTATGGTAATGACAAACCAGATATTCGTTTTGACATGAAATTTGGCGAGTTAAACGAAGTAGCGCAACACAAAGATTTTCCAGTTTTTAATGCAGCAGAATTAGTTGTTGGAATTGCAGCTCCAAATTGTGCAACTTATACTCGTAAAGAAATCGATGCTTTAATTGAATGGGTAAAACGTCCACAAGTTGGTGCTTCGGGAATGGTTTATGTAAAATGTGAAGCTGACGGAACTTACAAATCATCTGTAGATAAATTTTACGATCAAGAAGATTTGAAAAAATGGGCTGAAATTACTGGTGCAAAAGCTGGTGATATGATTTTTGTACTTTCTGGTCCAGCCGATAAAACTCGTGCACAACTTTCTGCACTTAGAATGGAATTAGCAACAAGATTAGGTTTAAGAAAGCCAGAAGAATTCGCTCCATTATGGGTTGTAGATTTTCCATTATTAGAATTAGACGAAGAAAGCGGAAGATGGCACGCAATGCACCATCCATTTACTTCTCCAAAACCAGAAGACATGGAATTATTAGCAACCAATCCAGGAAAAGTTCGTGCTAATGCTTATGATATGGTTTTGAACGGAAACGAAATTGGAGGTGGTTCAATCAGAATTCACGATAAGGCTACACAGCAATTAATGTTCAAATATTTAGGATTTACTGAAGAAGAAGCTCGTAATCAGTTTGGTTTCTTGATGGATGCTTTCCAATTTGGAGCACCACCACACGGAGGTTTAGCATTTGGATTGGATAGATTAGTAGCAATTCTTGGCGGTCAAGAAACTATTCGTGATTTTATCGCCTTTCCAAAAAACAATTCGGGAAGAGATGTTATGATTGATGCACCATCTGTAATTGATGAAGCACAATTGAATGAATTACATATAAAAGTTGATTTGAAGTAATTTATATCAAATTCTCAAATAATTTAAAAGCAACTATTTAAAAATTTATAAATAGTTGCTTTTTTTATTGCAAAATTTAGAATTTTTCAAATATTACACTGAAAATCATTCAATTATAATTTTAAATTATTGTAAATTTTTTAAACTTTTATTTAATTTTTGTTTGCTATGTCATAAATAAGTATATCTTTGACCATTATTAATTTTTTTTACATTACAAAATGCGCACAGGTACAGTTAAATTTTTCAATGAGTCAAAAGGTTACGGATTCATTACAGATGATGAAAATGGAAAAGACATTTTCGTTCACGCTACAGGTATTAAAGCTGAAAACTTAAACGAAGGAGACAAAGTTTCTTACGAAGAAGAAGAAGGAAGAAAAGGTAAAGTAGCTGCTCAAGTAACAGTTATCGAAGACTAATATATATTATTTTTTGATTGCCTAAATGGTCAAAACGCTCTAGAAATTCTAGAGCGTTTTTTTATTTGTTAAAATTCTATTTAGATTCATTTTAAATAACTAATTTTAAGCTATAAATAACAAACGTTTATCCAATGATTTTTGAGAATTAAATAATGCAATGTATATTTGTGCCTATTTTACATTTACAAACTTTTAAAGACATGCAATCTACTCAAATTGATTATTTGCCAATACTAATGCAAGCTGGACTAGCAGTAGGATTTGTGGTAATGACAATAATCGGATCAAGCTTTTTAGGTCCAAAACGTCATTCAAAAAATAAAGATATCAACTTCGAATGCGGAATTGAATCTGTAGGAAATGCTAGAATTCCTTTTTCTGTAAAATATTTTCTTGTAGCAATTCTTTTTGTTCTTTTCGATGTTGAGGTTATTTTCTTATATCCTTGGGCTGTGAATTTCAAAGAATTAGGTGTAGATGGAATGATCAAAATGGTTATTTTCATGTTATTACTTTTAGTTGGTTTCTTCTATATTATCAAGAAGAAAGCGCTTGAATGGGAATAGATTAATTACGAATTATAAATTACGAATTATAAATGAGTGATTCTAAAACAAATATGGTTGCTCCACCAGAAGGAGTTACAGGTGAAGGTTTCTTCGCTACCAAACTAAACGATGTTGTCGGATTAGCACGTGCTAATTCACTGTGGCCGCTTCCTTTTGCAACGTCTTGTTGCGGAATTGAGTTCATGGCAACAATGGCATCTCATTACGACTTGGCTCGTTTTGGTTCTGAACGTGTGAGTTTTTCTCCTCGTCAAGCGGATATGCTAATGGTAATGGGAACTATTTCTAAAAAAATGGCGCCAATTTTACGTCAAGTTTACGAACAAATGGCTGAGCCTCGTTGGGTAATTTCAGTGGGTGCATGCGCTTGTTCAGGCGGTGTTTTCGATACGTATTCTGTTTTGCAAGGAATAGACAAAGTAATTCCAGTAGATGTTTACGTGCCAGGTTGTCCACCAAGACCAGAACAAATTGTTGAAGGTGTAATGCAATTACAAGAATTAGTAAAGAATGAATCTGTTCGCAGAAGAAATTCTCCTGAATATAAAGAATTATTAGCTTCTTATAACCTATAACATGGCTTTAGAAACGGCATACATACAAGAAAAATTGACTCAAAAATTTGGTAACAAAGTGCTGAATTTTGCAATGAATAGAGATATTTTTTCTTTCGAAGCTACTCCAGATGCAATTCACGAAGTAATTCGAACATTAAAAGTTGATGAAGACTTAAATTTCCATTTTCTTACCGATTTATGCGGTGTTCACTATCCTGATAATGACAGCCAGCATCTATTTGCTGTTGTGTATCACTTACACAATTGGGTAGAAAATGTTAGAGTTAGAGTTACAACTTATTTGACTGATGAGAATTTAGAAGTAAATAGTATTACTGATTTATTTTTATGTTCAAATTGGATGGAAAGAGAAACGTTTGACTTTTATGGAATCAACTTTATTGGGCATCCACAATTGAAACGTATTTTGAATATGGAAGAAATGGTGTCATTTCCAATGAGAAAAGAATTCCCAATGGAAGACAGTGGAAGAACTGATAAAGACGACCGTTTCTTTGGAAGAACGGCACAAAATTTATAAAAACAATAATTCAACATTATAAAATGTCAGACTTATTATTATTACCAGAGCATCGATATGCCAAAATTATTGAACAAACTCGCAACGAAGATGGAAGCGAGCTTTCAATACTAAATCTTGGGCCAACGCATCCAGCTACACACGGTATTTTCCAAAATATCTTGTTGATGGATGGTGAAAAAATTTTAGATGCAGAACCAACTATCGGATACATTCACCGTGCTTTTGAAAAAATTGCAGAAAACCGTCCGTTTTATCAAGTAAATGTTTTGACCGACAGAATGAACTATTGTTCTTCTCCTATTAATAACATGGCTTGGTGGATGACAGTTGAAAAATTGTTAGAAATCGATGTTCCAAAACGAGCTCAATATCTAAGAGTTATCGTGATGGAATTAGCTCGTATTGCTGACCACTTAATTTGTAACTCAATTCTTGGTGTTGATACTGGCGCTTATACTGGCTTCCTTTATGTATTCCAATTTAGAGAAAAAATCTACGAAATCTACGAAGAAATTTGCGGAGCACGTCTTACTACTAATATGGGAAGAATTGGTGGTTTTGAAAGAGATTGGTCTGATGTAGCTTTCAAAAAATTAGACACTTTCTTAACTGATTTTCCTGTTGCTTGGAAAGAATTTGAAAACCTATTCGAAAGAAACAGAATTTTTATTGATAGAACCGTTAATGTTGGACCAATCACTGCTGAAAAAGCAATGCAATATGGTTTAACTGGACCAAATTTACGTGCTGCCGGAATTGATTATGACGTTAGAAAAGCACAACCTTATTCATCTTATGAAGATTTTGAATTTGATGTTCCAGTAGGAAAATCGGGTGATACTTATGATAGATTTTGTGTTAGAAATGAGGAAGTTTGGCAAAGTTTAAGCATTATCAAACAAGCATTAGCCAAATTACCGGAAGGACCAATTCACGCTGATGTTCCTGATTATTATTTGCCTCCAAAAGAAGATGTATATCACAATATGGAAAGCTTAATTTATCACTTCAAAATTGTGATGGGTGAAGTTCCTGTTCCAGTTGCTGAAATTTATCATGCTGTGGAAGGCGGAAACGGTGAATTAGGATTTTATTTAGTAACTGACGGAAGCAGAACGCCTTATCGTTTGCATTTCAGAAGACCTTGCTTTATTTACTATCAAGCTTACACCGAAATGATTAAAGGCGGAATGTTATCAGATGCCATCGTAATATTATCAAGTTTAAATGTAATTGCAGGCGAATTAGACGCTTAATAATTATGGAAAAAACACATTATACTCAAGAGATAAACATAACTGAATCATTGATGACTCGTATCAATGAACTAATCAGTCATTATCCAGCAGATAAAAAGAAATCAGCTTTATTGCCTGTTTTGCACGAAGTTCAAGATGCTCACGACAATTGGTTGAGTATTGATTTGCAAAATAAAGTTGCCGAAATCTTAGAAATTCTTCCAATTGAAGTTTACGAAGTGGTAACTTTTTATACCATGTTCAATCAAAGACCAATTGGAAAACACATGTTCGAGTTTTGTCAAACTTCACCATGTTGCCAACGTGGTGTTGAAGATTTGATGGATTACACTTGCGAAAAATTAGGTGTAAAAGTAGGTGAGCCTTCAGCTGACGGACAATTTGAAGTTCGTGGCGTTGAATGTTTAGGTGCTTGTGGATACGCTCCAATGATGCAGTTGGGTGATTTCTACCAAGAACATCTGACAAAAGAAAAAATCGATCAGTTAATTGCTGATTGCAAAGACGGAAAAATCACTTTACACGATAAATAATATCATGGGAAGAAAAATATTATTAGACAAAATAAACGTTCCAGGTATTAAAACCTACGAAGTATATCGTCGTGAGGGCGGTTATGCATCAGTAGAAAAAGCCCTGAAAACATTAACGCCAGATGAAGTTACCGAAGAAGTAAAAACTTCAGGACTTCGTGGTCGTGGTGGTGCAGGTTTCCCTGTTGGAATGAAATGGAGTTTTATCGATAAAAAATCGGGAAATCCAAGACATTTGGTTTGCAATGCCGACGAATCGGAACCAGGAACTTTCAAAGACAGATATTTAATGGAATACATTCCGCATCTTTTGATAGAAGGAATGATTACATCAAGTTATGCTTTGGGAGCAAACCTTTCGTATATCTACATTCGTGGAGAATATATGTGGGTTTACAAAATTTTAGAAAGAGCCATCGCCGAAGCAAAAGCTGCTGGTTGGTTAGGTAAAAATATATTGGGAACAGGATACGATTTAGAAGTTCATGTTCAAATTGGTGGTGGAGCTTACATTTGTGGAGAAGAAACTGCCTTAATAGAAAGTTTAGAAGGAAATCGTGGAAATCCTCGTTTGAAACCACCATTTCCTGCTGTAAAAGGACTTTGGCAAAATCCAACGGTTGTAAATAATGTAGAAAGTATTGCTTCTGTGCCTTGGATTGTCAATAATTCAGGAGCAGAATATGCAACAATCGGAATTGGTCGTTCTACTGGTACAAAATTAATTTCTGCATCAGGAAATATCAAAAATCCTGGCGTTTACGAAATTGAATTAGGTGTTTCGGTTTACGAATTTATGAATTCAGATGAATATTGTGGTGGAATGCAAACCGATAGACCATTGAAAGCTTTGGTTCCAGGAGGAAGTTCGGTGCCAATTTTGCCAGCTAATTTAATTTATAAAACTGCAGCTGGTGAAGACAGATTAATGACATACGAAAGTTTATCAGATGGCGGATTCGCAACTGGTTCTATGCTAGGTTCAGGAGGATTTATTGTGTATGATGACAGAGCTTGTATCGTTCGTAATACTTGGAATTTCTCACGCTTTTATCACCACGAATCTTGCGGTCAATGTACGCCTTGCCGTGAAGGAACAGGTTGGTTAGAAAAAGTGTTGTGGAGAATCGAAAACGGTCAAGGTCGTGAAGAAGATATTGAGTTATTATGGAGTATTCAATCTAAAATTGAAGGAAATACGATTTGTCCATTAGGTGACGCGGCTTCATGGCCAGTTGCTGCAGCAATTCGTCATTTCAGAGATGAATTCGAATACCATATTCGTTTCCCAGAAAAAGTAAAAAACAGAGATCATTTTGTTGCTGAACCATTTGAAAAAGTGAAACATTTAGTAGCAAAACAAGAAATATAATTTAAAAGTACGAAGTTAGAAGTTGGAAGTACGAAGTGGAAACACTTAAACTTTTAAACTTTTAAACTTTTAAACAAATTTACAATGAAAGTAACCATAGACGGTCAAGAAATAGAAGTAGAAGCAGGAACAACAATCCTTCAAGCTGCTCGTATGATTGGTGGAGAATCCGTTCCGCCAGCC
>Ga0075152_10003911_pt1 | contig 10309 bp, 2 predicted proteins | sample JI61114C2DNA_FD_70964 | JGI IMG/M metagenome (GOLD analysis project Ga0075152, IMG submission 70964) | Wastewater effluent complex algal communities from Wisconsin, to seasonally profile nutrient transformation and Carbon sequestration -... | ecosystem: Engineered > WWTP > Effluent > Algae...
TGTATTTTGAACAGTGAATACATAGTTGATCATATCACCTACGTTAGCTACTCCATCAGCTCCCATATCTAAAGTACCATCTTTAGTGATAACAATTGAAGGTTCTTGCTGAATTTCTGTAATAGTACAATCAGCACAAGTAGGGTCAATTGGAATACATGAAGGACAAGGTGTAGGGTCTGTTGAATTATCCGTTACTGTTGTTCCTGTAGAATCTATTCCAGATGCAGTTGCTAAATTATCGACTTGTCCAGCATCAATATCTGCTTGTGTTAATGTATAAGTCGCAGTATAAGTTGATGTAGCTCCAATTGCAAGTGAAGTTGCACTTGAACCAGCAGAAGGGCTTGAACTTATATAAACTGGGTTTGGTAAAACTCCTGTTCCACTAAAATTAGCGACAGTCTCTAATACACTAACTCCTGTTAATGACACATTACCGGTATTTGTTACTAAATACGTATAAGTAATCACATTACCAGATAAGTTACTGTCTTTTGTAACTACAATAGCTGGAGCAGCATTTACAGTTAAATAAACCGTTGCTGTATCACAAGCTTGAGGATTTCCGTTGTCACAAATTGTGTAAACAAAATTATCAGGACCATAATAACCAAGTGTTGGAGTGTAAACAAATGTGCCATCAAGATTTACTACCACAGTACCATGTTGTGGATTAGTATTTGAAGTTACGAATTGTGTATTACTCTCTGAGTCATTATCGTTATCTACAATGTTTCCTGTAATAGTTGGACCATTTCCATTATAGGCATCATCATTTGCATAGGTCTCGTTTGTAATATTCGTTGGAATTACATTAATGGTTACCACAGCTGTATCGCAAGCTTGAGGTATTCCATTATCACATATTTGATATACAAACGTATCTACCCCTACAAATCCTGGATTTGGAGTATAAATACCCGTTAGTGGGTCAAAAGTACCATTAGATGGAGAAGTTACAATTGTAGGTGCACCAATAGTATTTCCATTTGGATCAAAGTCATTTGATAAAATATTGATAGTTACTGGTTGATTTGAAGAAGTTGTCGCTGTATCGTTATTTGCAACAACATCATTTGTAGTAGATACAATTGGTAATACTTCAATTGTTAACGTAGCAGTATCACATGCTTGTGGAGTTCCATTATCACATATTGTGTATGTGTGAGTAAATGTCCCTGTAAAACCTGTAGCAGGAGTAAAGCTATACGTTCCGTTAACATTCAATACTAATATTCCTCCTGGAGTACTAGTAATTGAAGGCGTTACAGTTTGTGTATGACCTTGTGGGTCTGAATCATTAATTAATACATTTCCTAAAACGGGTACATTCATAAATGTATTATTGATATTATTTTCTGCTAACGTAGTGTTAGGAGTATCAATATCAGTGCATGTTGTACAACCAGGAACTGGATCTGGCGTAGTTGTTGTAATCGTAACCGTGTTAACTAAATTACCTAACAAAGTAGCCAGAACATCAACATTAACTGTATAAGTTACTGTTTGACCAACTGCTAAAGTAGCGATAGTATCGTTAATATTACCTGTCCCAGATCCGTTTGAACTTGACCATGAAGTAAATGTTGTTCCAGCCGGAGCATTATCTACTACATTAACGTTAGTTGCTGCTGTTGGACCATTATTTGTAACCGTAATAATATACGTTAATGACTGACCTGGAACATAACTTGTTTGGTTATCTGTTTTAACAGTTACAATATTAGCACATTCAAGAGGGTTAATTACAATTACTACCGGAGCGCTTGTACATCCATTAGATGTAGAAGTTATAGTATAACTGCCTGCTGTTACTGTTACTAATCCTGTAGCTGTAGGGCCAGAAACTACTGTTCCTGTAGTTGGAATAAATGAATAAGTATTAGAAGCTGAGTAATTTGCAATCACAAAACTTCCATTTGGAGATGCACTTACAGTACAAACTGGATGAGTTATATTTGAAATTACTGGTGTAGCTGGTGTAGCTGGTTGAGTATTTACAGTTACACTTACAGATGCACTTGTACATCCGTTTGCACTTGCTGTTAATGTATAACTTCCAGCTGAAGCAGTAACAACTCCTAATGCACTAATTGTTGGACCTGCTGGTACAAATGTGTATGTATTTATTGCATTGTAGTTAGTTATTGTAAAACTGCCTGTTGAAACTGAACATGTTGGATGAGTAACTGGGCTAACAGTTGGAACTGCTGGAGTTACTGGTTGTGCATCAATAGTTAGATTAACTGAAGCACTTGTACATCCATTTGAACTTGCTGTAATTGAGTAATTTCCTGCGGTTGCTGTTACTAAACCAGTTGCTGTGGGACCTGAAACCACAGTTCCTGTGGGAGAGGTAATTGAGTAAGTATTGGTCGAAGAATAATTAGTAATTACAAAAGTACCATTACTTACCGAACAAGTAGGTTGTATTACACTTGCTATTGTTGGTGTAGCTGGTGTAACTAATATTGACTGAACACTAAATGGTGCTGAAGGCAATGAAGTACAATTTCCTGCTACGGTAGATGCTGTTAATGTGTAGCTTTGTCCTGCAAGCATACCTGTAATAATACCCGCTGCTCCAACAGATGGACCTGATGGTGCAAACGTATATACATAACTTGCATTATAATTTGTAATAGAAGCTGTTCCTGCTGAACTACATGTAGCTACTACAGTAGTTACTGTTGGTGTAGTCGGATTAGCAACTCCTGTTACTAACGTTACATTGTTTGTACTATTAGCACATGAAACACCTGCTACACCTGGATGAGCATAATTAAATGTAAAATCTCCAGTTCCGTTGATGGTTACAAATGCTGTACCGTCTGCGTTATTTTGAGTAATAACTGTATTTGATGAATTTGATGTCCATGTTCCGCCTGCTGGTGTAGCTGTTAAAGTCGTTGTACCGCCTACACATACAATACTTGGTGTAACTTGTGAAATTACAATTGTAACTATTGGCTGTAAAGTTAATGTTACAGGTGTTCTAGTTGAACTTGTACAAGTACCATTAACACCTTCTGCATAATAAGTTACAGTACCAATTGTTGAAAGTGTTGGCATCGTTACCACATTTCCTCCTGTAGCAGCATCATACCATGTAATGGTTTGACCCGCAGGAACAGTAGCAATTGAGGTTAAGGTTTGAATTGGATTTGTTGCACAAACTGTTTGATTACCTCCAGAAACTGGGATAGCAACACTTGAAATTGTAACAGTTGCATTATTTGAAATGTTACCCTCTGCATCATTACCATTATATTGTACTGGACTAGGATTTCCTGTAAATCCAGATACTGGTGTGAAAATCAATTGACCTCCAGTATTTACACTCCATGTTCCTTCTCCTGGAATGGTCATTTGAGTAATATCACCTTGACCATTTGTGACTATTCCAATAGCCGATGGCAATACAATTAAACTTAACGTTGAGGGAACAATAGTATCAGCTGTCGTGTCGTTATCTAAAACATTTACCGTAACATAAGTGTCTCCTAATGTATAACATTGTGTATCTGCTGTTGCAATTGGTAAAAAGTCTAAAATAATAGTACCATCATTAGATTGGTTTCCATCGTTATCTTCAATATTGTAATCAATTGGAGACGGTGTACCTGAAAAAGTTGAATCTGGACTAAAGGTAACTAAACCTGTAGTTGAATCTACTGTCCAAATACCCTCACCAGGAACGGTAACTTCAATACAATTATTTTCTGCATCTAAAAGACTACATGTTGATCCTGGTATTGAACCAGCTACTAAACTTACTGAACTGGCAACAATCGTATCTCCTGTTGTATCATTTGTTACAACATTTATAGAAACAGGAGTGTTTAATGCATACGTTGCCGTATCATCTGAAGCAACAGGCATCAAATCAACAGGTAAGATAGTTTGACCTGTTTGAACAACAATTTTTGAACATATACCTCCTGGAGCTGTTGGACAACTCACACCTGATATTTCGTCTAAAGTTGTAATTTTGACTTCATAATCTTTACATGCAATAGTAGATGTAGATTGAATACCAATACTAAAATTAACTACATCACCTCCTGTTAAACCAGGCGGAACTGTTACAATTACATATCTGTTTCCGTTTGCTGAATCGGTATTAACACTATCAAAAACTGGACATGCAGGAGCAGATGAACAAGCAAAAGAACCTAGAATATAATCATATCCGATTGGTAAATCAATTCTTGTATAACCCGTAGGGCCAGTACTAGATGAAGAAATTATAGTTTGATTTGATTCTATAGTAATTGGTGTATTACATGTTCCTGTAATAGTATTTGTTACACTAGTAGCTACAAAATAAGATGGAGCAATACCAGATATGTTTATTGGTAACATACCTAAATTTAATGGGGTACCGACAGCTAAAGTGCCACAAGGTGCTAAACCATTAACTATTGTTATTGGACCAGAACCAACAATATGACTACAAGATGTTTTTAATTCATAACGAACTAATACTTTGGAATTACTTGTTAACCCAGTGGTAGCTAAAATACCTCCTGTTGCATTACTAAGCGTTTCTAAATTTATACTAAAATCGGCATTTGTAGGCGAACCTGAAGCTACATATCCATCATTAGCTGGTGGAGTATTCCAAGTTACACCATTATCATAAGATATTTGTAATGTTCCTGGAACATAGGTTAAAGGATTTTCTAGATTTACTGTATTATAATTTGGTAAATCTATATTTAAAATTATATCATATATTGATGCTAAATCTGAAGATTTTACCTCTGTAGTTATTGGTACATTTGGAGTACAAAGTGTAGTTGTAACTGAAGGAGTTGTATAGTTTGCTTGTAAGAACGTTGGCGCTGGAGTATATGTTAGATCTGTTGGATCTATACTACAACCTTTAGCCTCATACTCTGCATAAGTGGTAGGTTGAGATACACAGTCGTACCCTAAATCAACAATCAATTTATCATTATAACAACTCGTATATGTTGCTTCAAATTGATAATTAACTGTACCAGAAGAGAACGAACCTACATTGGCATACCAGGTTTTTGGTGTACCAGGGGTTAGTGGTGAACCATCTTCAATTAAAGGGTAAGTTGTAGCTCCTCTTTTAACAGAAACCAAATTAGTGTTACCTGTTGGAGATGTTATTTTTAACCATGTATTTGATAATGCTGCTGTACTATTAGTTGCATCTAACGTCCAATTAATTGTTTGCTGGGTTGCTGGATTAGCATTTGATGAAACTGCAGTTGCAAGTGATATTGCAGGCGGAGTATACGTAATAGGTTGAGTTAACAAATTATTATAAGATATACTCTCTGGAGTTGCAGTTTGCGAATATAAATCGGTTAAGTTGTTAACCGACACTTCAACCCTACCTGAAAAATTATTCAATTCACAAGACGGTGCTAAAGTTACAAGTACTTGATAAGAAACTACACTTGCAGTACCATTTCTACTATCATAAACTGGCCAACGGTTAGAAGGGTCATTATCTTCTAATGTTAAAATATCGCCAACGATTGTTGGAGCCGTTGGAGTAAAATTAACATATCCTGTTGGCCCAGGAACATCTGCCTTATAATATATTATACGTTGCGAACCAGGAACGTACTGAAATCCTGGAGGTATCTTAACAACAATTTTATTTAGTATAGCTGAAGGTCTAAACTCATTTGGAAAATCGTTATTACTATTTCCAGATAATGAAGACCCTCCTCCAACATTAACCGTAGCACAACCTTGAATAGTAACTCCACCATTAGGATAGGTATTATAACCATTTGGAGTTTGTCTTCCGTACAATGCTAAACCAAAATTTTCACAACTTTGATTGTTTCCTGTAACTGTATCAATACCATAATGACCAACCCTAAATGCAGGAATTTGAGTCATTATAATAGGGGTTGCAGTAGTTAAAACTAACACATATTCTACATTAAACTGATCGTTTGTTTCATAAACAAAGCCGTTTGGTAATGAGGGTGTAAAAGTTACCATCGAACTTTTTATATCAATAGTTCTTACACCAGCAGTGTATGCTTGTATTGGTGTACCTGTAACAGTTCCTGTATATGTAATACCTGAAGAAGCATCAATTAGTGTTACACTAGCAGATTGATAGTTAAAGTTAAAACTTCCGCCATCATATTTCAATAAAACACCCACCTCATTAAAAGTACCAGCATTTACTGTTCCGTTTGCGAAAACTTTTACAGCATCTTCTTCTAGTAATCTTAAAGCAGACGAAGGATCGGCTATCGCTGTTAAAGGAGCATCTCCTGCCATATATGAAGCCCGTGATGCCCAACCATATGATTGTCTCATACCTGTTAATGTTACGGTAGATACCCCAATACACCCTCCTGCGCTACAACCATGTAAAGATGTTGAAGCATTTAGAGTGCCGTATGTAAACTTACAAGAGCAATCGTCGTTTACGTATGATGTTACACTATTTATAGTGACACCTCCTGTAACACCACATATTGGATTAATTCCATTAATAGAAAAATTACTTAAACTTTGGCCACTTGTATTTACAAAAGCAACTTTAATTGTAAGAATAGTATTTGTTGCATCAACTGTATATGTTTTTGTTCGTACCGTAGCATCTGTAAAGGTTATTGCAGAAAAATCCATAGGTTGGCTAAAAGTAACCTTAACCTCCATGTATTGATTTGGTGTTGTTGAACCCAAATATGCTCTAGGATCAAAACCAATTCCTTGGTTTATAACTAAATCAAAAGGAACACCTGCTGTAATATCAGTAGGTGAAGTTAAACTTGAAGCACTTGTTTGACCATTAAATAGTTGATATGAGTTGCTTCTGGTTGCTAATTTTCTAGATGCATTTGTACCACATTGCTCGTTTGAGACTACTCTACCACTAAAAGTACCGTACGTTTCACTCCCACATACAGCCTTATCGGAAATTGCAAAAACAGAAATTGTTGTACCCACAGGCAAATCATCAAAAAAACCATCTCCGTCTTTATCAATAATTCCAAGCGCTGTTGCAACAGTAGCATCTGTTAGTGCCGAAAAATTCAATCGAATCCTTCCTCCATTAAAAGTTGCAACAGAAGCAGGAAAAGGTATTGTTAATGCCGCATCTGCATAAACCGAAATAAAACTACCTGGATTAATATTACTAGGAAAACCTATGTTTATGTTGGAAAAATTTGCATTACTATGGTTAGTTCCTAATGAAACTTCAAGATCATTAGCATAACCTGATCCTGGTAAAGCCGTTTCAGTACCATTATTAGTAATTGTATAAAGAACTTTTGTTTTATTTCCAGTACTACATCCATAACTATCTTGATAGTCAGGTGTAATTTGCATAACAAGATTAGGAAATCCTTTTGCAATATTATTTGTTATTGCAAAAGGCGCAGAAAGATTACATGAACTATTATCGGTACAAACAAAACCAGATTGATATGTTGTAGCTGCAGCACACGTTTTAATTCTACCTTGTACTGTAAATGTATAACTGTCGTTTTCATTAAATCGTCCATCTGCAAGTTGACCACCAAGTGCGGCAAGATTTGCAAAATCTAATCTATTGCCTGCCACATTTAATGTTGCACCTGCAGGAATACTTGTAGCAAGAAGTTCAAATCCTGCATAATTTAAATTTACAAAAAAATTGTCGGTTGTGCTATTACTTCCTTGATTTTGTACCGTAATAGTATGTGTTACTAAATCATTTAGATTTGAAAGAACTGCACTTGTTGTTGCATTGGTAACAATAATATTAGGTTCGTACAAACCATATAATATTGATGTGTCTGAAACTGTACTAGTACCTATTGTACCTCGAACAACATCATTATAACTACCTCCATTAGCAGAGCATATTGCTCTTCTAGCAATTGTAAAAGTAATAAATTGTGCTGGGCTAAGATTATTTGGTCCTAATTTAAAAACAGGAGCATTAGCAGTGCCGCCATCTTCTGTTATTGTTAAAGAAGCTGTACCGCCTGTTTTTGACACAGAGCCCGGAACATATTCAACACCCGAAGGCAACGTTACTGTTACCGAAGCTCCATTTGTTGAGGCCGAAACAACATCCATCCTCACAGAGAGTAGTGAAGTATTACCATAACACATCACAATCGGTTGAGGATCGGGAACCTCAGGAAGCCCTGTGCTGATAATAAAGGACGTTTGCGCCTGTATTGAAAATCCCATCAAGAATAGAATTACAATTAAGAGACTTTTTGTCCATTGAATTAAATAATTGTTTTTCATAAAAAATAGTTTGAGTTAGAATTTTAATTTTTTTTTAAACTTAATTATTGTAAACTTTTTTTTGAATGCAAAGCCAAAAACACTTTCTAAAGTTTCTATTTTATAAAAGCAATAGAACAATAGGTTGCCCTCCACTATACCTTATGTAGGGGAGTGGATTAAAAAAGTAGTTATATATAGGAGTAATTAGTAAAGAAAAAGAAACTACCACACGGGTTAAAAATTTTTTAAATACAACATAGCAAAAATTGGATATATTTTCCTTAAAGATATATCTAACAAAAGCTATCAAAATAGTTAAATTGATGTGAGGAAGTAGAGACATTTTTTTAATTAAAAGATTATAATAAAAAATTAAAAGAGATTTTTTTGTAGTATGTTAAATAATTACTAGGTAGTATAAGTTCTACTTTGTAATTATTTAATAACCCCTTAAAAAAATACTACAACACTTTGAATATTAAAAAATTGTAATTGCACTTTACCAAAAATGGCTTTATAAATAGTTGATTATTTTTTTGAATTAAAGTAGTACAAAACTATACAAGGAGGCATTATTAATATAATTTTTCTTCTTATTAATAATATTTTTCATCGAAAATCATTTCGTTTGACAGAAAAAAATTGTTAAAATAAATTACACTTATACAGGTTAGAATTTGTTTCATCTAATATAAAAAGTGTTTTTAATATTAAATTTAAGAAAATTAAAAGCGATAATCTTTTTAAAAAAAGTGATTTATAAATAGACTGCTATTTATATTTAAAATATTTTTATCATTGAGATAAAAAAATACAGAGAAGGCATCTTAGAAATTTAGGTAAAAACGAGTAAATTTTATAAAAACATTCATCGTTAGTCATAAAAAAAGAGTCCAAATCAATTTTTATGATTCAGACTCTAATTATGTGGTCCCACCTGGGCTCGAACCAGGGACCACCTGATTATGAGTCAGGTGCTCTAACCAACTGAGCTATAGGACCCGTTTGAGGTCGCAATATTACTACTAATTTTTATTTCACGCAAATCTTTTTTTAAAAGATTATTTTATTTCCTGACAAAGTTCAATCAAAACTCCATTTGTTCCTTTTGGGTGAAGAAATGTAACAAGCTTATTATCTGCACCTTTTTTTGGTACTTCGTTCAACAAAATAAAGCCTTCACTTTTTAGTCTTTCTATTTCTTCTTCAATATCATATACGTCAAAAGCAATGTGATGGATTCCTTCTCCCTTTTTGTCGATAAATTTTGCAATTGGACTATCTGGATTTGTTGCTTCTAACAATTCTATTTTATTTGGTCCATTCATAAAGAATGATGTTTTTACTCCTTCACTCACAACTTCTTCTTGTTTATACGGTGCTTGACCAAATAATTTTTCGAAAAGTAAATTTGATGTTTCTAAACTTTTTACTGCAATCCCTATATGTTCTATTTTTCTCATCTTATATTTTATCATCTTTTATTGCAAAATTAGTGATTTTAAAAGCGTTTATGTAAGTCTATTAATAAAAAACACAATTATTTTAGCTAAAAAAAAAAACGTATTTTTGCCAGATGGAAACAAATAGACAAAAAAAAATTGGGGCGCTTTTGCAGAATGATTTAGTGTCAATTTTGCAAGGTGAAATCCGCAAAAATAATATCAACAATTTAGTAATTTCGGTTTCTAAAGTAAATGTGACTTCAGATTTATCAATTGCAAAAGTGCATTTAAGTGTTTTTCCAACTGAAAAAGCGGGAGAAATTTTAGCTGGAGTTAAAAGTAATGCTCCATTAATTAAACACGATTTATCACAACGTGTAAAAAATCAATTACGTAAAGTGCCAAATTTGATTTTTTATATTGATGACAGTTTAGATTACATTGAAAAAATTGACAAAGCGTTAACTGGAGAAGAAAACCCAATTGAAAATCCAGATTTATTAGAAAAAAGAAAGAAATCATAATTTGAACCTTTCATTTTATATAGCCAAACGTTATGCTATTAGTTTTAGCAAGAACAAAGCCATAAATATTATTACTGGCATTGCTTCTGTTGGAATTAT
>Ga0075152_10003913_pt1 | contig 10306 bp, 8 predicted proteins | sample JI61114C2DNA_FD_70964 | JGI IMG/M metagenome (GOLD analysis project Ga0075152, IMG submission 70964) | Wastewater effluent complex algal communities from Wisconsin, to seasonally profile nutrient transformation and Carbon sequestration -... | ecosystem: Engineered > WWTP > Effluent > Algae...
CAATCGCCTGCCCGGCAAAATCCGGGTAGCCCGGCGTATCGATCAAATGAATATGGGTATTTTCGTAGCCAAAATTGACGATGGCCGAGGTCAAGGAATGGCCAGCCTCTTTTTCCTGCGCCTCGAAGTCGCAAACGGTACTGCCTTTTTCAACACTCCCCTTGGCGGCGATAGTGCCAGTCGCGTGGAGCAGCGCCTCCGCCAATGTGGTTTTACCGGCAGCGCCGTGACCGAGCAGTGCGATGGAACGAATAGCCTCGGTGGTGTACTTGGACATCTTCTTCTCCCTGAGCTTTTGTTGAACTACTGAACGATTATTCTACGCCCGCCGCGATGCGAATAATGATGGACGAAATGCCTGTCTTGCGTATCAAGGAGGCGATGAGCGCGCCCACCCGTGCGGAGAAGAACCGTTTACCGGACCGCAACCAATCAACCCGGCAGCCCCAAGCCTGGCAGATTTGACCAACGCCCGTTTGATCAGCACGGCTAACAACGCCAACAAGGTGCTGCATAGCCAACCAGCAATAAGTATTCCGTGAAAACAACTTTGAATTTGTCATTCTGCGCAGACGGGAATCCTGCAGCTAAAGACTGAATTCCGGCTCAAACCCGGAATGGCAACTTTAAAAACAGCTTTTCTGCATGACTTAACGAGCCACCCTTTTCTTTTGTTACCCGACCATCACCAACAATCAACCGCTTATCGCCCCCCTGCACATCCAGCGACCGACGACACTAAAATTCCCAATAAGCAAAAGAGGTACTCAATGAAAGACTATCGAGGATTTACCCTGGTTGAACTGATGGTTACTTTAGCCATTGCTGCCATCCTGCTCAGTATTGCTGCCCCAAATTTTGTCAGCTTTATCAAAAACAACCGAATCACCACCATCACAAACGATCTGCTCGCTGACTTGGCACTAGCAAGAAGCGAGGCCGCCAAGCGCGGTCAGGCGGTCAGTGTTTGCATCAGTTCGGATGGACTTACATGCACAGGCAGCAACTGGTTGGGAGGTCGCCTGGTTTTTGCCGATAGCGGGACAGCAGGAACCAAAGATGGTAGTGACTCGATCATTCGCGTCAGTGAAGCAAAAAGTAACGGAACAACAATGACCAGTTCGGGGTTTAGCAACACCGGATACATACGATACGGCGCGACGGGTACGGTCACGACAGGAAATACCAACATCGGAACTTTCAAGGTTTGTGATGACAGAACCGGAAGCTTTGGAAGGCTACTCAGCATTTCAAATACCGGTCGCCCTTATGTCCAGACAGCACAAACCTGCCCCTGAGCGAGAACGAGTCATGATTCCCCAAAAATCAATTTCAGCCCACAGCAAAACAACAGGCTTTTCGCTACTGGAAGTCCTGATTACCGTTGTCATCATGTCGTTTGGCTTGCTCGGCATTGCCAGTTTAATGATCAAGGGCATGGGGCTGAACAATGCCTCCTATCAACGCTCGGTGGCCACCCAGCAAGCCTACGACATGGGCGACAGAATCCGGGCCAATGCGGCCGGTGCCATTGCCGGCAACTACAACGCGATTACCTATTCGGCAAGCCAGACCTGCTCTGCATGCACCAGTACCAACCCCTGCACAGTAGCCAACCTGTCAACCTACGACGCCTGCTACTGGAATACGCAAAACGAAACACTGCTTCCAATGGGCCGGGGTACGGTTTCACGAGATGGCAACAATTTCGTCATCACAATCAACTGGGACATCAATAAGGACGGAGCGGTTAATACCAGTGATACCGGTTATGTCCTGAGAGCACAGCTATGACTAAAAACCATTCCTCTCCCCCGCGCCGGTACAACAGCGGATTCACACTGATCGAACTAATGGTAGCGATCACGATTGGTCTGTTCCTCAGCGCTGTCGTCGGAGGCGTTTTCGTCAGCTCGAAAGATGCCTTCAATTACCAGGATGCAATGTCCAGGCTTCAGGAGAACGCACGTTTTGCCATGGAACGAATTTCGCGGGATGTTCGAATGGCGGGCTACAGAGGATGCGGTGATCTCAGCAAAGTAGCAAATACCGTCAACAATGGCTCTACCAGTTGGTGGCTCAACTTCACAACACCGGTAATGGGTTACGACAATCTCTCTGCATCACAAACCCTGTTCCCTAGCGCCATCGCTGGCAGTGATGCAATCGTTTTGTTGGGGGTCGATAGCAACGATGAACTCTCGGTCATTAGCCACAACCCAGTTTCTGCCCAAATAAAAACAACCCAGCACGGTATTCAACCCGGCGCCATCTTGGTCATTACTGACTGTTCCCAAACATCGGTTTTTCAAATGAGCGGCCCCACCAACAGTAACGCTAACGCTGAATTGGTTGTTCACAACACCGGGAACTCGACAAGCCCCGGAAACTGCAATAAGCAACTCGGTGCCTCGTGCCCTACTGTTAAAGAATATACATTCAAACCTGGGGCCAGCTTGATGCAGATGTATGCCAATTCCTATTATGTAAGAGCCTCGGCAACAACCAATAACGGGAATGCCCTCTGGAGCTGCTCTATTATCGACCAGACCAATGGAACCGCCCAATGTAGCGAGTTAATCAACGGCGTCGAAAACATGCAAATCGAATACGGCGTCGATACTGACAGTGACACCTCGGCAAACGCCTATCTTGCAGCAGGAAGTGTTACCGACTGGACCAAAGTGGTCAGTGTGCGCATCAGTTTGCTGATGAGCACCCCACCAAGCGCCGGCAATCTCTCCTCCAAGTTTCAGACCTACTCATACAACGGAAATGAAGAGACCGCCAGCGACCGGCGGGTAAGACACTCCTATAGCAGCGTGATCAACCTTCGCAATCGAACAAAGTGAGACGAATATGATTGCCCTATCGAAAAATAGAATTGGCATGCATGCCCGCAATAAACAACGGGGCGTCGTCTTAATGATTGCGTTGGTATTTCTCGTCATCATCACCATGCTGGCCCTGACTGCGTTGCGCACCAATATCATCGAGGAGAGGCTCGCCGGTAACAGCCGGGACTGGACCTTGGCCTTCCAGGCAGCCGAAACAGCACTGAGAGATGGAGAAAAAGATATCCAGTCAGGAACTCGATTTATTGGCGAAGCCGGCTTTAATTCAAGTTGCACCAATGGCCTCTGCACGGTGCAAATTGATGGTTCTTCAATCTGGCAAGACTTTGTCAATTCTGGAAACACGGGCTGGATGAACGGAGCCAGCGCCGGCCCAAGTATCGGGTATGGCACTTATACAAACCCGACCCCCGCCACAGTAGCAACTGTCGCCAAGCAACCTCGTTACATCATAGAAGTTATCATCGAAAAAGGTAGCAGCCTGAGTGGTCCGGGCGCGTATGGCAAACAAGGTAACCAATATGTCTACCGCGTGACTGCCCGTGGTTTCGGTGCCAGCCTCGACGAAAACGGTAACCCGACTGCCCGCGTCACCCTCCAATCCATGTACAAGCCCTGATTTCCAGGAGTGTCATCATGAACGCTCGAACAATTACGCCCGCACGCCGGCTCACCGTTTGGTTCACCGTCGTATCGCTTGTTTTCCCGTGGCCATTTATTCCGTCGGCTATGGCACAAACTACACCTCTGGCGCTCAGTCCGATCCCACTATTCGTATCGACCGGCACCAAGCCCAACGTGCTGCTGATTCTTGATAATTCGAACAGTATGGATGAAGACGCCACTGGTGCCGCCGTTGGCAGCGCCGCCTCGAACAGCAAATCGGAGATTGCCCGAGGCGTTGCAAAATCCATCGTCGCAACCTACACAAACAAAATCAATATGGGGTTGATGGCTTATAAACAGAACTCGATGGTGGTTAATCAATTACATAACTCTCCCTACGACGTAAGTTTTGACCCCGCCAATTACGATTCCACCTGGACAGGCAATCGTGCTTCTGCCACGCACAAAAAGTTCAGCACCCCAAACCCCACGAGCCCGGGTAATTCCATCTATTACAACGTGGCGCTCCCCTTCTATTCCAGCAGCAACCAAGGAACCGCCTTCTGCTATTCGAACACTGCAGATGCTTCTTCGAACACAGCCCACCCAGATGGATTCTGGGCTCCCAGCGATTCGATCGCTGGCCCGTGGGATAACTACCGCTGCTACTCGGCCAAGACCGGGACATCCGACACCCTGCCGTCATCAAATGGTAGCAATGCCGCCACTTATGGCTGGACACCCCTTGCATTTACCGGCGCTTTTTCACCAACCGACAGTGACATTGCCCAAAATATTGTCGATTTTGGTCGATTCACTACTTATAACTACGTTGGTCCTACATGGTTTGTAAATACATCCCCGGGAAGAGGCTATCTGCACACCCCGATCGGTAATCTGGACTCAGCTCAAGCAAGCAAGCTGAATACAAAACTGGGGACCTCGCAGTTCACAAATAACAAACGTACCGATGCAGCATACCCTTTACAAAATGGCGGCCTCACCCCAATCGAAGGCACGCTATTGACTGCCAAGGATTATTTTGGCGGATCATGGTCTTCAGCATCGGAAGGCTATACGGCATCGTGCTACCCACTGCCTGAATCCTGCGGCAAGAAATTCGTGGTGCTGGTCACCGACGGACTACCTTCGACCGACAAGGACGGGCATTTAATCACCAGTGCGGCAACCGCCTTGAGCGATGCGGCTACCGCAGCAACTGCCTTGAAAACTGCTGGCGTCGAAACTTACGTGGTTGGCTTTGCTTTACCTTATGGCACTGAACCGACCCAACTGAATACAATCGCCAGTGCTGGTGGTACCGGTGCCGCCTATTCAGCAAATGATCAAGCATCACTGAACACTGCCTTGGGTACCATTTTTGCTGACATTCTGGCCAAATCGGGTTCTGCTGCGGCAGTTGCCACCAACTCGACATCTCTGAATTCAAGCAGCGCTATCTATCAAGCGAAATTTGACCCCAGCGACTGGAGCGGACAACTTCTCGCTTACGTTGTCGGTACAACCGGCGTTATTCCGACGACACCAACCTGGGATGCTGCTGCGCAGTTGCCGGCGTACTCATCGCGCAACATCATCACCTACAAACCAAGCACCAGAACCGGCATTGCGTTCCAATGGCCGGCTGATCCTGCTGCGCCGACAACGACAGAAATGGACTCAACCCAGAGCTTGGGCGCTAGTGGTATTGGCAGCAGCGGTGTACTCGATTATTTACGAGGATATGCGTTCAATGAAGGCTCTGGCAGCACAAACTATCGCGCTCGCACAACCAGCAAGCTGGGCGATATTGCCAATTCCTCTCCCATTTTTGTGGGAAAACCAGCTAGCGGTTACGCTGACACAATTGAGAGCACGGTGGCGTATTCGACCTTCGTTACAGCCAAAACCAGTCGAACATCTGTTCTTTATGCCGGTGCTAACGATGGCATGCTGCACGGATTCCGTGCATCGGATGGTGTGGAACTACTCGGTTATGTGCCATCAAGCGTATATCCCAACCTGTACTTACTATCGACTCAAACTTACACACACCGCTATTATGTCGATGGCTCCCCAAGTGCCGCAGACGTCTTTTATGGCGGAGCGTGGCATACCGTGCTGGTGGGTGGGCTGAATGGGGGTGGGCAGGGCATATACGCCATTGACATTACCGACCCCACCATTTTCACGGAGGCCAACTCTGCATCCCTTGTGCTCTGGGAATTCACTGACCGGGATACCGACTCAAGCAGTTCAACCAACACCAACTTTGACTCGGATCTTGGTTATACCTATAGCCAGCCGGCAATTGGCAAGATGCATAACGGGAGCTGGGTAGCCATATTCGGTAACGGTTACAACAACACAACTGCTGACGGCTCGGTGAGTAGTTCCGGTAATGCTGTGCTGTACATCGTCGATATCCAGACTGGCCAATTGATCAAGAAACTCGACACCAAGAAGGGAACCACAAGCAGCCCAAATGGCACTACTCCCAACGGACTCGCCTCACCGGCCGTCGTCGACGTTGATGGCGACGAAATCATCGACTACATCTACGCGGGGGATTTGCAAGGCAATCTCTGGAAATTTGATGTTACCAACAGTGGCACAAACCAATGGGGGCCGGCTTACGGCAACTCCAGCAATCCCGCACCGTTGTTTACTGCAAGGATGGGAACAACCCCTCAACCGATTACCGAACGACCGGAGGTAGGCGAGCACCCGGAAGGTGGCTACTTCATCTATTTCGGTACCGGAAAATATATTGAAACCGGAGACAATGTTGCCACCGGGGCAACAACCCAATCTTTTTATGGCATATGGGATAACGGGGCCGCCGTTGGTAACACCCGTACCAGCCTACTGCAACAACAGATTTTGGCCGAAGTTTCTTCCAATGGCGAAGCATGGCGACTCACCAGCAATAACACCCCAACCTGGACTGGTGGTAGTGCAAACAAAGGGTGGTACCTTGATCTCTACAACACCCAAGGAGGCAATACCAATAACTATGGTGAAAAACAGGTCAGCAACCCAGTTCTTTCCAACAAACGCCTGATTTTCACAACACTGATTCCTGCATCCGGCACGTGCACTGCGGGTGGTGATAGCTGGTTGATGGAGTTGAATCCTGAGACAGGCGGTCGTTTGGGTTTCACCCCATTTGATGTAAATGGCGATAACAGCTTTAGTTCTGCTGACTATCTCAGTGGCGGCACAGTCACGACAAACTCAGCGGTGGGCGGCAGAAAGCTGACGGGTGGCATAGCCGGTACGCCCGCCATCATGTATGACCCGAGTAACAAGACTGAAATTAAATATTTCAGCCAATCGAGCGGTCAACTAAAAGTAGTGAAGGAAAACCCGGGTGGCGCTTCTGGCCGAGTTTCGTGGCGTGAAATCGTAGGTAGCAACTAAGTATTCCGTGAAAACCACTTTGAATTCGTCATTTCCGCGCAGGCGCGAATCCAGCAGGTAAGGACTGGATTCCGGGTCAAGCCCGGAATGACAACTTTAAACACAGTTTTGCTGTATTACTTAAGGTGAGATAAATGAAAAAATTATTGAAAAGTATTCCGGTAACCATTTTTGCTATTGCCAGCCTTTTGCCAGGAAGCGCCATTAGTTACACCACAGTGAACACGCCAATTAAGCCTCCTTCCAACAATTCGGCGAACACCCCAAAAGCAGCAGACAAGAGTGAAATGCCCCCCAAGGCAAATGATTCAAAGGCTACCAATAACAGCCCCACTCAGAAGCCAGGCCCCAACGAGATGAAAGACCCAAAAAAATGATCCCAAAAAAAGACGCCGGTTTTACGCTGATTGAACTGATGATCGTGGTGGCAATTCTTGGCATCATTGCCGCCGTCGCTTTACCATCTTATCGAGACAGTGTGATGAAGGCGAGACGTTCGGATGCGAAGTCAGCCCTGCTACAAGCCTCACAGGCGATGGAAAAGTACTACACCGAGAATCAGAGTTATGCGGGTGCTACTTTGTCAGATTCAGTTCCACCAGCTGCGACCGATGTTTATCGTGCAAGCTCCCCCGAAGGCTTTTACACACTCAGTTTCACAGTGACTCCTGCGGCAGCCGTTTACACGATCCAAGCAGCACCCACAACAGGAAAATCTCAAACGAGCGACAAATGCTTGAATTTCACTATTACCCAAACAGGCGTCAAGGGGGTCAATGGTGGATCGCTGACCAGCACCACTGAATGTTGGTAATTTTCATTTCATTGAATAATTTTCATGAATGACAAACGACTTTTCCCCGAGCACAGCAGCCCATATTGGTCGATTAGACAAACATGAAAACTATTTTGGGAAATTATCTCAAGGAATACATTATAAATTTTTTTATCTGACCCTCTCCAGCTTCATTCATTACGGACTGTTTTCCGCAATAGGGTTAGATGGCGTAAAAAGCACTGGGAAAGAAAGCCGTATTATTGGTCAGTCAAGCAACACCTTATTGGCCACCATCAACATTCAGCCAAGTATTTTGCAGCACCCCGCTGCTACTGCAAAAATCAAAGACGGCACGCTGGCAGCTAGCGCACCCGACCAGCCCAACTCAAAAATATCGCCGATCAAGACGAGTAGAGCTCCTGCCATTTCGATGCGTTATTTCGAAGGTAAGGAACTGACGCTTCAACCAAAGTTAAGAGGAAGCATCGCGCTCGACAATCCAGAATCTGCAACGATGCCAGAAACTGGCACCGTACAACTCCGTTTGCTACTAAATGCAACAGGCAGCGTGGACAAAGTAATCGTTGATAAAGCTTCGCTACCTGAAGTTTTTGTTGAGTCTGTTAAACATTCATTTTTGAGTGCAAGCTTCAAACCTGGTGAGATTGACGGATTAGCAGTGCAAAGCCAATTTTTTGTCGAAATCAACTATGAAGCAAGCATTTCAAAATAAAAATGAGCGCCCACTTGCGTTGTGTTGCGCATCGCAAAAACTGTAAAAATGTCGGCTTTCTTTACATTATTGACTACAGATAAACAGCACCTGTCAAATACTGCAATCAATTCATACCGTTATATGAAGACTTAAAACTAGGCATGTTTTTTGCTGAATATAGTTCAGGATTTTTAACCCTATTCAATACGGAGTAAAAAATGAAATACATTTCCATAATCACGGTCTCGCTGTTCTCCACGCTTACGCATGCAATTACCACCAATCCACCAAATTATGTACCGGAACCTGAGACGTGGGCTTTACTTGGAATAGCAGGTCTTGCAGCAGTTGTTGCCAAGCATTTTCGGAAAAAATAAATTCTTGAAAACTATTTGATTGGCTCGTTTTTCTGGTTCAGAAAAATTTGATATTACTTTAGTCAATCAGCGTTGCATGGCACTAATATCCGCACAGAAGTGCCATGCATGCAAAACACGTAAAAAAACCTTTAAGGTAGTATCGAGTTAGCTTTCTATCCTTTATGGTTTAGCTTTTGCAGACTTTTTGGGCCTTTGCCATCCACTCAAGCTAACCTGCCTGGCACGGGATACGGTCAACGCGTCTGGCGGGGCATTTTTGGTCAGTGTCGTACCGGCACCCAGCGTTGCCCCGCGCCCTACCGTTACCGGCGCCACTAGTTGAGTATCGGAACCGATGAATACGTCGTCCTCGATAATGGTCTTGTGTTTGTTGGCACCGTCGTAATTGCAGGTAATCGTTCCTGCCCCCACATTGACGCGCTGGCCAATTTCGGCGTCACCGATATAGGCCAGATGGTTGGCCTTGGATTGGGCGGCAATCTTGCTGTTCTTGACCTCGACAAAGTTGCCGATATGCACTTCGGGACCAAGTTCGGTGCCGGGACGCAGCCGGGCGTAAGGGCCAAGCACCCCATCGGGGCCGATCACGGCGTCTTCAAAGTGGCAGAAGGCGGCGATCCGCGTTCCTGCGCCCACTTTGACATTTTTTAATACGCAATACGGGCCAACTTCGACCGCATCGGCCAGTTCAACCTTGCCTTCAAAAACGCAGCCCACGTCAATGAAAATATCGCGGCCGTAGCCAAGATCACCGCGCACATCAATCCGATTTGGGTCAGCCAAACGAACACCGCCAACCAACATGGCATCGGCGATATTGCGCTGGTGCACACGCTCCAGTTCGGCCAATTGCACCTTGCTATTAACCCCCAAAACCTCCCACTCACCATCCGGCTGGGCGGTATGCACCGGCACACCTTCGGCCACTGCCAGCGCCACAATGTCGGTCAGGTAATACTCGCCTTGGGCGTTTTTATTGGACAACCGGCCCAACCAATCACTCAAGCGTGCAGAGGGAATGGCCATGATGCCGGTATTCACTTCACGGATGGCTTTCTCTTCGGCGGTGGCATCTTTTTCCTCAACGATGCGCTGAACCTGACCGGCGGCATCACGAACGATACGGCCGTAGCCTGCCGGGTTAGCCAACTCGACCGTCAGAATCGATAGCCCATCCTTGCCGGCTTGCAACAGACGCTTCAGGCTCGACGCCTTGGTCAGCGGCACATCGCCGTAAAGCACCAGCGTCTGTCCTTCAGGGGAAATTGCCGACAAGGCCTGCGCGACGGCGTGCCCGGTACCGAGTTGTGGCTCTTGCTTGGCCCATGAAATATCGGCAGAATCCAGGGTTGACCGCACCACTTCGCCACCATGACCGAAAACCACGACCAACTTGGTCGGCGCGAGAGAACGGGCAGTGTCGATGACGTGCTGGGCGAGCGCCTTGCCGGCGACCGGGTGCAGCACCTTGGGCAGATTTGAATGCATGCGCTTGCCTTGGCCGGCAGCGAGAATAACGATATTCATAGTTTTGGCTTCAGTTTGGCGC
>Ga0075152_10003914_pt1 | contig 10305 bp, 14 predicted proteins | sample JI61114C2DNA_FD_70964 | JGI IMG/M metagenome (GOLD analysis project Ga0075152, IMG submission 70964) | Wastewater effluent complex algal communities from Wisconsin, to seasonally profile nutrient transformation and Carbon sequestration -... | ecosystem: Engineered > WWTP > Effluent > Algae...
TCATTTCCAGTTATCTTGTGAATGCGATTCATCGGTTAAGCCTGATCTACTTCGATCTATTTGGAATAATTCAAATCTTCATGGGAGATTGTTGTGGTGTACCCAAACGGTTTCAAACTCAGGACCAAACAGAAGCTCACCACGCGAAGTGCTACATGGTGTCATGTATGGACTTCCGTCTCATTGATGACATCGTCAATTTTATGGACGCCGAGGGCTACAACAACAACTATGATCAGTTTATCCTAGCTGGCTCGAGCTTGGGCTTTACACAAACTAAATTCCCGCACTGGGGGCAGTCGCTGATGGACCATATGGGTATCGGCCAAGACCTGCACAGCTTCCGAGAGATCATCTTCATAGATCATCTCGATTGTGGAGCCTTCAAGAAGTTCTATCCATAAATCAAGACGAAGGAGCAAGAAGTCGCCTATCATGCTAAGCACATGCAAGAGGCACGCGATCTTCTGGCAACCAAGTTCCCAAGCTTCCAGTTCCGTGGATTTTTAATGGACATCGACGGGTCAGTTCGAGAAATACAAATTGACAATCGCAAGAGTCTGTTCATGGGACCACAGAAGACAGAGAACGACCACTTTTTAGCCGGAATTACCGAGTCCTTCGGTCTGACTGATCAGCGGCCTTTCCCGCAGAAGATCGGTATGCATGGTCCGCCTATCACGCCACCTATTCCGCAACATAGTATTCAGCAAACCCCAAACGGATTAAGGATCGGACATAACTGACCCATACAGTCGCATGCAAATCAGACCTATAAGTTTGTCAACATCCGCTGCATTTGCAGCGAACTTGAAAATTTGGTATTGGTCGACCCAATAATAATATTTTGAATGAAGAAAAATACCACGGGGTCCAAAGCATCCCTCCGGCGCCTTCCCGTTGAGTAACAAACGGCTCGCCCGCAACGCAAGCCACAATAAGCCACCATAGTGAGAACAAACCCAAACGCTCCTGTCGCAATCGTGAAGTGCAACAATTGTAAGACCATGGTCGAGAGGGAGCTGATGGTATGTCATTGCTGTAAGCGTAGAAATTGCACCTCAACATGTGCCTTCAGCATCGCTGTGATGCAAGGGGATACATTGATGTGGAAGTCTGCAAGTTTTGCCGTATTGCTGTGCCTCTTAATCGAACTGTAAGAAATCTGTTGAGTTATGTAGGAGGCACATCAATGCTAACGCGAACTTCAGCGAGAAGAGATAGAAAAACCGAGGGCAGATCTGAACTCTGAATACATAGGTCACTCTGAAAGCCAATACGAATTACCAGATGCATCCAGAAATCAAAGAAAACCAGAGCAGTAACTGAGAAGGGACTAACAGCGTTTGGAAGTGAGAAGAGCGCCAAAAAGGCAGCACGGAAACGATAACGCTCGAATTAAAAGACCAAATCAGCGAGAAGCAATAATTCAAAGTATGAATCGGCCATAAAGCCGTCAAAGGGAACTAATGAAGAGAGCGAGGACAAATGACATCCAGCATCGTTTGATTCAGCGAGAACTGGAGTAGCGTCGACGACCACGCGGACCAGCCAACCGACAGGAATAGCGCCCACTTCTTCAAAGCCAACAACAGCGCGATCACGAGCGATAGAAGCGCGAGAGGTAAGCAAGAGAACGATAACGCCAACGATAGCAGCATCAACAGCAGCAGCAACAACAACAACGCAGACAACAACAACACCGTGCTAGGGCGAACCATAATAGCTAAGCTACCCATGACTAGCCTCGAAATCCTCAACCTCGACAAAACCCACGTAACTAACATCAGCAACCCAACAGCAACCGTCGAAGACGTAGAGTGGCCCAATCCTCCAACAGTCGCCAACCACGCCGCTAGTACCAAGGGTTCAATTTTATGCCCTTCGATTTGTTTAATAACATTCAGACTCGCTTTAACCAGCTGAATTTCAATGGTAATTCCCTTTCTCAGCATATGGAACACCTGAGCCAGCAGCTCGGCAACGTTATGGAAAACTTCTCGCAGATGATGTCTCCCTTTGGTAATCACAACCGTCGGAGAGTCATCTGGTATGAGTAGGATATCGGTTCTGATGAAGGGGAGCAATTCTTCGAAGAATAGTACTACGAGGTCGGCACTGAAGACGACTCCTACTATGAGGATGAACCAGAGGGACTGGATATAGACGAAATCGAGGAGATTCCAGTTCACCAATATAATGCCAGACGACAGAACCCACATTCCGATACAACAAGGTACACCCATAAATTATTTCAGTAAATCCTGTGCGGTCTGCTTAAGCGACTTCATTCACGGCTAGACCGTCAAACTACTGTACTGCTCGCACAAGTTCCACCAGGACTGCATTGACAAGTGGCTCGAACTCAAGGGCAATTGCCCAGTGTGCCGTGAGGATCTACGTGCGGGTTGACCTTACTGACTACCTGACAAATATTCACTGCAAAGTTAGTCTCGATTTGATTTCAGAGTTGTTCGGATAAAGTCACTTCAGAGACCAAAGCAGCAACACCAACCTAACTCTTCATCGTAGACGGTTGGTAGCTTTGCGAGGGTGTTATGTTGCTTCCAGTTGTCCACCACGAATATTCTATTGCTCTTATCATCAAATAACACCTTTTCAGGCACTTTTCGTAATGGGTTGCTTTTGGCCAGTGCAGAAGGCAGCGGTTCTTCCAGGTTGGTGGTAGTCGTGAGGTTGCCTTCAGTAAGAATGACCTTGAATGTCTCCTGGTACTCCCCGTTGATCATGATGCTGTTGGGGTGATTAGCATGCGAATTACTGCATTCCATGGTGTTGTAGTCGGGCATCGGGGGATACTACACGGGTTTCGTCATCTTCAGCGACTTCATCAAACTCTGAAGTAATAATAACAACCTGCCCAATCAGCGTCATCCCGCTGATTTAATATGATAGAGTTAGGCATCAGCCAAGCGGAACAGAGAGAATTTAGTTTCAAAGTTGATCATGGCTGGAAACGACCTCTTCCGAGCGGCGGGATGCTATCCGAGCTGATTGTGTAGTTGTTGGTGTAGTAGGGGCTGCTTGCGGGTGACGCCAGCACGTTTCGCAGTCGAATTCGCTATGCCACGCCCAAACTGTTGTACTGCTCGAAGCTATTTTGGATTAGCGCCTACACTTCCCGATTTTTATCTTAGTTGTGTCGCCGGAGAATCTCAATGTTTCTGTAGAGCTATTCGATTTGCAGTCGCTGTTCATCAATGGTGTGATGGGCCTGTTTCAGCTGAGATTCCAGTGTCGATGTGTTGGCCAGCAATAACTTAATTTCTTCCTCCATGGCAGTGTCTCTTGGCTTGCTCTCATAGACGGGACGATCGATGTACACTGGAACTTCATGGGGTACTTCAACCGGCACTCTCACTTCTTTCTCGACTATTCTGTCAATATACACTGGTTTCTCGATGTAGGTGGGTACCTCTATGGTCTTAATTATTTCCCTTGGCACTTCTTTGATGACTTCCTTGATGATCTCCACTGGGACCTTCCGTTCAACTTCAACAATTTTGGGGACTTCTATTTTTCGTTAAACAATCCGCTCAGGGCCAGGAATATGTTTCGGTACTTCTACCCTGACCTATACGATTTTCTCTACAGGCACCTGCTTGATAATCTCAACCGGCTGGTTCACTATCTTTTCAATGATTTGCGGTGGTTTGGCTTTCTCCATGGCTAGGAGCTACTTAAGGGTGGCCACCTCCAGCCGAAGTTTATGCCGATCGCCCTCCAACTACCTCACTGTCTTATCGTACTCGTTGTTGCGCTGGGACTGCTTTCCCGCAAATTCGAGTTCCATCGCCAATTGATTTCTCTATTTTTCGCTGGCGGCAAGCTATGCTGTTAGTTTATTGATTTTCTTAAACAGCTTTTTCAAACAGTCCTTGTTCTTGTCATCGGTATCGTCCTTCTCAATGTGGATTTGAATTTATTTGGTCGTTGGTTTCGATGGCAGGGTTTGGTTGATGTTCGAATCTACAAGTTTCCTTTCTCGCAGGGGGATCTCGATGGGTTCGAAGGGTTCAACGGGTTTGATACGTACTGCTGAGGACTGTCGGACTGGCTGCTGAGTATTCAATGCCTCAATCTTCGGACGATCGGTAGACGTTTTTTTGCGTGCTGAAGCTGGCTTCTGCTTCTCCAGGATCATCGGAACTTGCTGTGAGAGAGGCTGTTGAGTGTGGTTGCATCCCTTTTGACACGTACTAATTTCGATGGGTCTCGAATATGATGCCGATTGCTCCTGCCGTTGTGCTTTTCCACCTGCCTGCTGGCCTTCCTATGAAACTATCCGCTTGAGCTCATCGAGCTTTTTACTGATCCTACCACCAGCTGCTATCTTCACCTCCGTGCTGCTTGAAAAGAGCGTCCGTTACTACATGAATTTCTCAGCACACCGCGATAATATACCTATTATGCGGGGCCTATTGATACTCTGCTTTGCAGTGCTGGTCTGTTGCACCCAGCTACCTTACCAGGCTCACAGCTTCAACGACCTGGACTACTTCGTCCAATTGCTCAGAAAAGGTAACAGGGTGTTCTAGCCTAGGTGTACGCACTTTTAAGATGGACCTGTCGATGGTCAGCAAGCAATCCTGCTTAAAGTATTCTTCCTGGCGGGAGGCCCGGAACCCCTGCCAGACTTTCGATGACTATGCCCAGTAAATCTGCTGCTTGGGTTTCCGAGGTGATACCTCCTCCACTCCCGACTTCAACTACGCATTCAATACTAGCTACGAATTCGTCATGATGCTGAAGCGATAGGACTTGCGCCCACTGCTCAAGAACCGCAGCATCTTCATCGCAATAAACTTCCAGTACCATGACAGCCAAAACAATTTGACAAAGACCTTTCTGTACGACACGGTAAAGTACATTAAGGAGCAGGAACTCAACGTAACCATAGCGACTGGAACTGACAACATTATCCTCGACTACGACTTCAAGTGTGTCATTCAGGGTGCCTGCAAAAATGATGAGATATCCAGGACCATATCTGAGTCCGGAATAGTGCTGCAGTCCAGTGATTAAGAACCATATCATCCCCATGATGTGCGCAAACGTTACCGCAACTTCAACGTCTACTACAAGGGAGTGAGTAGCTTCTGTGAAAAAGGGTTTCCGAGCTGGGTCGACAAATGGGACTATCCACTGATCTTCTGGGAACCCTCCAACGAGCAGCAAATTCAGATGGTCGTGAAGACTTTTATGTCGGAAAAGTGCAAACGACCAGCCAAGCACAACAATCTCAGCTGGGTTGCTATCGCCACCAATCTAGATCCCGAGATGTTTCAGACTTACATGTCGAGCTACGATGGGCAGTTTCCCAACAAAAAATGGCTGCTACAGAACACAACTGGAGTGATGCTTTCGAGGTTAACAGTTGACGGTAAAGACCTGATCATAATGAGCTCTAAAGTCAACGGCCAACAACTATTGCAGGTCCGAAGTGGTGCTTTCGAGGTCCTGAAGGAACTGACCTTGAAGGGCAGCATAAAAACCCTCCGTGCAGAAGGTGATACCCTTCTCATAACCTTCCAGGACGAGACTGGAACTTACAGCCAAGTATATAATACCAATCTTTAACTGGTGAAGCAGTGGACGATCGTTGATAAGTACCTGAGCGTAGACTACTTTAACGGTTTCGCCTCCTACTTAAGACAGGTATCTCCCACCTACTACAACCTTGACATTACGTCTGATGGTAGGAGCTCAGTAACAACGGGCTGTGATCTTGGCTTCTCACCGACCGACATGATAATGGGTGACCAGCTATACATCGTCGGCAGCAGCAATGGTTCCATCTATCTGAGCTACAACTGTACATCAACTGTGCAGCTTGGCTTCGGTAGTTCTGCGAGCATTTCTATAGGGAAGAAACAGGACGGACAACCCCAGCAGCTTCAGATCCTTATCGCCGACGGTATGTGCCAATCGGCAGTATTTGCTAACAACAATGAAATGAACAAGTGCACCTTCTACATCAATGAGGAATTTTCTCAGCTAAAGTCTGTATCTGGTCTCCTCAATTACTTAAGCGGCAGCACAGACGATTTCAAGGCTATTAAGGACTCCAAGGTACCAATTACTGCCTGCCATTCCAAAATCTTCGGTGGAAAGATTGCTAATGGCAACAAACCCTCACCGATAATGCTGGGAAATCGGCTGCTCATTGCCTACGAGTATCTCCCGCTAAACAAGCAACCACTGATCACAACATTATTCTGTGGTGCCAGTAACTACGACAATGTGCAGGTGGGCAGCCACACCATCCTCAGCTGGTTTGAGCTGTCCGGCCAACCCGAACAGCCCCATCTCGTGCTGCAGTGATTATTCGAAATGATCAAGCTATCACCTACTCCCGAAATGCTCGTTGAGGTCAAACCTGCAGTTCGGGCACTTCGTGTTGCTGCTGAACCACGGGCGTATACACCCATCGTGGAACATGTGGTGGCACGGTAGCATCTTTACTTCCTCACCTTTCTTGAACTTATCTAAACAGACTGAGCACTGTTTATCTCCTGGCTTCACCAGCCTTTCAATTGGAATGTTGGCGTAATGCTTTGGGTTGAGTTTGTCGCCAGGCACATATTCAGATTCCTGACTAATTGTCACTGCCTGAAAATACTGCTCCTGCATCAGCCAATCCTTACTATCAATCGCTCTAGCACCTCACGGTCCTCGTGCTGCCTGTTGGAATAGTACCCACAAATATCGTTGGTTTAGTCAATGAAGTCCATGTTGTACTTGCCACTTGCATTGCCTCTTATTGGCCGGTCCATCTTTAATACCATAGAATGCTGCAAAAAATCATTCCTTCCAGTTCATCGGCTCGCGGCCGTTGCGTACCCGAAGTAGCTTGGCTGTCATGCTTCTCAGCTGTGCCTTGTCCATACTAATTGGCTTGTGGTTTGTGCTATCACGGTTCTCCTTCGAAGCACGCTGGTGGGTCACCGGTTTTGTTTACCACTCATCTCCTCTTGTTGTAAGTTGCTGATTATTCTACCACTACAGGGTGTTACGGCTACTCACAGTCGGACGGGACATCCTCCGCAGGGCACCATCCACTCTCTGCATCACGAGCTGTTCGACTTCTGCAACGAACTGCTTCTGAATATATCGTTTGTTACATTGCTATCTTCCTCTTGCGAGATTTGGTTAAGAGCCTCCAATAATCGGCTGGTAAGCTTCGCAGCCTGCTCTTCCCTCTTCACAGATTGCTCCAGCTCTATCTCGAGCTGCTGCACGCGTGCTTTGTACTTTTCAAGTTGCACCGCCCAACCGTCACTTTCCATAATTAAACGTTGTCGTGGAAAGAGCAACCGTTCGAATCATTATCAAAAGTCGTATCCCGTTGGCTCATTCGCCCAGCTACTTATTACTCAGTGGGGCCTTTCGCACGTACAAGCGAGGGTGGGTGGAGTCACGTACTCTCAGTATTCGGTTAGCGTTGCTTGTTCGACGGTCAGGTCGTACGGATAGATTTGCGACTGCTCGTCTGCCCGGGTCCTGCTGTCGAGAGTATCCTCGAATCTAAAATACACCATTGGTTTCGAATTCTTCGCTGACCGGTGTGTACCCTCCGATTGCTCCTTGGAACTTCTTGGACTTGTAAATCAGAGCCTTCTAGACATTTTGAAAGCGTTAGAGCTTGCCGACCTGCTGCATGATCTCTTTCCGCACAGCATCTATGTTCTTGTACTGAGAATTGCCGATTCGTGAGAAAGGATTGCGTCCAAACACTTCGAGTATGGTTACAAGAAGTGATCTGCCAACATTTTCGTAGCACTCAATAGTGAAGAACGGTGGTCCTTCGGCGTACACCTGTGATTTCACGTTATCGAAGTCTTCAGCAAGCATGCCCATCTTCCTATATTCACATGCAGGTTACCTGATTCTACGATGACCATTGGACACTACTGGCAGCTCATTTAGGTAGGCACTTTGGTGGTAGCCACATTCCAGAGTATATGAATAGGTTAGCTGGCAGAGCTTCTGCAATACAACTCTTCCGCATCCCTCCTTGGTCATGTTCTAGTTGCGGTCTTTCGAAGACATATGTTTTAAGGTGAAGTTGCAATTCTAGTACTCAAAGTTCACACAGTTCAGGGAGAGAAGCTTCGCGAAAAGCTGTGTCTCGACCTGCTGCCCGAAATTGTCAAGTGCATTCCCGTAGAAGAAATTACCCTTTTTGCCTGCGTGAGCGTGTAGATCGGCATAGAAGAACAATCTGCTCTCGTTGGAGAGATACTCAGCCAGAGATTTCACAGCGTAGGGACCTGGGTGTTTTCGTGGTTATGGATTCAAGTAGAATCTATTGAGATTTTGGTTGAAGTGGTCCATACGGTAGTGCCCATGAAACACACCGTCTGGGTTGAGCATTGGAACCAGCATGAATACGAAGTACCTGCGGAGTACTTCAGCACGCGCATCCCTAAATTACTTGTCAATTACTTAGACAGCAGAAATTTGATGATGCCGTTCATAGTGTGGCTGCTGGGGGTCTCCCCAGGATGCACCCTGGCAGTAATCAGCACTACTTTCTTATTTTCGCGGAACCGGTACGCTCGGTGATTACCCATTGGGAACAGGTACTCAGTGATGCGGCTCTACCGGTTTGTTTCCTTTCCCTCCTGCGATGAAATCGTAACGAGGTTGATATTTCGTCCTTGTGGTGACGTTATCATAACTTCGTTGTGGAAGTAGATGTCTTTATTGGGAGTCTGTCCTTTCATTACTGTGTGCAGGAGGTGCTGAGCTTCCTCGTAGCTATGTGGGTAGGCAAATGCAAAGGAAGTTTCAGCTGCCTTCTCGAATCGATGTTAGATGTGCAGCTAGGTGTCTTGGTCTTTGGTCTTTGTAGGTCAATGCACTTACAATTACAAGACACTTTCCGGTACGTTTCCACTCCTCGCCCTTATACTTACACACTGCGCGATAGTGTTCGGAGAACTTGATCTGAACATCATCCAAGAACTACATTGGAAGCCAGCATGTGTAGATTGCGAATCACCAACTTGAGGGTTGTGAAAGCTGGCACTCCGGTGATGCGAAAATGAAACCAACTTTTTGAGTGGCTGGAATACTACGTACCTGCGCAATCGTTGGCTGGTGCCAGCAGCAATACGTTCGGAGCAATGAATTCCAGCTGCTCGAGGTTTCCGCTATCGAAGTCGCTGGTCACCACTACCTCCTGCTCACCGATGTGAAAGGCGAAGGTGTTGTGGTGGGCTGACTTGCTCAGAACTTTCATACTGAGTTATACAACATTTAGTCGCAAGCATAAGGGTTCACTCGGGTGGTGCCCGCAGTGGACACAACATCACCCTATTGGAGGGAAATTGTTGCTGCAATGTCTATTGTTAGGTCTGTCGGTCGAAGGTTTGGGCAAACGCTATGAGTGCATCGTCGAAATCTCGGCCATGATCTAGTAGCATGGCATTGCTTTATCGGAAGACTCGAGGAAGCCTGACAGTGGGTGGTTTGGTCTTGCCTCTTCCTCTCCGGATAATTTCGACTGTCGGTTCGATGCTGTTGAGCTCTTCGGCCCTGATGAAGCAGAACCGAAACATGTCAGGAAAGAATCCATGCGCAGCAAACCCTGACCCATTTTTATGACTGTTCTTGTCGATGTAGCTTGATTTGAGCTCCTTGAGGATTACCTTGCACTGCTGGTAGGTCATTGTATATTTCTAAGGTAGCTGTTGATCGTGGAGGTCAGTCTTCTCTGTTTTATGCTTCACACCCAACATATCCTCGACAGTGCGTGCCACCATCGCATCGAAATTCTGCTTCGATTTGATACGTTTGAGGTAGCTTTGAATTCGCTTACATTCTTCCACCAACCTGCTTCGATTTTCTACGAAATTGTGTCTTGAGTCGATCTCAAGTTCTCTAAAGTCAAAATTCATATCCTTTTCAGTTTGAATATCGGTAGTCTTGCTTAAGTTCGGTAGCAATGGTTCGAGGGTCTGCCTCGCCGTGAGTTACTGCACGCTATCCTATTCGCTTGATAGCCGAGATTGAGACTGCTATTGGGGACCTGATAAATGCCGAGGGGTGATCTCTCGGACGGCTGAGACCTCCTCTTGCGTTTGAGCGTGATCGCTTTGCTCTTCATATCCATGAAAGGGAATCCACTAGGATTTGATCCCATTACGATCCGTTTGTAACCTGCCAGCTCGAAATGATGATGGATTTCTGCCAGTGGAATCCCTTCTATCGCTTATGTTTGGGTTTGTCTTGTACGGCGTTAAACCTAGGCAAGCTACTCCCTTGGCCTTTGGTGCT
>Ga0075152_10003915_pt1 | contig 10305 bp, 10 predicted proteins | sample JI61114C2DNA_FD_70964 | JGI IMG/M metagenome (GOLD analysis project Ga0075152, IMG submission 70964) | Wastewater effluent complex algal communities from Wisconsin, to seasonally profile nutrient transformation and Carbon sequestration -... | ecosystem: Engineered > WWTP > Effluent > Algae...
AAGTCCAAGTTGAAGGCGCTGGGGTTCTGGTGGTGGTGGTAGTTGCCCATCGCCGGGTGGCCCTTCGCGCAATCGAACCCGGCCCGTTCCGCAGGTATCGCGTCACGGTTCCAATCCTGCGCGCCTCCGGGACCGCCCGGGCAAGGCGGATTGCCGGGACCACCGCACAAGGCGTTGGTGTTCGGGTTCCAGGCGACTCCATCCCGGTAGTCGAACATGGCCACGCCATTGATGAAGTTGCCGATGTTTCCGCCGTTGGTCGGTGTGGGAGTTCCGCTGTTGTCCACAGGGACGCGCGGGAAGCGGAAGATCGCGTTCTGGCTGGTGGCCAGGGAAGGATTTCCATCCAAGAAAGGTCCGGTGATGTAAGCCGGGATCCCATTCGTGTGCACGTACACCCACTCATCGGAGTATTGTACCTGCTGCACATTCGCCAGCGCATTGTCCTGAATAGGCGTCGAATTCCCCGCGACATAGTGACGACCCTGGATGCTGGTGGTGTTTATCATCCAGTTGGTGATGCACGGATCGGATTGTGCCGAGGCGAGCAGGCCGCTGATGCTGGTGAGAAAGAGGAGTGTGGTCCGCATGGGAAGTGAAGTCGGGGTGTTGGCAGGTAGGTTGTGATCATTGGACGACATGAATGGACGCATCCTTCGCTCGATCATCGCGGATGCGCATGCGCCGGATCCATGACGAACTCACGGTCGCTCAACGTGAGCAGGAAGGCGACCAGATCCGTGCGCTGATCGCTGGAAAGCGGTACGCCCTCACGCAGTTCCGGAGCAAGCGTCGGCGACTTCGCGATGCCATGATCGTAATGGTCCAGTACCTCGCGCAAAGTTTTGAAGCGGCCATCGTGCATGTAGGGGAAGGAGTATTCCACGTTGCGCAGCGTGGGGATCTTGAACATCAACGAATCCTTCGGATCATGCGTGATGCGGATGCGGCCGCCATCGCGCAGCAGGCTGTCCGGGGGCAGACCGTTGTTGGCGAACCCGCCCGTGGTGAAGAGAGGCTCCTTGTGGCACGCATTGCACTGCGCTTGGAAGATCAGGTATCCGTTCTGCTCTTGTTCCGTGAACAACTCCACTCCCGCCTTCATCCGGTCATAGCGCGAACCGCATGAAACGAGCGAAAGCTCGAACTGTGCCAGTGCCTTCAGCATACGGTCGCTGAAGATCATGGAGTCACCGAAGGCCTCGGCGAACATGCGCCGGTACGTTCGGCTGTTCTCCAGTTTGAACACCACGTGCTGCGTGCTCTCGGCCATTTCCGCCGGATGGTTGATCGGCGCAAGCGGTTGCATGTCCAAGTGGTTAACCGCACCGTCCCACATGAAGCTCTTGTTCCACCCCAGGTTCATCAGCGCGGGCGCGTTGCGCGGACCGATGCTGTCATGGATGCCGTGGCTCAGCTTGTGGTCCACATGCGCGAACGCCGTGTAGGACGAATGGCAACTGCTGCACGAGGTGGAGCTGTCCGCCGAGAGGATCGGATCATGGAAGAGCTTACGTCCGAGCGCGATACCTTCCTCTGTCAACGGATTCCTCGACAGGTCATAGACCATCGGTGGCCAGTTCTGCGGAAGAGCGAGCTGAACGGGATGCGTGGGCATCGTTCCCGCCGCCAGCAGGAACAAGCAGCCGGCCAGACCGATGAAGGCTCTTGCTCTAGCGTTCAACATCCGTTCGGAACATCGTTGCGGCTAGGCGGGAAAGGCGCACTGCGGCTTCCCCCGGGGACATCACGTTGCATTTCGTCCGTACATCCGCGGCTTCCAGCAACGGCAGAATATCCACCCGCACGACCACCTCATCCGATCCGTGCCCAGGCAACATCACACGCTGTGCGGTCGCGTTCGGCGGCAAATAACCGCCCAGATGGAGTTCGAATGCGTGCGATGGATAGGGTGATGCCGGACTGGTTCCGTCCAACTTCAAGTTGATGTACCCGCTATTCCACGCCCAGTACATGCCCTTGATGGGGTCGAGCTCACCGCCGAACGCGCCCGAGACATTGGTGAGACTGTCAACGCCGAGCAGGAAGTACGGAGGTGCTGAACGCGGCATGGATACAGCCCAAGAAGCAGTGTCCTCCGCATCCACCAATTGATAGTCGTACGGCAAAAGGTTGGCCTGACCATCACCGTTCACAACCGGAATGCCCGCGTAGAAGCGGAAGGTCGTTATGCGCACCGTCGTTCCATCGGAGAGTTTCTCATCGGTGTTCAACCGCAGCGCGTGATCACCGAACCACGGTACAAAGTGCAGCGTGCGGACCTTGTCCTGCGCGTTCAGTGCGAGCATGGTCCCAAACAGCACAAGCGCAACCAAGGCTCTCATCGCGGTTCCTCGGGTGGCGGTGGCCCCGGCCGGAAGTAGCCCGCGAGATCCTTCGTGAGCGCCTCGAACAAGGGCTGTTGCTCAGGTCGGCAAAGCGCACGCATGCGGGCGAAGTGGTCCGAGTGTACCCGCTCGATCTCACCTTGTGTTTCGCCGATCAGGTCGATGATCGGATCAGCGGCTTGCGGGTCGGTCACATCGTACAAGCGTCCACGCAACTCCATCATGCGCTTGTCGAGCTCATCGATCCTTCTGCGATGGTCGCGGATCAACTCTTCGTACGAGGTGACCTGGCCTGCATCGAAGTTCAAACGCTCGATGATGATCGCTTTCGGGCCTTCATGGGTGCGGTGCTCCGGATGCGGCGCTTTGCGGAAGAAGAGCGCACCGAGCGTAGCCATGTTCAGCAGCACCAGCACCACGACCGCGATGGACAGGAGGCGCGTGCGGGTCATCGGTACAACTGGTTGGACGCGTTCATGCCCATCGCATCGACCACTTCATCCAGTTGGCCGCTCCCTACCGCCTCGCCTCCCAGCACGACCGCATTCACGACAAGCAAGGCCGCGAGCGCGCAGGCCACAGCGACCGATCGTCCGCGCGGCACCTGCACGGCCGCTGCCAAGCGCGCTTCGATCCGCGTGAGCAGAAAGGGCGGCGGATCCACGCGCGCGATGCGTTTCAGCAGGTCTTCGGGTCCGTTCGTGTCCATGTCTGTGGTGGGTTTGACGACGTTCTCTGTTTCATCCTTCGTTGGGCATGCGTTGCCGCAGATTGGCGCGGGCCCGGGAAAGCAGTGATTCCACCGCCTTGGTCGAAAGACCCATGACCTCGGCGATGGCGTTCATGGAAAGGTCCTCCGTGGTTTTCAGCAGCAAGGCGGTCTTCTGTTGTTCCGGTAGCTCATCCACCGCGGCGAACAGGCGTTCCAGCGCCTCACGGTCCTCCGCCGAAACGCCCGGGTGGTCGAACACCAGGGACGCCGAACGCTCGACCTGCTCATCCGACAAGCTGAACCAACCGAGCAACGAGCGCTTCTTCCGCTTGCGCGCTTTCAGCCGGTCCAAACACGTATTGATCGTGACCCTGTAGATCCACGTACTCACGCTCGCATCGCCCTTGAAGCCGGTGAACCGCTCATGCACTTTCACGAAGACATCCTGTGTGGCCTCTTGGGCATCCTCCCGGCCGTGCAGGTAATTCAGGCAGAGGTTGTACACCATGCGGGCATGCTGGTGGTACAACGCGCGGAACTCGTCTTGGGGAGGCACGGGCCAAAGGAAGGGGGTCAGCCTTTCATCTTGCGCGGATCTTGTCGTCCATCGAAGAAGTCAGTGACCACAAGTCTGTTGCGCCCGACGAAGTAGACGATCTTGACGTACCCCACTATCAACTTCCGGTATGCGTGCTTGCCTTTCACGAGTGGCTCAGAAGGACCGCCATACGGATGGTCGCCAAGCCAGAGGATCGCTTCATCTAAAGCGTCAAGAACGCGGGTAGCGTAATCATCGCTGTGGCCTCCTTGTAGAAACGGATGGTCGCCGCCAACCGGAGTTTGGCAGCGGGCGGAACGACGATCCTCATTTGCCTTTTCGAGCAGTTGCCTTTCGGCTTGTCGCGATGCGCCGTGGCTTCCGGATAAGTGCCCGCATTTCCTCCCTAACCTCAGCCCAATTTTGGCCGAGACCTGCGGCGACTTCACGCTCGGACTGCGCAGTGGTCGCTTGCATCAATCGCGCGAGCGCCTCGGCCTTGGTCTCGATCAAGAGCAACTTGTACGCCTCGTTCAGCTTCTTCTCGCTCGTCGTCTTGTCAACGAGCGACTTGATCTTCTTCTTGAGGGCGGCGGTGGTCATGGGCTTACCAGAGTTGACCGAAGATAGCGACGCACGCGCGCAGACGCATTCGCTAGATCAGGGGTTCAGCAATCGGCAACGCCCTTCCGGATGACCAAAGCGTTTCAAATTCCAAGCGGAGCGCTCGGTATCCAGCCTGTCACGTTTGTCTGGTGTGAGCTGCCACATTTCCAGCAGATACGGATTGTAAGCTGGCTCTCCAGAATACGGACGAACCGGCACAAGGTCTCCCTGGGTGCGCGTCATTCGATAACCCTTCAGCAAGATCACATCGCGTCCATTGTATGCCCTGCAAGTCGAGTCCGTTCTGCTGGTAGCAGAATTCAGGATGACGCTCGAATCCTCATGGATTTCCCAACGGCCGTAAGCCACAGATGTCATCTTGTAAAACGCCTGATCCGGGTCACCAACATACCCGATGAACAGCGAATCCTCAAAGAAGTAAAGTCGATGCCCAGAAGCGTCCTGATATCCAGAAACCAAAGGAATGCGACCATGGCAACCAGCGAGAATCGTAGCTGTGACAAAGAAGATGAAGGCCGATGGACCGCCCCTACTCATCAGGATCTAGGTCGTACGAACCATCTCCATCACCCTCCTCTCCACCTCCTCGCTCTCCCACTTCTCCTCAATGCCCGGCATGGCGAGCACTTCCTCCATGATCCGATCATGCCGCAGGCCTTCGCGCCACGCATCCTTGTATTGGATATCGCTGAACTTCACCTGGCTGTAGAGCGGCAGCCATTGGTCGGGGTGCTTGGCTTGCAGGTGGCCTTCGATCTTCTTGCGCAGCAGGAACTTCGGGTCGGCTACCAGGTCGCGCATCTCGATGAAGTTGCGAAGTGACAGGTCAGCGATGGCATCGCCATTGGGCTTGCGGGCCTTGCCGTAGGCGGCGAGCACGGTTGGCCAGCTGTCGTCGCCGTGTTCGTTCAGCAGGTCGTTCAGCACTTTGCAATCCTCGTAGCCGGCGTTCATGCCTTCGCCATAGAAGGGAATGATGGCATGTGCCGCATCGCCGATCAAGGCCACCTTGCCGTTGATCGTCCATGGGTTGCAGCGGATGATGGCCAAGGAGCTTTGCGAGTTGCGGAGGTATTGCTCGACGAGGTCCGGCACCATCGGCATCGCATCGGCGAAGTGCTCAACGAAGAACCCCTTCACCTGCTCTTCGGTCCTCACGGTATCAAAACCCGGGGCGGTCTCCGTATGCGTGTTCGGCATGAAGAGCGTACCGGTGAAACCGCCATCCTGATTGGCCAGACCCATGAGCATGAAGTAGCGCCGCGGCCAGATATGCAGGCATTGCGGGTCCATCTTCGGCGTGCCGTCTTCGTTCGCGGGGAAGGCCACTTCCTTGTAGTCGTGCTCGATGTATTCCTGGCTGTAGGTGAAGCGGCCTTGCATCATCTTTTGCCGCACCGCGCTGAACGCACCATCACTACCAAAGACGATGTCTGCCTTCACCGGAGCGCTCTCGCCCGTGACCTCATTGTGGAAGGTGCATGTGGCATTGTCCAGATGAACATCCGCGCAGCGGTGGTTGAAATGCAGCTTGACATTGGGCAGTTTCTCCGCTTCTGTGAGCAATCGGCGGTTCAACTCACCGCGTGACACTGAATGGATAGCTCGGTTGTCGATGCTGTACGGTACGCGATTCAGCTTGCCATCGCGGTCATGCATCATGCGGGCGTACACGGGCACCACGATCTCCTTCACGGCCTCTTCCACTCCGGCGGCGCGAAGGGACGTCCACCCGCGGTGCGAGACCACCAGGTTGATACTGCGTCCGGCGTACACGTCCGTCTTGCGAGGATCACCACGGCGTTCGAACACGCTCACGGTGTGGCCGCGCTTGGCCAGAAAAATGGCGAGGAGGCTGCCGACCAATCCGCCGCCGACAATGGTGATGTTGCTCATGACTTCAGCGTTTCATTCAGGACCTCACCACAACGGAACACATCCTCGAAACTGTTGTACAGCGGCACGGGTGCCATGCGGATCACGTTGGGCTCGCGCCAGTCGATGACCACGCCACGTTTGGTGAGCGCATCGAAAATGGCGCGGCCGTTCTCGCGCACCAACAGGCTCAACTGGCAGCCGCGTTGTGCCGGATCATTCGGCGTGATGATCTCAAAGAGATCGCCGTGCTCCACGGAGATCTCGTTCAGCACGAGCTTCAGGAAACCGGTGAGCTGTTCGCTCTTCGCGCGCAAAGCGTCCATGCCCGCACGATCGAAGAGATCGAGCGCCGCGCGATGCACGGCCATGCTGAACACGGGCGCATTGCTCAACTGCCATGCTTCCGCGCTCGGCATCGGTTTGAATTCCGGCTCCATCAGGAAGCGCTCGTTCTTATCGTGGCCCCACCAACCGGCGAAGCGCGGCAGCTTCTCGCGATGATGGCGCTCATGCACGAACGCACCGGCGATGCTCCCGGGCCCGCTGTTCAAATACTTGTAGCTGCACCAGCAGGCGAAATCCACGTTCCAGTCGTGCATCGCGAGCTTCAAGTTCCCTGCTGCATGCGCCAGATCGAAGCCGACGACGGCACCAACGCGATGCCCGGCCTCTGTGATCGTCTTCATGTCGAACGCCTGACCGGTCAGGAAGTTCACACCGCCGAAGCAGACCAGCGCGAGTTCATCGCCCAGCTCTTCGATGCGTTTCACGATGTCCTCGGTGCGCAAGGTGTGTTCCCCGGCGCGCGGCTTCATGCCGATCACCGTGGCCTTCGGATCCAGTCCATGGAACTCGGCTTGCGAGTGGAATGCATACGTATCGCTTGGGAACGGCCGCTCTTCGCAGAGGATCTTCGCGCGCTTCCCTTGCGGACGATAGAACGACACCATCAGCAGATGCAGGTTCGTGGTCAGGCCGTTCATAGCGACCACTTCGGTCGGCTTCGCGCCCACGAGGCGACCCAGACTTTCACTGAAGAACTCATGATAGGGATACCATGGATGCTTCGCTTGGAAGTGGCCTTCCACGCCGAAGCGGGCCCAGTCGTCGAGTTCCTGTTTCAGCGCTGCGGCCGCACCCTTGGGCTGAAGGCCGAGCGAGTTGCCGGTGAAGTAGATGACGGGCTTGCCCTCATGCTGCGGAAAGAGGAACTCGTTGCGGAAGTCGCGCAATGGATCCTGCTGGTCCAAGCGCTGGGCAAAGGCGAGGGAATTCTCGAAGGTGACGGACATGTGACGGGTGAAGGCCGACGAAAGTAGGAGCTTCGCGGCCCCGAAACCTGACCGATGTCGATCACACGCACACGCTCCGAGGAGCTCTATAAAAAGGCCCTTCAACTCTTCCCCGGCGGGGTGAACTCACCGGTACGCGCCTTCAAGAGTGTGGGGGGAACACCGCTGTTCTTTGCGCGCGGCGAAGGCGGTGAGGTCATCGACGCCGATTGCAACCGCTTCATCGACCTATGCCATAGCTGGGGACCGCTGATCCTCGGCCACGCGCATCCGAAGGTGGTGGAGGCGATCACGCGTACGGCAGCGAAAGGCAGCACGTTCGGCGCGCCGACGGAAGAAGAGAACGAGCTGGCCTCATTCATCATGGAGCGCATCCCGTTCATCGAGCGCATGCGCTTCACGAGCAGCGGAACAGAAGCGGTAATGAGCGCGATCCGCCTCGCGCGCGGTGCCACGAAGCGCGACCTGATCATCAAGTTCGACGGCTGCTACCACGGGCACTTCGACAGTTTGCTCGTGAATGCGGGCAGCGGCCTGGCCACCTTCGGCACGTCCTCTTCCGCAGGTGTTCCAGAAGCGCTCGCAGCGCTCACTATCGTCGTTCCACTGAACGACGAAGCCGCATTGGAGTCGGCCTTCGCGAAGCACGGCGAGCGCATCGCGGGCGCGATCATCGAACCTGTTCCCGCCAACAACGGCCTGCTCCTCCAAGACAAGTCCTTCCTGTTGAAGCTGCGTGAGCTCTGCACCAAGCACGGCAGCGTCCTGATCTTCGATGAGGTGATCAGCGGTTTCCGCGTGGGCTTCGCCGGATCGTTCTGCACCTATGGCATCGTGCCTGATCTGGCGACCTATGGCAAGATCATCGGCGGAGGCATGCCCGTAGGTGCGTACGGCGGCAAGCACGAGCTGATGAAGCACATCGCACCGGAGGGCAACGTGTACCAGGCGGGCACGCTCAGCGGCAATCCGGTGGCGATGGCGGCGGGGCTGGCACAAGTGACCGAATGCGCGAAGCCCGGTTTCTACGCGGAACTGGAGCGGAAGACCTCAGCGCTCTGCGACCGCGTGAACGCCCACGCGAGGTCGAAGGGATACGACTATCACATCGATCACCTCGGCTCGATCTTCTGGGGCTTCTTCGCGCGCGGCGAGCACATCAAGGAAGCCAGCGCGATCGATCCTGCGAGCATGAAGAGTTACGCGAAACTGCACGCGGCATTGCTGGAGCGAGGCGTGTATGCGGCACCTTCGGGCTACGAGGTCGGATTCATCTGCGCAGCGCACACGGACGTACACATCGAACGCGTGGCGGAAGCGTTCTGCTCGGCGTTGGATGAGGTGATGTGATATCGAAAGGCACTGGTTGGCATTCCTGAAAGTCTGCGACCCCTTCAGGGTCGAACATCTGTTTCTGTTTCGTGCAACAAGCTGTGACCCCTCCGGGGTCGGATCGAATTCCCGATAGCGTCTTTCGACCCCGGAGGGGTCACAGCCTGTAGCTTGGTTCAAACATGAGGCATCGACCCTGACGGGGTCGCAGTCGGGGATGATCGAGCGTACAACAACATGCATCACAACATCGTCCCCATCCTCACGCACAGCGGGATCAGGATCATGACACCATCGACGAACAGCGCATAGTAGATCGGATCGCGTACGGGCTTCGCTCGCACGATGAGCAGGGCGGCGATCGCATATCCGAACAAGATGGTCCAACTGGCCGCCAGGAAACCGAGCCCGCGCAAGAAGATCACCTCGAAGAGCGCGGAACAGATCAAGAGGAAGAGCGCGATGGACTTCGCACCACGAAGGCCGAAAACGAGCGGCACGGTGCGCAACGCGGGATCATCGGTGGCCGTGTCACGGATATCGAACGCGATGGCCAAGGCGAGGATCAAGGGGATCCGCATGCAGGCGAACATGGCGATGGTCAGTGACGAATGTGCTTCCAGGTCCAAGCGGATCGGAATGGCCACCACCACCACCACCCAGATCACCGGGATGAGCAGCACTTTCAGGAAGGGGATCGAGCGCAGCCCGACGCTCCGTCCGCTGGCAGCGGTAAACGGCGTCACATAGAAGAAGGCCAAGACCATCACTGGCAATAACCACTTCCAGAGGATGCTCCAGAGCGGCCACATCATCACGAACGCCGCGATGGCGGACAAGCCGACAAGTACGCTGATCAACAACCGGTTCGAGCGGTACCACGACAAGTTCGGGTAGCGCTCCACTTCCGGACCGCGAACGCGTGCGAGGCGCATGGTGGCGTAACCCGCGAACGTGCCGAGCGCCGCTGCGATGGTGTAGCGCCAAAGCTCCGGAGCCTCATGGAGGAAGAGCCCCGTCCATTGGATCTGTGCCACTACGGCGAGCGCCAGCCACACATGCCCATAGATGAGCCACTGCGGGATCGGGTTGCGGATAGTGCCGGGGTCCGCCATCATTTCGGAGCTTCTCCGTGTTCTCTGCGTCCCTGTGCCTCTGTGGTCTCAGTACCCCGAGTCCTGGTTCGGGTTGATGATCAACTGCCGCACCGCCAGACCGACTGCCACGCCCAATGCGGAGGAGATCAGGCTCTTGATCACGCGCTTCGGCCGCCCGGCCGTGTTGTAGCCCATGGCATAGTATTGATCGCCCTCCATGGCGGGATCACTGATGGACCCGCGCGTCACGTTCACCCGCGGCCACGCCATGAGGCCCGCATACGCTGGTGGGATGATCAGCGAGTTCACTTCGAGGTCCAGGGCGATCACCGCTCCCGCACCGAGCAGGAAGCCGCCGATCATCGGCCCCCACGGCTTATAGCCTTTGCGGGCATCACGCTCCCCGGCCATATACCAGCGCATCTGCGGAATGCTGAGGTCGTTGCCGAAGACCGTGTCCATGAAGTACCAGATCTTCTCC
>Ga0075152_10003918_pt1 | contig 10301 bp, 9 predicted proteins | sample JI61114C2DNA_FD_70964 | JGI IMG/M metagenome (GOLD analysis project Ga0075152, IMG submission 70964) | Wastewater effluent complex algal communities from Wisconsin, to seasonally profile nutrient transformation and Carbon sequestration -... | ecosystem: Engineered > WWTP > Effluent > Algae...
TGCAACGCTAGCCACTCGAACCGACGGCATCGTCTTTGGCAGCTCAGCGCGGCGAGTTTTTACACAGCCTCGGCCAGTAGCCGCGACTTCCGGCTCTGGATCATCGGTGATCGCGGCGCCGCCGTAGAGATCGTCGATAGGGTCGTAGCCCAAAGGCAAGCCACCTGCATGGCATCCCCTGTGCGCGGCTCGAACTCCAGCTCGACTGATTTCCCATCCTTGCCCGCGACGCTAGTGATCGAATCAAAATGCCTGCCCTGATTGTCTAAGCTACCATCTGCCACGAGACCGGCTCGCAAGGGATCGGCCATTCCAGAGCAAACACGTACGATGGAGGCGATATGGCACACGAAGTCACGTTGGACATTTCCACGAAGTTTCTGCTGCACAAGGACGTAACAGTTCACGTCAAAAAGGATAGCCGCAAACTCGGAACCGCCCTTATCAGCAAGGGCAATATCGAATGGGTCCCCGCCGGGAATTCGGTCAACAAGAAGCGCCTGTCCTGGACGAAATTCGCGAAACTCATGGCGACCGAGGGCAAGGACGTCAAGATCGGCGGAGCGTGAGGATCGGCTTCTCGCGCGACCTCCTAGGCCCAGGGAGGCCGAGATGACACCAGGCCCTCCAACGATATGAGAATTTCCGTATGGCCGAATCCGTGCAAGATGTCTGGGATCGCTTCGAACGCTGGGAGGATCGTTACCTGAAGGCATGCGCCAAAGAGATCGGACGCATGTGCAAAAGAGGCTTTTCAAATGGGTCAGCACAATTCCTTCTGACCCATCAAGAGCTGGGTTGCGATCCGATTGTCGACCTGCACCTCGAAGAGAACGACCTCAACAAGCGAATCCAGCAGAGAGCACTGTTCTTTGGCGCGTATCTCGCTGTGATCTCGCTTGACGGCGGCCGATTCATGTCAAAGCATTCGAAATTCCTTCACCTGCAATATCCAAAGCGTTGCCTAGGGGCTATGGGCGTTTGGCTGGAGCAGTCTATAGACGTGGAAGAGATCGAGGCCGGGGTCTCCCCCCGTTTCCAAGGTTTCGATGGATCGCTCTTCATCAAGAGCATGGCGGATGTGGATTGGGCATTGATGCGCGCAGTACTCCCCTTCGATTGGATGCACCTGAGAAAGCACGATGGGAGCCAATGGAATCAGGCGGAGCGAACAGAGCTAAAGCAGCACCTTCAAGAGGACCTATCCTTCGACGGCCTTGAGTACAAGGTTACAACGCGCCAGAAGGCAGGCTTGCTCACGCTGAGCTTTGAATGGCTGTAGCCGAAAGCGTCGAGTTGGAACAACATGATCGCAATGCTGCGGAAGCGTTTTGAGTAGTCACTGCAGGTGAACCTGACGAACCTGCTGTCAGGAGCACGCCCCTCGGTGGCGAGGCTGCAGTCCGTCACTTTGTGCACTGCCCAGCGAGAATCCGTGGCACACAAGTCTGCAACCCGCCGAGAATCATTTCGGGAGCGACTTCCGCTTCACACTTGTAACCGCATCACCAAACCCTCTCAACCACCATTCGAGCATTGCCGAATCAACCACCGTTGCTGAGATCTCGTAGTCATCCCCGATCTCTTTGACCGTCTGGTCTTCGGACAACCTGGATTCGGGCAGAAAGTGTCCGTATTCCTTCTGGATCCGAAAGGTCAAGCGAATCTTCTTCCCGGCTCCGAATCCAAATCGCCCCTCGTCGTCGTATTGCTTCAGGTCGAATCCCTTGGGCCGTTTGAACGTCAGTGTCGATTCCTTGGCCGTCCTGATGCGATGGATGGCCAGCGCGCGGTTGTCGTCATAACCCTCGAACCGACAGATCAGATACATGCGCGGCCCCTGCTGGGCTAATCCGAGCGGCATGATGCGACTTGCCGACTCATACCCCGAGGCGTTCCTGTAGGTCACATCCAGATAGAGATTGCCGTACAAGGCTTCGCACACGGTTTCGAAGACGACCGGGTCGATTTTCGGCGGCAAGAGGGGTTGCGAAGTGGCCACCACGCGCACCTTCGCGGGCCAGTCCCGCTCCAGGGACGGGGGACCGAGAGGATCCAGATTGTGTCGAGCCTGCGCGAAAAAGCTATCCATCGACTTCAAGAGGTGCGCCGGCAGCAGGTTGCGCAAGTGCTCTTCGGCGAGGCGCAACAGCAACGACTCCTGCAGCGTGAGCCCCGGGACAGACAGGCCACTGGAATGCTTCGTCCAGGAGTACCCGTAGGGCTTGGTTCGGGTGTCACGATCCAAATGAAAGTGTTCGCTCAACAGGTCCAGCTGGCGCTGGATCGTGCGGAGATCACGATCAAATCCCGCCTCTTTCACCTGTGCATGCAGCTCTTCCGCCGTGACCTTGCGATTGCGCGGAATGCGGCGCAGCAGCTCAATTGCCAGCAGCGTGGTTTCCAGCGTCCCAGATCGCTTCCCCATGGCGTAATGCGCTAGCGGCTCATCGTCGGCGTCAACGAACAATAGCCGATCTACTGCCCGCGGATCCAGAGTTAGTACAGGTCATCAGCACTCGCTCGCGGTTGAACCCGGACAAGTCCCCGCACTCGCAACACGACAGTATGTGTCGCCGCGCAGGCGGGCGCGCCTGCCTGCGCCGGCTGGGGATGGGCCATGCGACACATCGCTGCGACACGTCGCGTCGGCTGCATGCGGACACTGATGTTCATGCCCAGCACGTACAGATTTGAGCTAATCCCTGTCGAGGATGAAGCCTGGGTTGTCCGCCCGGCCGCAATGCCCAAGACCCCTGAACAGGGAACCTCAGCCAGCCCTTTCGAACCTGGCTGCAGATCTATCGGAATCAAGGTGATGGCAGGTCGGGAAGATGTCGACTGCGTCGCTGTCGAACTCGACAAAGATCAGGCTTCGATGGAACTCCCGAATGCGCAGCTACTCGAAGCGTGGCTTTTCTATCTCCGCATGACCGGGCGCTTATCGTTCGAGCCGGGATCGCGTAGCGAAAAGCCCCAAGTCATCCCGCGCCACTGCTCACTCACACATCTATTCGTTTTGGTCCCCGACCACGCCGTAGGGTTTGAGCATGCCATTCTGCGGCACCGGGGTATTCACGAGAAGGCGGACCTGTTGCGCCTGGCCCCAGCAACATCGTTGGCGGGCATCGCCGCCAGGATCGGCAAAGAAGCCGACTTCCTCCGGCTCGTTGCGCTCAGGCCATTTGAATACTGCGTGGACCTGCTCACACCGCTGTATCAGCCCCTAACGTCAATGGCCGACGGCGCACAGTCTTTCGCCTTCGCCGTCCCTGCCAGTGGCGATGGCTATCTGTGGCTGCCGGGTTCTATTGCCAATCAACACTGTCATGCACAGGTGTCCAAGGCTGGTCAGCTTTTCATCCAGATGTTGCCGATCGATGCATTCGGCTTCGAGCCCGATGTCCCAAGGTTCGTAGCACCCGAATGCCTGGACAGCGTCTGCCATTCGGCGCCAGCACATTCTGTGCTGGATGCATTGGATCAGTTGCGCGAGCTCATCGTGCAGATAGTCTCCGACCTGCTCTCCAACCGTCCAACCGGTGTTTATGCGTTCTCCGCTCTGGGCGATGACGCCGCATCGCCAGAACTTGATGCCTGGATCGAGGCGATCATGGCAACGCTGCAGGATGACTTGTTTGCCATGGAGCAATGCGTGCGATGGAACGTTTACCCATTTGACGGGGTGAAACGCCCATCGCACCTGACTCGCTGGCTTCATGCAGATGCCGACGTAACCCTCCAGCATCGCCGACAGCAGGCATTGACCGCCATGCCGTACGGCGTTCCAGCCTTGGTTCTTGAGGCGAAGGAGGATGTCATGGCCGCTATTGACCAATGCCGCCCCATCCTTGATGCCATACGGCGGGCATACGGGGTCCCCGCCTGGGTCGTCCGCCGTGTCATGACCGCTCGCTCAACCAGCGAAGGAGAGTTCTTCTCTTGCATCGGCCGCAAAGCAGGCTTCTCGGCAGCGATTCATCGCATCCACGCCTTGGGTGCCGAGGCGCCCGAACTACCGCCAGAATTGGTCGGTCACATCCAGTGGTTGATCGATACGATTGGAAACGAACGCCGCAACTTCACGTTCCCCGCCAGAACCATCGAGCGCGTGCTCACGTCCCTCGGAAGAACTGCTGCGAAATCAGGATGGATGGCAGCGTCACGACTTGTATCGAACATCAAGCGCTGCAGACTGTCCCTCACATTGCTGGACAGCATCGCAACTGCGACCGTCTCATCGTATCTGGCATCTGTCGCAAACGCGGATAAAACCCAGCATGGCGAAATAGCCCTGATCGAATCGAGCATCGTGGAGGCCTGGTTAGGAGACCTTGATGCAAGAGCTTGGCTTCGGCGGGCAGAACGTCTTGCCACTTTTGACTGGATACCCATCGATCCAAGCACGTCACATGCGTTGAAGATGGCTGCCAGAGAGCACGGCACCGACGCGTCGATTGGCACAGTCCCGGGCACAGGTGCCGCATCGATGGTGAAGAGCCTATTCGGCCCCTGCTCCTGGATGGCGACTCGCGTCAATATTCGCCCACTGACGACTATTGAAGCACTGCAGGAGGAAGCTGTGCTGATGGAGAACTGCCTCGCCCGCCTGAATCGTTGCATAGAACGGCATGAGCAATGCATCGTTGTCCTAGAATCAGCGGACGGCGACATGCGCGCCAATGCGGCGCTCGAGCTCGACGAAGAAGGCTCCTGGCGCGTCGCGCAGATCCGGGGACCAGCTAACTCCTTGCTCGATGGAGATTCGACCCTGCATCAAACCGCGACAACACTGGTGCACTGGATGTCGACGGAATCCGCTGACCTGGACCTGACCGCATTGGAGGCATTCAGGCGGCGGCATGACGAAATGCACGTCCCCATCGACATTGACTCGTTCAAAGCGCTGTCGGTTCAACGGCTCCCAGCGCCTTTGAAAGAACAGATCTTGTCGTGTTTGCCGGGTCAGGGCTCGCTTGAACATCGGATCGGGCGTGCGATTCGACGGGCAAGACAGGCGATTGTCGCCCCTCCAATTGAAGCCTTCGAGCGCCTGAATAATCACCGCTTTTGAAAGGTTTCAGTAAACCGGACTCCGATTGAGTTCAGCTAGGCAGGCCTTCCAGATAACATTCCTGAGCCCGACTTTCGATAGCCCCTGGACGCACCTCGCGTATCAGCCTGAAAACCTCATCGACCGATAGCTCAGGATGCAGTTCCAGCAGCATTCGCGCGGCGACGGTCCCGGCACGCCCTAGTCCACCCTTGCAATGCAGGACCACGCCTTCGCCACGCTCCAATGCTCCTTTGAGCAATGGCAGGGTGTTTAGCCAGAGTCGCTCGAATCCCGCATCCGGCGCGCGCTGATCCTGGATGGGCAGGTGGTGCCAATGGAAGCCGTGTGCTTGCGCACGCTCTGGAAGCGCCGTGACACTCAACTCGTCGAACTCGTGGTCCTCGATCAAGGTCACCAGCTCCGTCGCTCCCCATGCCCGCATGGCAGCGAGATCGGTATCGAGGTCCCTGTCCCACGTACCTGAAACCGCAAACTTCTGCTTCTTCCCCGGGCACAAGGTAAGCCCAAGCCTACCTCGAAGCAGAGGAAGGCTGTCGATGCGCAGGGGATGGGTGGCGCTGGTTCGTGGCTTGGAGGTGATCGCCTGCCTGCTTCCCTGCCTCTGGTCGAGCAATTGCTGCATCAGTGGCCGCAGGATCTCCTGCCCGCGAAGTCCATGCAGCCAACGCTCCGGAATTCCGGCCAATCCGTAATGTGCCCCGGCAAGCCCGCCCGCAACTGCCGCCACCGTGTCGGTGTCGTGGCCGAGCGAGATGGCGAGACGCATGCAGCCCTCGAAATCCGTGCTTGCTTCGAATGCGTTCCGGGCCGCCCACAGGGTATCGACAACGTATCCCGTGCCTTTGGCCATGGCTGCATTCCTTGGATCGAGCAACAGCGCCACTTCGGCTTCGGGAAAACAACGCTCCGCTGCTGCGAGGGTGCGTAAGCCCTTGCTCGCCATCTCCCAGGGCTGCTCTACTTCCGCCAGAATCGCTCGCACATACAAGCAATAAAGCGCGCATGCAGCCATCGAGCGCACGTGTGCGTGGGTCGGCATTGACTGCCTTGCCGCATCGGCCGCCAATTCCACGTCACTGCCCTGGTGCCAGAGCGCCAGGGGCAGGACACGCATCAGCGATCCATTGCCGTTGTCCCATTCTTCCCCAAGGCCTGATATTGCCGGCGCCGTGCCCGCCAACATCCGGTCAATCGCAGCCCTGGTCTGGATGCCGATGTCAAAGATGTGGCCATCAACCGCGCAGAAGCCTTCCTTCGCCCAGCGGACCAAGCCCCTCCCGAGATGCGCCAGGTCGACATGGCCACGACACAGCAAGGTATCGAGCAAGACCAACGCTTGTGCCCCGTCATCACTCCAGGTGCCCGGCGGCACACGAGAATGCGAACGCGGGAACCCGGCCGGCGGCTCGTACTCGATCAGGTTGGTGGGGGGCAGGTCTTCCGGCCGCTTGAATTCGTACGGCACGCCAAGCGCATCACCTACCAACAAGCCGGTGAGGCTCCCTTCCAGGCGATCACGGAACACCCATGATTGGCGAGGTGCGGTCAATAGTTCAGTCATGGCTGCCATCATTCGGTTCAATGCGACATAAGGTGTCGCATTGAACAGCAATCTAACCCGATGAGCCCCCACCTTGCTGTTGATCTTTACGCGCGCTACCCCAAGATATTCGCGGACCGACACCTTCCTGCTAATCAGTCTTGCATGCCGCGTGGAATCTAGACCGGAGACGGCTGGTTCTACCTGATTGATGCGTTGTGCACCGTCCTGCAGTGGGGGCGGTTCATTGCGACGCGCCACAACCCGTTGCAACGCAGGTCAAGGAGAAGCTCGGGTCCCTGCGGTTTAGGCTGAGGCAGCCCAACGAACGTCAGCGAGGCATGCTGGCGTTAGCGCTGGAAGTATCGACTCCGCTCTGCGAAATCTGCGGAAGCGCGGCCGGGTCCTGCACGCATGGCTCGACACCCCACTGCCAACCCGCCAACCAAGTGCCTCGTACCTAGGACTCTTGCCTTGCCAATGATCCTCCGCAACCCCGAGTGCACGAAGATATGCGTTGTGAAAGACGAGCACCATAGGCGATTCACTACTCGCCCCGCGAAGTAACATGTGCAAGATGCCCGGAGGAAACATGGAAAGAGACTTCAGCCCTTGGCGCAAGTGGGATCATCGAATCACCTTCGAAGGCAAAGAGATCCCCGGCATCAAATCGCCAGGCATCTATGTCGTAGCCATTTCATCAGTCCCAATTCTCGCGGGTACGTCATTTTCCATCTCGGGAAACGTCGTTTACGTGGGCATGACAACTGCAAGCTTGAAGGGTCGCTTGAAAGCGTTCGATAGGACCATCACGAAAACTCGTCTTGAACACGGGGGAGCTGACAGGTTCCTGGGCACGCATCGAAACTTCGAAGCAATCAAAGACCACGTTTATGTGTCTACCAAGCACTGGAGATTAGACGACATGGAAGTGCCAGAACGTCTGCGCACCAAGGGCGTCGTTGCCGCCGCGGAGTACGAGATGTTTGCGCTATGTGTTGAAAAACTGGGAGACCTCCCAGTATTCAATCGGGCAACGAGCATGAAATTCGATGGCTGGCCGAAGAAGAGCAGCAAGCCAAGGACATTGTCTACTTCAGGGCGTAGCCCTAAGTCACGCTCGGCGCAAAAAAGGAAAGGAGTCTGACTTGCACGATCGAAGATCCGCAAGCATCGTTACGTAACCTTGTCAGCAGGTCATTCGGCGATAAGTCGCCGTGGTGAGGAGAGATCTGCTTACGCGAGCCGCCGGAGTGCTCGCCTACGATTCATTCACGCCGTTGCCGCCGATCGATGCGAATTAACCAGGAAGTTGGACCATATGAACACCGCACGTCGCACACTTGAGAAGTACGAGAATTCGCTTGAGTCAGCACCACGACTGAAGCCGCTGTGCGCCCACAATTGGGCTTCAACTGTTCCGCGTGAGGCCGGCGTATACGCCATCTGGATAAAGAAGAAGCCCGTCTATGTGGGCCAGACATCGAGTCTGAGGGCGAGAATGGCTGACTTGGCAAGGCCGGTTAACCACACCTTTTCCAGGAAGACCTGTGAGCAATTGGGGCTGGCGGAAACGTCGCTAGAAGAGTTCTCAATCGCCGTCAGTTCCAAGTACACGCTCTCGTTCGTGCAGGTTCCGATTGGTAGAGCAGAATTGGAGGAGTATCTGGTACTTCGTTGGCGCGAGTCATTGACCAACAAACCGGCGGCGCGACTGCTGAAGAGCCCGCAATACAGCTGGGTCGTAGCGGTCTAGCTCAAGCCGAGAACCAGAGCATTCGCGCGAGTATCGAAATCAACCACGCATTCGGGACCTGGACGAACTGGACGAACGCGCGGCTCACCCGTTGTCTCAATGTTGCCGGCAACTGCACATCAGCTATATGCGGATTCGCGCCCCCTTCGGTGACACGATCCTGAGCAACGCCACCATGGCCTCCAAGGCATCGAGAGGCATCGAGTCGTTTCCCTTGCCTGCCACGGTCACGTCGACCTCGTCGTTATATTCAAGGCCGATGCATGGCCTAGTCACTAACGTAGCCCGCTCGTATCCCTCTCCAGACCGGAGGGAGTACGCTTTGGCATCACCTTGCTCAACCTCATTGGTGTATCGCCTGATGCAATGGCGCATCGCGCTTCCCTCTTCCCGAATGGCCTCCGCGCAGTCCAGAGGCGCGGCCATCCAACCCCCCGGGAGTACAAGGCAGTAATCCAGGGTGATCTTGGGAGGGGGTGGCACGCCAATAGCCATGAACAGGCGATCTAGGCGCGGAAGTCCACCGTGGCAACCTCGCTCGCAGCGCAACCAGCGGATGGCTTGCCTAAGCTTGCGCAGCAGGTTTTGCCGTTGGACCGGCTTGTCGGAAAGTAGCCGTTCGATGCCATCGAGGCATTCGCTTCGCATCACGTATTCCATGCGGACGCCCGTGCATCGCATGATGACGTGCGCCACCGCAAGCCAGCGCCAGAAGGCCCGGGCATCAAGTTCCATCATCGTTTCTTGGTGCAGACCTACGAGCATATTGGCGGCGCGCCGCACCGTTGAATATGTGATCCAATGCTGGCGTGACGAAGGGCGCCATTGCCTCAAGGCACGGATAGCGGCCGGGCCCACCCGGAAGAACTGACACAGCGCATCGATAAGCGGCTCGCGCCAATCAATGGCCTGAAGCACGCGCCACGCCGCAGCGCGCCTCGACGCAGGCCCGCGCCAGCCATAGGCGGCCTCGATGACACAGTCCAACAAAAGCGGATGCTGGGCGACCGCCTGGACCCGATACGTGCATATGTCGGCATCCAGAAGGCGGCTGGTGGTATAGAGGTGCCAGGCTCGGCTCACGCCTGAAGGCGCCATATAGGCGTCCTCGGTATGGTTTGCCAATGGGTGTCCGCACGGGCAGATGGAGCATTCGTGGATCTCCACGCACGTTGGATCAATCCCGTTGTCGAGCAGCATGTTGTAAAGAATGTGACACCAGAACTCGAACGACGCGCCGTCCGCACTCTCGAGCCAGAGCGCCGAGGCGAAGCGACGTCGATCCTCTGGATCCGCGATGCGCCCGAGTATCCCGAGATCGCCGCGTCCGCTGAGGACGTTCTGGGCACAGTCGAGCAGTTCGTGGAACAGATATTCTGTCTGATCCATCCAAGCATCCGGATCAGAGTTCTCAACGTGCTTCATCCCACCCCCACATTCATAGCTCGCAGCCGGACCTACGCCATACCGAATCAGAAGCCGATACGGCGCTGACGCGCACCCGGCTTGAAGCGCAGCTCAGCTTCCAGCAACTCCAACAGACTTTGCTGGGTGGGCGGCTGATCCAGTACCTTCAGCTGCCGCAATGCATTGGCGAAGTCCCCTGGGACAAGGCAGTCCATGCGATCCAGCCGCTCGCGACCATGGCTCGGGCCATCCTCGGCTTGTGGTACGACCGAGACACGCGCAAACAGTGCACCGCGTTGATCGCGCGTCAGGTAGCCGAAGTGGACTTTGAAGTCGAAACGGCGAAGCGACGCCGCATCCAGGCGATCCATCAGGTTGGTGGAGGCGATGAAGATGCCTTCGAAGGCCTCCATCTGGGTCAGCATTTCGTTGACCTGGCTCACCTCCCAGCTGCGCTGAGCACCAGAGCGGTCCTGCAGGAAGCTGTCCGCCTCGTCGATCAGCAGGAGCGCCCCCTCCTC
>Ga0075152_10003919_pt1 | contig 10297 bp, 5 predicted proteins | sample JI61114C2DNA_FD_70964 | JGI IMG/M metagenome (GOLD analysis project Ga0075152, IMG submission 70964) | Wastewater effluent complex algal communities from Wisconsin, to seasonally profile nutrient transformation and Carbon sequestration -... | ecosystem: Engineered > WWTP > Effluent > Algae...
AACGGAAACATGTCATGCCTGTCCCAGCCGTGCTGGGCTGTACTGAATGCAAAAAAGTCACCGGTGATTTTATACTGATACCAGCCATAACCCAATAAAGTTAGCGGTACCACAACAAACCATAATGAAGATATAATAATTTCTTTTGCAGCAGTTGTTAATGGTGTTGCAGGTGAAATATTTTTCCAATATTGCCATAAAAAATATATAAATACAAAGAAAGCAACCACCATTCCGTTCGGGCGGCAAAGCACTAATGCAGGCAACAACAGCAGCAACCAGTATAGTTTCTTGTAAAAAACAGCTAATAACGCACCAAGCATAAACGTAAGAAACAAAGGCTCGGTATAGAACATGGAATAATAGTAATTAAATGGAAACACGATGAATAAAAGGGTGCAGTACCATGCTTTCCCGTCATCTTTCAGAAATAACCTTGCACATTCATAAAATAAAATATAAGACACAACAGAAAACAATAAAATGACAATAAACGCAGCGGCAGGACCGGAAACGGCAAGTAAAGCAGAAACAACATAAATTAAAAATGGAAAGAGCGGAAAAAAAGCCCAGCTGTTCTGCTGTAATTGTCCATTTACAAAACCTTTCAGCACATCCGGATCTTTTATATATGGATAACCATTTTCTGCTATCCGTAAATACCAGCCTGCATCATTCTTATTAAAAACCGACAAAAATCCATGACTATCTAATGAAATATTTAATGGCAGCAGCATTGATTTATCTAATATCCATGCTGTAAGAAAATAGGATAACTTAATAGAAACGGAAATAAGCAACAACCATTTATAAGAACTTCCGAATTTCATATGGTTAATTTTCACATTCACACTTAGTCCTCTATAATTTATAAATCGTTACCTCTTTATATTGCCCAATAGGTTTCCCAAATTCACTGCGCATTTCGCTGTATGCATCTTTTTCAATCAAAATAAAATATTTTGCGCCTTTCCGTTTCATTTCGCCAATGCTTTCTGCAGTATACGCGCCGGTATGAAATTCCGTAAACCCCGGGGTTTGTAAAGCGCATAAGATTATCTGCGGACTGCCGTCTGTTGATACCACTACATAATCCGTTTCTTTTATTCCTATAGAACGTATATACGGAACCAATTGCTCATCCAGCAAATATTTATCTGCCGGGTATAAATTTGCTTCTTCATATCTTATCTGTAAATCTTTTTTTACATGTATGGCATTTGTAATCAATAACAATATTGCCGCCAATTTGAGCCAATTATAGTTTAACAGCTTTGGAAAAGTCTTTTTAATGAACAAAAATAGATTCAGGAACGAAAAAAGATACAACGAATAGAATAGAATGGTGTAATAGTCATGCACCAGAAACTGCAGATACCACAAGAGATAATATAAAATACAAGCAATCAGCAAAAATAAAGAAGTCAGGCATACGTATTTGTTTCCTTTCCTGTATCCAAACGGCAGAATTAACAAGGAAATCAGGAAAAGATAATTCGTTGGTGCTGCGAAAAATCGCAATGCCCATTCAGTTATCGTACGCTTAAATATGTATGCTTTTTCATTACTTTCATACCAAATCGGATTAGTTTTATTCAGAAAGTAAATGTGTTCATTTATGTTATTATAGTGATTCGACCACCAATACCAGAGGCTATTTATGGCGATAACAAAAAACAGACAGATGAGTATTCCTGAAAATGGTATTTTCCTGTCAGAAGTATTGCGTATTGATAATATAATAACAGAAGCAAACGATGCCAGCAATAAAATCAGGTAGGTCATCTTCATCAGCCCGGACAAACAGAAAAAAAACATACTCGCACATAAAACTATTTTTCTGTTACCGGCTCTGAAGTCCAGATAAAAACTAAATCCAATAAATGAAAAAGACAAGGCTGCAACATCTGGTATGCATGAACTGCCATAAAATACTAATGCCGGAGCTGTGAAAAATAATATGGCAATAAAGAAAGCCCAGAACAGGTCTTTTAAATAATATTTTGATATGCGGAATATTGCCAGTAATCCTGAAAAGAAAACCAACGCATACACTGTTTTTGAAATCCACCAGTGAAACCCGAATACGGAATACAGCATTGCTATGATATACTGAAGCACAGGAAATTCGCTAACCGCAAATCCATTACCATAGCTTCTGTTCAATATTTGCGGATGAAAGAAATCCAGTCCGTTTTTCCAGAAACACCAGGCAAAAGAGAGACTGTCTGTTTGCCGCCATATGTGTGTTCCTACAGGTGGTAAGCCCAATAATGTAAAATAGTCGTAATAGAAAAGCAAAAAAACTGCAAACACGAGGAAGAATAAGTAAGTGAATAATGAGTCGTATTTAGCTTTCTGCATAATTTTTATTCTTGCTCGTTAATGATTTCCATATCGTTTCTCTCCTGCAGTAATATTGACTGGCAACACATTTTGTTTTGGTGGCAAGGGACAAGTGGCAAAATCTGTAAATGCACAGGGTGGATTGACAGATTTATTAAAATCCAGGTATAACGTACCGTTTTTATCCGGCTTAGGCACCGTCAAAAAACGACCCGTATAATAGGTTTCCGTATTGTTGGTTTCGTCCGCAAAGATGATAAACAAATTTTCGTCTTCGTCCAAAGCATCTAATGTATACTGTTTCCCTTTTACAGAAAACCGGAGTTTACCTGCACTTGCCTGATTACTCACATTCCCTAAAATATTGGTAATTTCAATTGAATCTTTAATAGTAGTATCTAATATTGCCTCTACTTTCCATTGTGCGTCTACCGGGTAAGTGGGAACATCTGTGAACTTCTTAAGATTCTCGTGCTCCAAATCACGTAAGCGTAAATAAAAATCATTACCTCGTTTTATTATATGCCAATTTAATGACTGATGATACAACACTACAGGGTCTGCCGTATCATTTGTGTATACTAATTGCTTGCTAACACGCTCCTTTTGGGCATTCCATACTTCAACACCTTTGTTAATTTCAATGCTTACCGTATTATCCTTTACGAGAATATTTCCAATATTTTTTGCACTCTTTCCTTTAGGAAAAACAATGGTATTTTTTTTTCCGGAACCAATGGTGTTGCTTCCTTCGTGCAATAAAAATCTACCCGCTAAGTTCAGCCAGCCTTCTTCTTTCTTAAGATTGCTAATCCGTTTTTGATGAAACGTTTTTATTTCATTCACATACACACTATCTGTTGTTTGTGCTGCATTTTGTTTGTTTAGTGCTAACAACATCAAAAGTAATATCGGATAAATTATATGCTTTTTTTGATTCTTAAACATTCCTGTTATTTACTCTTTTCCAATGCTTGTTGTATATCGGCTTTTATATCGTCGATATGTTCTAAGCCAACAGATACACGCACGGTCCCGCCAAAGATTCCTGCTGCTTCCCGAACACTCTCCTCTATTTTAGAATGGGTGGTGGATGCAGGATGCGTAGCGATGGTTCTGCAATCGCCCAGATTGGCAGTATGTGAAAACATTTCCAATGCATCTAAAAACTTGCGACCGCGCTCAATGCCGCCCTTTACGATAAAGGTAACCACTCCGCCGCCTTGCGACATTTGTTTTTTCGCCAGTTCGTACTGCGGATGTGAAGGCAAGAACGGATATTTCACGTCTTCGATTTCATCATTTGTTTCCAGCCAGTGTGCCAATGCTAATGCATTCTCGCAATGTCTGTCCATGCGCACATGCAGTGTTTCCAGACTCTTGGACAAGACCCATGCATTGAACGGTGACATGGCAGGTCCCGTTTGTCTGCAAAACGCACGCACTTCTTTTATAATCTCTTTGCTTCCTAAAACAATTCCGCCGCATACTCTTCCCTGTCCGTCAATAAATTTGGTGGCAGAATGGGTTATGATATCTGCTCCATATTGTGCAGGTATTTGCAGATAGGGCGTTGCGAAGCAATTATCAACGTTCACCAATAAATTATGCTTCTTTCCGAGTTGACATAAAAATTCTAAATCAATCAGCACCAATCCCGGATTGGAAGGTGTTTCCGCAAATAACATTTTCGTATTTGGCTGAATCATGCTTTCCCAGGTTTCGGGTTTATTGATATCGTAAAAAGAATATTCGATGCCCCATTTTGGCAGGTATTCTTTAATGATTCTGGTGGAGGAGGCAAACAAAGCTGAAGATGCTAAAATGTGGTCTCCCTGTTTTAAGAAGGTCATTATGGAAGCGAATACTGCCGCCATGCCAGTGGCCGTGCCGAAACCATCTTCCGTTCCTTCCAGCACACACATTTTATCTACAAACTCGTTGACATTTGGATTGGAGAAACGGGAATAGATATTATCTACGTATTCATCGGCAAATAAAGCACGCGCTTGTTCCGCATCTTCAAAAGTAAAAGAAGAAGTGAGATATAAGGGAACGCTGTGTTCACGAAACGCCTGCTCGTGCTGTGTGCGAATGGCGTTGGTAGCGAAGTTGGTGTATTTTTTCATTGATGAGATATTTAGATTAACAGAGCCAAGAATCAAGACTTTATTATCTATATGTATTGACTCTAAAAGTCTTGTGGCTAATTTATAATTTCAAAACTATGCGTAATTGTTGCTGTGGAATTCAGCATGTGTGTTACACTGCAATATTTATCCATGGATAAATTGATGGCTTTTTCTACATTTTCTTTTTTTAGTTTTCCTTCTAAACTATAGTGAATATGAATTTTGGTAAACACCATCGGATGTTCAGTGGCTCGTTCTGCATCAACGGTTACTTTATAACCTTTCACCTCTTCCCGCATTTTTGCCAGCATCGACAACATATCCATACTGGTGCAACCACCCAGAGCCATTAATACTAATTGCATCGGCCGTGCGCCTAAGTCTTCGCCTCCAATTTCCGGTGAACCATCCATATGTACAACAACCCCTTGTTCGTTCTTCGCTTCGAGGTGTACTTTATTATTAACTCTTTCTATTTCAATTTTCATACTGTTATAAAGTTATGAGATATAGCTTATAAGTTATAGGCTAATGGTGTTTTTTTAGTGTTAAAACAAAAAAAAGCTGTCCACCAATTGGCGGACAGCTTCATTCTCATGGTTATAAGAATTGTATTATTTAGATTTTAAACAACGCATATACGATAGCATTGGTATGGTATACTTTTTTATTCTCAACGAATGGACCAAAGTCAAACTTTGGGTTTGTAAAGTCAACAAGTCCTTGCTGAACGCGTGCACCTGCACCAAAACCGCTTTTAGAAACAAACTCAAAACCTACATTCACTCCTGCGTCATAAGGTCTAAATGGACGATTTCCATTTGCGTCCTTGTCATTATTATCTTTTAATACATTGTTCACTCTTTCATCCTGATCAACTAGTATTGCATTGTTAGTTTTGAAGTCAATTTTTAATCTTGATTGAACGTTGAATGCATAAGAGGCAAATCCACCTACGTTAAAATTGAATATTTTTTTCTTTCCGATATAGAATTTAGCAATTACCGGTACTTCTACTGAATGAAAATTATATCTAAAGAAAGATCTGTTCAAATTTGGATCTTCCAATTTTTGCTGTGTTCCTCTGTTGGCATAGTTCACACCAATTTCAAAACCGAATACTTTAGGCGCTCTGTATTCGTAATTGACACCAAAAACGCCACCAGGTTTAATGGTGTTTTTACTATTGTCAAAACGAGAATCTTTTTGTAGTCCCATTGTGTTTAAAGAAAAGCCAGCTGTAAAGCCTACCAAGTTTTTCTTTTCGGAAATATCTCTCGCAAATGTATTTGCCAGCGAGATGCTTGTAATGGTTAAAATCAATAATGTCTTCTTCATATAATCTGTTTTAATTTGTTTGTTTTATGGTGTCAAATGTAGTACCAAAGATAGTTAAGCGAAAGTTATTTGTATAAAATACTTAGTATTCGGTAGTTCGTAGTGAGTATCTGGTTATTTCTTCACTATCGTTACCCGTTCACCTTTTGAATGCGATTTAAATTCCGGTGCATACATACTTTCTATCAAGGTTATCCCGTTGGAGAAATTACCGGCAATAGTAGCACGTACCGAATACTCAAAAACATACACTCCTTTCTGCATCCAGTCCATAAAGAAATGGGTCGCTACATCTTTTGTACTTTCGTAATATCCCAAACCATCCTGATATTTGTATTGCGACAACACATTGACCGGCTCGAAACCCGCCGCACGCATGTCTTTCATGTGTACATATTCCAGATTGCGGTCTGTGCGCAACTCAACCCTTACCTTCACTTCGTCGCCTACCTGTAAAGGTGTTTTGTCTGTAATTTCTGTCAGCTTTTTGCCTTCATTCGTATTCTCTACTTTGAATAATTTTTTGCTCAACTTCAATGCTGTTGTTGCACCGGTAATTTTATCCAAATCTTCAAAATACTGCCAGTATACTGCTCCGTAAGCCGGACCTTTATCCGTTTTTTTCAGTTCAATTTTTGCCATTTCCGGTTTAATATTGTCACCGGTCCATTTAACTTTGTAATAGCCGGTACCCGGTTCTACGGTGGCATTTAATTTTACAGGATCAATCACCTGATTATTCATTTTCACTTCTACCAGCTTATCTGATTTTGTCCAGTCTTTTCCCTGCAATAATAAGGCGTAACAAGCTTCTGCTGTTGCTTTCGTAGATTTCCAGGAAGTGGTTTGTTTTTGTTTCAGCAACCACACTTTCATTTCATCCACTGATTTATTATCGTTGGCCACTTCGTGGAAAGCTTCAATCAGCAAGGCCTGTGTTTCTACAGGAGCCTGATACCAGTACCAGCCTCCGGTTTCATTGGCTTTCCAGTACATGCCGAGTTCTTCGCTGCTGATAGCAATTTGTTTCAGGGATACAATGATTTTATCCGCCGTTGATTTTTCTTTGTTGCGCTGCAAGGTTAATGCAATCATTCCTTTGGAATATAAGTCCTGATTCAGCCAGTTATCTTTATCCTGTTTCAAGAAATAATCATAAGCTTCCTGATTTTGTGTTGAGACTTTATAATCGAAGAATGAACGAGCATATAAAGCATGAATATTGTCGTAGTACAGATGATTATTTTTCAGGTAATCTTTATCGTATTTTTTAATACTTACTAAATCTTCCGTTAATCTGTCATCTAAATATGCTACCGCTTTGCGCAGCATTTCATCTGTTTTAGTTTTATTGTTTATATCAATCACATTCAGTTTTGCAAGGTGTCCCATGCCGCCAACAATATGCTGGGTGATATAGCGGTTATCCGGCATTCCGGGAAACCAGGTGAAGCCGCCATTGGGTGTCTGCATCTGCAACAATTTATCAAATGCACGTTGTTGTTCGTCTGCCATTTTAGTTAGGTCAAACAACAAAGCAATTCGTTTTTTCTGTTCCGTTTCGTTTTGTGCATCTCGTACCCACGGTGTTTCTTCTAACAACACAGATTTCAAATCCTGATTCTTTTCTAAGTTAGAAAGCAGCGCATCCGTGTTTTTCCATTTATCAAAAATCGTTTTGATTTTAGGGTTTTGATTAGCAATGTAAGATGCTAAGGTGTTTGCATAATAACGCGAGAATAATTGCTCCGCACATTCATACGGATATTCCATCATATACGGCAAAGCCTGAACTGCATACCAGACCGGCTGTGAAGACATTTCCAGCGTCAGGTTATAGTTTTTAAGGGTGGTGGATTTATTCTTCAATAATTTATCAAACGTAAACGATTTTTTACTTTCTCCCCGCACCCACAACGGTAGCGTTTCTGTCACCATCATTCTATTAGGCAATACAATTAAAGAAGCCTGTTCGCCATCACTGAAATCGCCTGCCTGTGCTGTTACTTTGTAGGTAATAGCGTCAATGCCTGTCGGTATTTTCAGTGTCCAACTGATCGCTGTATTTTTGCCTTTTTCAACAGAGAAATCGCGTTCACCGATAGTGTTTAATTTTCCGTGTGCCGCTTCCATGATTTGATACGTAATTTCTTTCATGGTGGCAGCGTCGTATAATACCAACTCTGCTTTACCACTTAAATCTTTATCTGATAAATTGGAAATTTTTGTCGTGAATTCCAGTTTATCTCCTTCACGTAAAAAGCGCGGCGCATTGGGTGTTACCATTAGTTCTTTTTGTGTAACGATGGATTTGGTGAAATACTGATACTTCAGATCTTTGGTATGTGCCAGACCGAGGAAATTCCATTTAGTCAAGGCTTCCGGCATCTGGAAATTTAAAATAACATTTCCTTCTGCATCGGTTTGTAATTGCGGCAAAAAGAATGCCGTTTCATTCAAATTAACGCGCGGTGAAACTTCAGGTTTTTTGGGTGCTTTTAAAGAAACAGAATCTGCGACATTGTCTGCTCGTTTTTCTTCTTCTCTTGTTTTTATTTGACTTGTAGCACCAGCCTGACCAGTGGCTACACTTTCAGATTTAGCTGCTGCCATATCTGCCTGCGCTTCCAGCATTTCTGCTTTCGGTGACGGTGCCGATTTTGAAATTACACCATAACCAATTTTATTAAAATAAAACCTGCTGTAACCACCCAAACTCAATCCAAATAAATTGATATCATCATAGCCGTGTGATACATAATCTTTTGCTGCATTCCAGTTTTTAGAAGTATATAAATTACTGTTTCTGATACCGAATGCATCGCTGCCATAAGTGCCGAGATAGCCATTGTAATACGATTGTCCTAAATAGAAATTAAAACTGTGCGGCAAAAAAGCATCTAAAGACGCATCATACATCGTAGCTAATAATTCGCTCGCTACTTTTTCTTTATTCGCTCCGGAAATTTTTAATTTCCATTGTTCTTTTTGCCCAGGCAACAATTTATCCCTGAACGTTATCCATTCAATTTTCAGGCTTTTATCTTCATATGGCACTGTTATATACTGACTTCCGGCATAACTTCTGTTTTTATTTACAATAACATAATTAATTTCGATACCGCCTTTATATTCTTCTTTTACTGGAATAGAAAACGTTTTAATTTCATTATTCAGTTGTACCGTTTTCTTTTCGATAATTTTTCCTTTAAAGGCTGTTTCGATGATGGCATACCCATTTTGTATGGAAGAACCAATTTGATAATTCACCGTTTCGCCCGGTTTTGCTGTGGTTTTGTCTAATTTAAAATACGCAAACGATTTTGGGTTGGGTGTTTTATCGTTAACGGAAGAAGACGCAACTGTTTTCTTAAATTCAATCGGGTTGCCGTTTTTATCCTTGCAGGAAAACTCAATTATATACGCACCACTCGGCAATGAATTGGGGGTCAAAATTATTTCCGTTTGTTTTCCTGTGTTGAACGAATAACTGTTTACCAGATTTCCTTTTTGCCAGTTGTTCATCAAATCTTCTTTGTCGTAGATTTCGTAAGGGAATAATTTATCGTGTTCTGCTTTTGTTAAGCTGAATTTATCCGGCTCACTCCAAAGTCTTGCTTTCTTTGGGTTTTGCGGCTCCGTTAAATCATAAATTTTTACGGTAACATCTGTCGGTTCCGCTTGTCCGTTTAGATTATTGGTTGACACAGTAATCTTATTCTCCTTGCTGTTATCGATATTTTCATCCACATACAAATTCGCTTCAATCGCTAAATAACCCACTCGCACGGTAGTGGTGGTAGAATGCGTTTCCCCGTTAATATCTACCACATCTGCCGTTACTTCGTAATTAAAGTAGGGTTTAAATTCTTTTGAAATCGTCAAATCAGGAATGGCAGAAAAATCAACCGTGAAGTTTCCGTTGTCATCTGTTTTTGTTACGCCATTCGTAATCATTTTTTCGTTGCTTGCCGGAAACCAGGGTCTTCTCCAACCCCACCAGCACCATACAGGAAATTCCGCCACACAACGCACGGTGTATTTTACTTCCGCATTGTCGATATTTGCACCGGCATACGAAACGGCTTTTCCTGTCACGCTTACCTTATCATTTAAGTTGTACGATTTTTTAACCGGTTCAAAATTCACTTCAAACTTCGGGCGTTTGTATTCTTCTACCTGAACTGTTACCGAACCAAAATTTGTTTCCAGCGTCATGCTACCCATTAAGCCTGTTGTTGGTGCAGTGAACGTTCCGGTGAAAGAACCGAATTCATTCGTCGTAAATTCCTGCGTTTTAATATCCTGGTAATTGACATCTTTAAAAATGACGCTTACTTTTTCATTGGGTAGAATTTTATAATCATCTCCCGTTCGCTGAGTGGCAATCCCTTTAACATAAATGGTTTGACCGGGACGGTAAATGCTTCTGTCGGTGAACAGATGTACTTGTTTTTGTGATGGTGCTGTTTCATTTTGCG
>Ga0075152_10003921_pt1 | contig 10295 bp, 16 predicted proteins | sample JI61114C2DNA_FD_70964 | JGI IMG/M metagenome (GOLD analysis project Ga0075152, IMG submission 70964) | Wastewater effluent complex algal communities from Wisconsin, to seasonally profile nutrient transformation and Carbon sequestration -... | ecosystem: Engineered > WWTP > Effluent > Algae...
AAGGTTTTGATCGATTTTCAAGACGTTTTTTGCAAATTATTATACTCAAAAATAACCACGAAAGCTAGTGTTTTCAACGGCTGCAGTTGTTTTTCAGGATGGACTATTTAGGCTCCGTTCTGTTTAGCAAATCTATCAGCGATTCCAAATTAAACATATGAACCGAAAGGCGCCAGTTATTTTGTAACACAACTCCTTGGCTTTTGAGTCCTTCCAGGAAACTGTATTCAAATTGCTCTGGCATTTGGTGGGCGTAACGCAGCATGTTTGCTATATCCCATAAAAATGGCCCAGCGCTGGCAAATTCCCAATCTATAATGCCGGTAATTTGCCAGGTGTCATTAATATTATCCACTAGAATATTGGCTGGATCAAAATCGCCATGCATTATATGCTCATTATCTACTGGCATCAAATGAATATTCTTTTCAAAAATTTCATAAATCTGAGTAATAAGTGATTTGCTAAGTTTATTTCCAATATTATTAAGGGTATTTTTTGCATATAGTAAATAGTCATCTTGGGCAAAGTTTTGACGGAAAAGTGAGGGCAATTTTTGCTTATTTATTTTTGCCAAAATCTGTCCAACATTAAACATTATAGATGGCATATCGTCTGATTGATCTGATAGCAAAAGATCGCGCAGCGTTATGCCTGGTATAAACTGCGTAATGGCAAATCGATGGTTTTCTATATCGCCAATATAATAGATTTGGGGCAGCGGGATAATGCTGCCCAACAGCTTTCCTAGTTCTTGCTCGAGATAGGCAGATTGTGGATTGCGAAGATAAATACGAAGGATAAAGGGATTTTCCTCTGTATCAAGTTTTATTTTGATATTGAGATTAGCGCATCCGCCAGGGATTAATTCATAAACATGTAGTTTTTTGTTGGGAATAACTAGCGCTACCATTTGCTCAATTAACCCTTGCGGTAATTGATGCTTAAGTGCGGTTTTTTCCCAATTTGCTTTAAAGGTCATGATTGTGTTTCTTATAGATTTAGGTATTAATAGCCAATTCAATATCTTTTATTGGTAGCATTAAATGGTATTGATCTAACGTGGATTCTTCAAAGCCATATTTTAAATAAAAATTTTTGGCTTTCTGATCCTTAGCGTGAGCAATTATTGCTTTTAAACCAGCTATATTTGAAGCTTGCATAGTTCTAAGCAAAGCATCTTGCAGTAAACTCTTCCCCAAACCCAAATTTTGATAGTTTATATCAACTGCCAGCCTTGCTAAAATCATAACTGGAATAGGGTATTTAGGCATGCGCTTTTTAACTTTATCCGTAGCTTCTTCATGACTAATGGAGCCAAAACTGAGGCTGTAATAACCGGCAATTAGGTCCTTGTTCGCGCAAACAGAAACATATGTTCTTGAGGAGTTGTTTTTATTATTCTGCATGGCGTAATCTTTGAGAAAAAAATTTAAAGAATCATTATGGCAATTAAATGCATCTTGCTTATGATTTTTTTCTAGCAGCACTGGGCTAAGGCAAGATAATGCTTCAAGCATCTTTAAAAACTCCTTTAGAGTGTAATAATTTTTGTAATTTTAGATTTCGCGCGGGGGCTTGGTCTAATTTATTACAAAGCTTGTTCCAATCATCATCATTGAGTAAGAAATGATTTTTATTTTGAATAACCTGGTAGGCTTTCTCCGTGGCGCTACTAAGTAAAAATCCTGATACGGTAGTGCCAAGCATCGCTGCTACTTCTTGAAAAAGGTGCTTGGTCTCATTGGATGTTCTAATGTTTAGGGTGGTAGTGCGCATATAATTCTCGCTATTATTTTGAGTATAACGACTATTATAATGTATATACTAAGTATTTACAAATATTTTTTCTAAAATTCCCATAACAAACTTTCCAGATTTTTCAAGCTTTTCACCTTTGTCTTCCAATCGGGAATTCTTATTTGAATATTTAAGTTACTATATTTATGAAGTAGTATTAAAGCAGTCAGTCTGTGACTCAAGTTTTGAGTCAACATTTCCAGCGAATAACCATAGGAAGTTAAAAGGGCTTTAAGTAATGTTTTGTCTCCTTGAACCAAGAAAGCTACGGGACCCAGTAGATCATATTCTGCGCGCCCGAGCGTTGCATCGCCAAAATCAATTAATCCCTCGATATGCCAAATTCCATCTACCTGCTTAACTAGGAAGTTCATGGGTGTATATTCTCCAGTTAAAAGGACTGGAGCTTTGATTTGTTTAAGAGAGTCTTTAATCGGTTCAAGATAAGAAGGAATTTGTTCTAGTAAAGCTAGGTCCAGTCCTTTTGATTTATGATGTTCTAGGCAATTCTCTATTTGTTGGCTGATAAACTCTTCCCAGTGGCAATCAATTGCTTCTAATCCATTCGTGGGTAGGGCGTGTACTTGCTTGATAAGCGCGCCAAGCTGGCGAATGATGATTAGCTTATTGTTACGATCCATTTCATCCCAAAGCTCTTCTAAAAGCGTTCCTTCAAGCTGGGTCATTATAATATATAGCCAACCTTCGATTTTTCCCTCGTGTTCAATGGTTGGGGTTTTTACAGAGAGTTTATTTTGCAAATGTTTTAAAACTAGTGAGTCGCTGGTATATTGGTCCAGATGAAAAGGGGGGAATATTTTGATTACTTTGTTTTCTCCGTATGCAAATACGATGTTTGTGCCTTCGGAAAAAAGGGTCAATGAGCTTTGGGGTAATTGATGGCGGAGAAGGATTTTCTCTGCTAAAGATTCAAAAACTTCTGGGGTGGATTTTAGATTTTCAAATTCTTCAAAGGTGGTAATGGAGGGAAGGGGGGTAAATAGTTGGATATTTTTCATAAAGGTGATATTAGCTTGTTAATTCTGTGTCCTTTGTCATTCTGGTTTTCAATGTCATCCCCGCGAAAGCGGTGATCTGGAGATGCATTAAGTAGTATAACATCGCTCTTGTTTTGCTGGATCCCCGCCTTCGCGGGGATGACGGTGTTAAGTAGTATAAGGGATGACGGTGTTAAGTAGTATAATTATGTGTTTATTGAATTACGCAATAACCTCTTGCGTAAATATCTTCCCTAATCAAATCATCCTAAGTGCATGAAAAATAATACTTGCGGCATTCGATGCATTCAGGCTTTCTACTTTATCGGAAATAGGAATCTTCACTAGCAAGTCGCATGATTCAACCGTTAACCTGCGCATGCCTTTGCCTTCAGATCCTATTATTATTCCCAGCTTATTAAATTCAAGTAAGCTATTTATATTGTCTGTGCCGGCTAAATCGAGCCCTGCAATCCAAAAACCTTTCTTTTTCAGGGTCTCGATAGCCGTTTTTAAATTTGTAACTTTGAAAACTTGTGCTATTTCAAGTCATCCTGAGGCAGCTTTGGCAATACTCGCACTTTCCTCGGGGGTGTTATCTGCTGGTAGTATGATCTTGGTAATACCAAAGGCCGCAGCACTCCTTATAATAGCACCAATATTTTGGGGGTCCGTAATTTGATCTAATATAACGACGCGATCTTTATCGGGCGAAAAATCCATCTCGTTTATATTATTTAAAAACACCGTTTGCACATGGGCGATTATGCCTTGATGAGGCTGCCCAGGGCCAATTTTTTTGGTAATAAAATCATTTGAAGTTATTTCAACATCAAATTTACTTAATTTACTTTTATGTTCCAGAAAAGTTTTTTCCAAGCAATAAATTTTTTTAATAACTCTCTTGGGATTAACGGCGGCGGCAAACACCGCGTGCTTACCGTACATATAGTATTGATCGCTGTTGGTGCCGCTTGGCTTCTTATGGTTTCTCACGATTTATGATATATTTACTTAAATTTGTTCTTGACACAAACTACTATTTATTATAAAAACTATCAACCAAACAATTAGATATTTTGCCTAAAAAGGCATAAAAAGTTTGAAATAGACGATATAATAAAATTAATTGCTTGCGTTTGACGCGAAGATGGTCTATTTTGCTGTGAGCTTTAAGCGGAGGGGTGGCCGAGCGGTCAAAGGCAGCGGACTGTAAATCCGCCCGCGTATGCGTTCGAAGGTTCGAATCCTTCTCCCTCCACCATTATTCTAAATATTTAGGTAATTGGGAAAGTGTAAGTGCGGGTGTAGCTCAATGGTAGAGCTCCAGCCTTCCAAGCTGGCCACGTGGGTTCGATTCCCATCACCCGCTCCAAATTTATTTGGATGCTGCGGTTATGAGGGTAAATTAGTTATTTGATGTTAATTTATAATAATTCAGGAGAGTAAGTTATGGCTAAACAAAAATTTGAAAGAAATAAGCCGCACTGTAATATTGGTACCATTGGTCACGTTGATCATGGTAAAACCTCTTTAACGGCGGCGATTACTAAAGTGCTTGCTGCAAAAGGTCAGGCAACAGAAAAAAAATATGATGATATTGATGGTGCTCCTGAAGAAAGAGAGAGGGGTATTACTATTTCAACAGCTCACGTTGAATATGAAACAGCAAACAGGCACTATGCACACGTAGATTGCCCGGGCCACGCTGACTATGTTAAGAACATGATCACCGGTGCTGCGCAAATGGATGGTGCTATTTTAGTGGTCTCTGCAGCTGATGGTCCTATGCCTCAAACTAGAGAGCACATCTTGCTTGCGCGTCAAGTTGGTGTTCCATCTCTTGTTGTGTTTTTGAACAAAGTTGATCAAGTGGATGATCCTGAGCTATTAGAGCTTGTGGAAATGGAAGTAAGAGAGCTTCTTTCTAAATATGATTTTCCTGGTGATGATATTCCTGTTATTAAAGGTTCGGCTCTTGAGATTCTAAACGGTGGTGATACAAAAGCTATTGACGAGTTGATGGATGCTGTGGATGCATACATTCCACAACCGACTCGTGTTTTAGACAAGCCTTTCCTAATGCCGATTGAGGATGTATTCTCTATTTCTGGACGTGGTACGGTGGTAACTGGAAGAATCGAACAAGGTATTGTTAAAGTCGGCGATGAAATTGAAATTGTTGGAATTAAAGCAAGCGAAAAAACTACATGTACTGGCGTTGAAATGTTTAGAAAGTTACTTGATTCAGGTCAGGCTGGTGATAACGTAGGTGTTTTACTTCGTGGTACAAAAAGAGAGGATGTTGTAAGAGGTCAAGTTCTTGCTAAGCCTGGTTCAATTACTCCGCATACAGAATTTGAAGCTGAGATTTATGTTTTGAATAAAGATGAAGGTGGTCGTCATACTCCATTCTTTAAGAATTATCGTCCACAGTTCTATTTTAGAACAACTGACGTTACTGGGGAAGTTGAACTACCTGCTGGTAAAGAAATGGTTATGCCTGGTGATAATACAAAAATCACTGTAAAAATGATTTCACCGGTAGCTATGGACCCAGGTCTGCGTTTTGCTATTCGTGAAGGTGGTAGAACTGTTGGTTCAGGCGTTGTATCGAAAATAATTAAATAAAGTTTTTTAGCCTAGTTTAGGGTGAGTCCTTTAAGCTAGGCTAAAATTTTTGAGTTTTGTATACTAAGCCCCAAATCGACGTATGTCGTTTTCAAGCTTGGGATTGCTAGCTGTTTTAAATATTAGGTTAATAATGAATAATCAGAAGATAAAAATTAGACTTAAATCGTTTGACCATCGCTCTCTTGAGCATGCGACTAGAGAGATTGTTAATGCGGTTAAAAGAACTGGTGCGGATGTTAGTGGTCCGATTCCTCTTCCGAGAGAAATTGGAAGATTTACAGTGATTAGATCTCCTCACATAGATAAAAAATCTAGAGAGCAGTTCGAGATTAGAACGCAAAAAAGGCTTGTGATTATTAATTATCCGACCCCTCAAACTGTTGAGGCTTTAAGAAAAGTAGACTTACCAGCTGGTATCGACGTTGAAATTAAATTGGTAGGTGTTTAAAGATGAGAACAGGATTAATTGCAAAGAAATTGGGCATGAGTTCAAAATTCACGCCTGAGGGTCAAAGAATAACGCTTACATTTCTGCATGTTGATAATTGTCAAGTTGTAGCGCAAAAAACTACAGAGAGAGACGGTTATAATGCGGTTGTAGTAGGTGCGTTTTTGAAGAAACCGAGTAAGGTTTCTAAATCTATGAAAACAGTTTTTGCTAATGCAAAAATAGAGCCAAGAGCAAAATTAAAAGAATTTAGAGTTTCACCAAGTAACATGCTTGATGTTGGGCTTGAGATCAAGTCTGATTATTTCGCAGTTGGTCAATATGTAGACGTTTCTGGTACATCTATCGGTAAAGGTTTTGCTGGCGGTATGAAAAGACATAATTTCCGCGGTTTGGAAGAAACGCACGGTGTTTCAGTTTCTCATCGTTCTCACGGTTCTACCGGGCAGTGTCAAACGCCAGGCAAGGTTTTCAAAGGTAAGAAAATGGCTGGGCATTTAGGGGATGTTAGGGTAACTGTGCAAAATCTACAAATAGTAGATTTTGATGTGGAAAAAGGTTTGCTTATTGTAAGCGGCAATGTTCCTGGTTCAAAGGGCGGTTATATATACATTAAAGATGCTGTTAAGAAATCTGTAGCGGTTAAATAGAGAGATAATTAGGTAAGTAATATGGAAGCCAAACTATTAAGTCTGGACAATAAAATCATCGGCGACGTTTCATTAAACGATGCTATATTTGGTCTGGAAGCAAGAATAGATATTATAAAAAGAGTTGTTGATTGGCAAAGAGCTAAGGCCATGAGTGGTACGCACCAAACTAAAACAGTTGGTGAAGTGTCTGGTACGGGTAAAAAGCCTTTTAAACAAAAGGGTACTGGTAATGCAAGGCAAGGTAACGCCCGTGGTGTTCAACGTCGTGGTGGTGGTATTGCTTTTGGACCGGTTACTAGATCTCATGAAACAAGCTTACAAAAGAAAGTTAGAAAGCTTGGGATGAGACATGCTCTGTCAATTAAGTTTGCAGAAGGTGCGGTTCATATTATAGATTCAGCGAAAATGAAGGCCCCAAAGACTTCTGATTTAGTTAAATCATTGTCTAATTTTGGACCTGGCAAGTTTTTCATTATAGATGGTGGGGAAGTTGATCAAAATATGAAGCTATCTGCGAAATCTGCGATAAACACTTGGGTAGTGCCAGCTATTGGCGCAAATGTATATGATATAATAAATAGTGATCATATTTTAATATCTCAAGAAGCTCTACCATTTTTAGAAGCGAGGTTAAAATAATGTCAGCAAGTATTTATGATGTAATAAGAAAGCCTATCATTACTGAAAAATCAACTGTTCTTGGTGAGCAATCCAAGTACGTGTTTGAAGTTGCTAAAGATGCTGAAAAAGCTGTGGTACAAAAAGCGATTGAGAAGATTTTTACAGTAAAAGTTAAGGCGGTTAATATCCTTAATAACAAAGGTAAGCAAAAAAGATTTAAAGGTGTTATTGGCCGTAGGTCAAATGTGAAAAAAGCTATAGTTACCTTAGAGAAGGACTATAGTATTGATTTAGCTGGAGGTATTAAATAATGGCCTTAAAGAAATATAATCCAACTACTCCTTCGCAAAGAGAGTTGATCCAAGTTGATAAGAGTAATTTATGGAAAGGCGATCCATATAAGCCATTGACAAAAGGTAAAAGTAATACTGGTGGTAGAAATAACCAAGGTAGAACTACTATTTGGCACAGAGGTGGTGGGCATAAAAGACTTTACAGGTTGATTGATTTTAAAAGAACGCAAGATGGCGAAGCGGTTGTTGAGCGTTTAGAATATGATCCAAACAGAACAGCTTTTATTGCGCTCTTAAATCATGCGGACGGAAGCAAGTCTTATATTATCGCGCCAAATAATTTGCAAATTGGTACGAAAATAGTAGTTGGTGCGGATGCTGATATTAAAATCGGTAATTGTTTGCCGCTAAAGAATATTCCGGTTGGTACTATTATACATAATGTTGAAATGAAACCTGGGAAAGGTGCTCAATTAGCTAGATCAGCTGGCACTTCTGTTAGTTTAGCTGGTAAGGATTCGGGTTATGCGCAAGTAAAATTGGCGTCAGGTGAGCTTAGGTTAATTCCTCTTGAATGCAAGGCGACAATAGGCGCGGTTTCTAATCCAGATCAGAAGAATATTAACATTGGTAAGGCTGGTAGAAACAGATGGCTTGGCAAAAGACCTCACGTCCGAGGCGTTGCGATGAACCCGATCGATCACCCGCATGGTGGTGGTGAAGGTAAGACTTCTGGTGGTCGTCACCCTGTTACTCCTTGGGGTAAATCAACCAAAGGTAAGAAGACTCGTAAGAATAAGCTTACGTCTAGGTTCATATTAAAAAGAAAAACTAAGTAAGGTATAGTATGGCGCGTTCGACATGGAAAGGTCCTTTTGTAGACGGTTATTTATTGAAAAAACTTCAAAAGGCAGTTGATTCAGGCAAAAAAGATGTTATAAAAACATGGTCTAGAAGATCAACTATTTTGCCGTTGTTTGTTGGGTTTACTTTTGCTGTGCATAATGGTAACAAGTTTGTTCCTGTTTCTGTGACTGAAGAAATGGTGGGTCATAAGTTTGGAGAATTTTCTCCGACTCGTACCTATTATGGTCATGGTGCGGACAAAAAAGCTAAAAGAAAATAGTGTGGGAAAAAGATGAGTAAATTAGTAAAAGCATCGTCAAGAAATCTAAGGACAAGTGCTCAAAAATTAAATTTGGTTGCGGCTATGATCAGAAACATGAGAGTTGCTGAAGCTTTAGTGCAGTTGACTTTTTGTTCGAAAAGAATAGCGATTGATGTAAGAAAATGTTTGCAATCAGCTATTGCGAATGCTGAAAATAATATGGGTTTAGATATTGATAAGCTGGTAGTAAATTCTGCGACTGTTGGGAAATCTTTTGTGATGAAAAGAGTGCGTCCAAGAGCTCGTGGTAGAAGTGCTGGAATCAAAAAGCCTTTTAGTAATTTGTATATAACAGTTTCCGAAAAAGAGGGGAAGTAATATGGGACAAAAAGTAAATCCTCATGGTTTTAGAGTTGGGCCTACGCTTAATAAAGAATGGGAATCTGTTTTATATGCAGAAAAAGATTATGCAAAAAAACTACTTGAAGATATAAAAATCAGGTTATTGATAAATAAGCGCTATAAGTTAGCTGGGATTAGTAGAGTGATTATTCACAGGACTAGCAGCAATATAGTAGTAAATATTCATGCTAAAAAGCCTGGTATTATTATTGGTAAAAGTGGTTCTGATATTGAAAAACTAAAGAAAGATGTTTTTGCTCTTGCTGGATGTGAAGTATTTATAAATATTCATGAAGTTAAAAAGCCAGCACTTGATGCGGCTTTGACGGCTCAAGGTATTACTCAGCAATTAGAGGCTCGTGTATCTTTTAGAAAAGCGATGAAAACTGCGATGCAAAATACTATGAAGCTTGGCGGCAAAGGAATTAAAGTTGCGGTTTCTGGAAGACTCGGCGGAGCTGAAATTGCAAGAACGGAATGGTATAGAGAAGGAAGAGTTCCGCTTCATACGTTGCGTGCTGATATAGATTACTCTACAGCTGAAGCGCATACTACTTATGGTGTGCTTGGCGTGAAAGTATGGATTTATAGAGGCGATTACGCTCAAACTAAGAGATAAGACGCCGTCACCCTGGCGGTCGCGAGCGACGCTCAGGATGACAATTAGTAATTAATTTAAGTTGGTGAAAGAGAAATGCTAGCTCCAAAGAAGCAAAAATTTAGAAAGGCTCATAAAGGCAGAGTTGCTCCGAAATCAAAAGCTGGGACAATGCTTAGTTTTGGTGACTTTGGTTTGAAGTCTGTTGAACAATTAAGGGTAACAGCTCGTCAGATTGAAGCGGCGCGTAGAGCGGCTGTGAGAGAAATGAAAAGGCAAGGTAGATTTTTTATTAGAATTTTCCCTGATATACCAGTTTCTAAAAAACCAAACGAAGTACGTATGGGTAAAGGTAAGGGTTCACCAGAATATTTTGCCGTTAGGGTTTCGCCTGGTAGAATAATGTTTGAAATTAATGGTGTAGAAGAAGTGGTTGCCCGTAAGGCATTGGAGCTTGCCGCCTCTAAATTACCAGTAAAAACAAAAGTGGTAAAAAGATATGAGTAAATCAGATTTTGCAGCAAAGACCCTGGTGGAACTGGCTGATAATAAATTAAATGAGTCTCTTTCTCTTTTGAAGAAGGAGTTATTTAACCTAAGATTTCAAGCTACGCTTGGTGAACTAACTAACACTAGTAGATTTGCTGTAGTTAGAAAGGACATAGCTAGGGTTAAAACTGAAGTAACAAGAAGAAGAAATGTTGGAGCGAAATAATGCCAAGAAGGATTTTACAAGGTAC
>Ga0075152_10003922_pt1 | contig 10294 bp, 16 predicted proteins | sample JI61114C2DNA_FD_70964 | JGI IMG/M metagenome (GOLD analysis project Ga0075152, IMG submission 70964) | Wastewater effluent complex algal communities from Wisconsin, to seasonally profile nutrient transformation and Carbon sequestration -... | ecosystem: Engineered > WWTP > Effluent > Algae...
CAACTGATCCGCTAGGAGCATGTAAGGCTTGATACGAGTGAGTACTGATAACATGTGTTTCCTTCACTATTCGGAGTTGCTGTTGGGGAAGCTGCTTGATATGATTTTTGCTTGTTGGATCATTTCTCATCTTATCGAAGCTATAAAATAGGTGTCGGTTAAGGGAATGCAGTCCGGTAGAAGGAGGGAACATGCAACAGCTCTCATCAGTGAACTCTTGCGGACACTGTCAGAGGACGAACCGCTGCTGTCGGAGCAGGAGAGAACCAGGATGGCCGACCTCTGCAACATCTACAGCCTCAATCGGAGCCAAACTAGATAGCTATTACTGCAGGTCAAGGAACTTCGTGCCAGAGAGGAGGAAGAGGAATAGCAATCAAGTGCTAACCGATAATTAGTCAAGGAAGTTGCCACACAAACTGACCCAATCGTTGAAAATGGGTAAACAAGTGCAGTGGTTATTCGAAAGCTTCTGGCTCAGATTCAGTCGGCAAAGAAGTAAGCTGCACAACTAGGCGACCGAGTTGATAGGCTGCTGAAAGAGAAAGAAGAGCAATAGCAGTTCACCAAAAGCCTGATGGAGGTCAATACGGTGCAGACCCAGGTGATTGCCGGGCTGAAAGATAGTATTGGTAAGTTCACTGGAATGCTGAAGGTAAAAGGTGACGAAAAGAAACCAACAACTACAGTAATCAAACAGAATTTGGAGAACATTGCTGTAGAGTTTAAGCCTCAGAAAAAATGTGAACCGGTTCAACAAGTCAATCGAAACCCCCTTTCCGAAATGATCAAGCCCATCAACACTCCTCAGCAAATCGCCAAGACTGAAAAGGACCGGCTAAGGGATAAGATTCTTTCGAGGATCAAAAACCGTCGGACATCTCATCAAAGCTCCACGTCAACTTTGCCCGATTAGCATTCACCAGTCATCCCTGAACCGTTTGACAGAATGCGCCACCTGTACAGTGTGGATATGCCCGTCAATGAAACACCCCATTTCCGCAGCAGTAACAGTAGGAAGTGCAGCCTAGGCACCATCATAGACCGCTTGAAAACTGAACCAGATCGCCCCACCAACACCCAGCAACATCGCCAGAACATCTTCATCTGACCATCACAATTAATGTTTTATGCTGAGACTTACCAGCAAGTTGAATTGGTTTGGCACCACTGCCCGCAAGAGTCTTGAGGATGATTACTAAGTGCTTTCAGTGTTAGGACAAGGCTCTACATCACGAGTGTTCCTCGGTATTGACATTAGGGACTACCACAAGGTAGTGCTCAAGATGTTTAAGAAGATGGATGAGGCGAAGATTCAGCGGGAGATTGGTGTGCTTAGAGAGCTTAGGGACTGTCCTAATATTATCCCGCTAGAAGCAGTGTTTCGCAATGAAGGCAGCAATAACTATACGTTCGTGATGCCACACTACCCTGGCACCACGCTCAACCACCTCATGAAAAGTCTTGACATCGTTCAAGTCCGGAACTTTATGCAGGATATCCTCACAGCGCTCGCCTATATGCATAACAAGGGCATCATGCACCGTGACATCAAACCTTCGAATGTATTGGTGTGTTCGAAGGGCCCGGAAGAAACTACGGCGAGGTGCCGTGTGTTCGATTTTGGGCTTGCTTAGCACTACCGACCAAACGAAGAGTACAAGTACAGTGTGGGTACGAAATGCTATAAGCCACCCGAACTGCTTCTCCGCCAAAAAAACTATACGCCAATGCTGGACATCTGGACTAGTGGGGTAGTGCTGGCCGAGATGATCTACCAGACTAAGCCACTGTTCCCGTACATAGCTAACGAAGAGCTAATGCTGAAGCAGGTGCTCAAACGTTGTCGAAGCGGCTACGACATCCTAACCGAGAACTATCGGGAGATCTTCGGAAAGATAAAGCAGTAGCCGCTGAACATTACCAAAGCCCTTTGTCCGAAGGGTGCTGAGCTGTCGGATATGATGATGGATGCTAATCCCAAGAACCGTCCAACCGCTGAATAGTGTCTACGTCATCCTTTTTTCAAGACTTGAGAGAAAGGTATAATAGACAGCGGGCTAGTGATAAGCATGACGATTAGTTCAGTAGTGCAGTTGATTTTGCCATTGGTTCTTCGGGTATTAGCTGGACATCTAAAGTAAGTTCAATTGTTTCGCAGTGCCTTCGTGTTGGGAGGAAGAAGCGTTGCTTCAAGCTCATTACAAGTGAGACGGGGAGAACCATCACAGTGGCTCGTCGATTCCCTTCAGGGTACAAAGAACATGCTGTCAAGGATCTGCTATAGCTCGTCGAGAGTGCACTTCCTGTAGCCTGCGAACTCACCGAACTCGATACTGTCAATCACGTAGTCGTGGATCTCCTGAAGCTGCTCCAGTGCGTCCTTGAAGTTGGTGATCTTCTTCTTAGCCAGCACCTTTTCCAATATCGGACGAATTTCCCTTCCCGTCGCATTACTACCTTTATCGTTATCCAAGTAGCTCTTGCGGGGTCTTCCACGAGGTTTTTTCAGGGCCGTCGCCGACTGCTGTTGAGTGTCTGCCTTGGCTGGCGATTCACGTGACTGCCTACCCTTCATGAATTAAGCTATTAACAAACTACAAGACAATACGCCAATGGTGCATACGGCCATATTACCATCCCAAATAATGTTGCGGCTATCAGTAATTTAAGTTCAAATGATGAAGTTGCTGGCCATCATGTCCACGATGTTGGTGGGTTGCCTATCTGGCAAGGCTTACTGCACGTACCATCTCTACACAGTAGATACCCAGCTCAACACGTTAACTTGCTCCGATGGGGCAAATGGACTCATTGAGTGGGGATATTCTGCATTGCAACCAATGTTCCCCTACGTCGCTGCTTGGGACCAGTTGAAGTGGAACGATGCCAAATGTGGCAGCTGTATCGAACTTACCTTCGGTGACAAGACTGTACATTTTACAGCCTTGGACCAATGCGGGGCAGGAGTCTAAGGAACGGATACTCACTTTGACATATCCAGGGAGGCCTTCTATGAGATCTTCGGTGATGCAGGAATAGAAAAGGGCTCAATGATTGCAGACTGGAAAGTTGTTGAGTCGACATTGTGCAAAGCAAACAAAAAGAAAGGAGGAGACAAGGACACCAATGCCGATCCAGCTCCAAAGTTGGCTGATGCCCCCGAGTTCAACGCATCTTAGTGAACGACTCCTCGAATCGGGATTCAGAAATGATACCCTTCCACCGTCAGACATTATAGATATTAAATTTCAGCGATGCAGCTAAGTCTTGTGATAGTACTTGCTCTACTGGTTCTCGGAAGCCAAGCAGGTAAAGCATACTGCACCTACCACCTCTACTATGCTGCTGAACCGCTCACGACAGTGGCTTGCTCGGATGGCTCACACGGATTAATTAGTTGGGGCTACACCAACCTTCAGCCAATGTTCCCCTACGTTGCTGCTTGGGACCAACTCAAATGGAATGATGCCAAGTGTGGAACTTGCATCGCTCTGACATTCAATAGTAAGACCATACATTTCACTGCCCTGGATGAGTGTGGAAGCGGGGTCCCAGGAACTGATACGCACTTCGACATAAGCAAGGAAGCCTTCTACGAGATCTTTGGAGATGTAGGTATTCAGAAGGGCTCGATGATAGCCGACTGGGCGATCGTCCAATCTTCTCTGTGCAAGGGAAACAAGAAGAAGCTCATCTAAGAGACAGAACTCAAAGCATGACACCATGAGTGATATGAGTCTTTCGTACGCTTAATCATCATATTGCTTCATCCGAGTCTTCTCTGTGCTCTGTCATTTGCCGATCTCGACCATCAATCATTACTATTGTACTAATGTATCATCTTGTAGACGTAGACAAACTTATTGGAAAAGCGCGAGTTGTTGGCGCTTAAAATTAATAATTTCAAATATACTGTGGACAGTGCAATGAATGATTTTTATGTCTCGAGTGAAGATGATATCAAAGGGATCGTCGGTAGCATCCACAAAGAGCATTGTCAATGCCAATTCAACGGTTCAGATTGCGCCAGCGCCCACAACAGTTGAGATCTAAACTTCTCATGCGAAATCCTATCCAAGGGTCAAGAGATTTCGCCCGAGTGCCATTGCATCTGGACTGAGGAGGTACAAGTACAAGCCAGCACCCATAATCAATCGACTTCCTTTCGGGAATCTCGTGAAGCGAGTGATCGAGGAGCTGCGTAAGGACCTTCGGTTGAACGAACGTGCTTTAACTGTACTGCAAGATGCTGCTGAAGGCTATATTGTAGGCCTGTTCGAGGATACCCAGATTGCAGCAGTCCATTCCAACCGCATGCGAGTGATAGTGCGGGACTGGCAGTTGGCCAAACGAATTCGCGGAACTGCACAGTGATCAGAATCCATGGGATGTGTTCATTAAGTGGCAGTAAAGTTGATTTGACGTTGATAGCTAAAATATGGAAAATCTTCTCCAAATTGTCAATGTAGGACCTATTATGCAAAATTTATAAATTAGACAAAGCAACTTTTGCCGACTTCGATAAATACCCTTCGACCGGTTCCTCAAAGCAGAAGCTATTGGGGAACTGAGAATTGCTCACGATCAATGGGATCGTCCATATATTCAAAGCGAACGGCTTCAAATGACCATATGCAGACTCATTTGTAGGAGGCACGTCAGCCGCAGTATCCATCATTTTGTAGTCTTCCCAACAGCTTGAGGAAGGTGAACCGGCCTCATCGCTTCCTTCTTACCGAGAGCGTGCATGAAGTGTCTTTAAAGGCCGTGATCGCTCCTAGCTTTTTATAATACAATTCATGACCAAAAGTTTAATCATTCTAGCACTCCTCCTCGCCCTCAGCAGCTGCCTCACCATCATCAAAGGAAAACGGTTCGAGACAACCCCACCGACCATTGAATAGCATGCCGGAACCTGTCCATACAAGCCGTGCCCAGCACAACATACCTGCATAGACAATGTTTGCGTCCCTAAGCACCCAGTCGTCCATGGCGAATCCTGTACAGATCCAGTACACACGAGCCCACCAACGCACAACAGCAAGCCTGAATGAAGCCCCTCTACTAAACCGATCATTTATTTCCGTTTATTTGGCTCATGGATGAGAGTTTTCTGCATTCTACAAAGTTAGAGTGTAACACGAACAATCATCTGTCTTAGTTTGGTCTTCTTTCCCTGGAGCGATCAATATCCTCGACTTCGAATGCGTCGTCATTGTAGATGTCCCGCCCCTAACGTTATCGAGAACAAAGAAGCATCCATCTGCACCGGTTGATGCGTAGCTCCGAGATATCCTCCAATTTGGTGATGAATCTCACAAAGAAGATGTGGTTGACCATTGGGGTTAGAAAGACTAGCTGGGTTAGTAATATAAGCAAGTGGCTGGAGAACGACTGAGGTTAGACAGTTGGATCAACGTACGTAACCACTGTATTCAGGACAATGAAGAAAATCGTGATTGTTGGGATGAACACAACATTGAGAGCTTCCTTTTGTTGTCTTGTTAATCTATTTCTCCCCTGTTTCTTCACTTTCACAACTTGGTAAACAAACATGAAGAAGAGCACCAACCCACAAGTGACAGGAACAGCATATATCAGCCAACCTACTTCTCCATTGTTGCCAATGGAACTCTCCTTATCACACCAACCGCAGAAGGTCGGGTAGTCTCCGATTTTGCATTTTCTGTATGATTTCATAGGAAGAAACGCGATAATAGCCGATAGAGCAACAATTGATGCGATGATGAACAGGAATGGTTTATGACAACGGCTGCTCCTATAGTTGCGGAGGTCGAGGAACACTAGCAGCAGCATAAGTTCGCTGAGGAAGTTGCTGATGAGCCAGAAGAAGTAGAACAGAGCGCCACCTATTTGGCAGAGAAGAAGCCCAGGTCCACTTTCATCGTCTTCATAGTAGTAGGAGTCTACAAGGCAGGCGAACATATGGGAAACCTGCACTAGGAGCATGAGCCGTGCATAGATGTTACTGAGGATGCGCCAGTTAGCCAGAATGAGGGAGATGGTGAGTAAGCTAAATAGTGTGCCTATTTCGATGACTACGTATGACAGGATGTCATCCAGCAAATGATTGCTCGGGGGCATTGACTAACTCTAACACTTATTAATCCATTTAAAGTCGAAGCTCTTAGGACTAGAGCAACAGCAGTTGTCAAAAAACACTGCAAAGACGCAAATATTGGCTTGCATTGGGATGAGCGGGCTATAGAGAGTGGCCAACCTTCAGGGTATGGAATAGCATTTCGTCGAGCGGGGTGTCGGTCCCTCATTGGAGTGTCATACATTTATTGATTCGAGCAGGCATCAATTCTAGTCACCTTCGCCTTCCACTTCTCAGTACTATCGAACTGTCGTCTTTGGGAGTCGATTCTTGAGGCTGAAAGTTCGGCTTCGGCTTGAAGGTTGAATTAGCATCGCGACGCCACCTGATTGCGAAGTACTGCAGATAATCACTGGAGGGGTTTTCCTTGAGCTTACATATAAGATGTGGACAAGGTATGCCCGTCCTGACTGTTTCGTTGCACTCACAGGAACTGTCGTCGACACTGTACACACTTCTGGTGGATTTGCTGTAAACACAGAGCGATTCGTAGCCAGTTTGAGGATTCGTGTCCTTGTACATCTGGCAATGCTTCATTGCGAGTATGTAGTTGCGTAAGAAGCACTTAAATATCGTGCTTTCCACACTCTTCCTCACCTCACCAATACGATCGTCTTTGAACGCCATCTAAGTCTGCTCCACGTAGAAGCTGGCCTTATCAAGCAAATCTTTCAATAGCACCAGCTAGATCTTGCCGATCCCTTCGATGAATTTGGCTAGGCTGGTCTCAGCCTAGAAGTATTCATTGACCAACTCGGACATTCGTTGACTGCTAGAGAAATGAAGGCCTGTAAAACAGTTTGATTGCATGGCCCACGAACACACCTGACCTTTCTTTTAGAGAAAACGCAAGAGAAGCTAATCTGCAGCCGGACAGGCCTTCTGACAAATTTAATCAAGCAGTTTGGCTGCTGCTAGTTCGTTCGTTTCGAGAGTAATCCTCCTACAGAGCTATAGAACTTCAGTTTTGACAGTCTCTGAAAGCCGATCTCCTATTTCTTTGAGGTCGAACTTCACATCCTCCAGAACGCTTTCCCGATCGATTAGATGGAGTCCTTGGAAGATGCCCAATTTATTAAGATTTCTCATGACCGGCAGCAGTGGAGGGTATCCACTCGTGATGATTGCATTGGGCTTCCTATGAACCTTCAGCATCAATTTGATAGCCTTAAACATTTCACTTACTTGCTCACGCCGGAAGAGAAAGAACCCAGCCAATATGGGACGGCAGTTGTTATCGAACACGGTCAGTAAAGCCAGCACGTACTTGTGGTCTTCATTCTCCACGATTTGGATATCCTTGCAGAGCTCAAAAGACACGATTTCTCCAAACTTGCTAAGCATGGATTTCATGCAGTTATTACACGCGAATATTTGCTGTGGAGCCTTCGGCTAGCTGTCGCCGAAGTTGCTGAGCACCTCAAACTTATTCATGATCAGCTCGCTAATGATCTTTGATGTTTTTGGAAGTGGGGTCACCACCTCAACGGGCCGCTATTCTAATGGTTTGGAAGGAGACGGTCGAATTGACAGTTTTTGCAGGGGAACTGAAGAAGGAACTTGAGGCAAATTTAGTTTTGGCCTATCGTTTACGACCGGAATCCACTGAGCTGGCTGGTCTACATTCTTCTGTGGTTGGCCAGTTAACTTCGGGATGCTGCCAATCTCAAGCACCTCCACCCTGCTGCTGGCCATATCGCTATCAATCGGCATGTACATATCGTCAACTGTCTTTGTGAGCCCTCGCTGAAAACTTTCATCCACTATAGAGTTCTCCTAAGGTAGTGCCGGCCATCTAGTTTCCGGCCGAAAGCTCCGATCACCAAGCAGATCATTGTCCAGCTCAGCATTATCTGGTTCAATTCTGCTGCGAACCCTATACTTCTTGACTTTCTTGTACATTAACAAAAAATGAATTGAGCGGCTTTCAATCTGCTACTATTATAAATCGTGCCGTACCATGACCACAAGCCCCACGAATACCCCAACCGATCGGTCAATGGTTGCTGCTGGGGATGAACAGCTGGAGGAGTCTTCTCTCGGTAACCCATACTACCTCTCAACCAATATTCAACCGGAGCGACCCAAGTAATCCGATGACCCCAATTCACCCATCCCCGATTTTTATGGTATTTTAAGCGTCGCACCTACCTGCACTCATGCAGAAATTGACGCAGCCTATAGGGTGCTTGCTAGTGCTAACCATCCAAGCCGAAGTCATACAGACCGAGTGCAAGCCCAGCGAAAGTTCAATGAAATCGGTCACGCCTATTCAGTGCTATCAGATTCAGCAAGGAGGTACTACTACGACCAGCTCACCCAACACCACTTTTCGAAGGAGGATGCTATAAGAAACTTCGAAGCCTTCTTTCGAGAGTTTGATTTAGAACCAGAGTAAAAACAGTTCTTCGAGAAGCACTACCCTAAGAAGGAGCCAAACTTCTATGAGGTGCTGGGAGTCAGTAAGGATGCGACCCATCGCCAGATCGAGGATGCTTTCCGAAAGAAAGCAGTGCAGCTACATCCTAACAACAGTGTTGGAGATGAAGAGGCCGAGAAGAAGTTCACGAAGCTCTGCCGAGCTTACAGCTTGCTTATTGATGATGAACGACGGCATTGCTACGATATGACACTGGGCGGGCATTAAATTCCAAGTGAAGTGGCCTTCGAACAGTTTAACCAAAAGTTTGATGGAGCTAAATTTGACAAGGTGGAAGACGAAAAGACTCTTGGAGGACTCGTCAAGAAAGCCTCGCTCAAGAGAGACAAGGAGGTTGCCAAGCTTGGCTTGAAACCTCCCGCAAAGGTTGCTAAGAAGCCGCATCCATCATTGATAAGCGACAACCCATAAATTGTAATTCCTGGAAGCAATCTCCCAGAAACACCGAGGCATCTAACAGAATTCCAAGAGACGCAAAAGAAAGAAGAAGGACCAACACCTGCTACGACCCCTGCTCAAGACAACGCATCTACTATCACGAACAAGCCAAAAGAGAAACCAGCTGAGCCTGTGCTCCACCACGATATCCACAAACCACTCCAATACCGCTACAAACCTGAAGGCTGGCCGGCATATGCCTACGACTACAATCATCCAGACGACAAGTACAACTACCACAACTACTAATAAGATATTCTGCATGAAACAGTGACGCACAAAACACCAAACGGTCCAGTCACCAAGAAGACGCAGAATAAAACTTCACAGATCAACGGTAGACAGGTACGAGAGAAAATTGAATCGGTAACGCACCCCGATGGCAGAGAGGATGTCACGCATACCGTTGATGACCACAATGGTGCGACCACTCAAAAATGGAGTGTGAAGGACGGAAAGCGTATGGACGAGATTCCCGATAGCCACCATTGATTATTTGATTGGCAATATTGGCATGACGGAGAATAAGATTATTGTGCGGTTGTCAGACACGCAACGTCACACAAAAGCTACTGCGGCCGGAGGGGAAATGCAACAGCGGTAGAATCGGCTAGCGGAAGAGGTATAGAGACAGGCCAAGCTATTACGCAACAAGCTAGACAAAGTTCAGAAGGTCATTGACCGAATGCACCGGAAACGAACAATCAGCAAACAGAAATCGTAACAGAAAATGATAGTGGACGGTCAACCAAAGCATGAGTTTCTGCGTAAGAACAAGCCAAAACGTGTGAAGACACTTGAGAACATCCAGACAGTGCAGCACATAAACACAGAAGGGCAAGAAGATAACGTAAATCTCCAGCAGCGCACTTTATAGCTGAAAATCACACTGCACGACGACCCCAAGATAGTAGCTAACTCCAGCGACACGCCGATAACAACCCATCATACCAGCAAGGAAACCCAAGCAAGCCAGCATCAGACTGTCAACCTAGCTGAAAGCTATCGGTTACTGGAGTCGCTACGTGGCCTTTATTGGAGAGAATCACTCGCCAATAATAACTTCAATCCCGAGGAAATTGCACAAAAGAAGGAATAGCTGAACAAATTACTCTCATAACGAAGGAAGCAACACCCACCCCAAGTACTGAGCAGAAAGAGTTTCAACCTCATCAAGAGAGATTCGGATGTGATTAACCATGAACAAACGATCAAGCAAAGAAGGCTGCAGTATGGGGAGAGTGTGTCACCTATCCCCAAAGTTGACCCAACGACTTAGCTAGCCGAAAGGA
>Ga0075152_10003927_pt1 | contig 10285 bp, 10 predicted proteins | sample JI61114C2DNA_FD_70964 | JGI IMG/M metagenome (GOLD analysis project Ga0075152, IMG submission 70964) | Wastewater effluent complex algal communities from Wisconsin, to seasonally profile nutrient transformation and Carbon sequestration -... | ecosystem: Engineered > WWTP > Effluent > Algae...
TCCGATCAGAATGATGGCTCTGTATTGGTCGTAATAACTGACTGCGGGGGTGGTATTAAAGAGGAGGTTCGGAGTAAAATCTTTGATCCCTTCTTCACTACCAAGGCTGTTGGTCAGGGGACGGGGTTAGGTTTGTCTATATGTCACTCAATAATAGAGCGACATGGTGGTCAAATCTGGTTTGATAGTGTTATGGGCCAAGGCACAACGTTTTATGTGCGCTTGCCGCTCCAGGCCATAACCAAGCAATTGGCTGAAAGCCTGAGTGAACCGGACTAGGTGAACTGCCTGGCGCAAGCCGAAAAGTGAATCTGCACCCCACGCAGCGTTTAACCCGAAAGTGTTCTAAGAGGAATGCAATGCGCCGCCACAAAATATTAGTAGTGGATGATGAGGTTCCGAATCTCCGCTTGTTGAGGCGCGTACTCTCTGAAGAGCACGACATAATTGAGGCCCAGAGCGGCGCGGAAGGCCTAGAAGTACTGAAAAACGAGTACATCAGCCTGATTATCACCGACCAACGCATGCCAAACATGACTGGCGTTCAGCTTCTTGAAGCCTCTCTTGGCGTCTGCCCCGATACCATTAAAATTCTTTTGACCGGCTACACCGATGTGCAGGCCCTCGTAGACGCCATCAACGCCGGGTCAGTCTATAAATATATTGCCAAACCCTGGGACGCCGACGAGCTAAAACTGACTGTGCGCCGCGCTCTTGAGGCCTTCGAGCTGAAAGAAAGTAACGACCGCTTGCTGGGCGAGCTCAAAGTCGCCATCGCCGAGCTAGAGTCAGTCTCAGTTGGAACCATCCGCGCATTAGCCGATGCCCTCGACGCTAAATGCGACTACACCGCTGGCCACTCCCTGCGGGTGAGCCGCATCGCCGTATTGATTGGCCGCCAAATGGGCCTGACCGATGAAGAGCTGCGCGACGTCGAACTAGGAGGCATCCTCCACGACATCGGCAAAATCGGCGTTCCCGAGTCTATTTTGTGGAAGCCCGACAAGCTCAGCGCCGAAGAAAAAGAAATCATGTGCAAGCACCCGGTCAAATCAGCCGAAATCATCGGCGATTTGCGCGGCCTCGTGCGCGCCCGCGAGTACGTCAAACACCACCACGAGTACTACAACGGCGAAGGCTACCCCGATGGCCTGGCCGGAGCCGCCATTCCTGTGGGCGCCCGCATCATTTTGGTCTCAGACGCTTACGATGCCATGACCACAGACCGCCCCTACAGAAAGTCTATTGGCCACGAAAAGGCCATGATCGAAATCAGAAAGATGTGCGGCACTCAGTTTGACCCCGAAGTGGTCGACGCCCTCTTTGCCATAATCGGCCCCGGCGGCCACGAAATTGACCGCATCATCAATGAGCAGTTCCCCGATAGCTTTATTGGCTTGACTCTGCCCGGAGCAGATCCAACAAAGACTGGTAAACGGTTTCAGGATGAAGCCGAACGCCAAGCCCGTCTTGCAGCGATCGAGGCGGCGAAGAATTAGATTCTGGCCTATCGGCCAAGACTTTGAAGTTCTTTTGATTTGGAATAAGCAATTTGGGATCGGTGGGTCCAAACAGGGCCACGAGATTTTTATTGAGCCCCACGCCAATGTGCATGGGAGCCGAGTCAACGCACACGAGAACATCACATATGCTCGTCAGAGCCGCCAGATCAGCTAAGCCCTTGGTTTTGCCCACAGCACTTATATATGGAGCGGCGCCAGCTGACGAGCCGTTGCCCGAGCCCTTGCCTTCATCGGCCTTCAGCAACTTCTCCAAGCCAGCCACAACTTCTTTATCGTCAGGCCCACCGCACAAAATCACGCGGGTTTGGAAAGGCTGATCTTTTTGATTCTGCAATAGTCTGATAAATGTCAGCCAATTCTCCGAAGACCAGTGTTTGATAATGCCCTTGCTCACTGCCATTTGTGATGTGCCAGGGTGAATCAAAACAGTCTTCACCGGTCTCGTATCAATCTGACTAGCAACCGTCGGCTTAGTATCATTTTGCTTAGTATCGTCAGTGGTGACAGCGTTTTGCGTAGCTCCTTCTGTCGCCTTCAGACCTTCCTCTAAAAAGGCTTTCATGGCCGCCAGCGAATCGGCCTTGAGCGTAATCTTTGGTACTTGATAAGTGTCGTCAATATCTCTTATAGAAGCATTAGGGTTAGCCTTGCGCCGCAGATAGTTGGCCATACCTTTAGTTAGATCATGGTACATGTCAGCGGCATACTGTTCACGCAAAAGCTTTACTGGGTGGGTCAAAAGCGACTTTACCGGTGAGCCCGCATCGTAACCAACGCGCAATTTTATGCCCGATAGAAAAAGTAACATTGCCACCATGGGCGAAGACCCAGACGAAATCACCATGTCATAGCCGCCTTTGCGAAGCAGCATGGTGAGCGCTATAAGGTCAAAAGGAGTGAGCGGCTTCTTTTTGATATCAAAAGTAATAATCTTGTCGATCAGGTTGGTGACTTCCATCACCGACTTTGACCTCGGCTCAACTAAGAGCGTAAGTTCGCAGTCAGGCGCCAATTCTTTTATTCTCTCCAAGGTTGGAAGGAAAAGAACCTCGTCTCCAATACCGCCAAAATTAATAGCGAGCACTTTTGCTGGGCTACTCATCGAATTAGGGTTTCCATCGGGGATTTAAAACGTCAGAAAAGACGTCAGTAATATCATCACTAATAACAGCACGTATAATAACCAAGTTTGCAGGCATCCTCAGGTTACATTGAAACCAAGCTACTGGCTCCTTATTTTTATTCTCTGCGCCGTAGTTGGGGTTGGCGCGGGCTATTTTGCCACGCTTGTAACCCGGCCACAGTTAATTCCACCACAGCTTCGCATCGCCACCCTGCGGGAGCCCACCACAGTGCTCTTTTTGGGCGTAGACGTGGTTTACACCGATATGGGCCGTCGTAAACAAAAGATAGATAAAGACGCTTTCACCGGCCGCTCAGACACCATCCTCGTGGCCCGTCTCGACCCGGTTTCCAACTCCCTTAGAGTAATTTCAATTCCGCGCGACACCGAAGTGCGCATCCCCGGCAATGGCATACAAAAGATCAACGCTGCCAATGCCATTGGTGGACAGAACCTGGCAATAGAGACTGTCAGCGGCTTTCTGGACGACACCAAGATCGATCATTATGTAGTTCTCAACGTTCATGGCCTGGTAGATCTGGTCAATGAACTGGGGGGAATTACGGTCGAAGTTCCCAAGAAGATGCAATACATGGACTGGACCGCCAAGCTCAAAATCGACCTGGAGCCTGGCATGCACACCCTTACAGGCAATCAAGCCATGGGCTTTGTGCGCTTCCGTCACGACGCTCTCGGCGACATCGGCCGCGTGCAACGTCAATCAATCTTCTTGCGCGCAGTACTCGACAAGGCCCTCAGACCCGACAGTTGGTCACATTTGCCTAAACTTCTTGACATAGCGCAACAATACATAAGTACTGATATGAGCATTCAAGACATGATGGGAATGGCCAACTTTGTTCGAGGCGTTCCAAAGTCTAACCAGCTCTTAACAATGATGCCTGGCACGTTTTCGCCCAACGGCAACTGGGTAGTTGCTCCGTCTGATATACGCAAAATGGTGGCAAAACTGAATGGTGCCAACTTCGTAGAATCATCAAAAGACGAGATACGCATATCGGTCGAAAACTCAAGCTCCACCGAAGGTATGGGTCGCAAAGTGGCAAAACTTTTAGGTGTGCGCGGCTACCGAAACGTATCAGTGCAACAAGCCAACTTAGAGTTTGCAGAAGGAATTAAACGTACGCGAATTATCGCTCAGAAAGCCAATCCAGAAGACGCGAGTTTAGTTCGAACTGATTTGGGGAGTATAGGCGATATAGTCAATGCGTCTGTTGGCAATATCGAAAGCTCAGTCACCGTGGTCGTCGGCAATGACCTGGCTGCCAAGATAATTGAACAAGAGAACGCCTTAACTATTCCGGAAACGGCTCCTCAAGCCAATTCACATAGCGGTATTACACGCCGCTAAGGCGAATTGTTCAGAGAATGTTATGTTTTCTCTTTGAAACATCCGAGCGCACTTAGTATTTCATGATGTACATTTGAGTGAAATGCACTTACACTCGAATCGAGGGAGAACATGGCAAAGTTCTCATTCAGTTCAAAGCACAGTTCTAAGTACGTTGGTTATATCTCTCCAGGCATCTAAGAGAATTCTAGAAAGGCAGGCGGCATGATTCATTACGTTTATTCAACACGCGGCGGCTACCTCTATCTTGTAGGCAAGCACAATCAAGAGCCTAAAGTAGAAGAAGGCAATTCAGAGTTTGTATTGTCAGTTCCTGATAAGACCTCACAGACCCAAATCGACACTCTCGCTCACAAGCGCTTCATGGACCATCTCAGACGTCCACGCAGAGCTGCTCACGATCGCCACAAAGTAGAAACTAAAGTGGTAGAACGCGAACTCGTTACCGTATAAAGAGATCAGTCGAAAGGGTCAGGCCTAATTAGAAAACTAATTAGAGCCCTGATACCGGACGGTGTCTCATTGGAGAATGTCGGCAGCAATGTTGATGAACTTTTGTTAAGCCGCTGGGGTAATAACCTCGGCGGCTTTCAATTTGGAGTGATTTAGATAAAAGGACAGTGCCGAGCGGATAATCCGCCAGGGGCTGGGGCGAAAAGCGTTAGAACTGGCCCGAGTTTGGGCAAAACGCTCAATAGGTAGTGGTGTGATCTTTTGCAGGTTGCCTTCTATCTAGGACCATTTCAGGCGATAGGTTCATTTCTGTCTGATAACTTCGTCTGGAACAGCAATTTTTTGCAGAAGTTGAGACACTTATTATTGCGGGCGGCTTTTTCTTTTGAGGGTGATGGAATTATGTCAGTGACAAAATTAGCTGTAAAAAGGCGACCAATGCAGCGGCATCTAAAAACTCTGAGAAAAATGCGATCAGAGCGCGGATTCACCCTGATTGAGCTGCTAGTAGTCGTAATTATTATTGGTATTCTCGCCGCCATCGCGCTACCGAACTTCATCGGCGCGCAGGATAAGGCCAGAGAAGCCAGCGTTAAGGGGAATATGCGTACTGCGCAAATTGCCTCAGAAGCATACGCCACGGACAACGGTGGGAGTTATCCTCCACAAGCCAGCGACACTGGTTATAAGTCTTACTTCCCAGGTGGCGGCAGTGATGGAACTACTGCAGCTGCCAACGGACCTGTTAATCCATTCACTAACGCCGCTGAATTTCCAATTTCAGGTCCGAGTGTAGCGTCACCCGCAGCTACTAGAAATTCACCACCGACCTCAACAACAGTTGGAACTGCTGGACAAATTGGATATAGCCCAATCACTAATACTTCGGGTGGCGTAACTTCATACGCTATTGTAGGTGCTGGTAAGTCTGGAGCTGCTTTAGGTGGTACTGCAAAGAACACAACGCTTGTATTGTCTAACCAATAGGAAATCGTGACGAGCAATTCTGCCCAAGTTGTAAAACAAAAGCATGTCTGGACGCCTGTAGAAGTAGGTCTCGTAGTGTTTTTCTCTGCAATGTTATTAGGCATGTTTGTGCCTAGAGTGACTAGTGCTGAAGAGAAAGCCAACGAGCAGATCACGCGCACTTCAATGCACATCACTCAAGTAGCACTTGAGACTTATGCTGCCGACCATAACAACATGTACCCTGCTGAAATTGATGACGCCTTGAAGAGCTACTATCCTGGTGGAGAAGCTGACGGTAAGACGCCAGCCTCTCAGGGGCCATTGAACCCCTACAGCAAAAAGCCGGAGTTTCCTGTGATGGTTGGTTATATATCTACACCAACTGCGGTGCGTTCACTTCCTCCGGAAAGTACCGGTGCGTCAGCTGGTCAGGTGGTTTATATACCGCTCGATAATCGCAGAAGCTACGCTTTGCTTGGCACCACAGGTGATGGTAAAGCTATTGATGGCACACTTCCAAAAACAACTTTGGTATTAAGCAACATCTGGTGAGAAAAGCGTGACTGCTAGAAGGCAAAACACTTTCCTCTATATCTTGTTAGTTTGTCTTGTGCCGTTTACTGTGTGGCTTCACGCTGGTGTAGCTTCTTCTTTGAAGCGGCTACATAGTGGCGGGGAAGTTGTCTTTATTCCATCGGCACAAGCTGTTCGATTGGTGGCACTTGGCTATGATCAGCTATTGGCTGATTTTTATTGGTTAGCGTTTGTGAACTATGTCGGTGATGAAAGTGCGCGAACTGTTGATCACTACGCTATGGCTGACAAATACTTAGATGTTATAACTGGTCTTGATCCTCGATTTGTTCAGCCGTATTGGTTTTGTGCTTTTACTGTTGGCTCTGATCAAAATCGACCTTTGCGAGCCAATGAGATCCTTGAACGTGGCATTCGGGCCAATCAGAACAATTGGTACTTGCCTTACATTGCTGGGATTAACTTGTATTTGTTTGCACACGACGAAGTTGGAGCTTCAAAGTATTATGACGCCGCATCTAAGTTCCCTGATGCTCCAAAGTGGCTTGCTCGGCAGTCCGAGATATTGGCCGCCAGAATTCCTTCGTCGATAAAGGAGATCAATACCTGGGACGCAATCTATAGAACAGAGAAGGCACCGTTGATTCGAACAAGGGCGAAGGCGCGCTTAATTCATCTTTGGTCGAGGGTTTACGCCCAGAGTCCAAATGGTTCTGTTCGGTTGCGAGCCAAGAAAAAGCTAGTGGAGCTGGAAAGCGCTCAATAGCGCTTTGAGTTTTTTTTCGTAGGTGCAGTGTCACTCTCTGCTGAGCTATGGTGTTACTGCGGCCTCCGCTAGAAATTCTGCTCTGTTCAAGTCCTTTACAGTATGTACTTGCCAGCGTAGTGAACTTGTCCCCCATGGTTTAGTGAAATCAAAATTCTCTTTGTTATAACCAACATCGGAATAGTTTGAGTTGGCAACACGTGTGTCAAATCTCAGAATTGATGAGTTATTCACATCAACGTTGTTGGCAATTATTGAGCCCGTGAATGTTGTAGGCAGTCCTGAGACTTTTCCTATTGTTACCTTTGAATATGGTGCGTACACCAATGCGGAGACTTTCTCTCCTGAAAAATTCAAGCTTCGTTGACCGTTGTACCAGATTTCTAAGTTGCCTGGTTGATTGCTTTTGCCGATATCCTGATTGATGTTTATTGGATCTGTTGATGTGTCATTACTTTCAATAAAGAGCCGGACAGGGTTGGATAGATTGTTGAGATTAACGGAGTTGACCTGCGTCGGGTCAATAATATAACTACCGTTTGGATTTGATATATCGCTGGATATGTTGGGTGTGCTGTCTGGCGCAGCTAATGCTGGAATGTCATCAACTGATAAAGCTGCTTGAGTGGCCTTTGTGCTTGTGGGAGTGGTGAGGTTTTGAACTGATATAGATGCAAGATCGCCGTCGTTGCCATAGGGGGTTCCGTTTACAGACAGTGCAGAGCCCGCATACTCAATCCGCTCGTTTATCTGAGCTCCTGTAAGTGATGCGAGGGTGTTGGTTGCTGTTGAACCAAATTGTGTTTTTCCACCTACCGTTACGTTCTCGCCCAATGAAATCGAATCGCCGGCTCCAATGTTACCTCCTACATCCTGGCCAGCTACTTTATTAGCGGTGGTGCCGTCAAAGGACTGGGTCGAAGCCGCGTTTGCAAGGGTCACTGCTGATCTCGCGTATGCTGCGGCGTTAAAGTATGACTGCGTTGGCGATTTTTGGCCACTACCTGGTGTGGCAACTTTAGCCGTGGGCTTGAGCGCGACTTGTATGCCTTTTGAGTAGTTTTTAGAGTCTTTTGCTCCATACTGAACCAAAACAGTCATGGTTCTCCAATAATTTTGATTGAAGACACTCGAGCGTGCCGTGCTTGATGAATCTATTTTTGAGTCGTAAGCGATTGGAAAATAGTTCTTTGGGTCATTGTTGACTTGTAGCGTAACAACTGATGGCGCTGTATTTCTGAGAACCACCTTTATGCTTCGGACGTTCTTGCTGACCGATGTCGGCAGATTAAGCTCTGGTGGAGCTATAGTAAAGACTCGGATGGGAGTGGTAATCGAGACATCTACTGAATCTCTCGAGTTGGGATCGCACATTAGAGCCAGTACATAGTTTGCAGCTGATTCCGCAATTGTAGACGTCTGCATTTCAGCTAGTTCATCCGTGGAGTTCGTTCTGTAGTATGAGATGAGAGCAGCACCAGTGCCTGCCATAATTAAGCTAACGAGCACAGCAATCATCATTATTGCTACCATAGAAAAGGCACGGCAATTTCTTGGTCTCGATTTTTGAGCATTTTTCAAAAGATATTTTTCTTGCAAGGTTCTTTTCATTTTGATCTTGTCCTAATTTGTTCCATGCAAAATTGAGTTGCGTAGCATAAATTCAGAACGCAATGCTATCGCTGACTTTTTTCTTATACCGTTACTGACTTTGTGAAAAGCCCCAGTGTCAGAGCCGTAATCTGTTCGCCTCAGCTCGAGATTTACAATCACGCCACCTGTAAATGAGCTGGCAACGTCGCTCTGGTCGCAAGGATAAAGCCTACTAACGTACTGAAAGATTGCTGGTGCAGTTGAGTCTGTGCTTGAGGTCGGGCCAACAACGCCGTATAGGATTATTCTGTCATCCCCTGTTGCTGTGTCTTGATATCGAATACTGAAAAGATTAGGTGTTGAACTGTCCGGTTCTACTAGATAGGTGACTTTTGAGCTTGATGTTGCTAATGGTGCGTTAAAGAAGCCAACTTGATTGAAGCTGGTGGCGGGAAGCTTAAGCAGTATCAGCTTACTATTGTTGGAGGTTGTATCCACTTGGTATGACATTCTTATATCACTAGCTAGTTTCTGCAGAAAACTGCGGGCTGCCAATCCGTTGTCGAGCCTGTTTTGAAGCATAGTGAACCAAGAAGTATTCACGAAAAGAGCTTCGCTGACTCCGGCAACAATTATGCCGATTAGCATAACTGTCAGCATTAATTCAACTAGAGAGCTACCGCGGTAAGAGCGATGTTTTTGTGTCAATCTTCTATCCGCCATGATGCTGAATTCCATAGCGATAAAGAACAGATTTGAGTTCGAGATCGTGCGGCACAGTAGCGTTAGGCTCTGACCAGATAACGTGAATAGTTACTGTCTTTGTTCCTGCGATTGGAGTGTTCGAATACGGATTTAGTGGACCATCACCCATATTGAGCGTAACTCTGCCCTTGAACTTGTGATAATTTGTTTCGGAGACTAAAGTTGTGTACTGGAATTTTGAAAGATCTAGGAGCAATGGCCTCGCCAGTGCTGCACAGGGCTGAGTGCCAGCCCTCGGATCTGTATCATTGATGACTAGATCGTAGGTTGTTGCGTTGTTTATTCTAATGCCGTCCGCGTCTGCGTCGAAAGGGATATTCTTTACTCGCTCAAGGACCTGTTGAGCCATTATTGCGGCTAACTCTTTGCCTTCAATCGTGGAAGTCATTCTCATCATTTCGGCGATGCTCGCGCAGAGTGCTAGCGCTAGCAGACTTGCAATAACGAGCGCTACGAGTAGCTCGATTAAAAACACGCCAGCGTTTGAACGTATTGTATTTAGTTTTAGGCACTTGCTGTTGGGCATTGAACTTCAACGACTCTGGGATGCATGTCTAGTATATGCCCAGAATTGATGTGTGGGTATTGCGCAATCTAGTCTTCTGAGTTGCTCAGGGGCCACTCACAGTCGAGTGAAGAATCTGTAAAGTGTACCTCATAGATACCCTTCACTCGGCATGGATAGACACAAGAAATAAGCCAGCAGCCTGTTTTGTAGTCGCCATCAGCGGTTCTGTCCGGAACGCTGAGCATAATCCAAATTTCAGAAATGCTCCCTAGGTCTGCTTTAAGTTGAGGATAGGCTTGAGTGTAGAACATGTCTGGCACAGCATAAACACTCACCATACTCAGCTCCCTCATCTGGAGAAGAAGTATTCGTTTCTTCTTTTCCGCTTGTTTGGTGTTAAGTTGCAATAGCTTCGTTCTTACTCGTTCAACCATCAGTTCTACAAGCTCTTTCTGCGCTCGTTTTGATTGGGCCCTGCGGGCTGCACCGCGCGGTCCCTTTAGGTTCTTCTGTACATGGAAGGTGATAGGGTAATCTGGTGGGCCAAAGGTCTTCGAAGACCCGTCATTCAGGCCTGGTACTACGTTCCTAAGGCATTCAATAATTTCAGTACTTAGCTTTCTCCAGTCACCCTTTGGTGAGCATGTCTCCTCAAAAATTATGGTAATACCCAGTGCGT
>Ga0075152_10003929_pt1 | contig 10282 bp, 11 predicted proteins | sample JI61114C2DNA_FD_70964 | JGI IMG/M metagenome (GOLD analysis project Ga0075152, IMG submission 70964) | Wastewater effluent complex algal communities from Wisconsin, to seasonally profile nutrient transformation and Carbon sequestration -... | ecosystem: Engineered > WWTP > Effluent > Algae...
GACAGCTCTGCATGGTCTGATGCTGTAAGTTTCTCAACCCTAAATGGTTGTGCTGCACCTGCAAGTTTAACGGCGACTAAAATTACTAATATCAGTGTAAGGTTAAGGTGGATGTTACCTGCTACTGAAGCTTCAAATTTCGATATACGTTACCGCGAACTGGGCACTTCGGCATGGCTGAAAGAAAATAAAAATGGCAGTGAAAACCTCATTAATATAAATGGTTTATCTGCCAGTACAGATTACGAATGGCAAATCAGGAGTAATTGCGACATAGATAAATCTGATTGGGTTAAAGGTTCCGTTTTTACAACGTTGGCAGCATTTGCAGCAAATACAAATACCAGCGATAACAGTAAAGTGGCGGGAAAAATAGTTATCAAAACAATACCAAACCCTAGCAACGGTAATTTCACTGTACAAATGGATTTGCCGGCAACAGCGCTTTTAACATCGCTGGCCCTTTACAACAATTTTGGAGAAAAGGTATGGGCACAAAATATGGGTAAAATCAGTGGCGCATTGTATAAAAATATTTCTTTGGTCAATAACCTCCCGTCTGGCGTTTATGTCCTTATTATGGAACGTGATGATGCAAGGCTTACGCAAAAAATTGTAATAAGTAAATAGCGAAGCATAGTTCAATTAACTAAAAAAACCGTTTCCTTCAAAACGGTTTTTTTAGTTAAGGAATAAACAATAAAATATTTCCTCATTTTTTGTTGTAATATTTTTTCCAGTCCGCATTGCTGCTATCATCGTTTCTTATGTTACTCGTTTCATGCCGGCTCTCAAAGCGGGACACTTGTACGTTCTGTAATTTCTACCGGGCATTATGCAGTGCTGTTTATAAAAGCAATGTCAGGCTTCTTCAATAACTCAATAAACACTTATAATTTAATTAATAAACCAATACATTGGATAAGCACTCCTGCAAACAAATGAACAACATGTTAGTAAAATTTTTACGTAGAATAAATTTACTTGCTATATTGTAGCTGAAATTTTTAACGATGGGAGCTTCTTCAATGATTGTCTTAATACTTGCTGCTATTGCCTTTTCAGCAGGCGGTATTGCAGTTGCCAAATTTTTAGTAAAAGCAACAAAGAACCCGCAAAAAGGCCAGCCTTACGAGTGTGGTGTACCCACACATGGCAGCCCTTGGAACCAATTCAATGTTGGCTATTATTTATTTGCACTCATCTTCCTCATTTTCGATGTAGAGTTGATTTTTTTATATCCGTGGGCAGTAGTGGTAAAACAAATAGGGATGGCTGCACTTGGCGAGGCTGTAATTTTTCTGTTCATTTTATTCATGGGATTTTTATACGCCCATAAAAAAGGAGCCTTGAAATGGATATAAAGCCCCCTAACCCCAAAAAGGGGAAAATAAAAAATATAAAATGAACCAACAAACTGTTATAGATAACGACCTCTTAAAATCTCCGCTTTCAGGGAGAGATTTGGAGGGGGCATGGGAGGTTCCTTTCCCCGGCGAAGTTCATCCCACTGCAGGTGGTGGAATTGTTATAAGCAAGTTAGATGAAGTAATTAACTGGGCACGCTCAAACTCTTTGTGGCCGCTTGTTTTCGGCACAAGTTGCTGCGCTATAGAAATGATGAGTACGGCCGCCGCAAAATACGATTGGAGCCGTTTTGGTTTTGAAGTTGCAAGAGCCACGCCACGTCAGGCAGATGTAATAATTATTGCAGGAACAATTGTAAATAAAATGGCCCCGGTTTTAAAACGGTTATACGATCAAATGGCTGACCCCAAATATGTAATTGCAATGGGCGCCTGCGCAACAAGCGGCGGCCCTTTTTTTTATAACACATACTCCGTGGTAAAAGGTGCAGATCATATAATACCTGTTGACGTATATATAGCTGGTTGCCCGCCAAGGCCCGAAGCTTTGTTGCATGCAATGATCACCTTGCAGGAAAAAATAAAAATGGGTTATACAAGGGAACAAATTAAAATGCAGCCCCCATCACCTGAAGGGGCGTTTTAAAAACAAATGAATAACAGACAGGTAAATGACTAACGAAGATTTAAAAATAACGATTGCTGAAATCCTTCCTGATGCTGTCTTTGAAGAAGGCGCTGAATGGCTGACCTTATCAGTTGAGCCAACTATTTTCAAATCATTTGCACAACAACTTCGTTCCATCAGCAGTTTAAATTTTGATTTTTTATTTTGCCTTACCTGTGTAGATTGGAAAACACATTTCACGATGGTGTATCATTTTACATCTACAACTTATCGCCATACAATAGTTGTAAAATCAAAACTTGACCGCAACAATCCAGAAATAGAAACAGTCAGTGATATATGGCGCACCGCAGAATTTCATGAACGTGAAGCGTATGATTTATTCGGTGTAAAATTTATAAACCACCCCGATTTGCGCAGGCTATTTATGACCGATGATTGGGTTGGATGGCCTTTGAGAAAAGATTACGAAGACGCAGTTAATATGATAAAACTTTAAACACAAAACTTCATTCATGTTCGAAGAAGTAGGCACAACAGCAGAAGGCGATCTGATCATCAACGTGGGGCCACAACATCCTTCCACGCATGGTGTGCTGCATCTTATTATTACATTGAATGGTGAAACTATTAAGAACGTTGAACCGCATCTTGGATACATTCACCGCTCTATTGAAAAAATGTGCGAAAGCCTTAGCTACAGGCAGTTTATATATGTTACCAGCCGCATGGATTATCTCTCTTCACATATCAACAATCACGGTTGCGCCATGTGTGTGGAGAAAGGAATGCAGATAGAAATTCCGCCCCGTGCAAAAGTAATCCGTGTGTTGATGGATGAACTTACACGCCTCGCTTCGCACCAGTTGTGGTGGGGCGCAATGGCAATGGATGTTGGCGCTCTCACGCCTTTCTTTCACGCCTTTCGGGAACGCGAAGCGATCAACGATATTATGGAGGAAACATGTGGCGCAAGATTAACCATGAACTATATGGTGCCAGGTGGTGTGATGTACGATTTGCATCCGAATTTTCAGCACAGAGTAAAAGAATTCATCACGCTTTTCAAATCGAAAATTGATGAGTATGATGAAATGGTTACAAACAATATCATTTTTCAAAACCGAATGAAAAATGTTGGCGTACTTTCAAAAGAAGATGCGGTTTCTTATGGCTGCACCGGCCCAACTGCAAGGGGTAGTGGCGTTAGCTGCGACATAAGGAAACTCTATCCCTATGAGGTTTACAGCGAATTGCAGTTCGATGAAATTATAGAAACAGGCGGGGATTGTTTTGCACGTTACCTTGTTCGTTTCCGCGAAATGCGGCAATCACTTTCCATCATTGAGCAGTTGATAGATAATATTCCCGAAGGCGATTTCCAGGCAAAAACAAAAGCGGTTTTAAAATTGCCCAAAGGAGAATTTTATTCAAGAATAGAAACTGCCCGGGGCGAGTTTGGTGTGTACATTATCAGCGAAGGCGGTACAACGCCTTATCGTATTAAGTTTCGTTCGCCGGGTTTCTCAAATTTGTCAGCGCTCAACCACATGGCAAAGGGTTATAAGATCGGCGACCTCGTTGCCATCATGGGTACGCTCGATTTGGTGATACCGGATATTGACCGTTGAAGACAGGGGAAAGGAATTTGTAATTAGGAATTAGGTATACAGAAAAACAAATACAATGATTGGCCGGGCATTAGTTCTTTGTGAATCTTTCGTTGCGTCGCACTCTTGTACGGTTGGATTCAATATTGAGCTGATTTAACCACAGAGTTATTTTCACAGAGTTAAAAAAGTTTCTATCATTGAGAATGAAATTACGCAGCAGGTATTAAAAGCAGCATTTAAAGTTCATACTGAATTGGGTCCAGGATTACTTGAATCGTCCTACAAAGAATGTTTATATTATGAGTTACTTCAAAATGGATTCTTTGTTGAAAAAGAAAAGCCAATGCCGCTTGTTTATCACGAAGTAAAATTAGACATCGGCTATAGATTAGATTTATTGGTTGAAAAAAAGGTTGTGGTAGAAATTAAAGTTGCAGAAGCATTTACAGATGTACACATTGCACAAGTTCTTACTTACTTGAAATTGAGTAATTGTAAAGTTGGTTTGTTACTGAATTTCAAAGTTGCTTCAATGAAAAATGGAATTAAGCGACTGATGTTATAACTCTGTGCGACTCTGTGAAGATAACTCTGTGCATCTCTGTGGTAAAAATTCGCTTCGGTAAAAGATGCACAATGTTCCGAACGTACAAGTGAGTGACACAAGAGACGATGAGTAAAGTATCAAAAAGCTGGTAACAAAAAAATATTTAAAATCAATGTTTAGTTTTGAAGGCATAACAAATTCTATAAACGCGTGGTTGAATAACACATTCAATTCAACCATTGCATTGCTGTTGGAATTTGTGATTGTTGGCTTGAGCGTAATAACATTGTTTGCGGTATTGGGCTTAGTGCTGGTGTTTATGGAGCGCAAAGTTTCAGCATACATGCAAATACGTTTGGGGCCAAACCGCGTAGGATTTAAAGGCATGTTGCAAACAGTGGCAGACACATTAAAACTTGCCGTAAAAGAAGGCTTAACACCAGATGGTGCCGACAAATTTTTATTCAATCTTGCACCGTTTGTAGTAATGATCGTTGCGATGTTAATAATGGCACCGATCCCTTTTGCCAAAGGGTTTCAGATGTGGGACTTAAACATTGGCGTGCTCTATGTAACCGCTGTTTCTTCCGTTTCTGTGATAGGAATTTTAATGGCGGGCTGGGCAAGTAATAACAAATATTCTTTGCTTGGCGCTATGCGCAGCGGCGCACAAATTGTAAGCTACGAATTAAGCGCCGGACTCGCTGTTATTTCAATTGTTGTGTTAACAGGAAGTTTGCAAATTTCTGATATCATTGCATCGCAACAAGATGGCTGGTGGATTTTTAAAGGACATATTCCTGCACTCATTTCTTTTGTAATTTTCATCATTGCCGTAACCGCGGAAACCAACCGTGCCCCCTTCGATCTTGCAGAAGCGGAGAGCGAATTAACGGCTGGCTTTCATACAGAATATTCAGGAATGAAATTCGCTTTATTCTTTCTTGCAGAATATGTGAATATTTTTATCGTATGCAGCATTGGAGCGATCTTATTTCTTGGCGGATGGATGCCTTTACATATTGGTAACTGGGAAGGCTTTAATCATGTAATGGATTATATTCCATCTTCGATTTGGTTTATGGGAAAAGTGTTTTTTTTAATTTTCTTAATCATGTGGTTCCGCTGGACTTTTCCGCGTTTGCGTATTGATCAGTTATTAAATTTAGAATGGAAATATTTACTGCCAATCAGTTTGTTTAATTTGTTGTTGATGACTGTGGTGGCGATTGAGGGGTGGCATTTCTGACCACGATTTTGACCTGATTTTTCTGATTGTCCTGAAATGAAAAAATAATATTCTGAATGTTTATTGTTGACTACATAAAAGATGTTTACAACGCAGTAAAATCACTGCTTACGGGTATGAGGCGTACCGGTTATTATTTTACGCACCACAAAGAAATCATCACCCAGCAATACCCTGAAGTTAAGCAAACTTTACCCGAACGTTTTCGTGGCGAAGTAGTAATGCTGCACGATGAAAACAATGAACATGCCTGCACTGGTTGTACTGCATGTGAACTGGCTTGCCCCAATGCAACGATAAAAATCATAACAAAATTTGATATATCACCGGAAGGCAAAAAGAAAAAAGCAATTGACACTTTCGTGTATCATTTAGAACTGTGTACCATGTGTAATTTATGTATTGAGGCTTGCCCTACTGATGCAATTAAAATGGCGCAAACTTTTGAACACAGCGTGTTTGACCGCAGCCTGCTTACAAAGAAATTAAATAAACCTGGTTCTAAAATAAGGGAGGGCGTAGAATAATATGACAGCATCACAAATCATATTTTATATACTTTCTGCTTTCATTCTTGGCAGCGGGGTAATTGCTGTTACCACAAGAAAAATTTTCCGTTCGGCTATCTGGTTATTGTTCTCATTAATTGGAATTGCAGGTTTATATTTTTGGATGGATATGCAATTTATTGCGGCGGTACAAATTGTGGTTTATGTTGGCGGTATTGTAGTGCTCATCATCTTCTCTATTTTTCTTACACAAAAATCAGGAAGTGAAATGAAGAAGCCACCAGCCTCAAGAAAAGGATTTTCAATTGCCGCTGTTCTCATTGGTTTCGCACTTATCTGGCAGTTAATTTCACAGCACGATTTCAAACAAACAAGCACAACGGCTATTGATGTAAATGTTGCAAATATTGGTTCTCAATTATTAAGTACAACAGAGCATGGTTATATTTTACCATTCGAAGTAGTGAGTATTTTGTTACTCGCAGCAATGATCGGTTGCATTGTAATTGCCATGAAAAAAACTGAAACGGTATGAACGAAATTCCATTAACACATATTTTGTTTGTAAGTACAGCGCTCTTCTTTATTGGCATGTACGGTTTGTTTACACGAAGGAATATGATCACCATGCTCATGTCGGTTGAGCTTATTTTAAACAGTGTCAATATCAATTTCGTTGCATTCAATAAATATTTATTTCCCGAAAAATTAGACGGCGTATTCTTTACCATTTTTATTATAACGATTGCTGCAGCCGAAGCTGCTGTTGCAATTGCGATTATTATTAATTTGTACAGGAGCCACAATTCAATTGATGTGGAAGATGCGGGAGAAATGAAATATTAAAAACCCTCTCTATCTCTCCCTGAAGGGAGAGGAGATGGAGAAGATTAGCATACAATATGAACGAACTTTTGCAAATAAACGTTGATCAAATTCTTCCCTTGAGTAAGGATTTAGGATGGGCTGCAGCCTTGGTTGTTTTGTTGCCTTTATTTTGTTTTCTTATTCTTGGTTTATTTGGCAGAAAATATTTTAAAACATCCGCAGGTATTATTGGTACAGGTGCTTTGCTGGCTTCAACAGTTTTATCTTTTTATACTGCCTATCAATATTTTTTTGTTAATGGAAGAGTAAATGATGTTTACCAGCCCATCATTGCCATGAAATATACATGGCTGCAGTTTTCTCCCAATGTATCTATTGATCTTGGTATTATCCTCGACCCTATTTCTGTAATGATGCTTGTTGTAGTTACATTCATTTCTTTAATGGTGCATATCTTCAGCCTTGGTTATATGAAAGGTGAAGAACGCTTTGCAACCTATTATGCTTTTCTTGCCCTCTTTACTTTTTCTATGCTAGGGCTTGTACTCTCAACAAACATTTTCCAGGTATACATGTTCTGGGAGTTGGTGGGTGTTTCGTCTTATCTACTGATTGGTTATTATTTCGACAAACCTTCTGCTGTAGCTGCTTCCAAGAAAGCGTTCATCGTAACACGCTTTGCGGATCTTGGTTTTTTGATTGGTATTTTAATACTTGCATTTCATGCAGAGACTTTAGATATACCAACTTTAATCGAACGGCTTACCAATCATCAGTCAACGCAATTCATCAGCATAACAACAGGCTCTTTACTTGGCGTTTCCATACTTACCTGGGGGCTCACTTTAGTATTTATTGGCGGAGCAGGAAAGTCTGCTATGTTCCCATTGCACATCTGGTTGCCCGATGCAATGGAAGGCCCAACACCTGTATCTGCATTGATTCATGCAGCAACAATGGTGGTTGCCGGGGTGTATCTCGTTGCAAGGTTATTCCCTGTTTATGCTGTTGATGCCACGGCATTGGATATTGTAACTTATGTTGGCGCATTCTCAGCATTATTTGCCGCGGTTATTGCATGCACGCAAACAGATATTAAGCGTGTACTTGCTTACTCCACCATGTCGCAGATTGGTTATATGATGTTTTCTTTGGGCGTTTCAAAATACGGCGGCGAAAATGGATTAGGCTTTATGGCTTCCATGTTTCATCTGTTTACACATGCCTTTTTTAAATCATTGTTGTTCCTTGGTGCCGGTGCTGTTATTCATTTAGTACACAGCAACGATATGAAAGACATGGGTGGTTTAAGAAAGTATATGCCCATAACGCATATTAGTTTTTTAATTGCATGTTTAGCAATTGCTGGTATTCCTCCTTTCGCTGGTTTCTTTAGTAAAGAAGAAATTTTAACCGCAGCTTTTGATTCAAATAAATTGATTTATATAGTGGCTTTATTTACGTCTGGCTTAACTGCATTTTACATGTTCCGTTTGTACTTTTCTATCTTCTGGAAAAAGGAAGCGCATCTCCACAACACACATGGCGAAGGAACTTCAACCATGAAAATTCCGTTGATCATTCTTGCAGTTTGTGCGGTTGTTGCCGGGCTTTTACCTTTCTCGAATTTCATTACATCAGATGGCGCTGCCTTAGAAACACATATTAATCTTATATTCTCCATAGCCCCGGTATTACTGGCTTTGGGAGGAATATTGCTTGCTGCAAATCTTTATAAAACAGAAAATAATAAACCCGGAAAAATTGCTGCTGCTTTCGGTGGTTTATACAAAGCAGCTTATAAAAAATTCTATATTGATGAAGTATATATTTTCATTACACAGAAAATAATTTTCAATCTTATTGGCAGGCCGGCTGCATGGATTGATAAAAATATTGTGGATGGTTTGATGAATTTGATCGCTTCCGTTACAGCAAAAATTTCCGAGATGATCAAAGGTTTGCAATCAGGTAAAGTGCAGAATTATGCTTTGTATTTTTTTGCAGGCATTGTTGGGTTGGCGGCGGTATTTCTTTATTTGTGGAAGACCCCCTAAATCCCCCTGAAGGGGGACTTTGAAAAGGCATTGTGAGCCAAGGCTGAAGAATATGAATCAAGCATCCGTTGCGTCGCACTCTTGTACTGCAGAATATGATTGAGCCGTGCGAAGATCAAAGCGAAGGACGTAATTGCGAGGAGTAAGATATTAAATCATATTTATATCATGGAAGAAAAAGTAGTTAAACAAAAAATCATATCTTATATTAAAGCTGCTTATCAATGGCATGAAACAGGTGAAAGTTGCTTAGATGAAGGCATTGGAAAGGAAATGACAGATTTAGAGGAAGAAATTCTTACATTATTTGGATTACCATTCATGGCATTTCAATATTCGGACATTATGCAGAAAGAAGGGTTTTCTAATAAAAATATTGAACAAAGAGCGAATGAATTAATTAAAAATCTAACGACTGAAGCTGATATTTTTTTACTTGCTCCAATTAAAAAGGATACAGAAATTTTAAAAGAAGCAAGAAGTGTTCTTAAAGATGCCGTTGAGGTTTTACCAATCATTGGTATTTCTACAACGAGTTACAATTGTTTTATTTATTACGATGCTTTCTTTCGTGGGTTTTGCAATGAGCATGAATTGCTAACTTGCTTAAAGCATGCTGAAAGTTTGGATAATTCACCGTATACAAGAATACCCAATACTTATAATACACTGAGTGAAAATAATAAAGTTGACGAATTGATTAATGAAGGATTACTTTTTATAAATGAATACAAAGAGTATTTAAAATATAAAGAAACAATTCATGCTTGGGATGAACATATAAGCAATTTTGATTTGGGTGTGTATCTCGGCTTTGCTGATATTTTTGAATTAAAATATTTTATTATAAAACATTTGTATATAAAAGATGAAGATACTTGCGTCCTTAAAATATTAATGAAAATTGGAAAAGAAAATTTGGTAGAATTAACCATTTTCTGTACAACTGAAATGATGCGAACAATTATGCTGCATGCAAAATACTATTCATTGGCTATTCCGCCATTGTATGTAACAAGCCCTAAATATTTAAAAGAAGGTGAAGTGAATATCTCTCTTAAAGAAGCTATTGGAAAAAATATAGAAATAGAAAATATCAAAGTTGGGCTTGAAAGAATTTTCAACGAGGAAAGGGTAAATTCATTTACAAATGCAGTTACTTATATAAAAGCGAAAGAAAATTTGCCAACAATTTCATTTGCTGATTTAGAATACGATTTACCATTTTAAAGACACTGTCATGAAAACTAATAAACTTTACTCAAACTTACCTGAAGAACGATTAGAAGCAGGCTTAATAACAAATGATCTTTCAATATGTCAAGAAATTAAAGATGTTCGCCCTTATTATTGGTTTGGTTCAGCTAACGCATGGATAGTATTTTTAGGTTCAAGCCCGGGCGGTAGCCCACCTAAAGGACAAGAAGATAAATCATTTTATAAATCTCAAATTTCATTTAATGAAACAAGCAAACATTTGCTAA
>Ga0075152_10003936_pt1 | contig 10275 bp, 15 predicted proteins | sample JI61114C2DNA_FD_70964 | JGI IMG/M metagenome (GOLD analysis project Ga0075152, IMG submission 70964) | Wastewater effluent complex algal communities from Wisconsin, to seasonally profile nutrient transformation and Carbon sequestration -... | ecosystem: Engineered > WWTP > Effluent > Algae...
CCTTTTACAGCTTCCCTTCTGACAGCATTTGGTTTTTGCTCTACATATTTGTTAAGACCATTCGGTGCATTAATATTTGGCTATATTGGTGATAATATAGGACGAAAAGCAACTGTTATAATAACTACTCTGCTCATGGCATTTTCTTGTTTTGTTATGGCGGTATTACCAACTTATGCTCAAATAGGTATTACTGCTTCATGGTTAGTAACAATATGCCGTATTGTTCAAGGGATGTCGTCGATGGGAGAATTTATTGGAGCACAACTATATTTAACTGAAATTACTAAGCCGCCTATACAGTATCCGGTGGTGTCACTAACTTCCGTATTTTCAGTATTAGGTGGAACAGTTGCATTGGCAGTATCCTCTTTAGCTACAAATTCTTACATTGATTTAAACTGGAGGACTGCATTTTGGTTTGGGGTAGTTGTAGCTTTAATAGGTACCGTTGCACGAACAACGTTAAAAGAAACTCCTGAATTTGCTAACGCACAAAAAAGGATTACAGGAGTTCTCAATGAAGATCAAAGAAAAGAATTACGGAATAACCCTATTTGGGTACAAGAGAGCAAAAATGATAAAAAGACTCTACTTCTATTATTTACTCTGGATTGTGGTTGGCCGGTATGTTTTTATTTTAGCTATATTTTTTGCGGTGATATTTTAAGACACGAATATGGATTTTCTGCGAGTGAAGTGTTACATCAAAACTTCGTGGTATCAATGATTCAATTTATTGGAACAATAATTTTAAGTTTTATAAGTTACAAAATTTATCCACCTAAAATTGTTAAAGTAAAGTTAGGAATTTTTATAATTATAGCTTTAATAGGTCCTTTTTTAATGAATGTGTTTCATAGTTCTTATATTATTTTTCTTATACAATGCTGTTTTTTATTATTTGCGTGTGATTATACGCCTGCAATGCCAATAACTTATAAGCATATCTCTATATTACGTAGGTTCACCTATAGTTCTTTGGCTTATGCAATATCAAGATCTTTTATGTCGATTATTACTTCATTCGGATTAGTATATTTATTCGAGTATTGTGGGTACTTCGGAATTCTAGTTGTATTACTGCCTGTAGTGACAGTTTACATTATTAGCATTAATCATTTTGATAAATTAGAGAAAGAGGTTGGTAATCATCATTAAAAGAAAAAATATTTATATATGGTATTTTTTCAGGATTTAAACATTTACAAACTTCTAAACATAGTTCTTGAACTTTTTTCCCTGTAGAAGTTAGTTCTAGATATTCTGATAATAAAACAAAATTTATTAAGGTTTCGTTGGTAATTTTGCCTATTTTTTCAATATCCATACTTCCTATAGTCTGTATATTATGTAACCTATCAAATAACTTTATTAATAAAACTTCCTTATCTTTTAGCTGATAAGCATTGTTTAATACCTGCTCTACAGTTAACTTCGTTCCATCTGGTCTATCACGGGTAAGTATGTCAACCATTTCCGCTATTCTTGTCCCAAAAGTACCTTGTATCATCTCTATAGTAACTTCTGTATCTTCAACGATATCATGTAATATACTAGCTACTATTACATCAGTTTTTAGCTTATATTCAGATATCATACAAGCTACCTCTAACGGATGGGAATAATAAGGCTCGCCTGATTTCCTTTTCTGGTCACCATGATATTTCTTAGCCCAGTATATAGCCTTATTTATCAAATTAAAATCCAGTACGTTTTTAGTATCTAATGATTTTAATTTATCTATTAACCTAATTGAATAGCTACAATCCAAGTTCTCATAATTGATATCTGCCATAACATAAAATAAAAATTAAGTAACTTAAAAATTATCTTTTAGCAGTATATAGCTTTTTTGAATTTTTCAAAACTTTTTACACCATAATTTGCTATTCATAATGCCCCCACATTCTTAATACTTTTATTAATTTTTCCTCTTCTATAACTTCATAAACTAATCGATGCTGCAAACTGATTCTAATTGATCGCCGTCCTTTTAAATCCCAATTAAGCTGCTTGGAATTGATCGGATATGGAGTATGCTGCAATACATCTCTTATTTTTACTGCTTTTTCATATAATCCGGCAGCTTTTAAATTATGGATATCTTTTTGAGCTGCTTTTGATAATTCTATCTTATAGCTCATCAGTCCATTCCACAAACTCTTCTTTCGGGGAATTGCTAGCCTCAAGTATGGATTTAGCTAAGCCTGGCACAGAATATATAGCTAAAGTTTCCTGTAGTCCGTCGTAATCTTCTTTAGATAAGATAACGGCGCTACTACGTTTACTTTTTATATAAACTGGCTCGTGAGTTACATTAACTTCGTCGATAATTTTAAATAGATTTGTTCTTGCCTGTGATGCAGTATAGAAAGCCATATAACCTCCCTTATTTTTCTTGATAACTTTTAAATGGTACAACATTTTGTACTCTTTGTAAATCAAAAATATTAATGTGTAATAAGTATGTATAAAGCTAAGGTCTAAGATAGCGGTTACATTTAATCAGTAATAAGCGTCTTTTAATACTTCTTTTGTAGTTATAACTGATTTTTCTTTCATAACATCCATCTCCCTTCATCGATCTATAAATTTTATACTGCGCTTCAAATGAGTATAGCTCATTTAGCCAGTTATTAAAATACTCACATTTACCAATAGTACATAACAGCTCAAGCTCATCGGCTACTTTACTGTCAGGCATTGGTAGTGGTGGTAAGTCTAGTGTTAGTTAGTTTTATTACTATTCATTTCTCTACGAGTAAAGCATGCGGTGAAAATGTCTACCATAGTTAATCGCAGTAGAACCTTTCCAGTTTCTATTTCTCTAATTTCTACTGCTTCAATATTATCTTGGAAGACTATTATGCTTTTTAGGATTTTACTAATGATAGTGATAGCGTACAACAAATCTTTGAGTGAGTCCGATTGCATCGTCCATAATATCTTTTCTCTTAATTCAGGATAAATATTTGTATTTGGAATTAAGGATAGTTCGTATCTATCCTTAACTTATTCAAACATTCTTAGGAATTTAACATCTGCTATTTCGTGCAAATCTTCAGTTGGTATATCTACCAATTCTTTTTTTAATCCAGCTAATACTTGGATCATTTCTTTATTCATTTTGAGTTCTTGTATTTGTAAATTTCATGTTGCAGTTTTCCTAATTCTTTTATATCAACTGATGGTTTTAAATGTGTTATCTCATTAGGTATTAAATTGCACATTTTATCATAGGTATGTTTAGCTGTGAATAATTCTAGCTCTAGCAATAAAGTTAATCTTTTAACATGATCTTGAAAAGAGTTAATTGATTTCTTGAACTCTTTTGGGATTAGTGAACAAAAGATGGAGTGAGGATCTTTTTCTAGGTAAGGTATATATTTACCTTTATCCAAGTTTTTTCTAACATTTGCTACTGCTTCATCGCTAGCTTTTTTGTGGTTGGTATTTATTTTTTCGTTAATAGATACTTTAAATTTCAAAGTTTGGATAAAATCGCCCTCATTACTGTAATTTGCAATATTAAAAAAACGTTCAAAATAATCACTCCTAAGAGTATAAGATGTGTAAAACCAAGTAGCTTCATGTAATTGTTCCCACGGGTTCTGGTAAGGTGAAAAGTAGCATAAACTTGAAACTTTTTCGATATCACCCCATGTAATTTTTTCGTAAGGTTTCGGTTCATTATGTAGCAAAATCATATGTTTTATTCTCCTTTATTTTCTATGGACTTGTTAAATTCGTGAACAAAATTTAAATCTTCTCTTAACAGTATTTGCTTAAACACTTCCTTGGATTTTTGGCGCATGTTGTTGCGAATATTGAAATCTCTTAATCCGTTATAAGTAGATTTTACGTTGCTTTCGTTCAGGTAATGTTTGGTAAAAAGCTACCATCATCTTTAACTGATCAACAATTTCTGCTTCGGCTTTATTTAAACTTCTTTCTTTCATTTATTTTAACACGTTAAGTTAAAATTAAGATTTAATACTAGCATATTTGTCCGAAAAAGTACAGCAATGTTAGGTTTTAATTGGTATACAAGGGGTAAATATTTTTGTATAATGTTGGAGAATAAATATTGGAAGTTACCATGAAATCTAAAAGTAAAGTTCCTTTTAAAAACAAGAAAACCTATAACCTAAATGAAGTTGATGTTAACCTTCTGCTGAAAAATCCATCTTACATTCGTAAAATTGTTAAAGGTAACCATAAAGAAGAAAGTTACCATGATAGAGACGAATTAGAAGAAGAGGAGGAGGAAGATGAAGATGCAGGTGATGATAAGCGAGAACGACATATGAAAAAGTATATTAATGAGTATATAGCTAAAAAACGTCTAAAAGAAGTGGAACAAAGAGGTAGGGTCCAGAAGAGGTTAGATATTGTAAAAAAATTCGTAGCCCCTGAATTACCTGACATGGATAAAAGATTAAAAAATCCTAAAAAAGGTATAATAGAACGTAAATTAAAATAGAGATTAAGCCCATGAAAGAGTATTGGAAAATGTTTAATATAACCTTGTATTTATTAATAATGGCAAGGTTGTTATGGGTTGAATACAACGATAATTACCTGGCTTTAGAGTTTATAGGTACATTATTTCTTTTGATTACAGAAGGGAGTAAAAAAAATGTTGAACCTCATTAATAACGAATTTATTTTTAGGTTTCTGGTGATTTTTCGTATGCACTATCACCTATATCCTACGAAATAAATTTATAGTTAAAGAATTAGTCTGCTTTGACCTAATATTATATGGGTCTATTTCTTATATCTTTTTACAACCAATTCTAATTAATAGAGTTACTAAGTTGCTATCTGATACTTGGTTTTCTATATTTCTTTGTATTACTGTTTTATATTGTTTGAAATGTTTTTTGCTTAATGTAGGGGTCAAGAAAATACATATATTAAACATTTTAATAGTCTGTAGAAATATATATTTATTTTTATTTTATTCTACCAAATTCTTGAATTGTTTGGGTAGCTTTTTCTACTGACTCTTTGATAGGGTCAATACTTAGGCGAGCATAAATAGCTGTTGATTGCTGGTTTTTATGTCCTAATGATTTCCCAATTATTAAACTGCTAGCCCCATTTATAGCTTGGTAACTACCAAGCGTCCTTCTTAAATCATGTAACCTTAAATCTTTGATATCTGCTCTTTGCAATATTCTTTTCCACCCAGATTTTGGTTCAACTAAATGACCAGTTTTGCCAATACTTTCAAAAACCCATTTACTATTAGGATTTGATTGCAGACGATTTTTAAGGATATCTATTACTTTTTCTGTTAAATGAACTCGTAAGGATTCGCCGTTTTTAGTTTCAGGTATCAACCATTCGCGGCGTTCAAAATTAATATCCTCCCACTTCATTGATAATACGTTCGATTTTCTAGCCCCAGTAAAAAGAGAAACATAAATATAATCTTTGATAGTTAAATTAGGCTCGGCTTCCAAGCTTTCAAAGGATCTTGGTAATTCGTCAGGATGTAAAAACCTATCTCTTGATTTCTCTTTAAACTTTTTTATGCTCCTGGCGGGATTTGTTCCATTCCATCCCCACTCAATAGCCTTGTTATAAATAACCTTAATTCTCTCAAGTAAACGATTAGCCTGATATAACCCGTTTTCTACTCTAACTCTTTCATGTATTAACTGTATTTCTTGTTTACTAATAGTAGATAACTTTTTCTTAAACCAGTGGCTAAGAAAACGTGGTACATCCTGTTCATCAGCAATCCAGCTCTTTTTTGTAATCTTGCTATGTCGTTCCATGAAAATTTTAAACATCTCACCAAAAGTAGTTTCACTTCTGATATTCTTCTTTTCTTCGTTGGGGTTTTTACCGCTTATCATATCCGTAATAACTAGCTGTGCCTTTTTTCTTGCGTTCTCAATAGTCATCTCAGGATATTTTCCAAGTGTAACCCTTACAGGCTTACCGTTAAACTTACGATAAACCTTAAATGATTTAGTACCTTGATCTGTTACCATCAATTCAAGACCATTTATTTTTTCATCGTAAAAGTAATGGCGTTTATTTTTATCAGGTAGCTTTAAACTATCAATTATCTTTTTTATAAAATTGATATTTTTTTTCATAAATTAAACTCATTAAAATTAATCTATATTTTTTTTCGGGTATACTCTGGGTATACTATAGAGAAGCAATTTTATATAAAATAATAAAGATATGTAAAATATAGATAGCTTGAAAAGCTTGATTTGTCAAGGTAAAATGAATTTGGTAAAAATAGATAAATATTAAAACATCTAGTTTGGGACCAGAGGGTCAGGAGTTCGAATCTCTCTGCCCCGACCAATCTAACTAACCTTTTAAGCTTATATTTAGTTAATAATTGAACTTAGTAGGAGTCTTAGGAGAAGTAGTGTTATATAAATTTGTAGTTTACCTGTAATATAAATCTATTTTATAGCAATTTAGGTAATGCATTAAAGTTCAGTCTTTAAATATGGATTCCAGATAAAATTTCTAAAATCCTATAGTGAAGGGTTTTTTTCAGTAATGGACAGCACCCAATCTACGACCTCTGATTCATTTCTGATATTTCCATTGAATATTTTTGAAGGAATTAGAGCCTGGCCTGCATTTTTATTTGGGTATATTCTAATTTCAGTGGGGTAGAAAAAATCAAAATTATCACTAGGTGACCTTACACTCTTAGCATAAGAACTGTTATTTTGAATGACTGTTGGAACGCCTATATGTGTTACTCCAGGAATCTGTAGAATTTGATTAACAAATGACCAACAGGTACTACGACAGAAATGGTCGGTAAAAACGAATATTCTAGCTTTAAAGGGGGAGCTATCCTGATTCGAGTACAAATTAAGATCTTCGTTATAAATTGACCATTTTTTTTCAAAAAAGTCATCTCCATGTTCTAAAGCAGCGGCAAATTTCTTTATTTCAGCAGCATTTGCCGTTTTTTTGAAATCAAAAAAGTTTTGCTTACTGACTCTAATTTTTTTTACCCAAGTGCTATTATATTCATGATTTTTACCTAAATGTTTAATATAATCATCTCCCCATAAATTGCGAATAATAGGCCTTGCCCAAACGGATCCCCCCCCTCTATTATTCCTTAAATCAAACAATATCCAATCTTCTTTGGCAAGTTCTTTTAATTTCGAAAGCATACCTGTGTAAGAAATTGTTTCTTCCCTACTTAAATAAAAACTAGGGATAGTGATCCACACACCATTTGAAACCATTTCAATTTTAAAATGCTGATCAGGCTCTGGCTGTCTGATATTTTTACTAACGTTCAAAGCTTCTTCTGACAATTCTGTATATTTAAGTGGTATTTTTTGCTCAGCTTTATCATTAATAAAAGTTGCAGTTAGAGGAATTGGAACGTAGCGATTTCCGTTAATTATAAAACTAAAAATACTAGCTACTCTTTGGGAGAATTCAGAATCGTCATTGGCATAAAACGGCATAATATATTTTTCAAAATAATCCTCTATTTTTATGTCATTTATATGTGTAATTTTATTGCCAACATTAACTTTATTCAAAGAAGAAATTAAGGAATCCTTATATATAACTACATGATCATTTCCATACTTGGCTGTCAAGAATCCTGGGTATTTTTCGGGGGGAGACTGTATGTAACTTCTTATACTCATATAAGGGTTACCAAATCCATTGATATAAAATTTTAGCGCATAATAACAATCATCAGGATCTTTAACTCCATTTACCAGCTCCTGGGTATGTAAGTATCCTTTATCAAACCATTTTCTAAAGGCAGAATCCTCTTGGTCTTTAAATGGAGCGGAGTTTTCCTCTATATTTTTTCTAAGGTATGCAAGATCCTTTGAGCAGTGTTGTTGGTAATTTATTTCCTTTTCCTTGCTTATTCCCTTATTTTCAGATGCAATAGTAAAATTTACGTTATATAAACTTGCAAAAAAAATAAGTAGAAATCGGCAAATCTTCATATAACTTTTTTTGTTAATTTGTAACTTGATTTTGGCAAACTTCCAAACTCTTATAGCTGATTAAATTAATTAGTCTAACAGAATTCCTTAAGGTGAAAGCTAAGAAAGGTGTTAATGGGCAGATTCAACAAATTAATCTGCCCTTCCGATAATATAAAATTTAAGTGCTAGTTGGACAATTAGAATTAGCATCACTACCACTTAAGAAAGCTACAAGTTTAGGAGCACTAAATATTATACCGACCCCGGCAGCAGTAGCAGCTGCAATACCCCAGTTTAGCTTACCTAGGAAAAGACCAACACCAACAGCAAAAATTGCTATTGTTGCAATACCTCTTGCTATACCTCCTGAAAGGTTAGACACTAAACGGCATAAAGTGTCTCCAACGACGTCGTTATTACTTGCAAAAGCAGCATCACAGGATACAACAATGATGCTAATTGCAAATAAAACCATAAACAAACGCCATACCAGGTCTCGGTTAAGCTCAATTTGAAAAGCAGAAAGATTCATACACACCTCTTAAGTTAATGAACTAATTAATACGTATTTGAGTCTATATGCGAGATTTTTTGCTCGCAAGCTTAAAATAGCAGTTTTAAAAACTATCAAATAAATTAATTTATAAGTTAATAAATAAAGTGGGTTTTTAGCAACAAATATTTTAAAGCAGCTTATAAAAATCACTAAGCAAGAATAAAGATCCCGTAATAACGATAGTAGATTCTTTCTGGGCGCTTAGTCGCGCTAATTCTTTTACAGCTGAGCTTAGGGAATCGCTAGAACGTAAATTAATGTTATATTTTTGAGATTTTTGGACAATGGTATCCGGAACATAACTAGACGGTTCGGATAAAATTTTTACAGCTCTCCCCTCTATAACAAGGTCATGGAAGTGTTGGCAAAATTTTTCTACTTCCCTGTTTCTGGTCATACCGATTATTAAATACACCGGTTCATTAAACTGTTCTTTTATCCACGACGCTAAAACCTTAGCTCCTGCTTCATTATGTGCTCCATCGAGATATATCTGAACGTTTCTACTTGCTAAATGTGAGTATTTTTCAGCATCAATTTTTTCTATCCTGCCTGGCCATTTAGCCTCGGCGATACCAGTGGCAATATTTTTACCTGAAATCATCAATCTGTCATTTATCAACGTGATACCTGCAATTGCGCTACTAACGTTTAAATATTGATGTTTGCCAAGAAGAAATAATGGACGGGGAATAACTAATGAATATTTTTTAGAATGGTAAATTAAATCATCATCCTTTTCTTCTATTATATAATCGTATTCATATGCAAATGCTGAACTATTTAATTCATTACATTTATCAAATAAAATTTTATATATTTCATCAGTTTGCGGGCCGATAACACAGGGAACGCCTTTTTTTATAATTCCGGCTTTTTCGGTTGCTATTTTTGTCAAAGAATTCCCAAGATGCTCCATGTGATCAAAGGAAATTGGCGTAATGATAGTTAAAATGGGATTTTCAATCACATTTGTACAATCAAGCCTGCCACCAAGGCCTGTTTCTAAGATCAGTAGATCCGCTGGCATAGAAGCAAAAGCTAAAAAAGCAGCGATCGTAGTTCCTTCAAAAAATCCTGGTTCAAGATTTAATTCTTCAGCTTTAATTCTAACCTGTTCTAATAATTCAAATAAATGATAGTCAGAAATATTTTTTCCAGCTAAATTAATTCGCTCATTAAACTCAAGTAAATGAGGGGAAGTATAGGAATGAACCTTATAACCGGCTGCTTCAAATATGCTTTTTAATATAGCAACGGTAGACCCTTTGCCGTTTGTACCTGCTACATGTATAGTAGGGGGTAATTTTTTATGAGGTGACCCTAAGGCATCCAGCAAAGTTTTTGCAAGTTTTAAATCTTCTCTTTTTTCTTTTTGCCAGATGGCTACAGGAGGCCAGCTAGGTAAATTAACCATTTGCCATTTTTGGATTATCTATTTGACAAGATAGTACAAAAACCGCTAAATATATCAAGTTAAAACGTATAAACATATTATGATAAATATTACTTTTCCAGACGGATTCACAAAACAATTTAACAAAGGGGTAACAGGTGCTGAAATAGCTTCAAGCATATCGAAATCTCTTGCTAAAGATGCCATGGTAGTTGAGATTAATGGTTCTTTAGCAGATATGTCTTTTCCGATTGAAAATGATAGCTCTATTAGGATTTTAACGTCAAAAGATCCTGAAGTACTTGAAATTATTAGACATGATGCGGCTCACATAATTGCTGAAGCTGCTAAGGATT
>Ga0075152_10003938_pt1 | contig 10272 bp, 11 predicted proteins | sample JI61114C2DNA_FD_70964 | JGI IMG/M metagenome (GOLD analysis project Ga0075152, IMG submission 70964) | Wastewater effluent complex algal communities from Wisconsin, to seasonally profile nutrient transformation and Carbon sequestration -... | ecosystem: Engineered > WWTP > Effluent > Algae...
GATGACGGGTACCTCACGGACATTGAAATCTACGCGCCTGGCAGCCCGGATATGACCGGAGCCAAGACCTACCGCACCGCCGATGGGGAGCAGGACTTTCGGCAGGCCGACATTGACGAAGCTGCCGACAAGCCGGAGTTGATCGGCGATATCGTCGCCCATTGGTTGAAGCTGGCTAAGGGCTCCAAAACGATTTGCTTCGCGTCCTCGATAGCGCACTCGCAGCACATCGTTGAGCAGTTCCGCGCCTCCGGGGTGACCGCCGAGCACCTCGACTGCTACATGAACGACGAGACCCGCGCCGAAATCTTGGGCCGCTTCGAGCGTGGGGACTTCACCGTCCTGTCGAACGTCTCCCTGCTCTCTGAAGGCTTCGACGTGCCGGACACCGCCTGCATGATCCTGGCCCGCCCGACGAAGAGCCTCACCCGCTTTTTGCAAATGGTCGGCCGCGTCCTGCGCCCGGCCCCCGGAAAGGCTCACGCGTTGCTGCTGGATCACTCGGGCAGCGTGGAGCGCATCGGGCATCCGTTTGACGACCTGCCGCTCGAACTGGACGACGGTGCCGCCAACAAGGCAGGCATCAGGAAAGATGAGCGCAAGAAGTCGGAGCCGAAGCCCTGCCCGAAGTGCAAATTCGTCCGCTCCGCTGGCGTGCATGAGTGCCCGAAGTGCGGCTTTGCACCGACCCGCCAGAGCGACGTAGAGGTGGCCGACGGCGAACTGGTGAAGCTCGACAGGAAGCGCAAGAGGCCGGCGACCCCGGACCGCAAGCAGCACGTGTTCAGCCAACTCCTCTCGGTGGCCCGTCACCGGGGCTATTCCTCGGGCTGGGTCTCGCACAAGTACCGCGAGATGTTCGACGTGTGGCCGCGTGGCATGAATCAGGTCGAGGCCGCGCCCACACAAGAGCTGCTGTCCTGGCTCAAGTCGAAGCAGATCCGCTTCGCGAAAGGGCGCGAGAAAGCCGAGTTCGCGCCGGAGGGCATCCGCCGCCTGGCCGAGATCGCCTTCCAGGTGAATGAGAAGACCGAGAACATCGGCGCCCGGCGGCTATACACCGTGATGGAAAAGCTCCTTGAAGAGCTGGCCTTCGAAGCCGGCAAGGCCGGCCCGCAGACGGTATGCATCGACGCCGCCTACGTGGATGGCCGCCTCGAGATGCTGGCCCAGCGGGAAGACCTGGCCCGCTACGTGCTGTAAGCTCGGGGAAAACCCCGCTGCCGGCCCCCTCCGGGGCCGGCCTGATCAATCGGGTCTCCACCGGCACCTGTCCGGACGCAAGGGTTTCCGGCCATGTTGTTGCGCATCGTCTCCATCCTCTTTCCGCTGTTTGCCATCACCGCCATCGGCTTTCTGGTCGGTCGCCGGGCAAAGCCCGACCTCTCCCACGCCAACAAGCTGAACATGGACGTGTTCGTGCCGGCCCTGGTTTTCGGGGCATTGGCCAACAAGTCCTTCCACATCACCGAATTCCTGCCCCTGCTGGTCGCCACCCTCGCGGTGGTGATCGGCTCCGGCTTTCTTGGCCTGGCGGTGGCTCGAGGTCTGGGCATCGCCCCCAAGACCCTGGTGCCGCCGATCATGTTCAACAACTGCGGCAATCTTGGGCTGCCCCTGGCCGTGCTGGCCTTCGGCGAGCAGGCCCTGGCACCGGCAGTGGTGATGTTCATGGTCTCCAACCTGCTGCACTTCTCGTTCGGCGCCTGGCTGCTGGACCACCAAATCAAGCTCGGCGGCATCTGGAAGGTGCCTTCCGTGCTGGCTACCCTGGCAGGGTTGGCGGTGGGGCTCAGCGGTTTTGAGGTGTGGGGGCCGGCGATGACCGCCATCCGCATGCTCGGCGAGATCTCCATTCCCCTGATGCTCTTTGCCCTGGGGGTACGCCTCACCGAGTCGCGCATCGGGGAGATCCGCCTCGGCCTGATCGGTGCCGCGGCCCGTCCGCTCATCGGCATGCTGCTGGCGGCGGCCGTGATGTTGGTGGTGCCCCTGCCCGAACGGGAGCGGGCCCTGCTGCTGGTCTTTGGCGCCCTGCCGCCGGCGGTGCTCAACTACATCTTTGCCGAGCGCTATCACCAGGAGCCGGAAAAGGTGGCCTCCATCGTGCTGATCGGCAACGTGGCCGCGCTGGTCTTCCTGCCCCTGGCCCTGGCCATCGGCCTGTAGGGGCGGGGCCGCCCGGCCCTTCTGCCCCGGGGAATGCGTGCTAGAGTGAATGCAGGCGGGGTGAGATTGCCCACTGGGCGCCCCCGTCGCGCGTAGGTCTCCTGTTGTTGATGCATGCGTGTGCCGACGATGCAAGGGAAACCGAAGATCTCGTTCCCCGGACTTGCAAGCTGTTCCATGAGGCCAGGTATGGCGGACATCTTCCTGAGTTACACGGAGAAGGACAGGGACGAGGCGCGCCGTATCGCCGCGATGCTGGAGTCCGCCGGCTGGACGGTGTGGTGGGATCGTCGCATCCCGGCGGGGGACACTTGGCGCAACGTGCTTGAGCGTGCTCTCGAGCGGATGCGCTGCATGGTCGTTTTGTGGTCGGCACGCTCGATCGAGAGCGAGTGGGTGTATGAAGAGGCCACGGAGGGGCGACGCCAGGGCAAGCTCGTCCCGGTCATGATCGAGGCGGTCCGGCCACCGGCCGGCTTCCGCGAGATCCAGGCGGCCGACCTGACCCACTGGGACGGCAGCCTCGAATTCGAGGGTATGCGTCTGCTCGTTGCGGATCTTGAACGCCTTCTGGGCAAACCCGACTCCCTTGGGGGCCAGTCGCTGGAAGACCCGGTTCGGCCGGGAGATGCGGCGCCGGCCTATGATCCCGCCGACCAGGTTGGCGGCAATGCGGTGCCGGGTCGGCGGCCGCGGCCCGTTCTGCTGGTGGCAGCCATTGCGGCGGCGGTGTTGCTCGCGTCCGGTGCCGTCTACGTCCTTCGGCCGGCCCCGGCTGGGGGCAGCTTGGCCGAGCCCACTGCGCCCCAGGTGGAGCCCACCACACCGGTACCACGGGTTGTTGTGGCTCCCCCGCCTGCGCCCGCGCGGATCGACCCGTTGCCACCCGCCCCGTCCGTGCCGGCCCGGCCTGCGCCGGTGGTGGTCGGTGCGATGGCCAACACCAAGGAGCGGACGCCCGCGGCCCGTGTGGACAGGGCCTCTGCCAGGACATCCCGGTGCGCCGATCTTGTTGCCCGGATTCAGCTGGGAGAATCGCTCTCGGACGAAACCCGGCACTATTTCCAGAAGGAGTGCCGGCAATGAACATGCTCTCACGCTCGTCCGGTGGCCGCCGCATGTGGGGGGCTCTGTTGTTTGCCGTGCTGGTGACAGGGGGGTGCAGCGGCGTGGATCCAGCGCCATCTCCCCCGCCGGAGGGGTCGGGCCAGGTGCTCCGGCCCACGTCGGCCCCCGCCGTGCCTCCTCCGATCCAGGCCTACGACACCGCGGTGCTCAGTGCCGCGGCGGCCCTGTTCAAAAACGCCAGGCTGCCTGTGGAAGGTTCGTCACCGGGGAGACGCTACCCTGTGGTGATCGACCCCTTGATCGATGGGGTCACCGGCACCCAGTCGGTGGCAACCCGGTCGATGGGCGAGCGTCTTGTCCAGATGATGCGCGAGCACTACCCGCAATATGACGTGCAGCCCTTCTCGGCCGCCAATGTGGCCCGCGGCCCGCTGGTGCTGATCGGCACACTGACCGGTGTCAACGCCCAGAGGCAGGCGTCCGGCGAGCGCCAAGCCTACCGCATCTGCCTTGCCCTGGCGGATCTGCGTAGCGGCAAGCTGGTTGGCAAGGGCCTGGCCTTCGCTTTGCCGGAGGGGGTTGATCCAACGCCACTGCCCTTCTTCAGGGACACGCCGGCGTGGTCCGACGACCCGGCGACGGACGGCTACATCCGGACCTGCCAGGGAACCAAGGCGGGGGATCCGATCAATCCGCTGTACCTGGACCGCATCCTGGCCGCAGCCCTCACGGCCGAGGCCATCCAGAACTACGATGCGGGACGCTACCGCGAGGCGCTTGACCTCTACGCAAGCGTGCTGGCCATGCCGTCGGGCAGACAGTTGCGCGCACTCAATGGCCTTTACCTCACCAACTGGAAGCTCGGGCGTCGGGAGCAGGCCGCGGCTGCCTTTGCCGGCATCGTCGACTTCGGGCTGGAGCACCGGCGCCTGGCGGTCAAGTTCCTGTTCCGGCCGGGTTCGACCGCTTTCGTGCAGGACGCGAGGCTGAGTGGCCCCTACCCGGTATGGTTGAAGACCATCGCAATGCGGGCGGCGAGTTCCGGCGCCTGTCTGGAGGTGGCCGGCCACACCAGTCCGACCGGACCGGAGCCGCTGAACGAGCGTCTGTCCCTGCTGCGGGCGGAATACGTCCGAAACCGCCTGGACGCCGAGTCTGCCGGATTGGCAAAACGCATGATTGCCAGCGGTGCGGGCTCCCGGCAGACGATGATCGGCAACGGGCGCGATGACGCCAGCGATGCGCTGGATCGCCGTGTCGAATTCAAGGTGATCGGTTGCTGAGATCCGTGGTGACGGGCGTTCAGTCTCCACCCATCATGCGCCCGATCTGCCGCCGGTCGCGCTTGGTGGGGCGGCCGTGGAGATCGGCGCCGGGTGTGGCGGAAAGCTTGTGCTGCTCCCTGGCCGCCGCCCGGGCCGCACTGCTTTCGGCCGTTTCCTCATAGAGCGCCTGGGCCATGGGGGCACTGCCGCGTTTGTCGGCAATGCCCTTCACCATCACGCAGAAATGCGTCTCGGCGATCTGGATGTCGATCCGGTCGCCGATCTTCACGTCCCGCGCGGGCTTCACGCGGATGCCGTTGAGCTGGATCTTGCCCCCGTCCACGGCTTCGGTGGCCTGGGTGCGGTGCTTGAAGAAGCGTGCTGCCCACAACCATTTGTCGAGGCGGACGCGGGCGTCGTGGTCTTCCGTTGGTTTCATTCCTTGACCGGCCGCTTGGCCAGCTTCCGTTGCAATGTGCGACGGTGCATTTTAAGCGCACGGGCGGTGGCCGAGATGTTTCCATCGTTCTCCGCGAGTACCCGCTGGATGTGCTCCCATTCGAGCCGATCCACCGACATGGGGCCGGACGCCATCTCCTCTTCCGCGATGATCACATCCGTGGCATGAAGGGCCTTCAGGATGGCATCCACATCGGCGGGCTTGGCGAGGTATTGGGTGGCGCCCAGCTTGATGGCGTCCACGGTGGTGGCGATGCTGGCGTAGCCGGTCAGCACCAGGATGCGACAGTCGGGATTGACCCCCAGCAGGGGCTCGATGAGGCGCAGGCCGGAGCTGCCTGCGATGTTGAGGTCGAGGACCACATATTCGGGCTCGTGTGCCCGGGCGAGATCCAGGGCGGTTTCGGGCTCCTGGGCGCCGAAGACCTTGAAGCCGCGCTGGGCCAGGGCGCGGGTGAGCACGCGGTTGAAGGCGGGGTCGTCATCGATGACGAGTATGTGGGGGGCGTCCTGCGAGGTCATGGGCGAAGGGCTGAAAGGGGAAGGGTGAGCGTGGCGATGGTGCCGCCACCGGGACGAGAGGCAAACGTGATGCGGCCGCTGCAGCGCTCGACCGCGTCGAAGGCCAGCAGCAGGCCAATGCCCAGACCGTCGCCGTTGCCGTCCTGACGGAGGTCTGCCTCGGGGCGAAAGTCGGCAGGAATGCCGGGGCCACGGTCGAGTATGCGCACCACGATCTGCGTCTCTTCGACCCCGACCTCGCACTCGACGCCGTCGGGGCTCACATCGGCGGCATTGTTGATGATGTTGTGAATCGCCTGCTCAAGCGTGGCATCGGCCACCAGGCTGGGGGGCGGGTCGCCGCACTGGCAGATGGTGGTCAGCGGCACGTGGGGTCGCAGGCTGCGCCACCGTTCGATGATGCCGCGCAGCCAGATGTCGGTGGGTAGCACTTCACCCCCTTCGGCACGCAGGCTGCCGGCGCGCAGGGTCAGATTGCCCAGGATGGCCTTGCAGTGCCCAACCTGTTCGCGCAGGAGCTCGGCATCGGCGCGCACGTCGTCATCCAGGGCAGGGTTGCGGGCCAGTTCGCCGGCAACGATGGCCATGGTGCCCAGGGGCGTGCCCAGTTCGTGGGCGGCGCCAGCGGCCAGATTGCCAAGGGCCACGATGCGCTCGTTGCGCAGACGGGCTTCGCGCGCTTCGGCCAGGGCGTGGTCGCGGCTGCGGATGGCGGCGGTCATGCGCACCACGTACCACACGATGACGCCGGCCGAGAGGGCGAAGGTGAGCCACATGCCGGCCAGGTGCCAATGCACCGCGAGTCCGGAATCGTAGATATCGAGCTGCTCGTTGAAGTCCCACAGGATCGAGTAGGCGGTCACGGCCTCGGCCGCCACGGCCCAGGCGTAGGGTGCGCTGAGTGTTGCCGCGCCGATGGCAACGAGGGGCAGGAGCAGGGAGATCAGGGGGTTGGTCGCTCCCCCGGTGAAATACAGGAAGACGCTCCACGCACCCAGGTCGATGCTGAGCTGCAGGAACAGTTCCGCCGGGTGCAGATCGCTCAGACGCCTGGCGCGGACCAGGGACAGCAAGTTGATGGCGATCAGGGCCGCCACCACCTGCAGCAGGGGCCGCGCGGGCAGGGGGATGTCGAGCAGCCAGGGCACGGACACCACCACGGCCAGCATGCCGCCGATGGACAGCCAGCGCAGGTTGAGCAGGCGCCGCAGGGCGTCGGCGGGGCTGGAGGGTGTGTGGGTGGACAGGGGAAGGGGCATCGGGCGATTTTCCCCGGAGCGACGGTCAGGAAGGCCGGCAGGTGTCGAGGTGTGCGCATGCGCCCGGGGGGGGGCACCTGCCGGCCAGAGCGAGAATGTAGCCTCTCCCCCGCAGGGGCGGAATGTGGTGGATTGTCGCAGATCACCGGGTCAGTGGCGCCGGATCTCCCCATTATCCACGCTGACCTTGTCGCCCGGGCGGACCTCAGGCGGCGTCTTCGACCTGATGTCCCGGTCGATCCCGTCGCTGAAGCGCACGGTGATGGTCCACTCCCGGTCCGCCGCCATCCGCGATCCCATGCTGCTGCCGATCATCGACGCGCCGATACTGCCGGCTGTGGAGGCGACCGTGCGGCCAAAGCCGCTGCCGATCTGTCCCCCCACCACAGACCCCACGATGGCACCGCCAATTGCCCCGACGATGCTGCCGGTGCGGCTGCCCACTTCCGATTCGGCGATGCTCATCACCACACCGGTGCCGCTGGGGCCGCCGTGGGGGCTGCCCCCGGTGGCGCAGGCGCCGAGAAAGAAGACGAGGGCGACACTGCCCACGAAGCGGAAGAAACCCCTGATGCCTTTGTGCATGGCTTACTCCGGGGTGGCGCCAAGGTAGTACATGGCGCCGAGCAGGGCTCCGGGCTTGCCGAAGCCGCCGAACCAGCGCTCGTAAAGTCCATCAATGGCCGGGCTGCGGTAGATCGTCGAGATGGCCCGATTGACCGCGACCCGGAAGGCGGCGTCCTGGCGCATCATCAGGGCGTAGGGCTCCATGGAGATGTCCTCGTCCACCAGTCCGAGGGCCTGGGCGTCCTTGGCCTTGCGCCCCAGGCCGATGAGGATCAGCCGGTCGTTGGCATAGGCGTCCACTGTGCCGGCCTCAACGGCCTTCAAGCCCTCCACTTCCGAATCCACGCTGAGCACCTCCGCCGTGATGCCGCGCTGGGCAAGGGCACGGCGCAGGTTGTCTTCGCCGGTGCTACCGCGGGTGGCCGCAACCTTGCGCCCGGCCAGATCGGCGACCCGCTTTACGCCGCCATTGCTGCGCACCAGCAGGCCGGTGCCATCCACGAAGATCAGGTTGGAGAAGTCCACCTTCTCCATGCGCGACAGGGTTGCGCTGGTGGTGCCGCATTCCAGGTCCACCTGCCCGCTCACCACGGCCTCGATGCGGGTGGCGGAGGTGACCGGAACCCACTGGATGCGCAAGTTGGGCAGCGAGAGGTTGTGGCGCAGCAGGGTCACGACTTCCTGACACAGCTCCACCGAATAGCCCCAGGGCTGGGTGTTGTCGCCCGTGAACGAAAACGGCGCCGAGTCGGTCCGATAGCCCAGGCTGATCACGCCCGTTTCCTTGAGCTTGTGCAAGGTTCCCGGGCTGTCCGGGCTCTGGGCCGCAGTCAGCGAGGAGAACGCGCACAGCAGCCCTGTCAGAAGCAGGTGGGCGCCGCGTGGCAGGTGGCTGGAACGGGGTGTGGCTGTCGGCATGGCGTGGTGTCTCCGGCGCGTTAGGGTGGGCGGGGGCAAGAAGTTGCACGTCATGATTCTATCGGCGTGCGGCGCCCAAAGGGTAGCCGCAAGCGGCTTTTCCCGCCGGGCCTGGCCACGACCACGGTCCAAATAGTGATTGCTTTAGGGGCCGATACAGTGCACAGTACGGCTCGCGATCTTCAAGTAGTGTTGTTGTTGTGTGGTTCAGTACCCGCAGTCCTGCGGCAGTCCTCCCTTCATCACCCCGCCGTCTTGAGCTTCGCCCTACCCTCAGGGCACGTCCCTGCTTTTTCTTTTAAAGGATATTCAAAATGGCAACTGGTACCGTGAAGTGGTTCAATGATTCCAAGGGCTTCGGTTTCATCACCCCGGAAGCTGGCGGTGAAGATCTCTTCGCCCACTTCTCCGCAATTCAAGGCTCCGGCTTCAAGACCCTGACCGAAGGTCAGCGCGTGACGTTTGACGTCACCACCGGCCCCAAGGGTCAGCAAGCTTCCAACATCCGCCCGGCCGAGTAATCGCCGCGTGAAGCCTGTCCGGCATCCCTGCCGGGCAGGAGCACTGCCAGGTGACGTGTTTCTGAGATTCTTTCAGGCCCGCCTCCTCATGAATGAGCCCGGTTCATGCCGGGCTTTTTCTTTTTCATCTATCAGGAGACATGGCCATGGCCAAGGAAGATCTCATTGAAATGCAGGGTGTTGTCATGGAGGTGCTGCCCGATGCGCGCTTCCGTGTGACCCTGGACAACGGTCACATGCTGGTGGCCTATACGGGTGGCAAGATGCGCAAGCACCACATCCGCATCCTCGCCGGCGACAAGGTTTCCCTCGAACTCTCCCCCTATGATCTCTCCAAGGGGCGCATCACCTTCCGGCATCTCGAAGGCCGCGGCAGCAGCGGTCCGGCGCCCCAGCGTCGCCGTTGAGCCCGGCTCACATGCCCGGCTATGAAGTGAAGTTCCAGCAGGTGGGCGTGGCCGGCGGCGCGGATCTTGAAATCCGCTCCCTGCTCGACGGCCAGCAATATTCCGATCCCTTGGGAGAGGCCGAGGCGGCGGGAATCTCGCCAGCGACCTGGCCCCTCTTCGGGCAGGTCTGGCCTTCGGCACGCAAACTGGCCGACCTGATGCAGGTACGTGAGCTCGGTGGGCGTCGCATCCTGGAGATCGGCTGCGGGCTGGCGCTTGCCAGCCTGGTGATCCACAGGCGTCTTGGCGACGTCACCGCCAGTGATTGCCATCCCCTGGCCTCCCGCTTCCTCGATGCCAATCTCCTGCTCAATGACCTGCCCGAGCTGAAGTACCAGACCGGAAACTGGGCGCGCAGCAACCCGCTGCTCGGAGAGTTCGACCTGATCATCGGCAGTGATGTGCTGTATGAGCGCAGCCACCCCGGGCAGCTCGCAGGCTTCATCCAGTTCCACGCGGCCCCGGTGGCCGAGGTCTTGATCGTTGATCCGAACCGGAGCAACCGCTCGGCCTTCAACAAGGCCATGGCCCTGGCCGGCTTCAGCCTGACCGAAACCCCCATCGATACCCCCCTGGACGATGGCAGCCCCTACCGGGGACGCCTGCTCCAGTACTGCCGGGGCTGATTCTCGTCCCGTGAGCGGGGCAGGGGGCGTCCCCCCTCAGGCGGGTCATCATTCGGTTTCCCGCTGTCGAACATCTCTTTCCGCATTCTCCCCAACTCAATGCCGCGCCTGTTCAGGGGCGGCTGCGTCCGCTTGGCCTGCTTGTCGGTGCGTGTGCGGTGGTTGGAGCGCCAAAAAAAGCGGGCGCCCGTGGGCGCCCGAAAGTTCCTCGAGGGGGAGGAAGGTAAGACTTGTGTCGTGCCTCAGTGGGCGCTGGCGCTGGCGGCGCCGATGCCGGTCTGGGAACGCACGTACTGGTCGTCGAAGCCTGCCTTGTCGATCTTGGCCCGGGCGCTCGAGTCGGTGACCGAGAACAGCCAGGTGAAGAAGAAGGCCAGCGGCATCGAGAACAGAGCCGGCTGCTCGTACGGGAAGATGGCTTGCGCATTGCCCAGCACCACCACCCACAC
>Ga0075152_10003943_pt1 | contig 10263 bp, 7 predicted proteins | sample JI61114C2DNA_FD_70964 | JGI IMG/M metagenome (GOLD analysis project Ga0075152, IMG submission 70964) | Wastewater effluent complex algal communities from Wisconsin, to seasonally profile nutrient transformation and Carbon sequestration -... | ecosystem: Engineered > WWTP > Effluent > Algae...
GCCCTCTCAAACCCACAAAACCTCGGCGAAATGCCCGATGCCGATGCCGTCGGCACGGTCGGCTCGCCTGACTGCGGGGACATGGTGCGCATGTGGCTGAAATACAAAGACCAGGACGGGCGCAAGGTGATCGACAAAGCCAGCTTCCAGTCCTTCGGCTGCCAGACCGCCATCGCCGTCGCCAGTCTCGCGACCGAATTGATCCGTGGAAAGACGAAGGAAGAGGCTCTGCAAATGAGCGCGGCTGAGCTGAGTGCGCCGCTCGGAGCTTTGCCGCCGATGAAGATTCATTGTGGGCAGATGGTGGAGGGAGCGCTGAAAGCGGCTTTAGAAGCAGAAGCTGGAACCGCGCAGGATACCCGTGGCACACCTGTCGGGCAGAATGCCCAACCTACGCTCGCTGATGCCCTGAACGCCTCCGGCAAGACCGCTGGCAAAATCAAGATCGTGCTCGAATCCTAATACCCCATGGCCCGCGTCGAAAAAGTCCCCACTGGCACCTTCAGTCCGTTTTATGGCTGTGCCATCATGATCATGGCCGCGATGGTCTTTGGCGGCATCATCGCCTGGAGCGCCTACTCGCTGTTTCAGCAGGACAAGGCCATCGCCGTGTTCGCTTCGGAGCAGGCGGTGAAGTTCCCGGCCATTGATCTGAGTGCGGAAGCCAAGGCTGCTTTGGAAAAGAAGCTGGCGGATTTCAACGCAGGTCTGAGTGCAGAGATCACGCTCAGCATCGCCGAACTGAATGGCATCCTCCTGCTGGCCCCGGACACTGGCTACGGCAGCTACACGGAAATGCTGCGCTTTGAGCGCACGGAGCCGGATAAAAACCGCCTGATCGCCCGAGTCAGCCTGCCGATGAACCACATCAAATTCTGGGAGGACAAAAAACGCTATCTTAATGGTGAAGCTGCCTATGAAGTCATGGTCCATGAGGCCGGGGTGGATGCCAAGGTGGTAGATGTGAAAGTGCCAGGCAAGACCGTGGCACAGGGGTTCATCGACGGCCTCGGCACCTGGACCCTGCTGGCACCTTATCAAAAAATCGAGCCCAGCGGCGCAGCCTTGAAGCGCGTCAAAAAGGCCACCGTCACGGCAGATGGTGTGACACTGAGCACTCAGGGTGAAGCAAAGTAGCTCTCTCGCTCCCGCGAGAGGAGTAGTGATGGCTACTTTCCTGACGGCGACTTTCCGTCACGAAACCCTCGTTTGCCAAAAGGGCCAAACCTGCTAGCCTCCGCGCCCCTTCCCCCTCCCCCCAGAAAAAGAGACCTCATGACGCCCCCCTCAAAGATCCGGAACATCGCCATCATCGCCCACGTTGACCATGGCAAAACCACCCTCGTGGACACCCTGCTCCGTGCCAGCGGCAACTTCCGTGAGAACCAAGCCATCGCCGAGCGCGCCATGGACAGCATGGATCTGGAAAAGGAGAAGGGCATCACCATCAAGGCCAAGAACACCTCCGTCCACTGGAACGACCACATCATCAACATCGTCGATACCCCCGGCCATGCTGACTTCGGCGGCGAAGTGGAGCGCGTCATGAAGATGGTCGATGGCGTCATGCTCGTGGTGGATGCTTATGAAGGTCCGCAGGCGCAGACACGCTTCGTTTTGAAAAAAGCGATGCAGCAGGGCATCAAGCCCATCATCCTCATCAACAAGATGGACCGCCCGCACATCGAGCCTGAGAAGGTGCATGACAAGGTGCTGGAGCTCCTCATGGAACTCGACGCCACTGATGAGCAGTTCAATGCCCCCTTCATTTACGGCAGCGCCCGCGCCGGCTGGGTCACCGACAAGCCCGGCGGTGATCAGAAGGACATGACCTTCATTCTTGAGCAGATCCTCAAGCACATCCCCGAACCAAAAGCCGAGCTCGAAGGCAGCTTCGAGATGCTGGTTTCCAACATCGACTGGGACAACTTCGTGGGCCGAGTCGCCATCGGCAAAGTCACGCGTGGCACCGTGAAGCTGGGAGACCGCGTCTTCCTGCTGGGCAAAACCCCGGACGAAAAACCGAAGCCAATCAAGGTCACCAAAGTCTTCCAATACACCACGCTCACCACCAGTGACTCCGTCGAAGGCGGCGCTGGTGACATCGTGGGCGTCTCCGGTTTTGAAGACGTCGATATCGGCCAGACCATCGCAGGCTCTGCCGATGCTGAGGCCCTGCCCTTCGTCGCCATCGATCCCCCGACCATCGTCATGCAGTTCGCCGTGAATGACGGCCCGCTGGCCGGCCGCGAGGGCGATCACGTCACCTCCCGCAAGATCCGTGACCGCCTGGACCGCGAGCAAAAGATGAACGTCACCCTTTCCTTCAAAGACACCGACACCGCCGGTATCTTTGACGTCAGCGCCCGTGGAGCCATGCAGATCGCTGTGCTCGTGGAGCAGATGCGTCGTGAAGGCTTCGAGGTCCTCGTCTCCCGCCCAATGGTCATCACCAAGCGCATCGACGACGTCATCTGTGAACCGTTTGAAACCCTCTACCTCGACGTGCCAGATGATTATCTCGGCGGCGTGATGAAGAGCATCTCCGAGCGCAAAGGACGCATCGAAGACATGAACGCTCACAATGGCCGCACCACCGTGCAGGCCTACATCCCCACGCGTGGTCTGATCGGCTTTGAGTTCGAACTCATGAACCTCACAAGCGGTCACGGCATTCACAGCCATCTTTTCCGCGAATACGCTCCTCATGCCGGATACATGCAGACCCGTAGCACGGGCACGCTCGTCAGCACCGAAGGTGGTGAAGCCACCTCCTACGCGCTCGATACCATCCAGGTTCGTGGCAAGCTCTTCGTCACCGCAGGTGATCAGGTCTATGACGGCATGATCATCGGTGAAAACCCCCGCACGGACGACCTGCCGGTCAATCCCTGCCGTGCTAAGCAGCTCACAAACTTCCGCGCCGCAGGTGGTGACAAAGGCATCCAGCTCACCCCGCCAATGAAGTTCAGCCTTGAGCGCGCCATCGAGTACATCGCCCCCGATGAACTCGTGGAGTGTACTCCGAAGAACCTCCGCCTCCGCAAACGCACGCTCGACTCCAACACACGTCAGCGTGAGAAAAAGAAGATGGAAGCCGAGATCGAAGCCGCAGGCTGATCTGCCAGACGGGGCCGTCTTTCGTCACTAACATTTCGTCATTCTGCCCCATGTCCAAAGGCTACGAACTCCTCGACAGCGGTGCGTTCCAAAAGCTGGAGCGCTTCGGTCAAGTCGTGCTCTCGCGGCCCTGCGCTCAGGCCGTCTGGGCAAAGACACTGCCAGAATCCACCTGGCGGCAGGCCACGGCCACCTTCTTCCGGGAAGGTGGCAATCAATGGCGTGGGAGGGACAATCTGCCTGACACCTGGAACATCGATGTCGATGGCACCGGTTTCAAACTCAGCAGCACCGACTTCGGCCATCTCGGCATCTTTCCCGAGCAGCGGGATCAGTGGAAACGCATCCGCGAGGTCTGTGCCGCCTATTTAAAGAAGCACGGGCGCGCACCTCGCGTGCTGAATCTCTTCGCCTACTCAGGTGGCAGCACGCTCGCGGCTGCCCATGGCGGCGCTGAAGTGTGTCATGTCGATGCCAGCAAGGGCATGGTGGATTGGGCGCGCCAAAACGCCACGCTCAACCGGCTCGATGACAAGCCCATTCGCTGGATCGTCGATGATGTCACAAAGTTCCTCGAACGGGAGCTGCGTCGTGAGCGCCAGTATGACCTCATCATTCTCGATCCGCCGAGCTACGGTCGTGGAGCCAAAGGTGAGATCTTCAAGATCGAAAACGACCTCCCTCCACTGCTCTCCCTGCTTGGCAAGCTCATGTCGCCGCAGCCCCTCGGGCTCCTGCTCTCCTGCCACACCCCAGAGCTCACGCCCATCTCCCTGCATCACCTGCTGCTCCAGCAGTTCGGCAAAGAAGGCACACTCGACCACGGCGAGATGCAGCTTCGTGGCAAGACCGACGTCCTGCCCGTGCCAAGCGGCAGCTTCTGCTGGTGGCTGGCGGAGTGACAGAACTCTCCACTCTCGACATCCAGTTGACTGCAAGACGCTCCTGCGTGCGTATGTTCGTTTCCGACCATGCGCCTCCACGCTTTCCTTTTTCTCGCCGCCAGCCTCACCGTCTCTGCTCAAACAGAGTCTGATTTTCTCACCAACATCCGCCAGCTCACCTTTGAAGGTCGGCGAGCTGGCGAGGGCTACTTCAATGCCGATGGCACAAAGATGGTCTTCCAGTCCGAGCGCGAGCCGGGGAATCCCTTTTACCAGATCTACCTCATGGACATGGAGACGGGCGACCAGGAGCGCATCTCCCCCGGCATGGGAAAAACGACCTGCGCGTGGATGCATCCCGATGGCAAACGCGTCCTCTTCGCCAGCACGCACACCGACCCGAAATCGAAGGACCTCCAGGCCGCTGAATATAAAGACCGCGAGAGCAGCCGCGTGCGGAAATACTCCTGGGATTACGACGAAAACTACGAGATCTGGGAATACACGCTGGCCGACAAATCCCTCAAGAACCTCACCAACAAACGCGGCTACGATGCCGAGGGCGGTTGGTCACCGGATGGCACAAAGCTTGTCTTTGCCAGCAATCGCGCCGCTTATGAAAAGGAACTGTCGAAGGAAAACCAGGAGCGCCTGAAGATCGACAAACAGTACTTCATGGATCTCTACATCGCCGATGCGGATGGCTCGAACGTGAAGCAGATCACCGACGTGCCGGGCTACGATGGCGGTCCCTTCTTCAGCGCCGATGGCAAGCGCATCTGCTGGCGTCGCTTCACCCCGAAGGGCGATGTCGCCGAAGTCTGGTCGATGAACATCGACGGCAGAGATCAGCGTCAGCTCACCAAGCTCGGAGCCATGAGCTGGGCTCCGTATTTCTACCCCAGTGGCGAGTATTTGATCTTCACCACGAACCTCAACGGCTTCGCCAACTTCGAGCTCTACCTCGTCGATGCCGCAGGCAAACACGCCCCCGTCCGAGTCACCACCACCGACGGTTTCGATGGCCTCCCTGTCTTCTCTCCCGATGGCAAAAAGCTCTCCTGGACCAGTGGCCGCACTGCCAACACCCAAAGCCAGATCTTCATGGCAGACTGGGATCACGATCACGCAAAAGTCGCACTGGGAATTGGGTCAAAGGTCACCGAAGTCAAAACGGTCCAAGCTCCCGACGTGGCTCTCACCAAGGCAGACATCAACCCCGCCGACATGCGCCAGCACGTCACCTTCCTCGCCAGTGAAGAACTCGATGGCCGCCTCACCGGCACCGAAGGTGAGAAGCTCGCCACGCAGTATGTGGCAGATGTTTTCAAAGGCATCGGCCTCCAAGAATATGGCGACGAAGGCTGGTTCGAGCCCTTCGACTTCACCGCCGGAGTTGCCCTCGGCGAAGGCAATGCCTTGACCCTTCTTGACGAATCTTTGACTGCTGATCGCGACTGGCGTCCGCTCTCCTTCTCCCAGCTCGGTGAAGTCAAAGCCGCGCCCATCATCTTCGCCGGCTACGGCATCGAGACACCCGACGAAGCCACCGGCAGCGATGGCAAGAAGCTCGAAACCTACAGCAGCTACGCCCATCTCGACGTGAAGGACAAATGGGTGCTCGTGCTCCGCTACCTGCCCGAAGGCATGAGCAAAGAACGCCGCGACGACCTCACCCGCTATGCCAGCCTCCGCCACAAAGCTCTCGTCGCACGTCAAAAGGGAGCGCGTGGTTTGATCATCGCCAGCGGCCCGAACAGCAAGGTCGTGGATCAGCTCGTGCAGATGAGCTTCGATGCCTCCCTCGCCACCTCCGGTGTCGCCGCCATCAGCGTCACCGATGCGCTCGCCGACAAGCTTTTGAAGCCCACCGGCAAGACATTAAAAGAACTCCAGGACAAGCTCGATACCGGCGACCTCATGGGCGGTTTCGACTGCGGCAAACTTCAGCTCAGTGCGAAGATCGACATCCGTCAGGAAAAGAAAACCGGGCGCAATGTCCTCGGTGTCCTCCCCGCCAAAGACAAGCCCGACCCGCATGTCGCCCCGCTTATCGTTTGTGCGCACATCGACCACCTCGGCAGCAAAGGCGGCGGCAACTCCCGCGCCAAAGGCGACGACCTCAACAAGATCCACCACGGCGCTGACGACAACGCCAGCGGCGTCGCGGGCGTGATCGAGATCGCCCAATACCTCTCCGATCTCAAAAAGACCGGCAAAATCACCCTCACCCGCGATGTCATCTTCGCCGCCTGGAGTGGCGAGGAACTCGGCCTGCTCGGCAGCAACCACTTCGTCGAAAGCCTCGCCAAGATGTTTCGCGGCGATCCCAATGGCAAACTCACCGGCATGTTCGCCGCCTGCTTAAACATGGACATGATCGGCCGCTTCCAAAAGACCCTCGTGCTCCAGGGCGTCGGCTCCAGCTCCTGGTGGGCCAAGGAGATCGAGAAGCGCAACGCCCCCATCGGCCTGCCCATCACCACTCAAAATGACGCCCACCTGCCCACCGACAGCACCACCTTTTATCTGCGCGGCATCCCCACGCTGAACGCCTTCACCGGCAGCCACGCCGACTACCACCTGCCGAGCGATACCGCCGAAAAGATCGACTATGAGAACGCGGCCAAGATCACCAAGCTCATGGGCCTCATCTCCCGCAGCATCGCCACTGCCGACACGAATCCCGACTACGTCGCCATGGACGCGCCGAAGAATCAAGGCACGCGCGGCGGCATGAGAGCCTACCTCGGCACCATCCCCGACTACGCGCAGGGAGACACCAAAGGCGTCAAACTCAGCGGCGTCTCCCCCATCGGCCCCGCAGCCAAGGCCGGTGTCAAAGGCGGTGACATCATCATCAAGCTTAGCGGCAAGGATGTGCTGAATATCTATGATTACACCTCCCTTATGGGCGAACTGAAGATCGGTGCCGAGACCACCATCACCGTGCTGCGCGAAGGCAAGACCGTGGAACTCAAGGTCACGCCCGGCTCCCGGGAGTGATGCTTGTTCGCCGCTTGAGTTGCGTTCAGGGCTTGCCACCATGCGCGCCCAGCCATGTTTTACATCTCCACACGCGGACAAACACGCCCGCATTCTTTCTCTGAAGCCGTCGAAGTCGGACTCGCCCCGGATGGCGGTCTGTTCCTGCCAGAAAAGCTCATCCCCATCTCGGACAAACTCGCCGGCTGGGAGAAGCTCAGCTACCCCGAACTCGCCGCCGAGTTCCTCTTCCTCTACGCACCCGAGATCACTTTGGAAGAATGGCACAGCATGACGAAGCAGGCCTACAGCCGCTTTGATTCCCCAGACGTCGCCCCATTAAAGAAGCTGACCGACCGCACCTACGTCCTCGAGCTTTGGCACGGCCCCACACTCGCTTTCAAAGACTTCGCACTCCAGCTCCTCGGCCTATTATATAAGCGCCAGGTCAAGCTCAGCGGCAAGAAACTCGCCGTGCTCGGAGCCACCTCCGGAGATACCGGCAGTGCCGCCATCCACGGCTGCATGGGCCAGGAGGGGATCGAGATTTTCATCCTCTACCCTCATGGCCGCGTCGCCCCGCTTCAGGAAAGGCAGATGGCATGCACAGGCGCAGACAACGTCTTCGCCATCCCCGTACCTGGAACCTTTGATGATGCCCAGCGCATCGTGAAGGACTGCTTTGGCGATCAGGACTTCGTCCGCGAGGTCAATCTATCCGCCGTCAACAGCATCAACATCGCCCGCGTGCTTGCTCAATGCGTGTACTACATCTGGGCCTGGCTGCGTCTGCCGGAGTCCGCACGTGCCACCGTCGAGTTCGTCGTGCCCACCGGAAACTTTGGCAACGTCATGGCAGGCTGGATGTGCCAGCAGATGGGCATGACCTGCGGTGGATTCAGGGTCGCCACAAATCAAAACGACATCCTCCACCGCTTCTTCACCTCCGGTGACTACCAGCAGGGTTCCGTCAAGCCCAGCCACGCTCCGAGCATGGACATCCAGGCAGCGTCGAATTTCGAACGCTACCTCTACTTCATGTTGGGCAAGGACCAGGGCCGCGTCCGCGATGTCATGAAGCGCATGAAGGCAGGCGAAAAGGTCGCCTTCCCCAAGATGCCCTCCAGCTTCCGCAGCAGCCGCATGGACGACGACACCATCCCCCTCGTCATCAAACAAATGTGGCAGGACCATCAATACGTCATCGACCCACACACCGCCTGCGCCTTCACCGACATGGCACCCGACCGCGTCAGCGTCGTGCTCAGCACCGCCAGCCCGGCGAAGTTCCCCGAAGTCGTCCAGGCCGCCACCGGCAGCGAGCCCACCCATTCTTCACTTGAAGCCTTGAAAGCCAAACCCCTGCAAACCCACCCGCAGGACGCCACGGACAGCGCTGTGAAAGCCTTCCTCCGCGCCCACCTCTAGCACCTCATGTGGCGCGAGCTCCTCGAACTCTGGCAAAGCGTGCGCGATCCTGAATACGCGCATCTTTTGTTAGAGTCATTGCCGCTTTACGGGCTCGCCCTCGGGCTCGTCATGCTGCTCACCGCCTTTTTTGTGGGGGAAAGAAAGTCACGCCTCGCCGCACTCACCCTCATGGCAGTGTCATGCGTCAGCGTCTGGCCCTACCTTGAGTTCCGCCTCAGCGCCACGCCACGCATCCTCGCCACACGCCACCCCTCCTACGGCCCCAGCATCCAGGCGCAGACCCAGCTTCGTCAGGACACCGCCTGGGCCTACTACAGCATGGCCGGACTCTGTGCCGTCGCCCTCGCCATGACCCGCAGCAAATATGCTCGCCATGCCATCATGGCCGTCATCATCGCGGGCAGCATGCTCTTCTGGTTGAGCATCTGGCTGCACAAAAAGGAATGCGAGGTCTATCACCCGAACATCCGGCGGCACAGCCCGTCGAGGTAGCTCTTGGATAATGCCCAAGTCTTGGAGAGGCGGATCGCTTGGGAAATGACAGGCCGTGGAGCCATCCCCTGCCACTCCCATCGCCAGAAAGTGGGCCGGAGTTCACCCTCGCGGGGCCTCGACGCTGCGGAGGACGCTGTCGAGCACCTGATCCACGCTCTGCCCGGAGATGGAGACCTCGGGGGTGAGGGCGATGCGGTGGCGTAGGACGGGGAGGCTGGCGCGCTTCACGTCGCCGGGGGTGATGAAGGTGCGCCCATCCATGAGGGCATAGGCCTTGGCGACTCGGACGAGGGCGATGGCGCCGCGCGTGCCGGCCCCGAGGGCGATGGCACCATGGCTGCGCGTGGCGCGGGTGATGGCGACGGCGTAGTTCACGACGGCCTCGACTGCCTCGACATTGGCGGCTTCCTGCTGAGCCTGGAGGATGTCGGCGGTGGTGCAGATCTGCCCGACCTGCTCGGGAGGGAGGCCACGCCCGGCGGCCACGGAGGAGACGGCCTGGACGATGAAGGCCTCCTGAGCAGCGGCGGGGTAGTCAATGACGACCTTGAGGAGGAAGCGGTCGAGCTGCGCCTCGGGGAGTGGATAGGTGCCCTCTTGCTCGATGGGGTTCTGTGTGGCGAAGGTCATGAAGGGCGAGGTGAGGGAGTGGGACTCGCCATCGATGGTGACCTGGGATTCCTGCATGACCTCCAGGAGGGAGGACTGGGTCTTGGCAGGGGCACGATTGATCTCATCCGCGAGGAGGAGCTGGGTGAAGATGGGGCCGCGACGGAGGCGGAAGCTCTGGCTGCCGAGGTCATAGAGCGTGTGTCCGGTGACGTCGCTGGGCATGAGATCGGGGGTGAACTGGATGCGACGGAACTGAGCCCCAAAGGTGCGGCTGAGGGCCAGGACGAGGTGGGTCTTGCCGAGGCCGGGCTTGCCCTCCAGGAGCACATGGCCTCCGGCGAGGAGGGCGGCGAGGCATTGCTGAATGACCTCGGTTTGCCCAACGAAGACCTGCTCCACGGCGGTGCGGATGCTGCGCATGATGTCGGTGGAACGTGGGACTGCGGGTGGCTCTGGAAGTGGCGGCAGTGGAGGGACGAATTCGGAGGTCATGCGTGGCGGATGGGAGCGCAGAATGAATGCAACGGCAAGTTGAGCTAGGGCATTGTTTGAGAGATAGGCAGGGGATGCTCGCTGCTGCTGAACTCCCCCCGCTCTTCATTCTCCTGGCCCTGATGCTGGGGGGGGTGGTGCTGATGTCGCTGCTGCTGCTGCGGCTCCAGCAATCCCTGCTCGCGGGCTACTTTATCTGTGGGGTGATCATTGCGAACAGTGGGGTCATCGAGGCTCTCGGTGG
>Ga0075152_10003947_pt1 | contig 10257 bp, 10 predicted proteins | sample JI61114C2DNA_FD_70964 | JGI IMG/M metagenome (GOLD analysis project Ga0075152, IMG submission 70964) | Wastewater effluent complex algal communities from Wisconsin, to seasonally profile nutrient transformation and Carbon sequestration -... | ecosystem: Engineered > WWTP > Effluent > Algae...
GTGCTCTTGCCGCTGCCGATCCCACCGGTGAGGCCGACCTTGAACATGCGCTTGCCCCGGTTCAGAGGATCAATCGAACGACCTCAGGCTTTCGCCGTCTCTTCCGTGAGCTGCATGGTATTGTCCATGGCGATGGCGCTCTTCTCGAAGCGGAGCTTTACACCGTCGGCCGCTTCGATCAAGACGGTCTTGTCGCTCACGTCCACAACTTTCCCGTGCAGCCCGCCGATGGTGACCACTTTGGTCCCCTTCTGCAGGGTCTCGCGGAATTTCTTGGCGTCCTTGGTCTTCTTCTGCTGCGGACGGATCATGAAGAAATAGAAGACCACGAAGAGCATGCCCATCATGAGCATCATGGACCAGCCGCCACCCTGTCCTTGGGGCGCGGCTTGAAGGATCACAGTATGGAACGTCATGTATCGTCTTGGTTCAGTTCGTTGGTGGGGCCACCACTTCGCCTTTCAGCAGGAGCACGGTGGTGGGTGGTTGCGTGTTGCCGGTAACAGTGATGGTCTTGTCCTGCAGGCCGCTGCGGCCCTCGCTGTCAAAGGTCACGGTAAGGGTTCCGCCTTCGCCCGGGTGCACCGGTGCCTTCGGCCAATCCTTGCCCACCGTGCAGCCGCAGGTCCCGCGCACGTCGGTGATCACCAGGTCCGATCCGCCCACGTTGGTGAAGGACCATGTCTTTTCCACGAGCGCGCCTTGCACGACTTTACCGAAGTGCTTCGCGGTGCTGTCGAACGCCATGCGCGGCAGGTCCGTGGTGTCCCCCTCTTGGTAACCGCTCGCCGGGATGTTCAGCGCTTCGGCCGTGATCGCGTCCGGGTCGCGCTCGGAATGGTCGGTGATCCGGCAGGATTGCAGTGCGAGGACGAACAACACGAGCCACGAGCCACGAGCCACGAGCCGCGGGCCCGAGGCTTGGAAGATAGAGCTCGTGGCTCGTGGCTCGTGGCTTGAAGCGTTCCGCATTCGTCAGCTCTCCAATAGTCCGCGGCCCACCTTCTTGATCGATCCACTGTCCTTGCCTTCGATGAACAGCTTGTCCAATATGCCGTTGATGAAATTCTTGCTGTTCGGCGTGCTGTACGCTTTGGCGATCTCGATGTACTCGTTCATCGTGACCTTCGTGGGGATCTGCTCGAAGCACTTCACCTCGGCCAGCGCCATTTTCATCAGGATCATGTCGCTCAAGGCGATGCGCTCGGCCTCCCAGTTCGCGGCTTTCGCGCCGATCTCCTTCTCATGCTCCTCGGACAGATCGATCGTCTTTCGATACAGGGTGGTCACGAATTCACGCTCCTCGGTAGGCTCACGGTCGAGATCGCCCAGTGCGAGTTCCGTATCGCCGGCTTTCAGGCTCTCGATGCTGCGCTTCACCAGGCTGCACGCCAGATCAAGGTCCTCCAACCAGAAAATGCTCTTGGTCTCGCAGTAGTCGTGCAGGGGCTCGAAATCGGAAATGTGGTCCAGGAAGAGGCGCAGGATGATGTCCTGCTGTTTCTTGAAGGTCGGCTCGGGGCCAGCCATGTACTGGGCGTACACCTCGCTCTCCTCGAACTCCTTGTACATGCGGTTCAGCATCTCGCCGTGGCCCATCCAGCCGAGCTTGCGCTTCTCGCTTTCCAGCAACAACCGCTTGCTCTCGCTCAGCATCACGAGCACCGGGTTCTCCACGAAGCGCATGTTCGGCGCCAGATCATGGGCCGTGGGCAGGTGCTTCAGTTTGCGGTCCATGATGCGGTTGCCCGCGATGCGGTGGAGCTCGCCGAAGATCAGCATGAGCTGCACATACAGATCGAAGGTGCGCTCGATGCTCAGGAAAAGCTCCTTCTCGATGCGCGCGGCGCTGCCATTGTCGCTCTGCCAGTAGGCATAGAGCGCTTGGTACACCTTGATGCGAAGATATCTTCTGTTCAACATGACGAGGACGATCGGCCTGGAACCGAAGGCATAGGCGAGAAAAATGTGAGGCTCGCAGACAGTTGCCCTCGGACAATGCACGGAAGACGAGCGGCTGAAAAACAGCGGTTCAAGTTCATGATGTTATTCATCGCCTCTGCATGCCTCTGTCCTTTTCTCCGCGTCACTGCGTTCCGCCCTTGTTCAGAAACGCAGTCCCGCTTGGCGCATGCTCCGCACGCGGTGTTCGGCCGCCTCGTTGGCCGCCAGGTACGTGGGGATCTTTTCCTCCTGGCTGCGCTTGAAGATGGACATGGCCGTATTGTAGATGTTCTCCGTCTGGTTCAATGCGGCCTTGCGGTTGTAGCCTTTGCGCTCCCACGCACAATTGATGATGCCACCCGCGTTGATGAGGAAATCGGGGGCGTACAGGATGCCACGCTCCATCACGGCGAGGCCGTGCTTCTTCTCATCCGCGAGCTGGTTGTTGGCCGCACCCGCGATCACGCTGCACTTCAGTTTAGTGAGGGTCTCATCGTTCACCGTAGCGCCCAGCGCACACGGTGAGTAGATGTCCATGTCCACGTCATAGATCGCGTCCGGCTTCACGATGTTCACGGCGGGATGTTCCGCCTTGATCGCCGCGAGCTTGTCATCGTGGATGTCGGTGAGGTACACGATCGCTCCTTCCTGCACCAAGTGCCCCACGAGATAGCGGCCCACGTTGCCAGCACCCTGGATCGCGACTTTCCGGCCGCTCAAATTGTCCGTGCCGTACGCCGTCTTCGCTGCGGCTTTCATACCGCAGAACACGCCGTACGCCGTTACGGGTGAAGGATCGCCGCTGCCGCCCATCTCTTCCGGCAGGCCCGCCACATAATTCGTCTCCTTGCGGATGTTCACCATTTCCGTCGTGCTCATGCCGACGTCTTCCGCCGTGATGTACCGGCCATTGAGGCTGTCCACGAAACGGCCGAAACGACGGAACATCGCTTCGGTCTTGTCCGTGCGCGCATCGCCGATGATCACGGCTTTGCCTCCGCCCAGATCAAGGCCGGCGAGCGCGCTCTTGTAGGTCATGCCCCGGCTCAGACGGAGCACGTCGTGCAAGGCTTCCGCCTCGGTGGCATAGGGCCACATGCGCGTGCCCCCTAGCGCGGGTCCCAGCGTGGTATCATGTACCGCGATGATGGCGCGCAACCCCGTGGTGCGGTCGAAACTGAAGAGCACTTCCTCGTGGTCGTGCGTTTCCATGCGCCCGAGCACGCCTTGTGTGACGGGGGCTTCAACGGTTTTCACGGACATGGCGCAAAGAAGGTGTTGGCGGACGCTGGACGCGACCGGTGAATGGCTTGACGGTTATCGTGAAGTGAGGAACGGTCGCCCTGCGACACTGGTACGCTCCATGGCGTTGGTCCGGTCAGCGTGCGCGTCATCCGTGGGCGTCTCGAGTTGGGAAGAACAAAGCCATCCTGCGATGGCGCTGGGCAAATGTAGATGCGGGGAGCAACGGGTGAACAAGGCGTGTTGAATCAATTCGACGGTTGTCGGTTGTCAGTTGTCGGTTGTCGGTCTGGGCGGAGCCAGCATGTCCGCCATACGCGCATATCAGCGGCGTCGGCAACCTGACAACCGACACCCCTTCAACCAGTTCAACCAACCGCCGCGAAGCACCGCTCTACTTTCGCGCGCTCGAAGAATGCGCTCGCTCCTTTCGCTCAACCCCTACTTCCGCCGCTATTGGGGGCGCATGGCGCTGGGCGTGTTGTTCGTTACCCTCAGCAGTCTGTTCTCGGTATTCGCCCCGCAGGTGGTGCGCGAAGCCTTCGACCTCATCGGTACCGGCATCGACCAGCGTGCACTTCCGGTGGAACAGCGCCACATCGATGTGCCCGAACAACTCCAGTCGTGGGTCGGGTGGACGGGCATCGACCTGCACGCCAAGCTGAACGGCGCGCTCGACGATGAGAGCATCCACACGAACGTGATGTGGTTCGCGGCGTTCTACGCGGGGCTGTTCGTGATCTTCACCCTGTTGCAAGGCTTCTTCATGTTCCTCATGCGGCAGTCGATCATCGTGGTGAGCCGCCTGATCGAGTACGACCTGAAGAACGACATCTTCGAACACTACCAGAAGCTGGACCGGGCCTTCTACAAGCGCAACAGCACAGGCGACCTGATGAACCGCATCAGCGAGGACGTGGGCAAGGTGCGCATGTACATCGGGCCGGCCATCATGTACATCCTCGGCCTCATCGTGCTCAGTGTGATGATCATCTGGGTGATGCTCGACGTGAACGTGGAATTGACCCTCTGGTCCTTGGCCCCGCTCCCGCTGCTCAGCATCGCCATCTATTACGTGAGCGACGTGATGAACAAGCGCAGCCTCGCCGTGCAGGCCCAGCAGAGCGAGTTGAGCACGTTGGCGCAGGAGAGCTTCAGCGGCGTCCGCGTGATCAAGGCCTATGCCAAGGAGAAACTCTCCTCGTCGCGCTTCCGCAACGCGGCCAACCAGTACCGGAAGAAAAGCCTCGCACAGGCGCAGGTGGATTCGCTCTTCATGCCGGCGATCATGGTGCTGATCGGACTGAGCACCGTGCTGGTGATCTTCATGGGCGGGCTGATGCTGATCAGCGGGGACAGTTCAGTCACGGTCGGCAACATCGCCGAATTCGTCATCTACGTGAACAAGCTCACCTGGCCCTTCGCCAGCCTGGGTTGGATCACCTCCCAGGTGCAGCAGGCCGCCGCGAGCATGACGCGCATCAACGAGTTCCTCGATACCAAGCCCACGATCCTTCCCGGCCACGAAGGACCTGTCTCGATCCGTGGCGACATCACCTTCGAGCAGGTGTCGTTCACCTATCCGGAAACCGGCATCGAAGCGCTGAAGGATGTGAGCTTCCACGTTCCAGCGGGCAGAACCCTCGCGATCACCGGCCACACCGGATGTGGCAAGACAACCGTCGCCGAGCTCATCGGGCGGCTGCATGATCCGACTTCCGGACGCGTGCTGATCGATGGCGTACCCCTGCCCCGCTTCGCCCTCGACAGCCTGCGCAGCCAACTCGGCTATGTGCCGCAGGATGTATTCCTCTTCAGCGACTCCATCACCAACAACATCGGCTTCAGCCTGGACCAGCCCGCGCAGGAGATGCGCCGCATACAGGATGCCGCCATGGTAGCTCACGTCCACGAGAACATCGTGGCGTTCAACCAAGGCTACGATACGCTGTTGGGCGAACGCGGCATCACCCTCAGCGGTGGGCAGAAGCAGCGCGTGAGCATCGCCCGCGCCGTGGTGCGCGAACCCCGGATCCTGGTGTTCGACGATCCGCTGAGCGCCGTGGATACCGCCACCGAAGCAGCCATCCTCCGCGCCTTGGACACCGTGATGGAAGGCCGTACCACCGTGATCATCAGCCACCGTATCAGCGCGGTGCAAGGGGCGGACGCGATCATCGTGCTGGAACAGGGACGTATCGCTGAGCAGGGTACGCATGCGGAACTGCTGGACCAGGGGGGGCTGTACACCAAGCTCTACGAGGAGCAGTTGTTGGAAGAGCAGCAGACTCCTCTGTAGAAGCAGTACCAAGCCCTGGTCCTGGTGGTGGGCCCACAGGTTCCGGCGCCTTTGCCTTCCACTCGTACACGTCCACCCGCGATTTGCACAACCGGAAGCCCCTTTTACCTTTGGATAGGCCCTACGCTAACTGGACCCTCTTGGACCGATGGCGGATGATCGCGAGGATGTGTATTCGAGAGCGGTGCGTGCTGGCAAACGCACATACTTCTTCGATGTGAAGAGCACGCGTGGCCGGGATCTCTTCCTTACCATCACGGAAAGCAAGAAGCATACGCACGAGGACGGTTCGGCCACCTTCGAGAAACACAAGATCTTCCTTTACAAAGAGGACTTCGACAAGTTCATGGACGCATTGGATGACGCCGTCGCCGAGATCGACCGGCTGCGGAAAAGCGGCGAGTACATCCAGGAGGCGCCGCAACAGCACCCGGAGGGCTTGCGACCTGATCCCGGCTTTCCATTGGAGGATGCCAGCCCAGGGTTCAACGATGTGGACTTCGAGGACTTGGGGCGCAAGGACATCTGACCTCCGGGTTTTTCCACCGGGTTCGCTCCACGCGCATGGATGGTCTGAGCGCCCCTGAATGACGAATGTCCCGGCCCCCGGATGAAACTCCGTGGTTGCCGGGACCTTCTCGTTCTTTGGTGGTCGCCGAGGCTACTTGTCGCTCTTCTTCTCTTCGGCGGGCGGGGCCTGCTTCATCGGCACAGCGCGCTCCTTGCCGTCGATCGTCTTCCCTCCTTCGCGGTTCATCTGGCCGTTCGGTGCGCGCATGTTGGTGTACTTCTCCAACTGCTCCGGGGTGAGCATGGCCTTCACTTCGACTTCACGCGCGTCCATCATGGACTTCACCTTGGCCTTGCGGTCTTCGAGCGGCATGTTGGCGTCGAGGGCTTGGTAGTCCTTCATGTACTTCGCGTTCAACTCCTTGCCCTTCTGGGTCTGCTCGGGTGTGAGGCCTAACTGCTTCACCATCATGCCCAACGGGATACCGCGCCAGCCATCAGCTACGCGGGCGCGGGCCGGGGAGGTCGCGGTGGCGGGAGCGACACCCTCTTTCGCAGGGGCCGATTGCGTGGCGGGTGCCACGGGGGCGGTCTCTTGGCCGTAAGCCAGGCCGCCGAGGAGCAAGGTGCCGCTGATCGCGGCGATACGAACGATGGTCTTCATGGTCTGTTGTTCTGGTCCACGGCTCTTGGCCGTGGTGGTTGGTTGGGTGTGCGAAGTTGCGGTTTGATGACGCAGGAACAAGGGCCTTGGGATGCTTTAACTGATCGAGATCCACCGGCGCGGTGCCCGCCTACACGATCTTCGCCCTCCCAACCTCCATGCCATGCGCCTGCGTGCCCTGCTTATCCTCGCCCCCTTCCTGTTCTGTTGGATGTCCGCTTGTGCCCAGAACGGCAGCGTTGACGCGGCGAAATTCCAAGCACGCATGAAGGAACCTTCGGCCCAACTGGTGGATGTGCGTACGCCGGAAGAATTCGCCAAGGGCCATATCGCCGGGGCGGTGAACATCGATTGGCTGGAGGAGGGCTTCCTGGACCGGGCCAATGCGATCGACAAGAAACGGCCCGTGCTGCTCTATTGCGCCGCTGGGGGCCGTAGCGAAGAGGCCGTGTCCGCCATGATAGCCGCCGGATACATCGATGTGGTGGATCTCGCGAACGGTTTCAACGGGTGGAAGCGGAGCAACCTGCCGGTGGCCACCAAGTGATGCGGACATCCCTCCTTTTCTTCTTGCTCGCTGCGGGGTCCACAGCCTTCGGCCAGCCACCACCAGGCTATTATGACGCGACCTATCTGCTCAGCGGGCCACCGTTGAAAGCGGCGCTTTACGACATCATCAGCCCGCATAACGTCCAACAATACACCGAACTCTGGAACGACTTCGAAAGCACGGACGACCGCGATGACAACGGCAAGGTGTGGGACATCTACAGCGATATCCCCGGCGGCAGCGCGCCCTACCTCTTCACCTTCGGCAGCGACCAGTGCGGCACCTACGACAGCGAGAACGACTGCTATAACCGCGAGCATACCGTACCCCAGAGCTGGTTCGACAGCGCAACACCCATGGTGTCGGACCTGTTCCACGTCTACCCCACCGATGGCTGGGTGAACCAAAAGCGCGGCGACCTGCCTTACGGGGAAGTGGGCAGCACGGATTTCGTGAGCCAGAACGGCACGAAGACCGGCAACAGCGCTACTGTCGGCTACAACGGCACGGTCTGCGAACCCATCGACGCCTTCAAAGGCGACTTGGCACGCACCTACTTCTACATGATGACGCGCTACATGAACGTGGCCGACAGTTGGACCAGCGACATGTTCAGCAATGGCGACCTCACCATCTGGGCGGAGAACATGCTGCTGCAATGGCATGTTGACGATCCTGTGAGCCAGAAGGAGACCGACCGCAACAACGCCGTGTACGCCATCCAGAACAACCGTAACCCCTACATCGACCATCCGGAATGGGCGCAATCCATCTGGGGGCCGTTCGCGGGTGTCGCTGATCGAAGCGATGCGCAACTGCTCTGGTACGCGGAAGGTGCGCTGCACAGGACGCCTTCCGTTGATGGCGTATCCGTCACCATCGTGGATGCCGCGGGTCGCACCGTGCTGAGCGCTCCATTCATCGGATCGTTCCTGGTACTACCGGAAATGCAACATGGCGTTTTCGTCGCGCGCATCGGCGATCGCGCGCTCCGCTTCGCGCGCTGAACGTTCCGCGAACGATCATCGCCACACGGGATATCCGGTACGCACGGTGCGCAGCGTGCAGCGGCCCTCGGGCACGAGCGTCACGTCCGGGGTACTGATGCCCTCCGCGGAATGACAACGCGATAGATGGCGACCGGTTTCATGGTGCGATCCGCCGTGGAGCGCGTTGCCTACGGGAGCTCCAGCTCCAGTTGGTTGCGAAGCAGGTCATCCAGCCCTTCACGTCGGCGGATCACCTGCGCTTTTCCTTGGTGTACCAGCACTTCCGGGGGCCTGAAGCGCGAATTGTAGTTGCTCGACATGCTCCACCCGTAGGCTCCCGCATTGAGGATCGCCACCAGATCACCCTCATGCAGTTCGGGGATCTTGCGGTCCCAGCCGAAGGTGTCCGTTTCGCAGATGTTGCCCACCACCGTGTAGATGCGCGGTTTGCCCAGCGGTGCGCTCACGTTCATGATGTGGTGGTAGGAGCCATAGAGCATCGGCCGCAGCAAGTGGTTCAGACCGGTATCGATCCCGGCGAAGACCGTGGCCGTGGTGTGCTTGATCTGTTCCACGCGCGCCAGCAGCGCCCCCGCTCCGCTCACCAGGAATTTGCCCGGTTCGAACCACAGTTCCACCGGTTGCGCCCTTTCACTGTTGAAACGCCCGATCCGCTCACCCAACCGCTCGCCGAGCTCTTCGATGTCCGTTTCGATATCGTCCGGCTTGTAGGGCACCTTGAAGCCGCTGCCCAGGTCAAGGAACTCCAGATCGGGGAATTCCGCAGCGATCTCGAGCAGTATTTCCGCGCCCTGCAGGAACACGTCGGCGTCCAGGATGTCGCTGCCCGTGTGCATGTGCAGCCCGTTCACGCGCATGCCATTGGTGGCGATCACGCGTTGCGCGTGGCGCGCCTGGTGGATGCTGATGCCGAACTTGCTGTCGATGTGGCCGGTGCTGATGCGTTCGTTGCCGCCAGCCATGATGTGCGGGTTGAACCGCACGCAAACAGGGACCGTTCCGCCGTGGTCGTGCCCGAAATGCTCCAGCGCGCTGAGCGAGTCGATGTTGATGCGGACGCCCAGCGCCACCGCGCGCTGGTAGTCGCCGTACCCGGCCATGTTCGGCGTGAAGAGCACTTCCTGCGGCAGGAAGCCCGCGCGCAGGCCGATCTCCACCTCCTGGATGCTCACCGCGTCCAGTCCGCAGCCCAGCCTGCGCATCCAGCGGAGCACGTTGATGTTCGTGTTCGCTTTGCACGCGTACATCAGGCGCGTCGGTACGCGTGTGAAGGCGGACCGCAACCGCTCCACCTGCCGTGCCATGATCGCGGTATCATACACGTATACCGGTGTGCCCGCCAGTGCGGCGATGTCCTTTACCAGGATGCCGCCGATGGAACAGATGCCTTCGTTCGTATGGACCATGTCGACTGAACTGTGCGGTCTTCGCTCAGTTGACCACCACGCGCTTCTCGATCGTGCTGCCGTTCGCCTGGACAACGAGCGAATACATGCCCGGAGCGATGCCAGAACGGTCGACGATCACGGTGCCGTTCGCCTCCACCCGCTCGCGTTGCGACCAGACGGTGCGGCCCGCCACGTCGACCATGCGCAGATCGGCCAGCGTGCCGGGTCCGAGGTTGCGCACGTTGAACGTACCGTCATTGGGGTTCGGGTACACGTTCCATTCCGTCGCGATCGGCAACGGTGCTGCGGTGTTGATGCCCGCTGACACGCATACCGCGTGCGTTCCGCCTTGGCCGAACCAGGCCGCATAGTAGACGCGAACGAGATACGGGGTGTTCGGTGCCACGGTGAGCGCGAACGGCTCGTCCGCTTCGCTCTGGCAGTAGATGTCCGTGGCATTGCATTCCGGGTACACGGCGATGCCCCACGCGGACATGGAGCCCGGATCGAGGTCGATGGTGATGTCCACGTTGTCTCCCGAATTGAAAACATACCACACGTCGTTCAGGAAGCCGTCCAGATCGCATATCGTGTTGGGACCATCGGGGGTGGCCGTGCTGTTGTCGCCCACGGTGGCGTTCGCGGGGCAA
>Ga0075152_10003948_pt1 | contig 10254 bp, 9 predicted proteins | sample JI61114C2DNA_FD_70964 | JGI IMG/M metagenome (GOLD analysis project Ga0075152, IMG submission 70964) | Wastewater effluent complex algal communities from Wisconsin, to seasonally profile nutrient transformation and Carbon sequestration -... | ecosystem: Engineered > WWTP > Effluent > Algae...
AGGGTTTCTATAATTCCGGTAAACATAACTGATTTAATTTTACTAAATTTGCACTTCAAAAGTAAGCAATAAATCACATTTGTTATGAGTAAAAAAGCAGAAAATATAATTGTTGGAATTTCAATTGGAGATTTGAATGGAATTGGAAGCGAAGTCGTTTTCAAAACATTTGAAGATTCTCGCATGTTGGAATTATGTACTCCTGTAATTTTTGCCAATGTAAAAATTGTGTCTTTTCTAAAAAGAGAATTAAAGTTAACATCACCTATTCATGGAATTGATAAATTAGAGCAACTAGTAATTGGAAAAATCAATGTTTTAAATGTTTGGCGTGAAGGTGTAAATTTAGAATTTGGAAAAAATGATGATGTAGTTGGAAGCTATGCCATAAAATCATTTGTAGCTGCAACAAATGCACTAAAAGATGGATTTGTTGATGTTTTAGTAACCGCTCCAATTAATAAATATAACATTCAATCTAAAGATTTCAAATTCCCTGGTCATACAGATTATTTAGATAAAGAATTAGAAGGAGATGCCTTGATGTTAATGGTTCACGATGATTTGCGTGTAGGTTTGCTAACCGACCATGTTCCTGTAAATGAAGTGGCTAAACATTTAACTGAAAGTTTAATTTCCAGTAAAATTAAAACTATTATTAAAACCTTAAAACAAGATTTTGATATTGACAAACCAAAAATAGCTGTTTTAGGTCTAAATCCACATTCAGGAGATAATGGAGTAATTGGTCAAGAAGAAGAAACAATCATAAAACCTGTGCTAAAAAAATTATTTGAGGCAGGAAATATGGTTTTTGGACCCTTTTCAGCCGATGGTTTTTTTGGGTCAGCCCAATATGAAAAATATGATGCCGTTATCGCAACCTATCACGATCAAGGATTAATTCCATTCAAAACATTGTCTTTTGGAAATGGAGTAAATTATACTGCAGGATTAAACAAAATTAGAACTTCGCCAGACCACGGAACGGCTTATGAAATTGCTGGAAAAGGAATTGCAAATCACGAATCATTTAAAGAAGCGGTTTATTTGGCAATTGATATTTATAATAAAAGAAATGACTATCTAGAGTTGATTAAAAACCCACTAAAAACAAAAGAAAAGCAGTTATAAACAAAAAAATGTTTACAACTAGTTTGAATTTATAAATATTTTATATCTTTGCACTCCTTTTAAAAGGTTAAACTGTTGAAATGAATGATTTAAAAGAATATTTAATTTCGTTTACGGGATTAAAAATAGGAAAGCATCAGTTTGATTATCAATTAGATAACACGTTCTTTAAGCACTTTGACTATGATGAATTTAACAATGCATTCATAAAAGTGACAATTATTTTGGAGAAAAAAAGTACAATGCTTCAACTCGATTTTAAGCATAAAGGAACAATAAATGTGCCTTGTGATGTTTCGGGAGAAGAATTTGATTTACCAATTAAAGGAAAATTTTCACTTTTAGTAAAGTTTGGAGATGAATTTAATGATGACAATGAAGAATTGCTAATTTTGCCTCATGGAGAATTTCAATTGAGTGTAGCACAATATATGTATGAAACTATTGTATTGTCTGTTCCATTAAGAAGAGTGCATCCAGGAATAAAAGACGGTTCTTTGGTAGAAGTTATTCAAAAATTAGAATCGCTTGCACCAAATGCTAACAAAACAGAAGAACAAAAAGAAGAGATAGACCCTAGATGGGAAAATTTGAAAAAACTATTAACGGATAAATAAAGAAGAAAATGGCACATCCTAAGAGAAGACAGTCGTCAACAAGAAGAGATAAAAGAAGAACACATTACAAAGCAACAGTTGCGCAAATTGCTACTTGCCCAATAACTGGTGAAGCGCATTTATACCACAGAGCTTATTGGCATGAAGGAAAAATGTATTACAGAGGTCAAGTTGTTATTGACAAAGCAGAAGCTGTAGCATAATTGTTTAAAAAATAGAGAAAACTCTCACATTGTGGGGGTTTTTTTGTTATATCAAACACAAATATAGAATTATCTAAAGAAGCGGCGTTTTTTTAGATAAAATCTTCTATAATTCAACTAAAGAGCAATTTTTCTGAATATTTTAATAAAAAAACAACAGTGGATTGTGTTTTTTTATAGATGTGCCTAGTATTAACCACAAGTTTGCAATTTATTTATAGTAATGAATAGGAGTGGTTTAATTTTTTTTTTGTAATTTCCACCACTTTTCGAATCAAATAAAAAAATTCGATTAGAAAAAATAACCTTTATGAATAAAATAACAGCAGCAATTACCGCTATTGGTTCGTATGTTCCAGACTTTGTTTTATCAAATCAAGTATTGGAAACATTGGTAGATACTAATGACGAATGGATTACCACTCGTACAGGAATAAAAGAAAGAAGATTATTAAAAGAAGAAGGCAAAGGCACATCATACCTTGCTATAAAAGCAGCTCAAAACCTAATTGAGAAAGCCAATTTAGATCCTAAAGAAATTGATTTAGTGATTATGGCAACTGCAACACCAGATATGCCTGTAGCTTCAACAGGTGTTTATGTAGCCACAGAAATTGGAGCAACAAACGCATTTGCTTATGATTTGCAAGCAGCTTGCTCAAGTTTTCTTTTTGGAATGTCAACAGCTTCAGCCTATATCACATCGGGAAAATATAAAAAAGTATTATTAATTGGTGCCGATAAAATGTCATCAATAATAGATTATACAGATAGAGCAACTTGTATCATTTTTGGAGATGGAGCTGGAGCCGTTTTGTTTGAACCCAATTATGATGGATTTGGACTTCAAGATGAAATTCTAAAAAGTGATGGGATTGGCAGAGAATTCTTAAAAATTGAAGCGGGTGGTTCTATTTTACCAACAACAGAAGAAACAGTTAAAAACAAGCAACATTTTGTTTTTCAAGATGGAAAAACGGTTTTTAAATATGCTGTTTCTGGAATGGCAGATGTGAGCGAAAAAATCATGGAACGCAATAATTTAACGCATGATGACGTAAATTGGTTAGTAGCACATCAAGCCAATAGAAGAATTATTGATGCCACTTCAAACCGAATGAATTTAGACGAGTCAAAAGTGTTAATCAATATTCAAAAATATGGAAATACCACTTCGGCAACATTGCCTCTTTTATTATCAGATTTTGAAAACCAATTAAAAAAAGGAGATAACCTCATTTTTGCTGCTTTTGGTGGCGGCTTCACATGGGGTGCAATCTATTTAAAATGGGCATATACTAAATAACGAACAAACTAAAAAAAAACAAATACTATGGATATTAGAGAAATTCAAAACCTAATCAAATTTGTAGCAAAATCAGGAGCTACAGAAGTAAAATTAGAAATGGACGATTTTAAAATCACCATAAAAACTACGACAGAAGGCACCGAAGGCACAACAACTTATGTGCAACAAATGCCCATGCAAGCTGCTCCTCAAATGATGGCTCCTCAAGTAGTGTCACAAGGTGTTTCTGATGCAATTGCTGCACCAGTTTCTGATGATAATGCAAAATATATTACTGTTAAATCGCCTATTATTGGTACTTTCTATAGAAAACCAGCACCAGACAAACCTATGTTTGTAGAGGTAGGAACAACTATAAGTAAAGGAGATGTTTTATGTGTAATTGAAGCCATGAAATTATTCAACGAAATAGAATCAGAAGTTTCAGGTAAAATCGTGAAAATTTTAGTGGATGATTCTTCTCCAGTTGAATTTGATCAACCATTATTTTTAGTTGATCCGTCATAAAAAGTTAGAAGTTGGAAGTTTGAAGTTAGAAGTTTTTCAGTTTTTCTGAATTCTAAATTCTAAATTCTAAATTCAGAAATGTCTAATTATCTAATTAAAAAAACATGTTTAAAAAAATATTAATTGCCAATAGAGGTGAAATTGCATTACGTGTAATTAGAACTTGTAGAGAAATGGGTATCAAAACGGTAGCGGTTTATTCCACTGCCGATGCAGATAGTTTGCACGTAAAATTTGCAGATGAAGCAGTTTGTATTGGTCCGCCTCCAAGTAATTTATCCTATTTAAAAATGTCTAATATTATAGCTGCTGCCGAAATTACAAATGCAGATGCTATTCATCCAGGCTACGGATTTTTATCTGAAAACGCAAAATTTTCTAAAATTTGTCAAGAACACGGCATCAAATTTATTGGAGCTTCTCCAGAAATGATTGACCGAATGGGAGACAAAGCATCAGCAAAATCAACGATGATTGAAGCTGGTGTTCCTTGTGTTCCAGGGTCAGTTGGAATTTTAGAATCGTATGAAGAAGCTGAAAGATTGGCCAATGAATTTGGATATCCAGTGATGTTAAAAGCAACCGCTGGAGGTGGTGGAAAAGGAATGCGTGCAGTTTGGAAACAAGAAGATTTACTAAAAGCTTGGGAAGGAGCACGGCAAGAATCAGCCGCTGCTTTTGGAAATGATGGCATGTATTTAGAAAAATTAATCGAAGAACCACGTCATATAGAAATTCAAGTTGTTGGCGATTCTTATGGAAAAGCTTGTCATTTATCAGAAAGAGATTGTTCTGTGCAACGCCGTCATCAAAAATTAACAGAAGAAACTCCTTCTCCATTTATGACCGATGAATTGCGAGAAAAAATGGGTACAGCCGCCGTAAAAGCCGCAGAATATATCAAATATGAAGGTGCTGGAACAGTAGAATTTTTGGTAGACAAACACAGAAATTTCTACTTCATGGAAATGAATACAAGAATTCAAGTGGAACATCCAATTACAGAGCAAGTAGTTGATTTTGATTTAATTAGAGAACAAATCATGGTGGCTGCTGGTGTGCCAATTTCAGGAAAAAACTATTTTCCACAGTTGCATTCCATTGAATGTCGCATAAATGCTGAAGATCCTTATAATGATTTTAGACCTTCGCCAGGAAAAATTACTGTTTTGCATGCGCCAGGAGGACACGGAGTTCGTTTAGATACACATGTTTATGCAGGTTATACCATTCCACCAAATTATGATTCAATGATTGCAAAGTTGATAACAACCGCGCAAACTAGAGATGAAGCCATCGCAAAAATGAAACGTGCCTTAGACGAATTTGTAATCGAAGGCATTAAAACCACCATTCCATTTCACAGACAATTAATGGACGAACCAGACTATATTGCGGGAAATTATACCACAAAATTCATGGAATCTTTTGTAATGAAAGAACAAGAATAAAAACAGAAAAACCGTTTTGTAGTAGTGCAAAACGGTTTTTTTTATTATTGATTATGAAACAACTATTTTTATCTAAAAATGTCCATAGCTGAAATAAACCTTTATTGAAAATGAAATTATTTTTTAACAATAATAAATTCACTTCTTCTATTTTTAGCATGTTGTTCTTCTGAGCATTCTTCACAAACTACTTTTAGTTCGCTTTCTCCAAATCCTTGACCTGAAATTCTATCTTTAGAAACACCTTTAGAAACTAAATATTGAACGGTAGATTTTGCTCTTCGGTCAGATAAGTTCATATTGTATTTATCGCTACCTCTATTATCTGTGTGCGATTTTGCAAAGATAACCATTGTAGGATAGTCAACCATTACTTGTACTAACTTATCCAATTCTGCAGCGCCTTCTTGGGTGATATTACTTTTGTCGTATTCAAAGAAAATAGGTTGCAATATAACTTCAGTTTCTGTGATAATTGGTATTATTGGTTGCATTAAAATTTCAACAACCACTTCTCCACCTTCAGATTTTGCCACTGTTCCAACTGCGCTTTCATAGCCTTGTTTAGTAACTTGGAAATTATACTCCATATCACAATTAACACCAAAAGAAGATTTTCCGCTAGAATTTGTAGCTTGATTTGAAACAAGTTTTTCCTTTGAATCAACTAAATTTACTGAAGCATTTTCAATTATATTTCCCGTTTTAGCGTCTTTTACAACTGCAATTGCTTGAACACCACAAACTGGATCTGCAATAAAAATATCATCATTTCCATCTCTATTACTTGCAAAGAATCCTATTTTTTTTGCTGTGTTATAAGTAAATGCGAAATCATCTTTTGCCGTATTTACAGGAGCACCAACGTTTATAGCATCTGTTCCTTTGTTTAAATCAATTTTAAAAACGTCTAAAGCGCCAAAACCTTGTTTCCCAGTAGATGAAAAGAACAAAACATTATCATCAGTAATAAAAGGAAAACCTTCGCTAGCTTCAGTGTTAATTTTTGATCCTAAATTTTCTGGTTTTCCATATTCATCTCCATTAACAGAAACTTTCCAAATATCTTCTCCACCAAAACCGCCAGGCATATCTGAAGAAAAATACAATGTTTTTCCATCTTTAGAAATACTTGGGCTTCTCAAAGAATATTCAATATTATTTATCGATAAAGGTTTCCCTTCTGACCAAGAATCTCCAGTTTTTATTGATTTGTAAATATAACGCTTACCAAATTTTGCGTTTTTTAATTTGCTTTTGTCTTTGATAAATTCTTTTTCATTGAAACTTTCACTTCCATAATACATTGTATTTCCATCTGAACTAACAGAAGCTGGTCCATCGTGCCATCTTGTGTTTAATACATCAACCGCAGTAGCTTCACTGATGGTTTTATTTGAATTATAAGTAGCTTTATACAAATCCATATAAGGCTCTTCGTTCCAACCATTTTTCTTTTTAGATGTATTTCTAGCACTTGAAAAATAAATGTTATTGTCGTTTGTTAAAACTGCTCCAAAATCTGATTTTTCACTACTTATATCTGATTTAGTAACATCATATAACTTAGCTTGATTTTTTAAAGCGGGTAAATATTGTGGATTTGAATTAAAATCTTTTGCTCTTTGGTCGTTTGGAGCTAAACTTGCAAATTGTTTCATTTGCTTGTCAGATTCTGCATATTTTCCTTCTGCTTTTAGCATTTGAGCATATTTATAATACGTTTCAGCGTCTTGTTTTTCTTCAGTTGCTTTAGCATACCATTTAATAGCTTCTTTTGTATTAAAAACATTAAAATAACTATCTGCTAATTGATTATAAACATAAGCATCGCCTTTGCCATTTTCTGTAAGTTTTAAATATTCTTTAGCAGCATCTACATATTCATATCTGTTGAATAATTTATCTGCTATTTTGGTGTCTTTGTTTTGCGCACTAAGTAAACCACTTGCGATTACAAAACTCAATGTTAAATATATTTTTTTCATGTCGTTATCGCTTTTAGGTTAAAAAAATCTAGGAGAACTTGATACTTTTTTCGGGAAGTTCAAATCAAATAATAAGATAATCTCATGAGATGAAGGTGTTGTTACATTCAAATCTGAAACTATATGATCATACGCATAACCAATTCTTAATGATGGTGTGATTGCATAATTAACCATAGCTCCATAACTATCATCTAAACGATATGTTAAACCAGCTTCAAATTTTTCATTAAACAAAAAGTTTGTAGAAACATCGAGAGAAGTTGGTGCATTAAAAGCTGATTTCATCATAAAGAAAGGTTTGAATTTGAGGTTTTGATTGATATCAAATACATAACCACCCGTTAAGAAATAGTGTGAAACTTCAGAACCAAATTCACGTCCATTAAAATCTAAATGTTTTGATTTCATTAAATTAGGAACAGATAATGCCAAATAATATTTATTGGTATAATAGAACAAACCCGAGCCAATATTAAAATAACTATTACTGATATTTTCTGAAAAAGCTGGGTCATCTAGATCTGGTACATGACCATTCCCAATTTGATTATACAATCCAACTTGGTGTAATGTTATACCTGCTTTAATTCCAAATGCTAATTTATGTTCTCCCCCAAGATTAAGTGTATATGAAAAATCTCCGTATATATTATTTTCTTCAACGGGTCCAATTTTGTCTGAAATTACCGAAAGTCCTAATCCCACATTTTTACCAACAGGTGAATGCCCTGACAAAGAAAATGTTGAAGGTGCATCTTCAATTTCAACCCATTGTTTTCTATATAACAATCCTATAGAAAGATTTTCTTTACTTCCTGCATAAGCTGGATTAATAACATTCATATTATACATATATTGTGTATAATGTGGGTCTTGTTGTGCTTGTAAATCTACCCATGAGGCAATTACAACTAAAGTTACTAAATATAGTTTCTTCATTATTTTTGTTTTTATTTTTAGGTAGTTATACTTCTAAAAAAAGCATAACTACCATTTTTTGATTATTGCTCTCTGTTAATATATACCCAACCCGTTTTTGTAGGACCTTGGTTAAACTCTACTACATAATAATATGTTCCGTCTGGAAGTTCATTGCCATTATCAGATTGCCCTTTCCATTCATTAGTATAATTTGTTTTTGAATATACTTTAGTTCCATAACGATTAAATATTTCAACTTTTTTAACATTATATCCTGTTAAATCCCATTCGTCATTTTTAGTATCATTTCCTGGAGAAATACCTTTTGGAATTTCGCAAGAAATTACTTCAGCTTCGTCAGATGCAGAGAGTGATTTAGAACATGATCCGTTTGTAATACTTACCAAATCAATAACTACGACTGCAGCAGGATTTGATAATGTAATTACCGCATTTCCAGAAGCATCTAAATTTAATATCTGATTAGCACCGCCGTTTACTGTATAAGTTACAGTTTCTGTTGCATTTCCTCCAGTTACATTAAATACCATTTCTTCACCAATACAGTACGTTTCAGAAATTGAAGCAATTGTTGGCGAACTTGGTAATGCATTTACAATAACTGTTGCGGTATTAGTCAAAACATTATTACAATTTCCATCAAAAACATTTGATAATAAAATGGTTTGATTTGAAGTGACATTCGTTAAATTATTAATAGTATATGACCCTGTTGCTCCTAAATTAACTGTTTGAATAGTGCCTCCATTTATAGTATAACTAACAATACCATTTGCTGTTCCTGTAATTGTAAATTCAGCATCCTCACCTGAACAAATTGGCGAATTTGATGTTAAATTAGTTACTACTGGTAACGCTAATACATTAATATTTTCTGTTAAATTTAATGGTGTTGAACAAGTTCCATTATTTACTAATGAAAGACTTATAGAAACATTTGAAGTAGCATTTGTTAAAGATACCGTTCCTACTCCTGTAGCACTTAATGTAGTTGTTGTTACAGTAGCTCCATTTAAAGAAAGCGTTACTACTGCATTTGGTGTACCATTAATAGTAAATGTAGCAGTATTTCCAGAACAAATTGGTGAATTTGTTGTTAAGGAAGTAATTGTTGGTAAAGGCTTAACAACAACTGTAGCAGTATTTGTTACCGTTTTTGAACAAGAACCTAAAACAACTTCACTCAATAAAATAGTTACATCAGCAATTGGTGCAGTAACGGTAACCGTAGCTACGCCAGAAACTGGAATAGTAACTCCCGGCACTGCAGCTACGTTATTTATACTATAATTTACGACCGCACCTGCAGTTCCTTGAATAGTAAACACCGCATCTGAACCCAAACAGATTGGCGAATTTGAAGTTAAACTTGAAACCGTAGGAGTTGTATTTACAACAATTGTTTCATTATATGATTCAATATTTGAACAACCATTATAAGCCACTAGAGTAACCTCTAATTGTTGATTTGATTGAGCATTTGGAATGGATATTGTTGCAGTTCCTCCTGTTAAAGTTGTTGCCGTTGGTGCTCCTCCATTTAATAAATAAGTAACTATAGCATCTGGTGTACCATTAATTGTAAATGTAGCTGTATTACCAGAACAAATTGGTGAATTAGTAGTTACTGATGTTACATCTGGAACTGGTTTAACAACAACAGTAGCAGTGTTATTAATTACTGCTGAACAAGAACCTAAAGCAATATTACTTAAAACTATTGTTACATCCGTTGTTGGTGCAGCAACTGTAACCGTAACTTGACCTGAAGGAAGAATAGTAACAGGAGTGACAGCTCCACCATCAATACTATAACTCACAATAGCTCCTGGTGTTCCGTTAATTGTGAACACTGCATCAGTACCTAGGCAAATTGGTGAATTGGAAGTCAAACTAGAAACTCCAAATGTTGAATTAACAACAACTGTCTCAGATAATGACTCCGCATTAGAACATCCATTATATGAAACTGATGTAACTGAAATTTGTTGATTAGAAGTCGCATTAGGCACAATTATAGTAGATGTTCCACCAGTTAAAGTTGTAGTAGTTGGTGTTCCTCCATTTAAGGAATAGGTAACAACAGCATCTGTAGTTCCA
>Ga0075152_10003949_pt1 | contig 10253 bp, 8 predicted proteins | sample JI61114C2DNA_FD_70964 | JGI IMG/M metagenome (GOLD analysis project Ga0075152, IMG submission 70964) | Wastewater effluent complex algal communities from Wisconsin, to seasonally profile nutrient transformation and Carbon sequestration -... | ecosystem: Engineered > WWTP > Effluent > Algae...
CCGCTTTCGGTCAGCACCTGAAAGCCGTTGCAGACCCCCAGCACCGGAACGCCCCGGCCCGCTGCAGCGACCACCGCCTGCATGATCGGGCTGCGCGCGGCCATCGCGCCAGAGCGCAGGTAATCGCCATAGGAGAACCCGCCGGGCAGGGCGATGAAGCCCAGTCCATCCGGCAGATCGGCATCGCCGTGCCACACCCGCAGCGGCGCCGCGCCCGAAACCTTTTCCAGCGCGTCAGCCATGTCGCGGTCACAGTTGGACCCCGGAAAGGTGATGACGGCGGCGCGGAAGGTCATGCTGCCAGCCTCTCGATCCGGTAGTTTTCGATCACCATATTGGCCAGCAACTGCTTGCACATGGTGTCGAGCTGATCGTCAGAGACGCTGTCATCCACTTCCAGCTCGATCATCTTGCCGGCCCGGACATCCTGCACGCCGTGGATCCCCAGACCCTCGATCGCATGATGGATCGCGCGGCCCTGCGGATCGAGCACTCCGTTCTTGAGGCTGACAAATACGCGGACCTTCATGGCGCTGGCCTTTCGAATAGGGGGATTCGCTCGGCCCGCCTATGCCGCCAAGCAAGGCGGCGGACAACCCCCGCCAAGCCGCACATGCCCGGTTTTGCCCCGAACTTGCCGTGCCGCGCGCGCCTAAGTTGACAACTTGCACAGGGTGCAAAGGAGGAGAAATCAGCTTTGTCGCTTTGTGTAACCCTGCGTGGCCTTTTGGGTTGGCGGAGGGTGTGTGCATCGAGAGCGAGGGGGGAGAGCGCGGCGCGGGTCATGACGCGGACATAGCGATTGGGCGGGGTGTAGGAAAAGGTAGAGCGACTTTATGGGTCTAAGGACGCGATGCAATTCTTCACCACCTTGAATCTAGTCGATTCACATACCAAAAAACGTTTTCCAGATGTGATTAGGCTGGGAACAGCTGGGGCTTCAACTCATCGTCCAACACCTGAAATGCCGCATACACGTCCGGCACGACTGGGAGTGCCATTCGCTCCGGCCGATGATAACGAAAGTAGTGCTGACTAAATGGTCCGTTCAGATGCTCCGCTATTTCGCGGAGATTTGGCGCTTGCGATTGGAAGCCCTGTCCTTCGACCGCATTGAGCGCATCGACAAGTCTATGCCCGATGGCGCGTAGTGATCGGTCATCTGCCGCACCGCCGTGCAGAACGTAGGCGGACTTGAGATACAGTTCGAGACTCAACCCGATCAGGTAATGGATTGAAAGAGAATAGGTGCCATTAAATGCTGATGAGGCTGGGTCGGGGTGTTGTTCATCGGCCGACTTTTCCATCGCCGCGTTGTAAAGCAGTTCGCCAGAAAGTGCATGCGCCCTTGCTTCTTCATATAGGCTCCGTGCGATTTCTATAGTCATAGTTCTTTTCCTCAATCAGAAGTCATCAGATTTCTCGGTGTACCCTCCTCTTGGCCTTACACTTGCGATAATGCCCGCAAAAACCAGCCCCATAAGTAGTAACCCAGCCTCACTTCCCTTAAGAAATTTGGCCCAGTCTGGGATATCAAGGTTCTCAAAATCCTCTCGATATTCTTCGCCGCAAGGACCTCTATCGTCGTTCTGGCACACAACGTCTCCCGTGGCATACATCGGACCATGCGGAAGATGGTGGTTCACATAATAAATTCCGCCGCCCAGACCAATTGCCGTAAGCCAGATTGCGCCAGCCGCACAGCGCCACCCGGCATCAATAGTGTCGGGAGAGATCGTTTGAACGTAGCTGGTGCGCGCTAACCAGCTCCAAGCCTGCCGCGCGCAAAGCCAAGGGATGCCGCCGTAAACAAGGAGAGACGACCAGTCCCAACCAACGCCAATGAAGACAAAGAAAAGCCAAACAGGACCAATCCAGCTAGGGAACGGCGCTGGCAACCGATCTTGAGGCTTTGACGTTAGCATTATTAAAGTCCTCCCGGTCGACCCTCTTACCATTTCTCCAAACTATGGTCACCCAACGCTTGCCGGCGGTTCAGAGCACCGCGGCACAATGCAGGGGGCGATGTCTGACCTCTACAACGAGAAGAGTGTCTTGGTTTTCGACCCACCAACCAATTGAGCCGTGCCCAACAACTCGCTCACCAGAATTTCGAATTACGGCGACACTTTACTTAACCCATAAGCTCGTTCGCCAGCCTAGTTCAGTTGCACTTTGTGACTGCACCGTTGCGGGGGACACGGAATGCCATGTCCCCGGTTCTAAGGATCATGCAATGTAATTCCCCACTTCCCCCCACCCCAATCCCTGCCAAACTGTGACCCACATCACGACAAACTGTAACCGAGTCGGGCGATAATGCGCCCCGCAACCAAGAAGGGGCAGGCGATGAGTGGGGACTATCTGGTACGCGGCACCAATCTGGCGGCACTGTTTTCTCTGACGGTGCATCGCGGGGACGGGATGTGCATGCTGGCGATGGACTGGAAGAGCGGTCAGCCGCCGGTCGATTTTGTCGGCTTCGCGATCGAGTTCAAGCCGCCTGGGGCCGATCGTTATTACGCGGTCAACAACCGGCTGTGTTTTGAAGGGCGCGAACGGCCGGTCCCGCCGGGTGCCGCTGCGGCGCAGTATCCCAGCACCGAGGCGCCGCTGCAGACCTTTCGCTGGGTCCATTTCCCGCGCGATGCCGATCAGCCGCAGGCGTTCCACTATCGCGTGACCCCGGTGTTCATGGGTGAGAATGACACGCTGTCGAACGGGGAGGCGCAAGCGGCCGAGCTAGTGCTGCAGCGTGAAACGTGGCCGGGCAAGGTCGATGTCTGCTTCACCCGCGGCTATGTCTCCTCGCAGGCTTTTGCCGACAAGTTTGGCGGCGCGGATGGGCTGAAGCAGTTGATCCCGACCAAGGCGGATGACGGGCTGGCCTTTGTGCCGAGCCATCCCAAATCGGCTTTTGCCTATGACTGGATGGGGTTCGACGCGCGCGACCGGATACTGGCGCTGCTCGATGCGGCCAAGGCCGATGGCGCGCAGGTACGGGTGGTGGCCTATGAGCTCAACCTGCCCGAAATGGTCGCGCGGCTGGAGCTGCTCGGGGCCAAGCTCAAAATCATCATTGATGACAGCGCGCACAAGGCAGAGCCGCATTCGGCCGAAAGCCTCGCCGCCGATCGCCTGACCGCCGCAGGTGCGCAGGTGATGCGCCAGCATATGGGGCAGTTGCAGCACAACAAGATGATTATCGTGGATGGGCCGACGGTGCAGTCCGTGGTCTGCGGATCAACCAACTTTTCGTGGCGCGGGTTCTATGTTCAGGCGAACAACGCCGTGGTCCTGAAAGGCGCGGGCGTGGTGGCGATGCAGCTGGAGGCGTTTGAAGCCTATTGGGCGGGCTCGCGCACCTTCAAGAAGAGCCCGGTCACGCTGTGGCGCAAGCTGCCGATTGCCGGGATTGATGCCGAAATCGCGATGTCGCCGCGTAGTGAGGCCAAGGCGCTGCTCGCCAGCATCGGGCAGGATGTGGGCCGGGCGCAATCGAGCTTGTTCTTCAGCCTGGCGTTCCTTTCGCAAACTGGCGGCGAAGTGAGTGACGCGGTCGAGGCTGTGGTACACAACCCGGCGGTCTTCGCGTTCGGCATTTCGGACAAACGCACCGGCATTCTGGTGACCAATGCCGATGGTAACGCCGATCCGGTCTATTCCGCGGCGCTATCGGGCAAGCTGCCTGAACCGTTCCGCAGCGAAAGCGCGGGCGGGGGCGGGGTGAAGATGCACCACAAGTTCGTGGTGGTCGATTTCGATAAACCCAGCGCCCGGGTCTATACCGGATCGTTCAACTTTTCCGACACCGCCGATACCAAGAACGGTGAGAACCTGCTGCTGTTCCGCGACCGCCGGATTGCCACCGCCTATATGGTCGAGGCGGTGCGGATTTTCGATTCCTACCGCTTCCGGGTCAAGCAGGCCCAACAAAAGGCTGAGGCGCGCGCCGATCCGGCTGCGCCCAAACGGATCTCGCTCAAGAAGCCGCCCAAGCCGGGGGAGCAGGCCTGGTGGCTGCGGTTCTATACCGAGCCGAACAAGATCCGTGATCGCGTGCTGTTTGCCGGGGTGGCGGGCTGAGTGGTAATGCCGCCCGCACTGCCCTAAGCGGGCGACCTAACATTCGGCAAATCAGGCAGTCCCATGGCGCGCAAGCATTCGAAACGTGATCCCTATGGCGAGCGTGACCGGGAAGAGGAGGCGCCGGTTGTGGTGCCGACGTGCTGGCTGTGCGGGCGGCTGACCGGCAAGACGATCGTCTGGCATCATCCCGTACCGAAAAGCCGCGGCGGACGCGATGTGGTGCCGATGCACCCGATTTGTCAGCAGACGCTGATCGCCAATTTCACCAATTCCGAATTGCAGCGCCACGGGATGGATGTGGCGGGGCTGCTGGACAATCCCAACGTGCGCAAATTCGTCGATTGGGTGGCGAAGAAGGACCCGGACTTTACTGCGAGCACGGCCAAGAAGGGTCGCTGATCGAACGGGCTCAGCTGCCTGAACTGTCCATCACATAGCCGAGCGCGCGGACGGTCCGCAGCGGATCGGGCGCGCCGTGGGCGGCGAGCGCCCGGCGCAGGCGGCCGACCCAGACATCGACCGTGCGCTCGTCGATTTCCTCATCGTCCTTGCCGAGCCGTTCGATCAGCGCGGTGCGGCTGAACACCTGATCGGGGTGCTCCATGAAATGGGCGAGCAGGCGAAATTCGTTGGGCCGCAGCGGCACTGGCTGGCCGCGATAGCGCAGCTGGTGGGCTGCAAGATCAATCGACAGCTCCCCGTTGGCGAGGCGGGCGCGGGGCGGGGCGCCTTTGCCATTGGAGCCCTGATACTGATCCAACCGGCGGACCAGCGCGCTGATATCGAGCGGGCCGGCGATATAGTCATCAGCTCCGGCCTTGAGCGCGCGACGGCGTTCTTCGCTATCGCCCTGATCGAGCACGATGGTGATGTGAAGATCGCGTCCGGCCCGACTTTCGCGCAATTGGCGGCACAGCTCCAACCCCGACATTTCAGCCCCGATCCACTCGATAAAGGCCCAGGCCGGCAGTTCAAATTCGCCAAGCTGGTCGGGCTGAACAAGCGATACGACAGCCAGATCCGGCCGCGATCGCGACAGCTCTTTGATTAATCCAGTACGCTCAGCCGGGATCAGCAGGGTGTTGGGGCGATGCATGGTGTGGCAATCGGTTTCAGTTTCTTTACCGAATCATTGCCGGTGTAAGATGACCGTTTGATGATGCTTTGATGACAGTTTGATCTTTTCGGTCAGTCCCGCGCATGGGAGGTCAACTGTCCGCGAAAAGCCTGAATATCGGCGCTTCAGCCGCTACCCCGGACTGCCCAGCGTTGGGCAGTCCGGGGGCGGGTTATCAGAACTTGACGCTGGCCGAGAGCGAGACTGAGGTCCCGACATCGTAGCTGTTGATCTCGATCCGGTTGGTTTCGTTCTGCTGGAATTCCTCGCGCCGCTGACCGGTCAGATTGCGAGCTTCGAACTTCAGATCAACTTCGGTGCCGAACAGGGTCACGCCTTGGCGCGCGACGAAATCGATCCGTAGGCCAGGGGCCTCGACGATATCGGGCTGGCCGACCGGCCCGCGGCTGGTCACCCGCTTGCTGGCATAGGATAGCAGCAGCGTCTGCTGCGAAAGCTTGTCCGGATGCTCGATCCCGATCTGCAGGTTGGCAATGTGATCGGACTGGCCGGTCAGCGGCACACCATCGCGGAACACGTTGCTGGCCGGCTGCACAGTGGTGCCAAAGATCGCCACGGTATCGCCCGATTTAACCTGAATCTTTGATTTGGTGTAGGTGTAGTTGGCCACCGTCACCAAGCGCCGGTTTGAGAAGAAGCCGCCCAGCGAATTGAGGTCAAAGTACTTTTGCAATTCGAATTCAGCGCCATAGAGCGTGGCGCGCGGGGCGTTGGCAAAGCTGGTCTGCGGCGCGTTGTCCGAAAAGCCGGTGAAGGCTTCGATCGGGTTGTCGATCTTCTTGTAGAACCCGGCCACCGAAACGCGCTGTTCAGAGGCATAGTACCATTCCCAGCGGGCTTCGGCGTTGAACAGCTTGCTGTCCTGCAACAGCGGGTTGCCGCGGAACAGGCGGTCTGATTCCGGATCGAAATAGAGCTGGAAGATCAGTTCGCGGAACTGCGGGCGGGCGATGGTTTTCGATGCGTGGAGGCGAACCTGCATCTGCGGCATCACTTCCCAGGTGATCGTGCCGGCGGGCAGCCAGTATGCGTTGTCCAGCTGGGTCCCGGCCAGCGAGTTGCTGGGCACGGTGAAGACTTGCTGCGGTGTCACCGACTGCTTGGCAGTTTCATAACGCACCCCGGCATCGATGCTGACGCCGTCGATCGGTTCAAAATTAACCTTACCGTAGGCGCCATGAACCCTGAGGCCTGCAGTAAACGCTGGGTCGGTTTCGGTCGTTTCGATCAGCGCGATATTGTAATAATCGATCAGGCCGGGCGAAAGCAGCAGATCGGGCCGCAGCAGCGAAACGCCAAAGGGCATATCCGATGGCGCGATGAACTGGAATTCACGGCGGGTCGAATCGCGCTTGGTATCGGTATAGGCATAGCCCGTGCTGAGCGTCAGGCGGTCGAAAGCCTTCCAGGAAAGGTCGATGCTGCCGGCCCACAGGGTCTCGTCCAGCTCTGAAAAGCTGATCGAGGCCGATCCGGTCTGGCCATTGTTCAGCCGGTTGATGAAATAGGCCCCATAGGGATCGCCAGTACGATTGGTCCGCACATAGCCAAAGTTGAGCTCGTACGGCGCTTCACGCTGCGACTTGGCGAAAGTGCCGCGCACGTCGAGCGCGATATCGCCGAATTTGAACTCACCCACGGTCTGGGTTTCAAACAGCTGCCGTTCAAACCAGGCGGTGTCCTGGTTCATGCGGGTATAGCCGGTAGTGTTCGCCTCCTCAGTCGTGGCAAGCCGACCCTGTTTGATCGTGTCGCGGATGAACAGGTTGGTGAAGCGGATCTTGTGATCGCCGAATTCCAGACCCAGGCCGAGCAGGCCGTTGACGATGATCCGGTTATCGGTGGTGACGCGCTGGGTGTCCGATGCCAGTTCCGACAGGTCGGCGGTCGATGGGACCTGCTGTTGCGCGTCGCGGTTCGACCACTTGTTGCTGTAACCAAAGGTTGCGATCACGCCGAGCGTGGCATCGTCGCCAATTTCGATCGCGGTCCCGCCCGAGATCGAGGTCGAGAAATTGACTGGCAATTCGGTATCGCGCTGCAGCGTGGCACGGCTGAACCGAACGAGTTCCCCGGCGACGGCCTGATCGTCCACCCCAACGTCGCTGATCCGGTTGCCGCTGGCGAAGAACGCGGCGAGCGCTGGCGGGGCATTGCGGCTGCCATTGTCAAACCCGGTCCAGTCAGTCCCGGCACCGTAATAGGTATAACCGGTAAGCCCGGTGGTTTCGCTGTCTCCGCTGACCCCGGCGTTGATGGTCAGGAAGCTTTCCTTGGGCACGGCCGTGGTGGTCAGGTTGATCACACCGCCGCCGAATTCACCCGAGAAGTTAACCGAGTAGCTCTTCTGCACCAGCGACGATGCAACCACGTTGGTCGGGAAAATGTCCAGTGGAACCACGCGGCGCAGAGGTTCGGGGCTGGGCAAGGGCGAGCCGTTGAGCAGTGCCAGCGAATAGCGATCGCCAAGGCCGCGGACATAGACGAAACCGCTGCCGACAATGGTCAGGCCGGTTACGCGGCCCAGAGCGCCAGCAATGTTACCTTCGCCGGTCCGCGCGATTTCCGCGTTGGACAGCACCGAGATCACCTGATCCGAGCTTTTCGCCGGATTGCGGTTCTTGGTGCCGGTGACGATGATTTCGCCAGGCAGGGAAACGTCAACGGCTTCCTCTTGCGCAGGCTCCACAGGCGCATCGCCCGAAGCCGGTTCTTGAGGTGGAGCTTCCTGCGCCAAGGCCGGCAGCGGCGCGGCAAGGGCAGTGGTGAGCAGCAGCAAGGTTGCGAGCCGCGACTTGGTCATTTCGTGTTCCCCCGGGGAAATCGGTCAGATATGAAAGGGGGCAGCCGTGATCGGCCGCCCCCACTTAGTCTAGTCAGGCGGCTGATCAGGTAACCGGCAGCGACGTGCACGAACCCGAATTGCCCGAACCAAAGTTGGCGTAGGACATGTTGCAGGTCCAACCGGTGTACCAGGTATCTGCCGAGTTACGGACTGCGCCGATCCAGGTCGTCACGTCGAAGAAGCTCGACAGTGTCTGCGGATCGGTAGCGGTCACGGCGCTTTCATTGGCTCCGTTGACGAAGGTGGTGGCCAGCGTCGGGGTGAAAGCATCGTTGTTGTTGTTGGTGCCCGAACCGAAGATGTTCTGGACATCGGTGGCGGTCACACCGTTCGAACCGACGTACTTGGTCGTCCCGCACTGCATCGCAACCGAGCGGAACAGCGGCGCACCCGCTTCGTCGATTCCGGCGTCAACTGTTGCTGAAATCGTCTGCAAACGGCTCATCCGCAGGCAGGCCGTGCCCGGAGCAACCACAACACCGTTGGCCATCGAATAGTCGGTGCCGCCGCGCAGCAGCATCGACGCCGCGTTCGACGGGGTGTTCTGGTTCTGCAGGAAGGTGAAGTTCGAAATCTTGGTGTTCTGGCGCGGCGTGTTGCCGTCGACAGCGTTATCCGAGTCCGCTTCGATCATCGAGTCGCCAACGCCCGAACGCTGGATCGCGATGATGTACTGGATGTTGGTCTTGGTGCCGACGTCGGTGTCGATGTTGTCATCTTCCGCGCCGCCAACGATCAGGTGCTTCAGGTTCACCCGGCCGCCGAACACTTCCATCCCGTCGTCCGAGCTGTTGACCGACTGCACGTGGTCGATCGCGGTGCCGGTGCCAACGCCCTGAAGAGTCAGCGACTGGAGTTCCGAGTTGCCCGAAAGGACGTAGCCCGAATAGCGGATCTGGACATAGCGCAGCACGCCGCTGTTGTCGGCCGGATTGGCACCGCCGTAGATCGCAGGGTCAACCGCGCCTTCGGTCTGGCGTTCGCACTGGGCGGTGCCCGGAGTCGCTGCCGGAGCGATGGTGCAGTCGGTGATCGGCGCGCGGCCAGACATCACGATGCCGCCCCACTGGCCCGACGAGCTTTCGGTGTTGAGGCCCAGCACGTTGTCACGGCTGGTGAACACGATCGGGTTGGTGGCGGTACCAGCGGCGTTGATCTTGTTGCCGCGGTTGACGTGGAGCCAGGAAATCCCGGTGCCGCCGAACACGATAACGCCCGGCTGGATGGTCAGGGTGACGTTGGTGTCTGCGGTCGGCGTGGCGCCGCCATCGGTGCCGACATCGACACGGCCGGGCAGCTGATAGAGCAGGCCGGGGATCTTGGTCAGCGTTATCGAATTGTTGATCCGGTTCGGCAGGCTGCAAACGCGCCAGGTGCCGGTCGGGCCGCTGATCGTGCCGGCATCGGTCAGACCCTGCGGGTCAGAAATGGTTGGGCAACCAGAAGCCGGGGTCACCGTGGCCGGACCGGTCGGGGTCGGCGTCGGTGTCGGCGTGGGGGCCGGGTTGTTGATGATGACGTTACCGCCGGTACCCGGCGAAGCGATGTCGCTCGGTCCGCAGCCAGCGAGCGCGATCGCGCTGCAGCCGACAAGGAACAGGCCTTGGATTTTCTTCACGATGAATTCCCCTTGAAGGTCGAACGACGCGATCCCTTTGAGCCGTCGCGACTCCGCCACTAGGGGAGTGAGGTGACAGTTTGTCTTCGCATTCATGACAGTTTGTTGGGACTATTTGTGACAACTAAGTGACAATAGGACGGTATTGGTCAGAGGCGAATCGAGTAGTGTCGCGCTGACCATCGATTTCATTTCAGTTTTATGACAACTGGCAGCGCCAAGTGGGATAAATTGCCCCCAATTTGCATGTATTTCCGTCCCCAGCGCGACTCGATTGCCAGATACGAATCGCCAGTGGCAAATCTACGCGCGCGGGATTCTGTGATAATGACGGCTCCCCCGCCAACACCGCTTCCACTACTGACGGATGGCGCGGAAAATCAGCTTAAATTTCTCAATTTATGTGGTTTTCTTCGCAGCGAGCAGCTCAGCCTCAGCACGGTTGGGCCAGGCAATTCGGAACAGATTGCACAGTAATCGTCACACTACTGTCACGGAGCGGGCGCATTGCGGCCAAATGACGTGGGCAATGGGTCTTACTGTGCGGAGCGATTCGCTGCTGG
>Ga0075152_10003954_pt1 | contig 10245 bp, 9 predicted proteins | sample JI61114C2DNA_FD_70964 | JGI IMG/M metagenome (GOLD analysis project Ga0075152, IMG submission 70964) | Wastewater effluent complex algal communities from Wisconsin, to seasonally profile nutrient transformation and Carbon sequestration -... | ecosystem: Engineered > WWTP > Effluent > Algae...
CAAGATTGTACAATAGACATCATTGTATACAAATTAACACATGAAAGATAATGCTTATTTTATATTCTCATTTAAAATTTGATGCATAGTTTATTTAAACTAAGAAAAATTTGATTGCCTACCAATACATCAAAAGCATGAACTTTGCATTTTATGAGAATACTCGTTACCTCTGCAACAGTGCAAGAAACTTTATTGAGTTACAATAAAATTCAATCATCCTCTACTTGGGCAAAAAAAGGATTGCAAATTAAATTTGCTTGTACTGGTATTGGCATGTTAGCAACAGCAATAAATACTGTTAAATTAATTGCCAATAATCCACCCAACTTAATTATTCAAGCTGGTATTGCAGGAGCATTTAATACTGTAGATAAATTGAGTAATGTTGTTTTGGTTGAACATGAAATTATTGGTGATTTGGGTGTAGAAGAAAATGGCGAATGGAAAGATTTGTTTGATATGAAATTTCAACAACCCAATACATTTCCTTATAAAAAAAAGAAATTAACCAACCCTTATATTCATAACCTAAACAAATTGCAATTGCCTATTGTTACTGCAGTTACTGTAAACGAAATAACTACCAATAGTAACAGAATTGAATTGTTGCAAAAAAAGTATAACCCTGCTATTGAAACTATGGAAGGTGCAGCATTGCACTATATTGCTTTAGATACTAAAATTCCGTTTTTACAAATACGTAGTTTAAGTAATTATATGGGTGAAAGAGATAAAACAAAATGGCAATTACAAAAAAGCATTGAACAATTGAACAAAATTTTACTAAAATTATTACCCAAATTGGCTGAATAATTTTATACAGATTAATTTAAATGAACTATGGAATTAACGCTAGGTTTTTCTCCCTGTCCCAACGATACTTTTATTTTTGATGCTTTGGTAAACAATAAAATTGATACTGAAGGATTAATATTTAATGTTGTTTTAGAAGATGTGCAAACCCTTAACCAGTGGGCATTAGAAGAAAAATTAAACATTAGTAAAATTAGTTATGGTGTTTATCCGTTGGTAACTTCTACTTATCAATTATTAAATAGTGGTGGTGCATTGGGTAAAGGTGTTGGTCCATTATTAATTAGTAAAAAAGCATTGTCTTTACAAGAAATTGCAGATGCAACAATTGCCATTCCAGGTAAAAATACTACTGCTCATTTATTGTTTTCTTTAGCTTACCCCAATTGCAATAACAAAACATTTATGGTGTTTCATCAAATTGAAGAAGCCGTATTAAATGGTATTGTAGATGCTGGAGTAATTATACATGAAAACCGTTTTACTTACGCTGAAAAAGGCTTGTATAAAATAATGGACTTGGGTGAATATTGGGAACAACAATTACAAGTTCCCATTCCTCTTGGTGGAATTGTTATGCAACAAAAATTTGATGAAAAATTAATTGCTCAAGTGGATCGGCTCATTAAAAAAAGTGTTGAATTTGCTTTTGCAAATTATCCCACGTTACCAGAATATGTAAAACAACATGCTCAAGAAATGAATGAAGCTGTTATGAAGCAGCATATAGATTTATATGTAAACAATTACTCTATTGATTTAGGAGTAGATGGAAAAGCTGCTGTTGAGAAATTAGTGGAGGTTTTTTTTAACACAAATAAATAAAAAGCTATCTGTTCATCAAAGCAAATTTCTAAATAAGTATCTTTATTTTTCAACCCATTTTATGTATCATTTTGGCAAAATTTTTTTAGCAGTTCTTCTTTTATTGTGCATTCTAAATAAGCCAATTTTGGCTCAACCATCTACACAACTTCCTAAAACATTTCTTTGGCGTATTAGTGGCAATGGTTTACAAAAACCATCCTATTTATATGGCACCATTCATATTACAGAAAAAAGAGCTTTCTTTTTTGGCGATTCTATGTACAGGGCATTAGAAATTTGCGAAGGTTATGCTGCAGAATTAGACATGGATTCTTTATCAAGTTATGTTACCAATAGTTTGTTTGAAAACAAAAAAAGTAAACTTTTAAAAGATGTTTTAGATAAAGAAACTTTTGCAAAACTGAGTAAAAACCTATCGAAAAAATTAAATATCCCTGCAAATAAAATTACAGTAGCCGATGTGAGGAGTGAAATGAATAAAACTTATCGTAAATCTATGAGCAAAGGAGAGATGAGTGGTTTTATGGATGCCTATTTAAACAATATTGCCAAAAAGCAAGGTAAATGGACTGGTGGAATTGAAGACATGGAAGATCAAGTTGGTATTGATGATGATGAAACCACTATTGACCCTGAATTTATTTTACAACAATTGAGTAATGACGAAGAAATTTTTTTTAATCAACTTGTAAAAATTTATATCGATCAAGATTTACAAGCAATCCACGATTTATACAATGGTTACTCAAGCAAATTCAAGTCTGTTTATTTGGATAAGCGTAATATTAAAATGGCAAAAAGGCTTGATAGTCTTGCACATATTAGAACCATGTTTTTTACAATGGGCGTAGCACATTTATCAGGAGATGGTGGAGTTATTGAATTACTAAAACAGAAAGGTTTTACCGTTGAACCCGTTTTCTCCTCAAAAAAAATTTCACCAGATAAATATTCTTATGAAACTGTTCAATCTAGTTGGATAACCAACTATGCAAAAGATTCATCCTTTAGTTTTAAAGCTCCAGGTAGTGCAAAACTATTGGCTATGGATATGCCAATTGATATGTACATGTACATGGATTTAGGAACCAATTCTGTTTACTATGTGATGAAAAGTGGCATTGCTGCGTCTATTGGCAATAACTACGATTCTATATTAAATAAAATGGTTGATGGCATGACCGCCAAAACGGGCAAAGTAATTAGTAAGAAAAATATCCTTTTTAAAAATGCCAATGCAATTGAATTGTTGTCGAAAAGTGACGATGGCATGTTTATGAGAACAATTGCTTTTATAAAAAATAAGCAGGCCTACATTATTCTTTTTGGAGCTAAACCAAAAGAAACTTGCTTTACAACAGATGTTGATTATTACTTCAACTCTATTGAAATACTAATAGCCAACCCTACACAAAAAATTACCACCATTAACGATACAACTTATTATTATTCTGCCGTATTTCCGGGTAATGAAATAAAAAATTTAAACTTGCCAATTGCCATAGAAGAAGATAGACAATATTGGAATTTTGAAGTAAAAGCTTTTATGGATGAAGACTATAGCAACTTATACATTATTGCTGCTAAAGAAACCAAGCCTGGCTATTATATACCTAGCGATACTGCATTGTTTACTTTGTTCGAAAATCAACTTAACCAAAAAGAGAAATTCAAAATCACCCATAAAGGTTTTAGAACTCTTTGTGGTGAAACTGCATTAGAAATTTTAGCAACAGGTTTAACAAAAGATAGTATTCATTTTACAACCACTCATCTAATAAAAAATAATAGAGTGTACTCTATTGTTGGAGCAAACCTGACGGAAGACAAGTCTCAAGTTGAAAAATTTATTCAATCATTTAAATTATTAGAAGCAACACCAACTAATTGGCAAACGCATAAAAACGAAATTTTTTCTACTTGGTCGCCAACTAAGTTTAATTATTTCGACACTGTAAATACCAACAACTTCATTAGCTTCGATAAAGCTACAACAGCAAGCTATCAAGTAAGTTACGAAACCTTAAAGCCTTATCAATATTGGTTATCGGACACTGCTTATTTAAATGAACAAATTAAAAATTCGAAAAATAGTGAGGACAGTTTAGTATATAGCAATATATCTAGCACCAATAATGCAATTGTTGCCAATGTTGTTTTGGAATCGCCCATGAAGTATAACACAAAAAAATTTAGATTTATTTTACATGCCGATACTTTATTTACCCTTTGTGCAATTTTACCTAAAGAACATTTATTGAATAATAACAACGATGATTTTTTTAATCGTTTCGAAATATTGAATAAAGCAACAACTCCAATTTCAATTTTTGAAGATAAAGCAGAGAAGTGGATTACAAATATTCAAAGTACAGATAGTGCAACAAGAGAACAAGCCTACAATGCTTTTTATAATATTACATTTTATAAAAAACATTTACCCGCTTTACACAATCTCTTTTTTACAAAACATATAGAAGATGAAAATAGCTATTACTCACTATCTGGTTTAGCCGAAAATGCATTGGTTGATTTAGCCGATAGTAGCACCATTGTATTGCTAAAACAAAACTATAACCAACCAAATGGTACGTACAATTTCGATAAAGCTGAAATGGTTAATATGCTTTTTAGAATGAAAAACAACAGTTGGGCTAATACAATTGCTAAAGAACTTTTATTAAAGCAGCCACCATTAAATGGAAAAATTGAATTACTTACTTATAATCTTAGAGATGTATGTGAAACAGACCCTCAGTTTATTTTAAAACTAATGCCTTTAAGTAAAGACTCTTTATGGGCTTATGCTTTAGCAGGTGCAGTTAATCTTGCTATAGATAGCAATTATATTCCTACAACGCAACTATTGCCTTTTGAAGAAAATTTTATTAAAGAAACACAAAGAAGATTAAGAATTATTCATCAACTTGATACGTTTAATTTCGAGCCTCAATACTATTGGCTATTTGGTGCTTTACAAAGTTTTAATACCAAGGCTTCCAATGCAGTATTACAAACTGCTTTGCAAAACAAGCACTTAGATATTGTTTACGATGCTTCTCATTATTTATTACAGAATGATTGGGTTTTACCATCAACAACAATTTACAGATTGGCCGAAAATGATATGTATAGATTGGGCATTTATGAAAAGCTGAAAAATAAAAATCTGCAACAATTATTTCCTAAACAATTTGCTACACAAAAAATGTTTGCAAGGTCGTATTTAAAAACCCTTGATGAAGAGGAAGATTATTCTACAGATTCATTAACTTTTATTAAAGAAAAAGTGTACGTTTTTAAAGGAAAGAAAACGAAATTTTATTTATACAAAATTTCGTTTGTTGGAGCAACAGAAACATATTTAGCCATTGCAGGTGGCTTTAATTTAAATGCTTCGAAACTTGATATTGAAAACTATGCTTGTGGAGTATTTTTTGATGAAGCATTTGATGAAGAAAATGTTGATACATTCTTTCTCAAATTTATTCAACCATTTGAGGAAGATGAAGAAGATGCAGCAGCTACAGTAAATGAAGTAAAATAACATTGCTTAGAAAACATTGTTATTCAGCTTTTTCGTTGCCTTGTGTTAAACTTTGTATTAGTGTTGAAAAAATTGAAACAATAATACTAAACCACAATGCAGCCCACCAATTTTTTACACTAAAACCAGGTACCAAAGTTGCTACCCATTTAATAATAATTATATTAATTACTAGTAAAAATAAACCCAATGTAAAAACAGTTATTGGAATGGTGAGCAATATCAATATTGGCTTTACAAATGTGTTTAAAAAGCCCAAAACAATTGCTACAAAAATGGCTGTTAATGTACTATCAATATGCACTCCACTTAACAACCAAGATGCAATTAAAGCAGCAGCAGCAGTAACCAATGTTTTTGTGATAAATTGTTGCATAGTGTTAAGTTTATTTGTTTGAATGTTATACTACAGTTAGTTCATAAAAATCTTCTTTATTCAAATATTTTTTTGCTAGTGCTTGTAACTCTTCGGCACTAATGGTTTTAATTGTTTGAATTGAATTGTAAAAATATTGTTCATTTAAGTTATTCAAAACATAGTTTTTCCAACGAGCAATAATTTGAAAAGGTCCATCTAAATCGCCCAATAAACTTCCCATCATAAAATTTCTAACCAAGTTCAATTCTTCTTCTTCTACAATTTCGTTTTGCAAAATTGCCATCTCTTTGTAGGTTTCTGCAATGGTAGCTTCACAAACATCTCTTCCTGCTTCTGTACTAATCATCCAACAAGTATCGTGAATGTGGTTTTGAATATAAGAGTGAATTCCATAAGTATACCCCTTGTCTTCTCTAATATTACTCATTAATCGGCTACCAAAAAAACCACCAAAAATGTTATTTAAAATTTGCACTTTAATAAAGTCTGGATCATGTCTATTAGGAAAAGGTCTTGCCAAACGTATTGCACCTTGTACCCCATTCAAATCATTTAAAATAAATTGTTTTTTATCTATTGCAGGTGCAACATTGTACTCTATAGAACTAGTGGTAGTTGTATTAAAAGGAAGTTTGCCAAAATTGTTGTTCAGTTGTTCTTGAATATCTGTTGGCAACTTTCCTGCAACAAAAATCATACACTTACCGTTTGTATAAAATTGCTGGTAAAACTTTACCAACTCCTCTTTTTCTAAAGCCTCATAATCTAATGTAGATGTGTATTTTCCATAAGGATGATGAAAGCCATACACATATTCATCAATCAAACGATTGGCAACAAAATCGCATTTTTTTAGGCTTACCTCTAAGCGTTGCTTTTGATTTTTTTTATAAATAGCCAACTCTTCTTCCGGAAAAATGCTCTCTGTAAAAAGCTCCGCAACAACAGGTAATAATTTTGATAAATGTTTATTTAATGTGTGCAATGTAACAACTGCAGTTTCGTTGTAACAGCTACGATTTAAGAATGCTCCATGAAACTCAAAATGATCATTAATAGCAAAAGCCGATTTGTTTTTTGTGCCATTTTTTAACATGAAGTTGGTTGTACCAGCAACAATGTTTTTATCCTCGTACCAATTGCCTGCATAAAAAACAAACTCTATAAACAATACATCTTGCGAACCACCATCAACACTATAAACGGGTACGCCATTATCCAACGTAAATTGCTCTGCATGCTTTAATTGTAAATCTAAATCTACTGCATCTAATATATTGGGGGCTTGTGTTCTGTTTGTCATTTTTTATTTAGTAAAGTCTTTTACAACTTTTATGTTTTCAATTAATCTAGATTGATGATGAATTGTTATAATAGTTACAACATCATTTCATAATAATAAATAATACGATAAGCTTTATGCAGTAACTGTCTGAGATTGTTATATCGAGCTGGAAAAATCTGATTGCCTATTTCGGGATATTTGTTTAGAATAGCAATTCGGTCTTTGATAGCTTGAATAAAGCGTTTTGCATTTACAGCGGAATCATTAACAATGTAATCATGAATATTCTTCAAATCCTCCAGAGCAGGTTTAGTATATTTTACTATTGCCATGCATCCATTATTTTATGAGCTTCCTCTTCCGATACAACTTCTCCTTTTTTCATTGCTTCCAAACCTTCTTCAATTTTATTCAATAACACAATTTCTTCTAATACTTCGTCAATATCTGTAAACTCATCTTTTGGCATTGCCTGTATTGCTTCTATGATTTGTGTTTTTGTAATTGACATAACTTATTCTTTTTTCAAATCTACAAATTAATTCTTACTATAATAATGTATTGTACTACTGTTCTTGTCATCAAATATTTGTTGTGCGTACTGTTGAATGTCTTGTACTGTTACTTCCTGATATTTTGAAAACTCAGTATTCATTAATTCAGCATCACCCAATAACTCGTACATAGCTAAACTATTTGCACGACTCATAACACCCATATCTTCAAACGTAATAACACTTTCTGTTCTATTAATTACTTTCTGCAATTCGGCATCGGTAATCAACGTGTTTTTTATTTTTTCTAATTCTTCGTATACAGCTTTTTCTGCATCTTCCATTTTAATACCCTTTACCAGCTTGCCTTCTATGGCCAATAAACCTGCTTCTACACTACCAAAATGATAACAATCTAAATTAGAAAACAATTGTTTTTCTTTTACTAAACTTTGGTATAAACGAGATGAACCACCACCGCCCAACACTTCTGTAATTAAATCGGCAACATAATAACCTTTGGTTAAACGTGCATCAATATGCCATGCTTTAACCAATGCATCTAAAGGCACATTGGCTTGTACTTCTAAAAATTTTGGTGCAGTTTGTTTAGGCTCTTGTGGTAAGTTTCTTACATATTTTTCTCCACTTTCAATATCGCCAAACCATTTTTCTGCCAACAACTTTATGTCATCGGTTTTTACATTTCCAGCAACTACTAAAATTGCATTTGATGGGCGATAAAATTTAAAGAAAAATGCTTTCACATCTTCAATGGTAGCATTTTCTACATGGCTTAATTCTTTACCAATCGTCATCCATTTATAAGGATGTACATCGTACGCCAAGTTTCTCATTTTATTCCACACATCGCCATAAGGTTTGTTAATGTAATGTTCTTTAAACTCTTCACAAACAACTTTACGTTGCACTTCTAAACTCTTTTCACTAAATGCCAAACTCAACATTCTGTCACTTTCTAACCAAAAAGCAGTTTCAATATTTTGAGCAGGCATACTGCAATAATAATTGGTTAAGTCATTGGTGGTGTAAGCATTGTTTTCTCCACCTGCACGTTGTAAGGGCTCATCATAATCAGCAATATTTATACTGCCACCAAACATTAAATGTTCAAACAAATGAGCAAAACCAGTTTGTAAAGGGTTCTCATCTCTTGCACCAACATTGTACATAATATTTACTACAGCCATTGGCGTACTGCTGTCTTCATGTACCAAAACCCTTAACCCATTATTTAAAGTAAACTTGTTGTATTCAATCATACCAAAGAAATTATTTTTTATGTAGCCAGCTATAGAATATCTATATGGCTTTCTCGGCGTCGCACACTTGTACGTTTATAACTATACTCAACTTTTTTAACCACCCCTAACCCCTTCCATGCTTACAGCTTGGTTTATAACAAAGAAGGGGAAAAACCACAATTATTTTATTGCTGCAAGTTCACGAACAGTTTGTAAAAATACATCTATCTGTTCTTTCGTAATTGCTAAAGACGGAAGTAATCTAATTACGTTTGGTTTGGCTTCGCCAGTAAATACTTTTTTATCGAAAAGCAATTGTTTTTTTAAGTCTTTTAAGTCTTCCGTCATTTCAAAACCAACCATTAAGCCACGTCCACGAACATTTATAATACCATCAATTTTACTCAATTCTTCCATCAAATAAGTACCCAATTCATTGGCTTTATTAATTAATTGCTCGTCATTTATTACATTTAAAACAGCCATTGCTGCTGCACAAGCCAATGGATTGCCTCCAAAAGTTGTACCCAACATTCCATGTTTTGGTTTAAGGTGTGGAGCAATTAAAATACCACCAATTGGAAAACCATTACCCATGCCTTTTGCTAAAGAATAAATATCGGCATTTACACCTGCAAAATCATGAGCAAAAAATTTGCCTGTACGTCCATAACCACACTGTACACTATCTGCAATATAAACGGCATTGTATTGATCGCACAAATTTCTAATGAGTTGTAAAAAAGAATTGTTGGCAACATTGATACCACCAACACCTTGAATGCCTTCTATAATTACTGATGAAACCTCGTTGCCATGCTCATTAAAATATGCTTGTAAAGCCGCCTCATCATTAAAAGGAAGAAAAACAATATTGTCTGTTTCATTTACCGGTGCAAGAATATTTTTATTATCGGTGGCTGCAACTGCCAAAGAAGTTCGTCCATGAAAAGCTTTACTAAAGGCAATTATTTTTTTTCTGCCATTGTAAAAGCTTGCCACTTTTAATGCATTTTCGTTTGCCTCGGCACCGCTATTGCATAAAAATAATTGATAGTCGTTTTTGCCAGAAACCTCAGCCAGTTTTGTTGCCAACTCTTGTTGAATTGGGAGAATTACCGAGTTTGAATAAAAAGAAATTTTATTCATTTGCTCTTTAATGGCTTGTACCCAACGTGGGTGAGCATGACCAATGCTAATTACTGCATGGCCACCATACATGTCTAAATATTGTGTATTGTTATCGTCCCAAACATAAGAGCCTTGGGCTTTTGTAATGGTTATTGGGCTAAGAGGATAAACGTCGAAGAGAGGCATGAGATTAAAGGTATAAGGTGAAAGATATGAGGTGGAAGGGTTAGGCTATACGGTGTTTAAAATATTATTCTTTGGGGTCTTAAGTACTTTATAAATGCAATTAACATTGCTCTTACTTCATTTATTAGTTTGTTAATAATTTCGTATTCATTATTTGTGATGTAATTAAGCTCTAAAGCTGCAAAACAGCAATAATCAGTTTCATTAGTAGAACCTAAAGATGTGTCTAAAAACTTCGCAAAATCTTTGTCAGTAAATCTACCACATCCTTCAACAATATTTAAAGGAACTGATAGTGCAGCTCTAAGTAACTG
>Ga0075152_10003955_pt1 | contig 10244 bp, 6 predicted proteins | sample JI61114C2DNA_FD_70964 | JGI IMG/M metagenome (GOLD analysis project Ga0075152, IMG submission 70964) | Wastewater effluent complex algal communities from Wisconsin, to seasonally profile nutrient transformation and Carbon sequestration -... | ecosystem: Engineered > WWTP > Effluent > Algae...
ATCAAAGAAACTGGAGATTTTACGTTGCTAGACGAATTAGTACCTTTCGACAACGATTCATCGAAAGCAAAAACCCATTTCGAACATTTAAAAGTATCTTTTTATCACGTAGTAAATAATTTAGGTCCACACGAATTACCATTAATAGGAAGAGCCGACTGGAATGACTGTTTGAACTTGAATTGTTTTTCTAATGATCCTAATGAATCTTTTCAAACTACAGGTAATAAAAAAGGAGAAACTGCCGAATCACTTATGATTGCAGGTCTTTTTGTAGTTTATGGAAAGGAATTTGTGAAATTATGTCACCAAATAGGAAAAGTTGAAGAAGCTTTAAAAGCCGAAAACCACGTCAATTCTATGATTGAAGCTGTGAAAAAACACGGTTGGGATGGCGATTGGTATTTGAGAGCTTATGATTATTATGGTAAAAAAATTGGCTCTAACGAAAACGAAGAAGGAAAGATTTTTATAGAATCACAAGGTTGGTGTTCAATGGCCGAAATTGGCAAAGAGGAAGGCTTGGTCGAAAAATCTTTAAATTCTGTAAAAGAACATTTGGATTGCGAATACGGAATTGTATTGAATAGTCCAGCATTTACAAAATATTATATCGAATACGGTGAAATTTCGACTTATCCAGCGGGATATAAAGAAAACGGTGGAATATTTTGCCACAACAACCCTTGGATTATGATTGGCGAAACGATGATAGGTCGTGGCGATGCAGCTTATGATTATTATACCAAAATTGCACCTAGCTTTTTAGAAGACATTTCGGAATTGCACAAAGTAGAACCTTATGTGTATTGCCAAATGATTGCTGGAAAAGAAGCCTTTAAACCAGGTGAGGCCAAAAATTCTTGGTTATCAGGAACTGCTTCTTGGAACTTTTATGCGATAACCCAATACATTTTAGGAGTAAAACCAGATTACAACGGGCTTTCAATAAATCCTTGTATTCCAGCAAAATGGGATGGGTTCAAAATGACAAGAAAATTCAGAGGTGCAACTTATAACATCGAAGTATTAAACCCTAAACACATTAGCAAAGGTGTAGAAAAAATAGTAGTCAATGGTGCTACATTAAACGCTACTATAATTCCAATTTTAGAGAAAAATAAAACCCATGAAATCATAATAATCATGGGTTAGTTTTAGTTAGTTAGGAACGAAAAACTCTTTTAGATGAATCATCTTTGAGAGTTTTTCTATTTTAGTTAAAGCCTACAAGACTCTTTTTATTCCAATAAATTGCTTTTTGAATTCCTTTGGTGTAGTGTTTTTGGCCTGTTTAAACAATCGGTTAAAATTAGCAATATTATTAAATCCGCATCTAAAGCTTATTTCGCCAATACTCAAATCAGTTTCTAATAACCACCTTGAAGCAAAACTAATCCGAGTGTCATTTAAATAATGTATAAATGTTTTTCCAGTTCTTTGCTTGATAAACCTATTAAATGAAACAGAACTCATGTTGACTAATTGTGAAATCTCATCTAGTGTAATTGTTTTTGAAAAATTTTCCTGAATATAATCGTACACCTTCTTGATCTTGTCACTATTATGAAAATCTTCTTTTTCATCACTAGAAATAGATAGCGATTTTTGCCCCTCGGAAATAGCAAGATCATTCAGAATCGAAATAAATTCTAAATAATATTGCAAACCTGTAATTCTAGACAAAAGCATTAATCTAGGCATCATCAAATTTGTAGTTTCGCGAGAAAAAAGAATACCAAATTTAGCTCTATTGAACATATCATTGATAGGCTTAAAAAGTCTTCTCGATAACATTTTTTTATCTAGCAAATCATTGTGAATATGGATTGTGATTTCATATATTTCTTTGCATACACAATTATGAAGCTCCCAACCATGCACTACATTTGGACCAACCAATACGAGTTCTAGATCATCTATTTCATCTGAATGATCACCAACAATTCGTCTCACTCCTTTTCCTCTATAAATAAAGTTGAGTTCATACTCAGGATGAAAGTGAATCGGAAAATCGAAATCATCCTTAACCCTTTGTTCAACCAGAAAACTATCTTCTGGAATTAGTCGGGTTATTTCTCTATAGGCATCTTTAATCATAAATAAATTTTATATATAACAATTAATTCGAAGATTAATTTCATGATTGGTAAAAAATTGATTAATAATTGACAAAAATCAATTAATATAAAATTAACATAATATTTACATTTGTAAATGTATTACTTTTTTTTATAAAGAAATAATACTATTAACTATTAACTAACCAAAATTTTTAGAAAAATGAAATTAACAAAATTACTTATTTTTTGTTTTTTATCCGTTCTATTTTCAGTTTATGGGCAAGCACAAGATGTTTCCATAAAAGGGAAAGTAATTGACGAAAACGGATTACCCATTCCAGGAGTTTCCTTTTTAATTAAAGGAACAACAAAGGCAACATCTTCGGATATGGATGGAAATTATCAATTAAAAGCCGATTCAAATGGCACTTTAGTTTTTAGTTTCGTAGGTTACGGAACAGTTCAAGAAGCCATTAAAGGCAGAACTACCATCAATGCAAAATTAAATCCTGAATCGCAATCGTTACAGGAAGTAGTGGTTATTGGGTACGGTACTCAAAAGAAAGGTCTAATCACAGGAGCAAGTTCCAATTTTAAAGGAGAAGATCTCGCATCACTGAACACAGGTTCGGCTATGGAAGCGCTTCAAGGAATTGCAGCGGGTATCAGCATTACTAAAAATAATGGATCACCAGGTGCAGGTACTAGAGTAACCATTCGTGGATTAGGAACTACTGGCAATTCAAACCCATTATACATCGTAGATGGTGTATCTGTAGGCAGTATCGATTATTTGAATCCATCTGACATTGAGTCTATTGATGTTTTGAAAGATGCCGCTTCTGCAGCAATTTATGGTTCTAGAGCTGCTAACGGTGTTGTTTTAGTAACTACTGTAAAAGGACGTAAAGGGAAACCAGCAAAAATTAGCTATGATTTCTATTTTGGAATTCAAAATATATATAAAAACTTGGATCCATTAAATGCCCAAGAATATATGTATATTTAATGACGAAGGAAGAATAAATGACGGTCTAGCTCCAACCGATTGGAATGCAATGGTTCACGATAACAACTGGCTAGAAACCAATTATCCTGGAGCAGGAAAACAATTAGGTGATGATGTTTGGGCAAAACTACAAGACGGTTGGGAGGGAACTAACTGGATTAATGAAATGACCAAAAAAGATGCGCCAGTAGTAAGCCACGCTTTGAACATTACTGGAGGTAGCGAAGATATCACGTATTCAGCGGGTATTTCCTATTTTGACCAAGATGGTATGCTTGGCGGAAACATTACTGGCGCTGGATACAAAAGATTAACTGCCAGATTCAACACTACAATGGTATTGAAGAAAAATGACAGCCACAACATCATTACTGTTGGAGAAAACTTCACTTATTCAAATACTCAAAACAGATCTATAGCCACCGGGAACATTTATTGGAACGATTTGCACAATGCTTTAGTTCAAAATCCTTTGCAACCCGCTTATTGGCAAACTGCTATAGATAGAAATATCAATGAGTTTGGATATACTCCAACTTTAGATGGTTTGAACACTGGACAAACCAATCCTTTGGCCGTAATGTATTACAGACACAACTACAATTATGGTAAGGGCAATAATATTACTGGAAATGCTTTTTTAGAAGTTGAACCTTTTTTGAATTTAAAATTCAAAACGATTTATGGAGTTGATTCTTGGTTTGGAAATGGTAGATCAATGAACCCAACCTATCATTTAGGAGTACTTTATAATGATGCTACTAACGGAGCCTCTCAAAACTCGTACTTTGGGGCTAACACTACTTGGACTAATACGCTGTCTTATGATACTAAATTTGGAGAGCATAAAATTACAGCTGTAATAGGAACAGAATTACTTAGAGATCAAATTAATAATAATTTAAGTGCAACAAGAAATAATTTAACTTTCCCAGGCGATCCAAAATATGCCTATTTAAACAATACTGCAAACCCAGCTTCAATAAGTGATATTACTGCTAGTGGAGCTGATTGGGCTGCCGGTGGTGGAGCTACACAATCTTTCTTCGCAAGAGCACAATACGACTATAAAGAAAAATACCTGCTTTCTGCTACATTTCGTGCTGATGGATCTTCAAAGTTTCATCCAGACCACAGATGGGCCTATTTCCCATCAGTATCAGCAGGTTGGGTAATTACAAAAGAAGACTTTATGTCTAGCACTGCAAGTGTACTTAATTTTGCCAAATTGAGAGCAAGTTGGGGTCAAAACGGAAATCAATCTATTGATCCTTTCCAATATATAGCCAATATTAATTATTCTTTCCCAGGGTACTTTTTTGGCGACACAAAACCTGTATCTGGCACAACCGCAGTAATCGGCAATGTTCCTAATGTTGGTATTGGATGGGAAACTTCAGAACAGTTAGACTTTGGTATCGATGCTAAACTATTGGATTCTAAACTAGGAGTAACTTTCGACTGGTACACTAAAACAACCATAGACTGGTTGGTAACACCAAAAGGTCGCGGTCCAGATGGTGCTCCAGCTCCTTCTATCAACGGAGGAAATGTTGAAAATTCAGGTATTGAATATTCTGTAAACTGGAATGACAAAGTAGGTGATTTCAAATACGGTATTACCCTAAGTGGTGCTCATAACAAAAACGAAGTTACTAAAATTGCCAATTCTGATGGTATTATCCACGGACCAAGCAATGTGCTATCTCAAGGAACTGGAGAAGTTTCTAGAGTACAAGTAGGACAACCAATAGGGTACTTTTATGGCTACCAATCAGCAGGTATTATTCAAAATCAAAAAGAAGCAAATGAATGGTTAACCCCAAGCGGAACACCATACTTCAGCGATCAGCGTCCTGGAGATGTTCGTTTTGTTGACCAAAACAAAGATGGTGCAATTGATGAGAAGGATATGGTTTATTTAGGCAATCCGAATCCAGATTTCGAATTAGGTATCCAATTAAACTTTGAATACAAAGGGGTGTATTTGAATACTACAATGGCAGGCAAATATGGTATGCAAGTAATGCAGTCTTACAGATCATTTGCCGATAGTCCTAAACAAAACTATACTTCTGATGTATTTAATCGTTGGCATGGTGAGGGCACATCCAATACAATGCCTAGATTGTCTTCAGTATCCAACAGAAATACACAATATATTTCTGATATCTATATGCACGATGCTGATTTCTTGAGAATTAACAATTTAACTATAGGGTATAACTTTAGCAAAGTTCTTTCTAATGTTAAATTTATGTCTAACTTAAAAGTGTATGCTGCTGTAAATAACTTATATACCTTTACAAAATATGATGGTATGGATCCAGAAGTACGTTTTGGACATGATGCAAGCTGGGCTTCAGGAATAGACCTTGGTTTATACCCACAAGCAAGAACAGTTATGTTTGGACTAAGTGCAGATTTTTAATATAAATACAAAGACAATGAAAAAAATAACATATATAATCGCAATTGCAACCGTTTTTGTTGCCACTAGTTGCACTGACTATTTAGATTCAGAGAATCTTTACGGGAAAAATTCGGAGAATTTTTACAAAACACCTACAGATATCAACGAAGCTATGGCGGGTGTTTACAATGCCATTTACATTCAAAATGCCATGAGCGAAGAACAAATGGCCGCCAATTTATTAGACAACACGATGTTAGGTGGTGGCGGACCAGATGATAAAGCTGCCAAATGGGTCGATAATTTCGAAGACCCTCTTGAAGATACCTATCGCGATATGTGGGTACAATCGTATTATGGAATAACAAGAGCCAACGCGATTATCGATAAAACACCAGCTGCAGATTTTTCGAAATATTTCACAACTGTAGAAGAAGCGGATAAATTCAAAAAACAAGCTATTGGAGAAGCTTTGTTTATGAGAGCCTTCTTCAACTTTAGATTAGCTAAATTCTTTGGCGGAGTTCCATTAATTAACTCACTAGACGCTGACAGAACAGTTGGTAGAGCGACTTATACCGAAACTTTTGCACAAATTGCTACTGATTTAAAAGCTGCAATTGAGTCATTGCCAGCCACACCATTTCCTAGTATCCCTACATCTCAATATGGTCATGCCAACAAATGGGTTGCTGAAGCTTATATGGCACGTGTCTATTTATTCTACACTGGCTATATGACAAATATCGAACAAAAAGCTACTACTGATTTACCATTAGTTGACGGAAAAACATTAAGTGCTACGGATGTTACAGCCTATTTGAACGACTGTATGACTAATAGCGGTCATGCTTTAGCTTCCGATTTTAGAAATTTATGGCCTTATTCTTACGTAAATATAAGTGCGGGCAAAACCGTATTGCCTTGGGCTGCCACTGAAAATTTGTCATGGGTAGGACAAGATGGTGCTACACCAACCTTTGGAACAGGCAACAAAGAAACTATGTTTGTTCAAAGATTCTCTTTTGGAGATTGGGGATGGACTAATGGACCAATGTACACCAATAGACTTGCCTTATTTACAGGAATGCGTGACAACTCCTTGGTACCTTTCGGTACAGGTTGGGGAATGGGTACTGTAAGTCCAAAATTATGGAACAATTGGGCTGATGCCGATCCAAGAAAAGTAGGTTCCATCATTCAGGTTGGTAAAGCAGAACAAGGAACTGATGGCTATAAAGGAGACAAAGGAGATCACGAAACAGGGTATTTCAATAAAAAATATACCTCTCTTCAACATCCCAATGCAGCCAATAGCAACGTAGGTATGTTTGTTCAAATGTATAAATGGGGAAATACCGACATGCAATTGATGCACGCTCAAGATTTTATCTATATGCGTTATGCCGATGTATTGTTAATGCACTCTGAAATTACTAAAACAGCTACAGGAATGAATGTCGTAAGATCTAGAGCGAAATTACCAGCTGTTGCATATTCATTAGATGCTATAAAAGAAGAACGTTTACATGAATTTGCATTCGAAGCTTTACATTGGTATGATTTAGTGCGTTGGGGAGATGTAGCAACAGCCTTTAACGATTCATACCCAGTAAGAAATTCTGGAAAAGACGCTACTTATAGTGTAAAATATAGAGCAGAAACAAAAGGTTTAATGCCAATTCCTGAATCGGAAATTAGATTGTCAAATGGAGTCTATACTCAAAATCCAGGTTGGTAAAAATTTAATAACAATTAAAAAATTTAATTATGAAAAATATTAAAATAATATACCTTCTACTTGCTTCGTTTATGCTGATTTTTTCGGCCTGCGATCCAATGGTAGATGAAGATCACTTATCAGACACAACAAACGTTGAAGGAGTTAAACTAGTAGCTACTCAAAGTACACCCGGAGGCAATAAGATTACTCTTACTATGACATCCCCTGGAATAACAGGTTATTGGGATTACAACTTAGGAAAAGCTCTTACGAATGAAGTAACTGTTGTTTATCCAATTCCAGGAAAAAACACATTTACTTATGTAGGAACTTTAGGCTCACAGTTTTTTACAAAAACAATTGATGTTCAAGTTGACAAACTAGATACACCTTTGGATCAAGATTGGTACGATTTAGTAAGTACTAATACTGCTGCAGGTAAAACATGGGTTTTTGACGGTACTGCAAATGACGACAAGTTTTGGTGGTTTATGTCTGCACCTGGTAATCCTGACGGAGCTATGGGAGCTTGGTGGAATGCTGGTGGAACTTGTTGTCCTCCTTCTGACTCTGCTGGAAAAATGCACTTCGACTTAAATGGAGCTGCCAATTACAATCATTACGAAACCAAAACTGCAGCACCAACAAAAGGTAGTTTTGTACTAGATGTTGCTAATAAAAAATTGATCATCAGCAAATCTAAAATGTTAGGTTATGCTGCTGGAAATAAAGATGGTGTGTACACAATTGTTGAACTTACACAAACCCGAATGGTACTTTATTTAAGTAACAATGAAGCAAATGGAACTGGTTGGACATTCGTTTTCAAACCACTTTAGTGAATTAGTTAGTTTAAATTCAAAAAGGGAAGATTCAACTCTTCCCTTTTTTTGAATAATAGATTTCTAAAAAAATAAATAATATCTTTTATAATTACCTCATTCTAAAACAAATAAAAACAATCTTTAACTAAATCTACTACTGTAATTAGTTAGATTTATTCTTTAATCTACAAGCAAATTCAACCCAAAAATGAAACTATTCAAAAAAATATTCTTTTTGCCTTTAATGGTATTCGTTGCATTGTTGAGTTGCAGTTCAGGTGATGACGGTGGAGATAACAAGCCCGACGAAACACAATTAAAAATAGTTATAAATGCCGAAGTAGTTGGAACAACTACGCAGCTGCCTAACGGAAATGGAGGCGGATTGGTTAAATTTAATATCAGTCCAAATAATGCCACTTCTTATAAAATTGTGTTTGGTGACGGAGAAACCATCGAAACCACAACAGGAGTTTTTACTCATACTTATACTTCTAGTGGCACAAAAACCTACGAGGTACAAGTGACCGCTTTCAATGGCATAAAATATTTTAATGCAACAAAATCTATAATTGTATATGTTGCTACTACCGAAATTTGGGGTGACGAATTTGATGTTGATGGAGCACCAAATAGCAACAAATGGGGTTATGATCTAGGCGCTGGAGGTTGGGGAAATAACGAACCTCAATATTATACCAACAGAACTGATAATGCAATCGTTCAGGGTGGTGTTTTGAAAATTATTACAAAAAAAGAAAACTATCTTGGAAGCAGCTATACATCGGCAAGACTTCTTAGCAAAGGAAAATTTTCATTCAAATATGGAAAAGTAGAATTCAGAGCAAAAATGCCTTCAGGAGGAGGAACTTGGCCCGCCTTGTGGATGTTAGGGGATAACATTGACACTGCATCTTGGCCAGCTTGTGGAGAAATTGATGTGATGGAACATCTTGGCAATCAAATGAATAAAATTTATGGAACGCTCCATTATCCTGGACATTCAGGCGCAACTGGTGATGGTTCCACAACAATTATTTCTAATGCTGCTACAGAATTTCATCTCTATTCAGTAGATTGGCGAGCAGATTACATCAAGTTTTACGTTGACAATCAACTCTTTAAAACCTTTACAAATTCAGCAAGCACACCCTTTAATGATAAATTTTTCCTGATTATAAATTGTGCCATTGGCGGTAATTTTGGTGGAGCAATTGATACAAATTTTGTCTCATCAACTTTCGAAATTGATTATGTAAGAGTATATAATTAATGGTTTTTGGTTAGTTAGCTTTTCATTATTTGCTTCTGTTTTCGTCAACAGAAGTAATAATGAAAACAAATATTTTTTAAATAATGTAAAATCATTTACATTTAATTATTTTAAATTTTCAATCTGAATCGCAATAGTATTATACTTTAAAAATGAGATATTTGTTGGCTGTAATGACTACTTTCATTCTCGTTTTCGGGAATGCTCAATCATTAAAATTGATGACCTACAACATTCGTTTGGACATTGATACTGATGGGGAAAATAATTGGTCAAACCGAAAAGAATTTTTCACTTCGCAAATGCAATTTTATGAACCCGATGTTTTTGGCATTCAAGAAGCAAAACCAAATCAAGTAATAGATATTGCCTCTGCCCTGCCACAATATAATTACATTGGCACAGGAAGAGACGGAATAGGACAAGGAGAATCTTCGAATATTTTTTATAAAAAAGAGCGTTTCAAAGTATTGCAAAATAATACTTTTTGGCTTTCAGAAACACCCGATGTTATTTCTAAAGGTTGGGATGCGTCATTCAACAGGGTTTGTACCTATGCTTTGTTTAAAGATTTGAAAACAAAAAAATACTTTTGGGTTTTTAATACTCATTTAGACCATATGGGCGAAACGGCAAAAACAAACGGAATTCAGCTTATCCTTTCAAAAATAGCGACACTAAATACACAAAAATACCCAGTGTTTTTTATGGGTGATTTTAATTCAAACCCCAATGAAGAGCGGATTATTTCCCTAAAAAAAATAATGCTTGACACCAGAGACATTTCAGAAGAAAAACCTTTTGGACCCGAAGGCACTTTCAATGGATTTAAACACAACGAACCCGTAACAGACTGTATCGATTATATTTTTATTTCCAAAAACAGCAATTTCAAAGTCAAAAAATTTGCCGTTTTAAGCGACTCCAAGGATTTAAAAT
>Ga0075152_10003956_pt1 | contig 10244 bp, 13 predicted proteins | sample JI61114C2DNA_FD_70964 | JGI IMG/M metagenome (GOLD analysis project Ga0075152, IMG submission 70964) | Wastewater effluent complex algal communities from Wisconsin, to seasonally profile nutrient transformation and Carbon sequestration -... | ecosystem: Engineered > WWTP > Effluent > Algae...
CGGAGAGCATAAAAAAGTGCGGGGTTTAAGCCGCCTTTACGCCAGGGTACCAGCGCTCAAAGACTTTCTCAAGGTCGCCATTTAAAACTCTTGTACGGGTCTGCAAGAGCAAGTGTGCCCCGGCCTGCGTCCATTGCATCTGCTGTCGTTTTGAGAACCGCTTATTGACGACGTAGTTCACGGCCGATTCAGTAAAGCCGGTCGAAATCCGCTCACCAGCGCGGTAACGCTCGCCATAATTAACTAAAGAGACTGAGTTACGCTCAATGTAAGTCTTGAATTCGTCAACGTATTGTTGAATTTTCTCAAGCAGCGGCTTGTTAGCATCGCTCCAAACCTCTTCGCCGTCATCGTCACAGAGATCGGGTTCGAGGCAATCATATAGGAATTCAATCTCATCCAGCGCACGATGTACGTTTCCATGCCATAAGTACCACTTGGCGCTTTCCAGATATTTTAGGGCTTCATCGCCCACTTCCTGATTTTTTGCTTTAATTCCAGTTGCACAATTTTTTAAAACTGTTAATCGCATTGTGATGTGGAACCAGTCCAAAATATGCTCTGACAGTGGGTTTAGGTAAAGTTGAACGTCTTGTAAGTCTTCACCACCGTCCGACAAAAATATCACCTGCTGGTTCATTTGCATGCCTTGACCATCCAAGACATCAAATAGGCGCCTTTTGGGTTTTTCGTCAAAGGTTTGAACAAAGCCAAAGCACTTCGAATCCCCTTCATGAGGTATCGACTTCCCGACGATCACCTCAAACTGCGTTTTCTTGTCTGACCAGTTGCGAATATAGGTGCCATCAATTCCAACAGTGATCGGCCCTTCTGGGTGAGGTAGTCTCGCCAATTGGCTCTCGGACCCAGTGGCAAACATACATTGCTCTTCGCCCATCTCTTGCTCCAATCTGCTTGCCACTCTGAGAGTGTGATTCCGCAAGGTAGCCGGATTCGTCGTTGCCGACATTGGCAATACATCCTTGAGTAGATTGGATGCCATCGTATAAGGTGCTAGAGAGCCCCATTTCGTCTCTAAGTAAATCAGCTCTGGAGCTGTATGTTCTGGCAGTAGCTCACACAGCGGGCTAAATGTTTTTGCTGCGCCCTTGAAGCAAGAGCAATGCACCAACCTTGGGCTGCGAACAATCACATTGCCAAAGAGGCTCCGAAAAGTGATGTGGCTGTAGTCCTTGCAATTTCTACTCTGTTGGCATTCCGCGCACGGCTTGACCTTCTTTGTGTACTCATCCAGTTGAGCACGTACAAGAACATCTTGAAGATTGGCTAGAATTCGCTTTGTCTCCTCCAGCTTCAGTCCTAAATTTCCCAAATGACAATCATTTCTATCGATGATCATAATTTCTGCGATATCTGGAATTGTGCCGTCTTCAGCCTCTCTCACTAGTTGCAATCTGAACTTCATTACTCCTCCTTGTGCTCTCAGGGCTGCCTTCCTTCTCCGCGAATGACTTGGCTAATAGTCGATTTAAGAAATTTCGAGAATATATTTTTCCGTCGTCTACGATTCGCTTGACCTTATCTAGATTCTTGTCTAGGAGAGCCTGTGCAAGGTCTGCCAATGGCCGAGTCGTGATTTGATACTCATCGTGGAGGTATTGTTCCACTGTCAATTCTTCTGGAGGCCCAGAACGATTCCCTGCCAGGCAATGCGGATAGAACAGCTTGGGATCAAGCGGTAAAGACTTCTCCATGCGAATTTCAATTTGCCAAACGTCGAACATAGTTAGGAAGTTGTACTCATACAAGAACCGCTCATTTTGCCGTAATTTAAGTGCTGACAGTGGCTCATGCTCGTCTCCAACACCGTCGAGCGTGCCGTAGTTTTTGCCATGAAGACGGAAGGCATATAGATGCTCGCCCTCCCAACCCATTGAAAGCTGGATGACTTCATGAAGGGCAGCCAAAGAACTATTACATTGCACAAGCACCCGGCGCCAAATCATCGGACTGATCCCGCGCACAAAATATTTGAACTGGTACACCTGCTCTTCTGGAGCCATGGGCAGCACCTCTTATGCTTTTCTTGACAAGTCTATGTCCTAAGGCGCAACAAGTGTCGCAAAAACGATCGTATGTGATACATTACTTAAGAATAGCCCTGGAAACCTTCAAATAGAGCAAGTTCGTTTTTGCCAATGTTTCAAAAGTCATCTCACAATCAAATCTGGCAGGGTGTCAAAATACAATGAGTTATGAGACATGCTGATTGGTTATGCCCGCGTCTCGACCAAGGACCAAGACCTTAGCTTGCAGCTCGACGAGCTTAAGAAGACCGGCTGTGAGCGGATCTTTGAGGATGTCGCCAGTGGAACTCGCGACGAAAGACCAGGGCTCGATGCCGCCTTAGAGTTCATTAGAACTGGCGATACGCTGGTAGTTTGGCGCCTGGACAGGCTTGCACGGTCTTTGACGAAATTGATCGAAATCGTAGACAAGCTCAACAGACGAGAAATTGGCTTGCGGAGTGTCAAAGAGAGCCTTGATACAACGACTCCGGGCGGCAAGCTAATCTTTCATGTGTTTGGTGCCCTCTCCCAATTTGAAGCGGAAGTAATTAGAGAGCGCACTAATGCTGGGCTTGAGGCTGCTCGCGCTCGTGGACGTTTCGGCGGCCGACCAGTCAAACTTGACGCAAAAAAGATTGAGATGGCTAAACAACTTTTGAAAGACGAAAATGCAAAAGTTACTGAGGTCAGCAAAGCTCTAGGAATTTCGAGGGCAACTCTCTATCGATACGTGCCAGCATCAGAGCGCAGCAAATCCTAAACTGGTCGTCAAACCCCGCACTTTTTTATGCTCTCCAAGGCCATGATCGCAAGTGATATTTCAACAATATCCCACGATCAAATACGTAGATATTTTGATGAGCATCCTGAGCAGTTTTTACCGATTCTGATGACAAACATGAACAGAGAGGACAGGAACAGGGCTACTTTTGACTTCCTTTTAAACTTAGAGCAAAGACATCGCACAGACAAAATAATTGAACAAAACAAACAACTGGTTAAATGGACCATGATTGCATCTATAGCGGCAGCAGTAGCAGCACTTTCCACCTGCTTAAAATTCCAGAGCTAAAATTAGAGCTTCCAGTCACCTGCTGTCATTACCACGGCCCATGCCAATTTCCACTTTTATCAAAACCGAGAGACCGGGGAATGCCAGAAGCATTCCAGATTTCATCAAAGGTATCTTTCAAAGTTAAAGCTAGCTCCTCTGCTGATTTGACAGTGTCGAATTCCTTTATTTCAACATCTGGAAGAGTAAAAATATCCTCCTGAATAGCAACATGAGGGATAGCAAACTCTGTTGGTCGAGTGACAAGCCAATAGCCCTTTGCCCGTAATATTGAGATACTAAATATGTAAGGCAGTGGAATTTGAAGTCCTGCTAAATGCCCAGCAGCAGCCAAGATTGATAAAACGATTTCGTTTTCCAGCATAAGGCCTAAAATCTCCTGACCCTTAAAATCTAAAAGACTTACAATTTCTATCTGACCGGTTCTAAAGCTCTGCGAGAAACCTACAAGTTCATTGTGATGTCTCCTGAGTGATTCATAGCCAAGGCGATTGATGCGAGATTCGATAGGCAACATGTTTTTCATTCGCAAAACTGGGCCAGCAATGGCCAATCGCGATGCTTCTATTTGCTTATGCAGCGTTGTCGGGAATGCGTGAATAACAACTACTGGCCCTTCAGCAAAATCAGAAGACTGAAGTATTTGGTCGACATCAGAGAAGCGCTGCCTTTGCCATTTCTCCCTTCCAGCTAAAAACTCTGAACGTAGCTTCTCAACTATCCATGCTCTTGCAAGCGAACTTACAGATTGCTCTTTTAACTCAGCTGCAGCAGCTAGCTGTGAATGGAGGGCTTTATCCACCCGGAATTGAACTATTTCATTTTTACCAGACATATGTAAACCATTCCATAAATGCGATATGTTATAACATCACCGTATTACATTGTAATCGATTTTCTTTAAATTAGGCAATATTGGCCTTTAATACACATTGCTTTATGACAGGCTTTAGTAGTATTCGGATAATGCGGCAGTTTTTACTGGATGGTAAAATAGTAGCAAATAAGGTCCACAAACTATGAACCAGAAGAAACAACCAACAGAAACGGAAGTAGCAGCTATAAATCAGCTGCACAATCTTTTGTCGGCCATTCCTTCTCTCACTGTTCGTCGTCCGCTTCCTGCCACCCGTGGCGAGGGCGAGATGTTCCCAATGGATGGCTTTTTACAAGTCCACAGCGGCAATAAAACAATTTGGCTATTCGTGTTTGTCAAAAACAATGCACAACTGCGCGATGCCCGTATAACCATTGAGTATTTGAGGCGAACAGGGCTAGCTCTTCACTCTCCCTACTATGCTGTTTTCTGCACTCAGTTTTTGTCGCCAGAAATCAAAAAACTTTGCAAGGACCAGGGAATCGGCTACCTGGACTTCAGCGGCAATTACCATCTGGCCTTCGACACAGTATTCCTGGAAAGAGAAACCATTTACTCAAAGAAGCCAGAACGTAAGCAATTAAAATCACTCTTTTCTTCAAAGGCATGCCGTGTAATGCGCAGGCTACTTGATGCTCCTGGTGTGGAGTGGAAGGTTCAAGCCTTAGCCGATTCCGCTAAAGTTAGCGCCGCCACAGTCTCTCTCTTAAAAGAAAAATTGCTAGGCGAAGAGATAGTGGGAAGGTCTGGCGAAGCAATTGTATTGCGAAATCCAGAAAAACTTTTGACTGAATGGGTTTCTAACTACAAAGTCGCTGAACATGAGCAATACGAGTTCTTTAGCAAAGATCAAATGGAAGACTTTGAAATCAAATTTGCTACCCTCTGCAAGCTACTATCGATTAACTATGCCTTCACAAGCTTTTCTGGGGCTCGCCGGGTCGCCCCATTCGTGCGCGGAATTCAAAAAACCTATGCCTATATTACTGAATATGATCCGCTTGAGCTGGCAAAGCAACTAGATTTAAAGCTGGTTTCAACCGGTGGCAATATTAGATTCATAGTGCCAAAAGACAACGATGTTCTTTTTGGCAGCCAAAGCACAAGTACAGGGAATGTAGTGAGTGACATTCAGCTATATCTTGACCTGTCCGCCCAGCCAGGCCGCGGTGAAGAAAATGCTGAATTTCTATTGGAGCAAAGAATTAGAACAAAATGGTAAGAACAACCAACCGACATGACTTCTCTGAAAGAGAAGTTGAAGCCTGTAGACGGGTTCTTATGGAACTCATGACTATTTTTGATGAATTCAAGGAACATATGGTTCTTGTTGGCGGCTGGGTACCATATTTTTTAATCGCGCAAGAAAAGCAAGCTCACATAGGCACTCTGGACGTAGATCTTTGCTTCGACTTTGAGCAGATTGGTTCTGACACTTACAAGACGCTAGAAACAATTTTGCTTGAGAATCAATATTATCAAAACGAGAAGAGCAAAGCATTTCAGTGGTACCGAGATATTACTGTTGACGACGACGACCCCATTACAGTTGAAGTTGACTTGCTCGCTGGCGAATATGGTGGCAATGGAAAGCGCCATAACAACCAAGATGTACAAGATGTGAAAGCAAGAAAAGCACGCGGCAGTGACCTAATCTTTGACGAACTGGAACGTTTTGAAATAGTAGCGCTAGAAGGCATTTCAGCGTCTGGCGCGAGGGATACAGTAAGTATCAGATTTGCTGGCGTAGTTCCTTTTCTAGTCATGAAGGGAATGGCTTTGGCAGGGCGTAACAAGATGAAGGATGCATATGACATTGTATATGTCATTGAAAATTACGCAGGCGGGGTTGACGCTATTATCAATCTCTTCAGACCTGACTTAGCCAATAATTTAGTGAAAGAGGGGTTGGGCAAAATCAGAAACTGCTTTGAATCAATTGAGCACAAAGGCCCAATAGACTATGTCAGCTTTCTAGGTATTGAAGAACAAGAGGAGCGTGAGTTGATGAAACAGCGCGCCTATATATTAGTAGTGGAGCTTTTAGATGCCCTAGCAATTGAAAAATTCCTAGACAAGAAGCAAACAAAGACCGAAATTTGATTTCTAAACTATCGTTGATAAGAGTTGTCTGCGAACTTAGACAAGCAATCTACTAATGATCGAGGAGTGAATTTGCACCTCAAATGAACAAAAAAGAATCAGAGAAATCCCCCCAGCCTCCTAAATATAATTTGCTAGCACCTATTTTTCGCTTAGCTAAGCTTTTCGAGGTCCCGACTAGCCTTCCTGCGTCTAGCCATGAACCAGCAGAAAAGAAAACGCAATTGCAAGAAGTTCATAAGAACTACTTGGAATATCGAAGCAAAACAGAAGCAGTTGCCACAGCCTCGCGTAGTGAGCTGGATAAAACGATCTTAACACTCAGTATGCAAGGTATTGCTTTTACATTTGCTATAGCCAATGCTTTAAATGCGCATCATCAATACCAGATACAAATCGCCTGGTGTTTTTGGACGGCTGCAATGTTCGTAACTCTCATATCAATGCTAATTGCCGAATATGCCGCAGAAAAATATAAATCCATACTTGACGATTCTTACGATATCGCCGAAGCTGAAGGCGCGGCACAATTACCTGTTGGAGAAGCGCTGGAAAAACGCACCCCTTTTATTAGATGGTTCATCACATCAAATAATTCATTGATGAGTTTTTTGAACTATGGAGGTCCCGCGCTCTTTATGACGGCAGTTATTTTTGTAGTGTGGTGGATGTTCCTAATCAAGGGGTTGTGACACATGGCAGACAAAAAGGAATTGGAGAATTTAATAAGAATTGACCATCAGAAGCGGGATGAGTTCGGTTTAAAATTACCAACGCAACCCAAAAGCGCACCGCAACCAGTATCAATCCCAAAACCAACTGAAGAAAAAAATACAAAGTAAAGGATGCAGACAATGAATAACGGCAGCGAGAAGAAAGACGAGACCGGTAACTTGCCTGATACCAGAGAAGAGCGTGGTCTTAAATTACCCACTGAACCTCGTCCAGCGCCAAATCCTACCCCCCAACAAGAAGAGAAGAAGTAGTTATTTAAATTGACTACACATATGAAACGATTACTGGGTTGTAGCCTGATGTTGATCGCCCTTCCAGCATCCGCTCAGTACAGTGATATAAAAGTTGTGCGACTTCCCGCAGGTAGATATCTTTACATGGGTTTGCATCCTAGTGACGTACCGCAAGCATTGCGAATTGATCATAGTGGCAAGTTGCTCTGGAGCAAGCCAGCTGCAAAAATAAATACTTCACACAATGGTTCTGCGAACCACATAAGCTACGATATTTCGCTTATTCCATCCCAATGGTTTAGTCATGGGGCCGAGCAAAAGAGTGTCTGTGATGTAAGAAGAAAAAAGCTAGAAACTGAGGCCAGTTCTAATGGTTTAAACCTTTCCTCAATAACAAAATCTATCATTGACATAATTGATGGAGAGCCAACTTTGATAAGTAGTCCCAACGGATCGCTTTTAAATTTTTCAAAGCTAATGGAGCTTGATATGTGTATTTATGCTGGACTTATTAGTTCGGCCGACAGATCCGCAATATTCAATACTTATATCCCGCACCAAAACACGTTGCAAGATTTAAAAAATATGGAATTTGTTAGGAAGATTTCTAGTCGCTTGGTTTCGGCCGAGAGCATTCGTACTCATAAGCTTATTGAGACACAAGAGGAGCGAACTACAGGGTCCGAGTAGTAATGGAACGGAAAGTGGCGCTAAGCTATTTGACATCTTTTCTTCTCGACCCGGACCAGATAAACAAAAGAGTTGTTTTGTTTACTACCACTTTCCCACCAGTACAGGGTCTCCAGCCTTGAAGGAAAAACTGAGGCCTGTATAATAAACAAAATAGCTCTCTACGGAAATTTTGTTCACATGCCCGGCAAAGCCAAAGTTTTAAGCTCCAAAGAGATCCAAACCGTCCTTAAAGTACTAAAAAACGACCGCGACCGAGCACTTTTTGCCACCGGCCTATACACAGGCTTGAGAATCTCCGAAATCATCGCCATCGGACAAAATGATGTGTTCACCACCAGCGGTGGCATTCGCAATATTCTCAAAATCACCAGGCTAAAAAAGAAAAACACTGTCTACAGCAACATACCAATTCACCCCAAACTGCGTGAACAACTGGCCAGCTACAAGAAAACCCTAGACAAGATGCCAGAGCCCTCTCCTTGGCTCTTCCCGTCGTCTGATGACCCAAGCAAGCACATTGGCCGCATTCGCGCCCACAACATCCTCACAGAGGCCTTCCAGAACGTCGGCATCGAAGAAGCATCCACCCATTCTATGAGAAGGACTTGTTTGACGGCCATGTCGCGAGCTGGCATTCCGCTTCGAACAATCCAAGAAATCTCAGGCCACAGCAACCTCGGCCAGCTGCAGGAGTACTTGGCAGTAGACCCGGCTGACAGCCACAAGGCTATACTAAGCTTGAAATACTAACTAACATGTTTTCTTGAATGATATCTAGGGGCCAACTAAACCGCTAATTGACTACCGTCTTAAGCCACCATATTTAGTAGCAAAATTTGCATTTAATTCACATCAGAGTCGTCAGCAAAGTAAGTCACTGATATCGTGTCAGTATGACCGACAAGAAAAGAATCTGCATTCGCATACACCTTATACAAGGCAGGGCTGCCTTGGTGAACAATAAGTCGAATTAGGTTAGCGCCTCTCTGCGGATTATATGGATGCGGCTGCCCAACCTCACAGGTATATATTTCGGAATCGTGCGTAAAATATAGACTGAGAATTTTTCTGCCATTAGGTCGTAGACCCATTTCCTTGGCCATGCGAATAGTATCTTCGAATATCTGATCCGCCTCTGCCGGATTAGCTATACCTGGAATAAAGAACTTTGGAATAGTCTCTGTCATGTTAAACCTCTGATGATGCGAAAACCTTTTAACTAGGTTCAAGTATGGGCATCAGTTGGTGTCTTCGCAATACGGCTAGTGTTAAGTCGAATTCAGAAATTCGCAAGCCAGTTACCTATTAGACCACTAACCTGTCTCTCTCAAAGTGCACAGGCAGGCAACTCGCTCATTGCGGCTTAATCGTCCTAGCCGCGACTGAGAGCTCCACAAGGTGCTCTTACTCATCAGAACCGCTTGCGGATATAGTCCTGGATGTCTTTCTGTTTGGTCATCTTAGCCGGATCAAGTTGCTTTGCATTCTTTACTGGAGTCGGCGCCATCGCATTTGAGCGAGAGGCTTCGCTTAAGAGCCTTCGAATATCAGGATTGTCTGCACCTTCTCGGATCAGAGCCTCAGCATCAATTTTAGCGTTTGCCTTTCGCCCCATCATCAAGAAAACGCCGCCTCTAGCATAGAGCCCAAACTGATGGGTTACTGGCTTGGATTGACCAGCCAAAACATTGTAATATCCCAAAGCAGTTTTATAATCTTTCCTGTCCAATGCAGCTCCGCCAGCGGCAATTATATCTTTGACACTCTTCCCTTCCGTGATCACTGATGCTGCGATCGAAGAGGCTATTGCATTATTCAAACTATCTTTCACCATTGGCCGTTTGTCACCGTTCCGTATTGCCGCCTCAAAGTCGGCTGCCGCTTTTTGATAGTCGCCACTATCAGAGTAGGCTGATGCTCGCAATGTGCGATACTCGCAGTTACTTGGGTTGGCATTGATCAGCTTCGTGAATTCGGAGATAGCTAAACCATTTTGACCGCTCTTTAGTGCTTCAACGCCCTTAGAAGCAGTAACCAACTCCTGATCAGCTGACATTGTCTGCGCTGATGTTGGGCTTTCAAAAATCAGACTGCTTACAGAAATAGCGCAGACAGCGCCACTAAGAAGTAAAAGCTTGCGCATTGCCACCTCCAGGTATCGTTGGTTAGAAGGGACACCTGGGCTGTTCAACAACCACAAACTCATATCATTTCATCAGTATATGATTAGACTAGCAAAAATGGAATGTGCTATTGCACAGAACTCTCTTATGGCCAAAATGTCTTATTGGCACCCCTTGCACTAATGACATACTGTCACTTAACTAAAATTCTCTGGTTTATAGAACATTGATAAAGTGACTGGATAAGTGACACCAAAGCGACTGATTTTGCTTGAAAATGATTTGTCTCACAAACGGCTGTATAAGTGACAGCACAAAAAGAGAGGCAAAAAAATTGCTAATAGGCTATATGCGGGTATCAAAGGCCGACGGCTCCCA
>Ga0075152_10003960_pt1 | contig 10238 bp, 10 predicted proteins | sample JI61114C2DNA_FD_70964 | JGI IMG/M metagenome (GOLD analysis project Ga0075152, IMG submission 70964) | Wastewater effluent complex algal communities from Wisconsin, to seasonally profile nutrient transformation and Carbon sequestration -... | ecosystem: Engineered > WWTP > Effluent > Algae...
AAACGATCGTGATATTCTAAAAGTATGGCAAGAGTTTTTCAAAATATTTAAGTCAAATGTAATATTTTTGGATAAGGAGAGAGCATTTATTTACATAAAAAGCTTTGTGTGGTATAGTGATGTTAAATTAGAAGCTCACGATAAAACTAAGTTAAGCCAGATAATTAAACAAAATATGGATGAAGGAGAGGATGTTATGAGAACTATTGCAGATACATATGTTGAAGAAGGTTATATTAAAGGTATAGAACAAGGTATAGAACAAGGTAGTAAACAAGTGGCTATTAATATGATTAATGAAGGATTTAATCATCAAATCATTTCCAAAATTACTGGCATACCTGTTGCAAAAATTGTCGAGCTATTATAAATTTTTCTATAACTAAGAAAGCATAACCACTAATAATACTTGTTCAATTATCTAAAAGCAGCCCACCTGAACTTGACTCTTCTTTTAAATTTTAAGTTAATGACAAAAAACAACATCGCCATAATTTTAGTTGCCCCGCAGATGGGCGAGAATATTGGCGCGGCCGCTCGGGCCATGAAAAATTTTGGCTTAGGTGATTTGCGCATTGTTTCCCCCCGAGATGGTTGGCCTAATGAAAAGGCTGAGAGCGTTTCTGCTGGTGGAATAGACATAATAAAGCAGGCACAAATTTTTTCTTCATTAGAAGAAGCCGTAGCTGATCTATCCTATATATATGCAACTACCGGCGTTTCCCGAGATATAAATAAAAATTATGTTCTATCGCGCGACTTAGCCCAAGATATGCCGGCGGGCAATATTGGTTTTATGTTTGGCAGAGAGAATTGGGGGCTTAACAACCAGGAAATAGCCTATGCTAATAAAATATTAGTTATAGATACTGATAAAGAATATGCTTCGCTGAATATTGCGCATGCTGTTAGCATTATTTGTTATGAATTATTTGGTGCTAAAGAAGTACTACGAGCTGATTTAAATAATACGCAAGCTCTAGCGTCAGCTAATGATTTGAACTATTTTTACGAACATTTATTTGCGAGTCTTGAGGAGAAAGAATTTTTTAGAGTGCCTGAGAAAAAGGATAAGATGAGACAAAAGATAAGAAATTTATTTTCAAGAATAGACAAGTTATCGGTGCAGGAAGTGCAGATTCTGCATGGGATAGTAACGGCTCTTGCGGCGGATGAGAAGTGAACATAAATGCCAAAAACATCAATTTGCTTTTTTATATAGCAAATATAGTTTATACTGATTCTATATAATCTATATTTTAACTTAAACTATTAAACTCTATGAAAGCAGTAAAAAGTTATATTGATAATAATGGCAGATTAGCTATTCCTATTAAAATTAGAAAAAAATTGCATTTGAATATTGGAGATGAAGTGTCGTTAAAATATAATGATTCAGAATTAGTAATTTCTACTTTTCATAGTAATTTAGAAGAAGCTAGAAAAATATTAAATAAATATAAACATATCGACCTGCAAAAAGAATTAAAATTAATGAGAAAGGAAGATGCCGACAAATCTTAAATTAAAAACCAAAAAAAAATTACTAGACACTTCTGCGATTATTGCTCTTTGGAAAAAAGAGCCTGGATTTGAAGTAGTAGAAAACATTATTGCAAGTAGCGCTGTTTCTTCGGTCAATTTAAGTGAGTTGGTTGGTGTTTTATCAAGATCTGGTATACCAGAAAATGAAATTGACAAAATAATAACCGATATAGTCCCTGAAATTATTCCATTTTCAGAGGAGCTAGCCGTTAAAACTGGAAAATTATCGCTGATAGCTAAAGAATACGGCTTATCTTTAGGTGATAAAGCATGCATTGCTACCGGTGAGCATTATCAAATGGAAATCTATACTACTGATAAAATATGGTCAAAACTGAGCGAACAAACAAATGCAAAAATTACCATTATCAGATAAATATTTCTACTACTATGAACCATTTCCAACTATTTGACATTCCACAAAATTACATAATCGATCAAACGTTTTTGCAAAAAAGTTATTTTGCCTTGCAATCTAAACATCATCCAGATCGGGCCCGCAGTGATGAAGAGCGCCGTAAAAATCTTGAACATTCAATGCTAATAAACGAAGCTTTTAAAATTTTGAAAGATGATTATTTGCGCAGCAAATACATGCTTGAATTGCAAGGGCAGGCTTTTGAAGAGATTGCGCTGAAAGGTTTGTTGTTGCCAAGTGAGCTTGAAGAAATATTAGATCAGTATGAATTAATAGAAAATATCAGCGACATACTCTCACTTAGTACAGTTAAAGAGGCAAAATTAATTGAGCAAGAGCTTTTAGTACAAAATATTGGGGCTGCATTTGAGCAAAATAATATCAAAGAAGCTCTTGAACTTACGCTGCGTCTAAAGTATCTTACTAATTTAGTAGGGAATATAAAATTGAAGATTAGGGGTGGTGAGGTTGGCTAAAAAAATAAAAACCCGTCATGGCGAGCGACTATAAGGAGCGTGGCCATCCAGAAAAAACCATCAATAAGGCTGGATGGCCACGGCTCGCTTGCTGCTTGCCTCGCCATGACGATTCTTACAATTACTCTATTCTTTAAAATTGTTAAAAAGGCTGCAGATGCAAATAGTTGAAATTAGCGAACCAGGAGCGAGTGAAGCACCAGAGGAGATAGTCGTAGGGATTGATTTTGGCACCACTAATTCGCTGATTGCATATTCAAAAAATCATAATCCGCAAATTATTGGCGGTGACCTTGGCCTTCTGCCTTCGGTAATATTTTATGATGATTTAAGTGATAATTTTATAATAGGTGAGCATAGAGGGCAAAAAGGGGCGATTTCGTCTGTGAAAAGATTACTCGCTAAATCTTACGAAGACATACAATCTGCTCCAACTTTACAAAAAATATTGTCAGAATTTCCGGTTATAGATTACAGCGTTCCCAAAATCACCCTCAAAAATAGAGATTATAGTTTTCCCGAGCTTGCCTCGAAAATCTTTGCGCATTTAAAAAAGCATGCTCAGCAAGAGCTAGGTACGCCTGTGACGAAAGCGGTGGTTTCGGTGCCAGCGTATTTTGATGATGCATCAAGAGGGGCGGTGTTGTTGGCCGCGAAAATCGCGGGGTTTGAGGTGCTGCGGTTAATTGCCGAGCCAACGGCTGCAGCTTATGCTTACGGGTTTCATAAAAAATCTGAGGGGTCATATATGGTATATGATCTTGGCGGTGGAACTTTTGATGTTTCGATATTAACCATGCAGACGGGTATTTTGCAGGTTGTAGCTACTGGGGGTGATAATTTACTTGGCGGAGATGACATAGACTATATCCTAGCTGAGTATCTGGCCAAAGAATTAAAAACTGAAGTGAATGCCAAGTTATGTTTAAGAGCAAAATATATTAAGGAAAGCCTGTCATCGGCGAAAACTCCTGTCATACCACGACTTGATCATGGGATTCATACAGAAATTACCAATGAAATTTTTGAAAAATTAATTCACCCCTTTGTTGATAAAACAATCAAAATAGCTAAAGACACTTTGCTTGACGCGGACATTAAACTTGACGGAATAATATTAGTTGGCGGAGCTACTCGTATGCCGATAATTGCCAGGACTTTGTCCAAAACTTTTGGTGTAGGGGTATTTTCTGATATTGATCCAGATAAGGCCGTTGCAATTGGAGCGGCTTTGCAAGCTGAGAATTTATCTTCAAGCAACCTGCAAGGATCCCTTTTAATTGATGTAACGCCGTTATCTCTTGGTCTTGAGCTATATGGTGGTATGGCTGAAAAAATTATCATGCGTAATACGACGATTCCCTTTTCTGTCACCAAAAATTTTACAACGCATGTTGATAATCAGACCGGAATGCAATTTCATATAGTGCAGGGTGAGCGCGAAATGGTAAAAGATTGCCGGTCTCTCGCTCAGTTTGAGCTCAAAAATATCCCGCCAATGAAGGCAGGAACGGCCCAGATAGAAGTGAATTTTGCTATTGATGCGGACGGTATTTTATCAGTGACTGCTAGAGAAAACGAGAGTGGCCAGGCTCAAAATATCGAGATTAAGCCAAGTTATGGGATGGATGAAAAAGAAGTTAATACAATGCTTGAAAATGCTTTTAAAAATGCAGAAAAAGACTATAATAATAGGTTATTAGTTGAAACAAAGCTTGAGGGCGAGGGTTTGATTTTTGGCCTTGAGAAAGCGCTGTATGAAACGCCCGATATTTTGGATGATGAGCAGAAAAAACAGATAGTAGATGCAATAAATTCTTTGCAAAAAACAATAACTTCAGGTAATAGAGATGATGTTTTGAATAAAATTAAAGCCTTAAATAAATTAGCGACTAATTTTATTCAGCAGCATTTAGATAAGGGCGCGCTATTGCAGCTTAAGGGCAAACATGTGGATGAGCTGTGAGCAACCGTCATTGCGAGGAGGTTCGCTAGAACCGACGTGGCAATCTCTTGCCTCATGAGATCCCCACGTCGGTTCTAGCGAACCTCCTCGGGATGACGGTCGCCCACAAGTAACATAAATAATTTCAAATATGGCAGCACAAAAAATAAAAGTAATTTTCATCGAAAATGACAAGGAAATTGAAGTGGAAGCTCTAGTGGGCTTGTCGATTTTGGAAGTTGCCCATCATAATAAAATTGATTTGGAAGGCGCTTGTGAGGGGTCGCTTGCCTGCGCTACTTGTCATGTGATCTTGGAAGAGAAAATTTACAACAATCTAGAGGAACCATCTGAAGCTGAGGAAGATATGCTTGACTTGGCTTTTGGTCTTACGCATACTTCAAGGTTAGGGTGTCAGATAATACTGACAGAAGAGCTTGATGGGATTCGGATTAAGTTGCCATCAGCTACTAGGAACATATCAATATAATTTTGCTGTGATACGTAAAATAATTTTAGCTTTTATCGTTTTATTTGTTTTAACCTGGATTGTCATGGCGCATATGGCTAAGTCCAAAGTTATATCTTTTATTAATAATTCCCAATCTGATAACATCAAAATATCTTATAGTGATGCAAGCGTAGCGGGTTTTCCATTTAGTTGGACCGTCAGGTTTGCTGCTCCAAAAATCACGATTATTGATCAGGTTTCTTCTCGGGAAATCTCAAGTGAATATTTGAATTGTGTTTTTAACTATAAACTTAGCAATGCCAAACTCGAATTTGGTAAAATCCTGCATTACAGCGCCTATACTGATGAAGGGCAGGTGGATTTGGAATTACGCAGCGAAGATAAAATGAAACTATTTGCTAAGTTTTCTAAGACTCTTTTTAAACTTGACTCTTCGAGCTCTTTAAGACAGGTGACAAGGAATATTGATTTTAGCAATTCATTAATTGTAGCTTTAAACAAGGCTGAAGATGAGTTGTTTAATTTAAATGATGTAAGTTGTAATTTCCAAAATAACCGCTCTGATGAAGGGGAGTATTTGTCATTAAAATTAGCTGGTGGTTATAAATCTTCTTTTAGTGGTCACAGGGTAAATAATGCCAATCTATTGCTTGATGTCAATTACATTGTTCCAGATAAAGGAGCAGCTGGTGACAATAGCGTGGATTTTGATCGCAAGCTTGAAATTGTTCGTGCCAAAGTAAATTTGGATGAAACTTCTTGTGATTTAAAAGGAAATGTTTCCTTAAGTCGGAGCAATTTACCCCAAGGTAAGATAGCTGTTGAATTAATCCGTTATGATGATTTAGTCGATATTATTGTGCCCGATGATTTTCTTTTCTCAAAACCTTATATGAAAAAAATTGTAGCCAAGGCGGCATCTATAGAATTTAGTAACGAGATTAGTGACAAAGTAAATTTTGATATCGAATTTACTGATAAAGGGATTGCCTTTGGTAGGGTTAATTTGCTGGATCTTAAGTAGTCGTCATGGCGAGGAGTGCGCAAGCACGACGTGGCCATCTAGTCTTTCTTTCTATTTTTTGGCTGCGCCGTGCTCACAGATGGCCACGTCGGTCCAAGTGGACCTCCTCGCCATGACGGTCACCACCCAACCCTTATCAATCTTATGAAAAAAATAACCATTTTACTTTATCTTTTATTAGCTTCATTTTCTGCTTATGCGGATATTTATAAAGCTAATAATATGCAAGACATCAAAAAAATGGCAGAAGATATTTTTGCCAAGAGAAATCCTGAAAAAACTGTGTTTATTTTTCCTCTTGAGAAAGTTATTCTAAGATCGACTCACCCTGCTATGCAAACACAGGATAAAAATTATAACACTTTAATAACAAAAGCCTTTGCTAATGTCCCGCCTTCTAAAACTGTCTATATTAAATCACTTCTGTTGATTGACTATCCTCATGAACTTGCAGATCCGGTCTTGCCGGACTTGATTGATTTTATACAGGAAAATAAGGCGGCAGTGATTGTTGTGACCCCTAATCTTACAGGAAAAATTAATAAAATAGATTTTTTAGAGGTGTGGACCTGGGACTATTTAAAAAGTTTAAAAATCGATTTAAGCAGGGGTGTTTTAGCTAATAAAAAATTTATATTTGATAAAGAATCTGATAAAATAAGCGGTACCTACCCTAGTTTTTACAAAGGCTTGCTCAGCTGCAATAGCGATAATGAAAATAATTCTTCCTTAGGGGTGATAGCTACGCTGTTTATTACAAAATTTAAAAAAATACCAAACGTTGTGGTGGCCGTGGCAACCAGTGCGAGTTATCTTGAAGCATTGGAAAAACAATTGAAAATATTAGATGCTGACAATGAATTTTTTGGCATTTTATATACACCTAAAGAAATCCAAACCAAAGAAATTTCTCCCGAAGACTATTTGCAATTCTGGCAGAATTTTGTTAAAAATTTAAATAAGGTTACAAGAAAAGAAGTAGCCCTAAAGAAGGAGAATCCATATGAAGAATGAATGTAACGTACGTCATTGCGAGGAGCGTCAGCGACGCACACCGTCATTGCGAGGAGCGTCAGCGACGCGGCAATCTCCTGCCTCTAGGGATCCTCACGTAAGGCCTTCGGCCTTCCTCAGGATGACGATACTACTCTTAGCCATATCTATAACCTCAGCCAATGCAGAGGTAGTTCCTACTTATTCTATTAATTCAAGCACTATCCAAAAAATAGATAAATGGATTGATAAAGATACTATAGTATTTATTGAGCTTGATGAAGTTCTTGTCATGCCTCGGTCAAAAATGTTTTATTATAATGATAATCCTTATCGTTTATTTATTTCAAATCTAATTAGTTTAAGTAACGAAAATAGTAAATATTTTGCGCCTTTGCTTAGCTGGTATCAATCACGAAAAGTTAGGTTGGTAGAAGATGGTTGGCTCAATTTTATTGAGGATCTAAAAAAGAGGAACGTGGTTGTTTATGGGTTTTGCACTATGCCAATTCATATTGAAAATATTGAACAATTCCGGCTGAAGGAAATCGAAGAGCTGGGGATAAAATTTACCGGGCAGATTAATGGCAAAGATGTTTTAGAAATTAACAAACTAGAAGGCTGGAAATCTGTATTTTTTCATGGAATAATTTTCACTGGTCCTTTCAGTAAATCTCAAACTATGCTCGATTTTATGAAAGTCACTAATATTTCGCCGAAAAAAATTCTAGTTTTTGATAAAATTAAAAACGATGCGCAAATTATGGATAAAGCACTTCATAGATTTAGAATGAGCTACTATAATATTCTTTATTTAGGGGCTAGGGAATTTACAGATAAACCCGATCCTAACGTTGTTGTGATGCAGCAAAGAACATTACTTGAGCAAGGAAAATGGCTTGAAGACGAAGAGGCCGAAGCTATTTTGAAGTCAGGAAATGAAGGGAAGTAATCTATTGTGTTGAAAGAATCTTTGCGTAAATATTTTGCCAAAGCCATTTACCCTACCTACGGGGGCGATTGGTACAAACGCAAAGGTTACCTCGGAAGCTCGCACCAGGAGAGATTCGATGATTTTGTATCAAAACAAAAAGAAACGGGGGCATTATATTATCAAGAGTTTCAGTCGTTAAATTTCAGCAGAGAATTTATCATCTCTGGTCATGATCGCATTGATACTGCATCAATTACTCCAAGCAAAGCTTTAAGCAAGGGTAAACCGGGAAATGGTTTATATATAATATGTTTTCAAGGCAAAAGCGAATATTACGAAAGTAGGTTTCGTGATATGGCGATGTTGGCCCGTCAAACGGGAGCAACAGTTATAGGATTTAATCCTAAGGGCTTTCATGCAAGTAGTGGAAAAACAAGGATATTGTCCGATATCGTTGATGATGGAATTGCTTTGATCCAGCATTTGCTTGAAAAAGGCGTAGAATCTAGCCAGATTATTTGCTATGGCAATTCACTCGGAAGTAGCGTTCAAGCAATGGTTTGCGGGTATTTCAAAAAACTAAAATCAATAAATTTTCGTCAAATTAACAGTAATTCCTATAGGTCGATTGCCGCGGTAATTGCCAGTAATTACAAAGTCCCTTTTTTAGAAAAAAAATTATATTGGCTAATGAGATATGTGGGATGGGAAATCACATACGGCAAAGATTATTATAAAACTGGTATATATAAATGTTACTTAACGCGAAAAAATGATAGAACTATCAAAAGGGAAGCAGCATTTTGTGCCAAAGTTAACTTAGCTCACGATCTAGTTGAGGCGCCGTTTGAATATAGAGAGGCTATGCAATGGCTGGATGATAATGCGGAGCTTATTTGTCTTTTGCCAAGCAAAAAAGACCCTCATAATATAGGGTTGCATTCCTTTCACTTGAAAGCCTTAGATAAAAATGGACAGAATCTGACTCCGTGGTATTTTATTAATAAATACATAGAAGAGTCAAATAAGTTTGTGAAGGAGTAAGGGGTGATTATTAAAACTGTCATTGCGAGGAGCCAATAGGGCGACGTGGCAATCCCATGAGGTAGGAGATTGCCACGGTCACTTCGTGGCCTCGCAATGACGAATTAGTGACTAATTTCTCCACTCTAAAACCATTAAACAAACAAAATTATGAAAAATAAAATTTGGTTTGACGATATTGATGCAGCTCTTGGTATTGCGGCATCTGACTTTAAAATTTTTGAAGAAATAGTAGCGTCTTCTTTTAAGGCTAATCAATTTAATGTTAACAACGTAACATTAAAAGACAGCGCCTCTCGTATAATATTTATCAGCGTTGCAGAATTTGCCGTTACTGCCACGGTATTTCATGGGCAAGGCCTAGGGTTGCTTGCAGCGTTTGAGATGGCCTTTAAAAAAATGCAGCTGCGTTTTGATTGCTCAAGTAAAGATTACACAATCAAGATTGATATTGTTGATTCTGTTAAAACCAAAAAGCAATATAAAAGAAATTCTCAGTATATTTTTACACCCGGGCTGGAGGGAATAGCTTTTGGCAAGGAATTTGACTTAGCGATTTTGCCAGAGCAAATAGCATTTAATCATTTATTTAATGATGAGTTCCAGATAATTGCTAATAGAATGGAGAATTATCTGGAAAAAAACCCGCCTGAGACACAAAAATTTGCTAATGTTTGGCGACAAGATCAATTTGAAGCCTATATTTTCAAAACCACGAGTTATTTGCTTGAAGATAATAAATTAACCCCGCTTTTTAGAGGGCAACGCTTATTCGAGGATTTCACCAAACAAGATTTAAAAAATGCCATAGAACTTGGTGGTAAATATCTGACTAATGTTGTTTTGCCAAATGGTCGGTATGAATACCAATATCACGTGGACACAAATTTTGTTGCTAGAGACTATAATTTCTTAAGACATGCTGGAACTTCCTTTTCTTTAGTAGAATATTTAGAATTTACTAATGATAAAGATTGTCTACCGGCGCTCAAACGGGCCCTTGAATATATGAAATTATTTGCTTTTCCGGGTCTTGAGGATCCAGAAACGACATGTTTTAGTGAGCGAGGGCTTGTCAAAGTTGGGGGCAATGGTTTGGCAGCTCTTGCGCTAGCTAAATATATTAAGGTAACCGGTGATGATAAGGATAAGGATTTACTTGCCAGGATATGTAATTGGATATTGACCCAAACTAAGGATGATGGGAATTTCATCGGACATAAACAACGTTATCATGATGGAAGCTATTCAAGCAAAACAGTTTTATATTACCCTGGAGAAGTGATATATGGGCTGACTTTATCGTATCATTTGCTTGGAGAAAACAAATGGATCGATGTGGCCAATCGCATTGCTCATTGGATGATTAATGTGCGGGATAAAGGCA
>Ga0075152_10003961_pt1 | contig 10237 bp, 8 predicted proteins | sample JI61114C2DNA_FD_70964 | JGI IMG/M metagenome (GOLD analysis project Ga0075152, IMG submission 70964) | Wastewater effluent complex algal communities from Wisconsin, to seasonally profile nutrient transformation and Carbon sequestration -... | ecosystem: Engineered > WWTP > Effluent > Algae...
GCATCCCGTAGGGTGCTATGATTTCATATACAGTGTTAGCGGTATTTGTTTTCTCCATCATAAACCATGTTCAATCAAAATGACCTACCTTCTAACTTTTCGATTTTCTCTTTAAGTTCTTTTGGAAATGTTACTTTTTCATTTCTACTAAAGTCAAACATCACCATAATATCCACAGCTTCCGCAACAATTTGTTGTTTTTCGTCAAAAAGTCTATGGTAAATACTAAAACTTGTATTCTTTATAAAATCTACTTTGCAAAGAATTGTCACATGTCCCGGATAGAATAATGGTCGTTTAAAGTCACATTTACAAGAAGCAAGCATTGGTCCAATATTCGTTTCCTTATGCAATTTTGTTAATCCAATTTTGTCCCAATAATTTACTCTTGAGGATTGAATGTATTTGAAAAAAGAAACATTATTTACGTGTTTAAAATAGTCAAGCTCGCTCCAATCAACTCGCAACTCCAATTTTGTTTTAAATTCATTTTGGCTCATCCTATTTTCTATGTTTCATTTTGGTTATTTGTAATTACCGCTAACGTTTTTCGGCTTGGCGATGTGGCGGATTTTAGCATTAAAGTTCAATAGAATTACTGATGTTGAACCTTGCACGAATGTTTCATAGAAGGACTTCAGCCGCCATATTGCCAAACCGATGTTAGCGGTTCGTTGTTTGTATTTTATGCGTTTCGGATTCAATTTTGTTTAAAGTCTTCGTGTTTGGCAAAATACTCAAGTCCTAAAACTATTAACAAAGAGCTTACTGAATATACTTTCTGCATGATAGCTGCCAAGCTCAAAAAACCAAATCCATAAAAAGAAAAGAAAGCGTAATAAGTCAATAAGCAAATAATACAAGAGAATTTGAGTAAATACAGTTTTGACTTCAAGATAAATATAGTAATTGTAAACAAACTCATTAATGTTAAAACAATAGATATTACGCCTATGTCATGCAAGGGTGTTGCGATTAAAAAAATAAGTATTATGTTGGCAATACCTATAAATTTCAAAATAGTCGCCCATTGTCTATGAGGGATATTTTTAGATATATTGATAAAAAAGATTCCATACCCAACAGATTGGAATGCCATGCCAATAATTGCCCAAATCCTACCAGGGTTTTCTGAACCATTTATAGCTTTTGGTGCAAACAAATTGCTAATGAAGTTTTTTGTCAAGTCGAAGCCAATTGAATTTGAATCAAGTAATGAACCACCTGGATAGAGCAACATTGCTATTACTAGAAATATCACGGAAGACATCAAGCATATCAAAACCGAATATTTTTTAATCATCTGTTTACTATTATGTATGGCTAAAAATTAGTTGTTAAATGTTGAAGCAAAGCCGTTTACAATGACCGCTAACTAGTGGGTTGTCGTAACAGGTGAGTTTATTTCGCTATTGGAGGTGTGTATAGCATCCCGCATGGTCAGATAAAGCACACCTTGTTGTTAAATGTCCAGATCATCAAGTGGGCTGCGGATAAACAAGCTTCACTTCGAGCCGAATGGCCGGGTCCTGAGGGGGCATCGCCGCCACAAGGTAGGTAGCGGATCGGAAATCAATGCATCCCCGAAGCGGCCAAATACCGTTCGGCATCCAGCGCCGCCATGCAGCCCGTGCCCGCGCTGGTAACGGCTTGGCGGTAAACGCGGTCGGCGGCATCGCCGGAAACGAATACGCCGGGGATCTTTGTGCTGGTGCGGTCCGGTACGTGCTTGAGGTAGCCCTGCGGGTCCATGTCCAACCAGTCCTTGAAGAGTTCCGTGGCAGGCGTATGGCCTATGGCCAAAAAGAGGCCCGTCACATCGAGCTTGCGCTCCTCGCCGGTCTTGTTGTTCACCGTAAGGATGCCTTCCACGACCTGGTCGCCGAGCACGTCCTTCACTTCGGTGTTGTACAGCACTTCGATCTGCGGCGTGTTCAACACGCGGTGCATCATGGCCTTGCTGGCGCGGAATTCGTCGCGGCGCACGAGCATGTAAACCTTGGGGCAGAGCTTGGCGAGGTAGGTGGCTTCTTCAGCAGCGGAATCGCCCGCGCCAACGAGGGCAACGGTTTGGCCTTTGTAGAAAAAGCCGTCGCAGACGGCGCAGGCGGTTACGCCACCACCGATGTCGCGCAGGCGGATCTCGTTGGGCAACCCGAGCCATTTCGCGCTGGCACCCGTGGCAATGATCACCGTGCGGGCATGGATCTCCGTCTTTTCGTCCACCCACACTTTATGCATCGGCCCGTTGAAGTCCACCTTGGTGACCCAGCCGCTGCGCACGTCGGTCTTGAAACGCATCGCTTGCTTCTTCAAGTCCTCCATCATTTCAGGGCCGGTGCGGCCATCCGGATAGCCGGGATAGTTGTCCACCTCGGTGGTCTGGGTGAGCTGGCCACCGGGCAATGGCCCTTCGATCACCACCGGTTTCAGGTCTGCACGCGCAGCGTAGATGGCGGCGGAAAATGCGGCGGGGCCCGATCCGATGATCAGGCAGTCGAGGATTTCAGGGGTAGTGCTCATGTTTTTTCAGGGAACTGCCATTTCAGGCAAGGCGCGAATTTAAGGGTCGTGGGTAGTTGTAAGTTGTCGGTAGTCAGTTGTTAGGCTGCATTGAATCGCTCAAGCATGTCGCGGCAACGCCTGACAACTGACGACTAACAATTGACAACTAAAAATCAGGGCACACAAATAATGGTGTCCAAGTAAACGCCTCTCCCGGCCCAAATTCCCAATCCCCCGGTGATGTTGCTTTTCACGTTAGCGGGGGTGCTGAAGAGGTCGCCCAGCGCGCCCACGTTGGCATCATAGGTGCTGTAGAAATCGTATTCCTTCCGGCCGATGGTCATGGCCTTCACGGCGATGGTGTCGCCCACTTTGAAGAAGCCCTGCTCCTCGTTGTTGTCTTCCGGATTGCCTGCGAAATACGCAGCTCCCCGCGCTTCCTGGAAATCGAACGTGAGGCCGTTGATGTACTTGTCGTTGTAGGTGCTTCCCAGGGGAGAGATGTAATTGGGGTCTTTCAGTTGCCCGTCTGCGCGGTGGTTGATGCGCTGCGCCGCCCAGCGGTAGCCGTTGCCCGTGGTGTCCGGGTCGGAGATGCGCGCCCAGGCATAGCCCAAGCTGTCGTCGCCGGAAGTTTGCAACGCCAGTTTAAACCACACGGAATCCAACGGAACGGGGTTGGGGATGGTGGTTTCCGCAGTCAGCGTTTTTCCTTCCGCGCTGATGTCCAACCGGTAGGTGGTGCCAACCACGCCCACATGGGTGAGGTCAAAGGCGGTGTAGATGCAGATGTTGGCGGAGGCGAGCAACTGCGGGCTAAGCCCCGTTGCTTCGGCGGCCAATATGATCGTGGCACTGTCCAGCAGATCACTGCATACTTGGTCCAAGGTCCACGTGCCGCCGTTGCTGGTAACGGTAATGGTAGCGCCGCCCACGAACATGTTGGCGATGGAATTGAGATCCGTCGGGTCGAAGAAGGACTGCGTGCGCGTAAGGATCACGAAGGGGGGCATGCCCGGCTCAATGGTGCCTTCCACCACAAGCTGCTCCGGCACTTGGGGCAGGTCCACGGTGATGTCCTTCTCGCAGGATGTGAGAAGTGAGAAAAGCACCGCCATGGAAAAAAGGGAAAGTGCCGTGGAAGAGCTGTTGGTATTAAACCGCAGAGGGCGCGGAGAACGCAAAGATCTTTTAGTTTCCATTTTGGCAGCCGTCCGGCCGTGAATTTCTTTGCGTTCCCTGCGCCCTCTGCGGTTCATCTTTAAAACTCAAAATTCCAAGTGATCGAAGGCAAAATGCTGAACAACGACACCTGCTTGGCCGACAATTGCAGTCCCGAAAGCCCTGAACTTCCTTCGGTGGCGAAGTAGATGAAGTACGGGTTCTTCCGGTTGTACACGTTGTAGATGGAGAATGTCCAACTGCTGCGGTACTTGCGTTGAACGGTGCTCACTTCACCGCTGGTTTTGTCGGTGACTTGTTTCGTCGGTTTGTTCTTCAATGTAGCCGCAACATCCAGGCGGTGGTAGGGTGCCATACGGAACCCGTTGCGCTGGGTGAACTCACTTACCAAACGGCCCTCGATGAAGTAACGCTGCACGGGCAATGTGGCCGCCTGTCCGGTGCTGTACACGAAGGTTCCACCGAAGGTCCAACGGTCGTTCAGTTCGTAACCGGCCACTACGCTCACGTCGTGGCGGCGGTCCCAACGGCTCGGGAAGGCCACGCCGTCGTCGATATCCGCAAATTCGCGTTCGGTCTTGCTCCAGGTGTAGCCCACCCAGCCGGTCAGCTTGCCCAAGCGGCGCTTCAGAAAGAATTCCGCGCCATAGCTCCAGCCATTGCCGAACACCAGCGCGTTGTCGTAGTTGGCGTTGCCGCCATCCTGCGGGCTAGCACCTTCAGCATATTCGATCTGGTTGGCCATGTCTTTGTAGTACAGCTCGATGCTGCCCTCGTACTTCCGCTCCTTCAGGTCGCGGAACCAGCCCAAGGCGTACTGCACGGCCTCCTGCGGTTTCACGTTTTTTCCGCTGGGGATCCACGTATCGGTGGGCAGGCCGATGGAGCTGAAGCTGGCGAGGTGGACGTATTGCAGGTTCCGGTTGAAGCTGGCTTTGATGCTGTTCTTTTTGTCGATGGTGTAGCGCATGGAAACACGCGGTTCCAAGCCACTGTACTGCGCAACGGTTTCACCGGCGGCATAGTCGCGCGTGCCGATGTTCTCGCCGGCATCATTGGTGATGTATTCGTTGAAAGGCCCCACGTGCGCAAACCAGCTAAAGCGCAAGCCCACGTTGATGCGGAACTGGTCCGTTACGTCGAAATCGTCCTGGACGTAGGCTGCTGCCTCGTGCGCATTGAGCTTGCTGGGCGTGTCGATGTTGAAGTTGGTGTCCCCGCTGTTGACCGCCACTGTGCTGGGCGTGTAGATGTGGTAGGTGTACTGGAAGCCGTAGCGCACGTTGTGGCGGATGTTGGGGTACTGGTTGAAATCCACCTTCAGGCCATAATCACGGATGCCGCTGCTGAGCTTGAAACCGAACTGGTCCTGTTCGCCCGTGAAGGAGAACTTGTAATCGCTGAAGATGGCCGTGGTGTTGAGGAAAAGCTTCGGCCCGAACACGTGGTTCCAACGCCCGCTCACGGTGGCGTTGCCCCATGGGATCTTAAAATTCGGACTACCCGGCTGGTTACCGGTCAGGGTGAAAACGTCGCGCCCGAAGTAGCCGCTCAAGAAGAAGCGGTCCTTGTCACTAAGGCGGTAGTTGGCCTTGGCATTGAGGTCGTAGAAATAGTAGCCACTGCCCGCGAAAGTGCTCTCCGGATTGATGAACGGCTTGGCCAGCACGTCGATGTAGGTGCGGCGTGCGCTCACGATGAATGAGCTTTTCTCTTTCACGATCGGCCCTTCCAACGTTAGGCGGCTGCTGATGAGGCCGATGCCGCCCTCGCCGTGGAATTCCTTGTCGTTGCCGTCTTTCATTGTGATGGCCAGCACGCTGCTGGTCCTTCCGCCGTAGTACGCGGGCATGCCGCCCTTGATCAGCTCGATGTCCTTCACCGCGTCCGCGTTGAACACACTGAAAAAGCCGAAGAGGTGACTGGCGTTGTAGACCGTGGCCTCGTCCAGCAGGATCAGGTTCTGGTCCGGCCCGCCGCCGCGCACGTAGAATCCGCTGTTGCCTTCGCCGTTGCTTTTCACGCCGGGCAGGTATTGGATCGTCTTTAAGATGTCCACTTCGCCCAACAGCGCGGGCAGCGTTTGCAGCTTGGTAACGTCCACGTCCATGCGGCCCATGTCGGTGCTTTCGGTCTGGCTTTTGGCCCGTTCGCCTTTCACCTCCACGGTTTTCATAACCTGCACGGTGGTGCTGAGCTTCAGGTTCACCTTCAAGTCGGCGTTGAGGTCCACACTGCGCCGCAGTTCCGCGTAGCCGATGTATTTCACCACCAACGTGTAGGTGCCTTGGTCCAGCGTGGCGGAATAGTAGCCGTAGTTGTTGGTGCCCACGCCCTTGTTGAGTTCCTGAATGAACACGGAGGCCCCGATCATGGCTTCGCCCGTGGCGGAATCGGTGACGTAGCCGCTAACGGTGTGGCGCTGGGCCTGTGCCCAAGCGGCGATCGTGAAAAAGCAGAGGAGAAGTATCGGGCGTATTGGCATGGCGCTCTTGAGGGCCGCAAATTTAGCTCGGGACAACATGCGCAGAATGAATTGTGGCGGGCGGTGCCGCACATGGTCTGGTGGCACCTTCTACTAGAAAAATATACCAAGAAATGGGTATTTCAGAATGCGCCGACATGGACCACCTTTGTCTTGGAGTTTTCCACACCACGCAATGACCCTCCTGATCGCCGACGACCAAAGCATCATCCTTGACGGGCTGGAGGCACTGCTTGCGCACAGCCAGGAAGTACAGGTGGTCGGCCGGGCCTCCAATGGTATCGAGGCCGTGGCGCGCACCAAAGAATTGAAGCCGGACGTTGTGCTGATGGACATCAACATGCCGGAAATGGACGGCATCGAGGCTACCAAAGCATTGCTGAAGTGCTGCGATAAAACGAAGGTGCTCGTGTTGAGCATGCACGACCACAAGGAATTGGTACACGAAGTGATGGACGCCGGAGCCAGCGGCTATGTGCTGAAGAACGTGGGAAAGGAGGAGCTCATGGAAGCCTTGCGCATCGTGGCCACGGGCCAGCGTTATTTGGCGCGCGAGATCCGCGCCGTGCTGGAACAGCCGGACCGTTTCAAGGACCGTAATGGCGAGGTGCACTACACGGCCCTTACCAAACGGGAAAAGGAGATCGTGAAATTGATCTGCATGGAACGCACCACCCACGAGATCGCCACCGCCTTGTACCTCAGCCCGCAAACGGTGGACACCCACCGCAAGAACATTCTGCACAAATTGGACATCCGCAACATCGCTGGCCTGGTGATCTACGCAAAAGACCGCGGCTGGTGCTAGCCGGAATACATGCAAAAGACCTTTCCACTAAAACCACCAACAATGAAAACCACAGCGATCAACATGGCAACCATTCCCCTTCCTTCCAAGTACGACACCATGCAAGAGGTGGACAACGTGGAACTCAACGGGTTCCCTGTACCGCCCATACACAAGCCCTTTCTCTATTTGCTGCGGGAAACCTTGGCGAACCAGTTCAGCGTGGCTTGTGCCAGCGTGCATGGCAACAACCAGTTCTATGGCAATCCCGGCGTGGTGGTGACCCCGCAGCGGTGGCAAATATCCTATACCCATGCCGCAGCTACTGAGAATGCCGGCGTGATGGTGCATGTGCACCGCGATAAAGCGCCGATCGCCCCGGAGGTCGTGATGCTGGTGGACGGAACCGAAGGCACGCCCATAACCGCCGGATCGGACGACGCGAGTGAACCCATGAACGTTGGCACTGGCTTTGAGGATCCACTGCTGTTGTGCAATGTGCTTAAGGATGGAGCTCACCCGAAAGTATACTGCTTGGTGGCGCTGACCGGTACAGGCAAGGTCCTGGACATTCCGGCACTGGCTACACGCCAATTCACCAAAGTGCTGGACCACGGTAATTTCGTGGAATGGCTGCTGGAAATCCCGCTGAAGACCGGTACCTCCACTGCAGCGTTACACTACGCGGCCATTCCGCTTGTCGGGGTGGGAGGCACCATGCAGACCGGCGACAAGGTCCGGGTGCGCCTGCAGACCATCAATCCCGCAACGGGTTCGGGCCGGTCCTACGCTTTCCTGCGGTGAAGAAGGTTCCAACGTCTTGGTGGAAGTCGGGTGCAAAGCTTGGAATAAGGATCCGGGGGATGATCTCGAGGTACAGGGGGCAATGTGGAGGACCTGTTGCACGAGCATCCGGATTGGTATTCGCTTTTGCCATGGCTTGTATAGGCATTACGTTATCAGCCCAAACGGTGGTTCCGAAACCTTCGATCGCCGTGGTGGATTCGTTCAAGAGCGCCAGTTGGGCGTTGCGCAACACGGCCCCCGAAGAAGCCTTACGCCTGGCCCGGAAAGGCGTGGTCATGGCCCGGCAGATCGGATACGACAAGGGTGTTGCCACGAACTTGCAATGCATAGCCTCCGCCCAAATAAAACTCGGAAGATCGGACAGTGCCGAAGTGGCAATGAAGGAGGCGTTGGCCATTTGCGAGCGGCTTGGCGAGCGGTCCGGGGTGATCGGATGCGCCCAGAAACTCGCCAGCCTCTACACGGAAAGGGGTGAGGTGTCCGAGGCATTGGACCTGTTGGACAAGGCCGAGGAACTCGCCAGAAAAGGAGGGGATGAAGAAGAGCTTGCACGCACGTTGAACCTGAAAGGCGCTGCCCTTCAAATGGCCGGCCGGTACGAAGAGTCCATCACGCCCTACTTCGAAAGCATCAACATCCGCAAGCGGACCAATTCCAAGGAACTGGCAAAGACATACGGAAACCTCGGGGGGCTGTACTTGGACATGGGCCGGTACAAGGAAGCGGAAGAACTATATGGCAATATGTTGGCGGATGCCCGAAAAGCGGATGATCAGGCCATGCTGGCAACGGGCTATTTAAATTATTCTGCTGTGATGCAATCTGAAGGTAGGCATCGTGAATGCGGGCAATACGCGGATTCCGCCTTGGCCTTGTTCCAGGCGAACCAGGACAAGCCCGGGGCCGCCAAGGCTTATATGAACCGCGCGTTGGGAAAGCAGAAAGACGGTGATCTGGACGGGACGCGTGCGGACTTGGACAGTGCAGTCGCCGGCTACCGGGCCATTGGCAACCAGGAGGGGCTGGCCAAGGCATGCCAGAACATGGCCATTTTGCTGTTGAGCCAACAAGATGCCAAGGGTGCATTGGGCTGGTGCGATGAGGGCCTGGCGATCACACGCGAAAACGGGCTTCGCCCCGTGCGTAGTGGGCTGCTCAACACTAAAGGCGATGCGTTGCGCACGTTGGGCCGCTTGGATGAAGCACTAGCGGTGATGCGCTCCTACGTGCAGTTGAAGGACAGCTTGCTCGGCGAACGTACCACGCGGCAACTGGCCTCCGCGGAAATGCGGGAGAAGTATGATGCCGTGGAGCGCATCGCCGATCTGGAACGAATGAAAACGGCCCGCGACGAAGAGCAAGCGCTCAAGGAAAAGCGCACCTTCGAACGCAATGTGCTTCTTATCGCCGCTGCCGTGCTCTTCCTGCTGGCCAGCATGCTTTTACGCAACATCCAGCACCGCCGTAAGCTGGCCGCCCAAGAACGGCAGTTGCACGAAACGCGCGTCACCGAATTGTTGCACCAGAACGAAGTGCAGGTATTGAATGCGATGATGCAGGGGCAGGATGATGAACGCAAGCGCGTAGCCAAGGACCTGCACGACCGCTTGGGCAGCATGCTCAGCGCCATTAAGCACCAGTTCGGAGCCATGGAAGTCCGCATCGACGCTTTGCATCAAGAACAGGGTGAGCAATACAAAAAGGTGTTCGGCCTGCTGGATGAGGCCGTGGGGGAGGTCCGGCGCATCTCGCATAACATGGTGCAAGGCGCGCTCGCCGATTCGGGCCTGGCGAAGGCGCTTGAAGATCTGCGTGACAGTATTCAGGTAAAAGGGCAATTGGAAGTGGAATTGGTGCTCTTCGGGTTGGAAAACCGCATGGGCCGATCCACCGAGATCGGTGTGTACAGGATCGTGCAGGAACTCGTGGCCAACGCGCTCAAGCATGCGCGACCCAGTGAAATGAGCATCTCCTTGACCCGCGTGGAAGGCCACCTGAGCATCATCGTTTCGGACAACGGCAAAGGATTCGACCCAGCGGTGCGCAAGGATGGCATCGGCATGGATAATGTGCGGTCACGTGTTGAGGAATTACACGGTGAACTCCACATTGATGCAGCGCCTGGCCATGGTAGCACGTTCAGTATCGAAGTGCCGATTGCGATGTGATCCCGCCATAAAAAAAACAGGCGGAAATACCCAGTTCCGGGTATGGTGGTTGTGGTTCAATTCCCTGTCCTTTGCGGTGTAATGAACCGGTTTCCAATGCAATCCTTCCAGCGCAAATTACCCGACCTCCTGCTCGGCTTCGCCATTATGTGCTTGGTGGCGCTGATCCTGCTGTCCTTCTCTTGGATTTAGACAGCCCCGTGACGAACAATTGTGCGCAAACCGGTGTTCGCCGGGTATATTTGGCGGATACCTACCTATGGAAGACCCCGGAAAGGAATTATTTGAAGGCGTATGCCGGGG
>Ga0075152_10003963_pt1 | contig 10235 bp, 6 predicted proteins | sample JI61114C2DNA_FD_70964 | JGI IMG/M metagenome (GOLD analysis project Ga0075152, IMG submission 70964) | Wastewater effluent complex algal communities from Wisconsin, to seasonally profile nutrient transformation and Carbon sequestration -... | ecosystem: Engineered > WWTP > Effluent > Algae...
AAAATCTATCTCGGCGTAAACAAAATATACTTCAGTGAGGGCCGACTCAAATTCAGATTTTCGGAGATCTTTTTGAAGTGCATCAAAAATAATTCCTTCATATTCCTGAATCAGAAACTTGAGTTTCCTTAGTTTTTCCTTTCGCTCTTCGGCACTTGTATTTCGTAAACTAATGCTATGAACCTTTTGCAGCTCAAAAATTTCTTTGATAATTTTTTGCATATAGACTTTGCCCCTAATGAAATTTCTGAACTTCTAAAATTTTAATGAGGGATGATTCTGGTTAAATACTGTGGCTTTCTGATAAGACTGGGCTACCTTCAATAATTCCCCTTCACCAAAAAGCTTTCCAGTAAAGGTAATACTACCAGGAAGACCGTTTCTAAACCCATTTGGTAAAACTACACAGGGATGACCGCTCAGATTAGTGGCACGTAAATTCATCCCAAAAGAAGGTGCAACAAACAGATCAATACTCTTCATTTTTTGGTTCAACTGCTCAATCAGCAATGCTCTTGCCCGGTTTGCCTGAATATATTCCACAGCAGGTATAAAATGCGCAGAACGAAATCCACTCGGCCAGGCATTTTTTTCCTGTCTCACCAGCAGGTCGTCACGATTTGAAAGGCTGAGTTCCTGAAAAGCAGCCCCCGATTCAGCGGACAGTACGATGAGCATATCATTATAAGGCAAAGAAGGCAGCTCGAAGGGAACCAGTTCAGCACCTAATTCTTTTAACTTAGCAAGTGTCGTGCTATCATTGGATGAATTTGAATACTTAAGCTGGAATTCAGACCTGATGTATCCTATACGAATGCCTTTTAGGCTTGTCCCAATGGGACTGGTATAATTAAAAGGTGCTGCAATTGCGCTCAGATCCTTACCATCCACACCCTGAATGGCATTAAATACAATGGCACAATCTTCCACACTTCGGGCGATCGGACCTAATTTATCCATACTCCAGCTTAAAGCCATTGCCCCATGTTTGCTCACACGACCAAAACTCGGGCGAAGTCCCGTTGTACCACATTCAGTGGAGGGCGAAACGATAGAACCCAGAGTTTCAGAGCCAATGGCAAATGGCAGGCAGCCTGCGGCAACTGCAGATGCAGAACCAGCAGAAGAACCACTTGACCCGCGCTTTATATCCCAGGGGTTTTTGGTCTTTCCTCCAAACCAAACATCACCCATCGCCAGTTCACCAAGAGTCATTTTAGCGATTAAAACTGCTCCCGCACTTTCAAGACGTGTAAGAACCGTTGCATCCAAGTCAATTTTCTGATCCTTATATGCAACCGAGCCCCAGGTAGTTTTGTAATCCCTGGTAGACAAAAGATCTTTAATACCAAATGGTATTCCATGGAGCAATCCCTTGTATTTTCCGGCCGCAATCTCTTTATCAGCTTTTCTGGCCTGCTTCATAGCCCGCTCCTCAGTGATACTTACCGCATAAAGTAACACCGGATCAAATTTCTTAAGGCGTTCTATAAAAAAGCGGGTGAGCTCTACCGATGTGATCTGCTTGCTTTGTATCAATCCTGCAAGCTGAGTGATGGTAAAAAATGCCAGTTTCTCCCTATCAACAGGAAGTTTTATATTCTGCAGGGCAGAGACCCGAAAATAATTAGCCTGATCTGGAAAACGATACCCTACTGGAATGGGATTAAAGTTTAATGCAGGTGCAACTGAATTAGAAATGTCCAGCTTTCGCAGGGCCATATAACTTTTTCGCCTTCTTTCCAGATCAGGAAGCATGGAATCAGCCTCCGCATCAGTGAAGTTTAATCCTATAATTTTCTGCGCCTGTTTTATCAGTGCTACAGTGATCTTCTCTTCCTCCAGTTTTTGGCTTATAAAACCTCCAAGTGTAAAACTTAGGATGCACAGAATGATAATGATACTATTTCTACGTAAATGAAGTTTCATATTCGCTGATTAATGGATCTGAATAAATTTAATGAAAGAAACAGTAAATTAAGCCCTTTGATTGTTATAATTATGATTAAACAGATTTCTTTATTCTTAATCCTGTGCCTGTCTGCTGTTTGTTTGCAGGCACAAACAATAAAAACAGGAGTACTGGTAGTTGGAAATACACCTGCAGGGGTCTCTGCAGCTATACAGTCTGCCCGTTCAGGTGCCAAAACAACTTATTTGACACAATCATTGTCTGTAAATCCTGTCTTTGCGAAAGAAGATCTTCGGTACGTATGGAATATCAGAAATCATTACCTTTTAAAAGAGAGAAAAAAAAGCAAGGTGACCGATTCGATCTTAGCTTCAAAAATCAATCTTGATAAAGCCACTGATCTCATAAAAAATATTTCAGATACTGTAAAAAACCTGACTCTCAACCATAATAATGTGGTAGATGAAATTACAAAAGACGGAAAAGGCTGGGAAGTTAGACTTAAAGGAGGGCAGAAGATCAAGACAGATGTGATAGTGGATGCAACTGATAACTTGTTTTTAGCGTCAATACTTAGAATAGATTTGAAAAAAGCAGTGTCCTTTCCGGTTAAAAGTGATCATCCTTTTGATACAAAACTGATTCGTAGCGGATTAGCAACAGGATATCTGGAAGCAGCTAATAAGGAGCGTTCAATTGCTTCAATACCTCCGGCGGCCTTAATTCCGTCTGGTTTTGAAAATTTTGTCGTTGTGCCTAAACAAATCGGACAAATAAAACCTGAAAGAATGGAGCTGGGGCAGGCCGCAGGAACAATTGCAGCTTATTGTTCCTTTTTTAAAACAACCACTAAAACCATCAATATCAGGGTAGTGCAGGGCGAATTGCTTGCCTTTAATGCCGTGCTTATTCCATATTCTGATATTGACCTGAAAGACCCGAACTTTAAATCCTTTCAACAATTAGGACTGAGTGGATTGATGAAATCGTACCTGGTGAAGGAAGGAGCTATGAATAAAATAAAATTTGATACCGCAGGAACCATTAGTGCTGAAGAATTAAAAGCACCTATGAAAGAGTTTTATACAAGAAGTCAGATCTGGTTTGCAGACAATAAGGCAGATACCTTAACAGTCGGAGATGCAATCAGCCTCTTTATGTTTACCGCTACACGTGGAGAGGAATTGAAAAAAGAAATAGAAGAAGGCTGGAAAGTAAGTTTCAAATTCAACAGCAAATTTGATCTGAAGAAAAATATCACCAGAAAAGAATTCGGGATTCTTGCCGACCGTTATCTGCAGCCCTTTAATGTCAGAGTAGACCCGGCTGGGAATTTAATGCGCTGATTTAATTAGTTAAATTTAAAAAACAATGAAAATTTTAAAATCAATATGGTTATTCTGTGGCTTACTGATGTTGAGCAATTCAATCATTGCCCAGGGCCTGAACAATGATGTCGTGAAAGCCAACATGATTGTTGATTGGGAAAGGGCAAAACTCTATACCCGGGAATACCTGGATGCGATGCCTGAAGATGGAGTTAATTTTAAACCCATTCCCGAGCTCCGCAGTTTTGCAGAACAAATGCTGCATATGTCGCAGGGAACCATCGGATTAATTGCCAGTGGTACAGGTGCTATCCCGATTTATCAGGGTAAAGTGCTTGAAAAAGCAGATGAATTCAAGAATAAAGCAGCACTGACGAAGGTGGTGATGGAATGTTATGACTATGCTATTCAGTCAATAAGGCAAATGGATGCCACAAAAATGGATAGTCTGATTAAGCGGGGAAATTATGAAACCGACCAGTTTGGCTGGCTGAATAAAGCATTTGAGCATCAAACACATCACCGTGCCCAGACCACAATATATCTTCGATTGAAGGGAATTAAACCCCCGAATGAAAAACTATTTTAAGGGGAAATGCTCTTTTTACCCTGATTTATAATTTTAAGTGGACTAATCTTCCTCATTCGGTAGCAATTCATTGCGGTTTCGCCCAACTTTTCAATCAATTTATAATTCACTACTGCACCTACAACGGCTCCAATCAGAGGAATTAGCTGTGCCATTTTCGCCAGATCGATATAATCGCGGTACTCCTGTTGAAAAGTCCGCCAGTCGAACTGGTCCACATCCTCAGGAAGGGAAGCGATGTAAGAATTCCAGTCTGAAATCTGATGGAAAACCTTATGCCTGCCCTGCTGGCTCGAAAACGCAAGCTGGAAAATATACAAGATGTAAAGGCGCTCCCTGTAATCCCTGACATCATAACCATAAAGGGCAGCAATATCAAAAAGTAGTTTCATCTTAATTCCGATCAAAATCGGAAATTCTGCCAGACCAAGCAGAAAACCACCCGCTCCTGTCACTGCGCCTTCTGCAGAAGCTGTTTTCCTGTAAAATTGTATTCTCTCTTTAACAAATGCCTCCCTAAGCTGTAATGAACTATCTTCTCTGGGTTCTTTGGTGACATATTTGGCACCAAAAAGCACAGCTTTGACCATCTTTTCAATGGCTACAGTGATCGCATTATGCACTTTTTCAGGAATCAGTTTGTTCAAACGATTCTGTACCCCTTTTGAAGCAAGATCAAAAATACCGGGCTGCTTCAGGATTTTCTTTTTCCAGAGTTCAAGTTCTTTATAAGCCTGTTCTTCGTATGGTAGCATAATTTTTAGTCCCGTTTCAAGAACAGGTCAATTCACAAGATACCGAATAATAATTTGAGAATACCTGAATTTGTTCGTATTTGTATTACTCTTAACTTGGCAGTTCAATCCAATTACTATGCGTAAGTTTTCTCTACTCCTGACGTGCATTTTTCTGCTCAATAATTTATTCGCTCAGATATCTCCAAAAGAACATTTTGGCTTTACTATCGGGGATGATTATCAGTTAGCCAATTTCACCCAAACCGCAGACTATTTCAAAAAGCTCTCCGAACAATCTGACAGAGTGAAACTTACAGGTATCGGCATGACTGAAGAAGGCAGAACACAGCCTATGCTGATTGTTTCTTCTCCCGAAAATTTAAAAAATCTTGAGCAATACAAAGAAATCTCCCAGAAACTGGCCAGAGCGGAAGATTTATCTGAATCTGATGCAAGGGCACTTGCAGAAAAAGGGAAGGCAATCGTCTGGATTGATGGTGGATTACATGCTACAGAGACTTTGGGAATCCATCAGCTCATCGAAACCTTATGGAATCTGGTTAGCCGAAAAGATGCAGAGACCATGCGCATTCTTGACAATACAATTGTTTTAATGACGCATGCCAATCCGGATGGTCAGGAACTGGTCAGCAATTGGTATATGCGTGAAAAAGAAGCGGAAAAACGTTCCCTGGAAAATTTACCGCGCTTATATCAGAAATATGCCGGACATGATAATAACCGCGACTTCTTTATGATGAATCTTAAAGAAACCCAGAATATGAGCAGGCAGTTATTTGTCGAATGGCTACCCCAAATCATGTATAATCACCATCAACGGGGACCTGAGGGCTCGGTTGTTGCAGGTGCACCTTATCGCGATCCCTTCAATTATGTTTTTGATCCGATTCTGATGACCAGCCTTGACGCTCTTGGTGCAGCCATGAACTCAAGACTTAATGTGGAGAATAAACCGGGCTATACTCAAAAATATGGTTCCGTATTTTCAACCTGGTATAATGGAGGCCTGCGTACTACCACGTATTTTCATAATATGATCGGATTACTGACAGAAACCATTGGAGGACCAAGCCCTTCAGAAATATCCCTCGTTCCGCAGCGACTGATTCCAAATGGAGGAACAACCTTTCCGGTCAGGCCTCAAAAATGGCATTTTCGCCAGTCAATAGATTATTCGGTTTCTTTAAACTATGCGGTTCTGAATTATGCAGTTCGGTACCGGGATGAATTATTGTTTAATATTTACCGGATGGGTAAAAATTCTATTGAACGTGGAAGTAAAGATACCTGGGGACTTTCACCAAATAAAGTAGAGGCAATTAATCAGGCTTACCTGAAAGATCAACCCGGAGCAAAAATTGCAAATCAGCAAATTCTGCCAAAAAAATATTTTGATACGGTTATGAATAATCCCGCTTTCCGGGATGCCAGAGGATATATTATTCCTGCGGATCAGGCTGATTTTCCGACTGCAGTAAGATTTGTAAATGCACTGATACGTTCCGGAATTCTGGTACATAAAGCCACTGATGTTTTTACGGTAGCAGGAAAAAACTATCCTAAAGGTTCATTTATTATTAAAACCAATCAGGCATTCAGGCCGCATGTATTGGATATGTTTGAGCCACAGGACCATCCCAATGATTTTAAATTTGAAGGAGGCCCTCCCATTGCTCCGTATGATGCTGCCGGCTGGACTCTCGCTTATATGATGCATGTACAATTTGACCGGCTTCAGGATGATTTCAGTGGTCCATTTCAGCGTATTCAATATGGCGAGCTTCAAAAGCCTGAACCCGGAACCCTGGCTTCCGCAAAAGCGTACCTGATCAATGCAGAATCAAATAATGCATTTATAGCTGTAAATGAAGTTTTAAAATCGGGAGAAAAGGTTTATCGGATAAACAGCGGGGATGATCGCGGGGATTTTTATATTCCCGGAAATCCCAAAACCAGAAATTTACTGAGCAAGGTAAAAAGTGATTCAGGATTAGAAATAAGGGAAAATTCAAAAGTGCCTGGAAATCTGACCGGGCTTTCAGCACTACGAATTGGGCTTTGGGACAATTATGGCGGATCAATGTCCTCGGGCTGGGTGCGTTTATTAATGGAACAATTCAATTTTAAAGCTTCATTGGTTTATGCAAAAGATATTGAAGCAGGAAATCTGAATGAAAAATACGATGTGCTCATATTTGTTCCAGGAGCAATACCAGCAGTATCACAAAGATCCGGCAGAGGAAGTAATTTAAGTACTGGCCCTAATCCTGAAACAATTCCATCAGAATTCAGAGCACAATTAGGCAGAATCAATGCTGATAAATCAATTCCGGAATTAAAAAAATTCGTAGAGCAGGGTGGAAAACTGGTAAGCATTGGAAGCAGTACAAATCTGGCTTATCACCTGGATCTTCCGGTAAGGAATGCAATGGTTGAATTAAATACAAACGGCCTGGAACGAAGCCTTCCTGCGGAAAAATATTATATCCCGGGGAGTATCCTCAGTGCTGATACCGACAATAGAATTCCAGCCGCCTGGGGAATGCCTGCAAAATCCGATATCTATTTTGACAACAGCCCTGTGTTTAAAATTTCAACAGAAGCAATAGCCAGCGGAAAAATTAAGCCCATATTATGGTTTTCAAATCCGGCGGCACTGAGAAGCGGCTGGGCTTGGGGACAGGCCTTTTTGCGGGATGGTATTACTGCATTCGAGGCAGAAGTTGGGAAAGGTAAATTCTATGCTTTTGGTCCGGAAGTTACCTTCAGAGCTCAAACATACGGGACATTTAAACTGCTTTTCAATCAGCTATATGGTCATTCTGAATAAGAGATGTGGTTAATATCCCGATAAAGCCTGGAATTAAAATATTTATGTAATTTCATCGGCAGAAACTAACCGATTAATTTCATGAATAAAATTTACAAAACCTCAGTTTTGCTATGGGGTATTTTTCTCTTTTTCGGAGAATTGTATGCACAGGATTACAGCAATAGCTCCCGGGTTTCGGAACGGATAAATTCCCTTTCAAAAACCTATCCATCATTGGTGAAAGTTAAATCACTTGCAAAAACCTTAGGTGGAAAAGATATCTGGATGCTCAGCATTGGTATAGGCAAGACAGAACTAAAACCTGCTATTGCGGTTGTTGGCGGTGTGGAAGGTTCACACTTACTGGGCACCGAGCTGGCTTTGGGATTTGCAGAAAAAATACTTAAGGACTCTTCTCAGGATAGCATCAAGGCTATTCTGGAAAAAAACACATTTTATGTTTTTCCAAATATGAGTCCGGATGCAACAGAACAATACTTCGCACAAATACGTTATGCAAGAAGTGGAAACGCAAAAGCCACCGATGACGACCGTGATGGAAAGCTGAATGAAGACGGGTTTGATGATTTGAATAAGGATGGTAAAATCAGCTGGATCAGGGTTGAAGACCCAACAGGTAAGTTCCGGATCAACCCTGAAGAACCCCGTTCCATGATTCTTGCCGATCCGGGCAAAGGCGAAACCGGTAAATACCTGCTTTTTTCTGAAGGTATCGACAATGATAAGGACGGAAATTATAATGAAGATTCCGAAGGTGGTGTACACTTTAATAAAAACCTGAGTTATGACTATCCAAACTTTGTACCGGGATCGGGTGAGCACATGGTCTCTGAAATAGAAAACAGGGTTTTGCTCGACAATCTATTTGAGATGTTCAATGTTTATTCAGTTATAACTTTCGGGCCTTATAATAACCTTTCAGTGCCGCAAACCTATAATGCTCAGGCTGTTTCAAAGCGCATCATTTCCGGTTATTTTGAAGCAGATGCAAAGGCAAATACCCTGGTTTCTGAGCTTTACAATAAAATTGTTGGCCTGAAAGACGCCCCAAAAAGTGCTTCGGAGGGTGGTGATTTTGCTCAATGGGCGTATTTCCATTATGGCCGTCATAGTTTCAGTACTCCTGGATGGTGGGTACCAAAAGCAAAAGCCGATACAGCCAAAAAAGTAAAGGAACTGAAGATTGAAGATCCTGCGGCAAATTACCTGAGATGGGCCGACAGCCAGGGATTAAAAAACACTTTTACAGAGTGGAAAAAGATTGAACACCCTGATTTCCCCGGACAAACTGTAGAACTCGGAGGAATTGACCCATTTGTGTTAAAAAATCCTCCCTTTAATCTGGTTGAAGCTTTGGTTAAAAAGCATAGCGACTTTATTATCGCACTCAGCAGGTATACTCCTTCAATTGATATCACAAATATTAAAAAAGAGAAATTAGGTAATGACCTGACCAGAGTCACAGTTAGTCTTCTAAATAAAGGAATTTTACCCACCCAGACCAAAGTTGGAGAACGAAGCTATTGGGTAAAGAAGCTATCTGTCAAAGTAATTCTGCAAGCCAATCAAACCGTCATCAGTGGCCGCAAAAACCAAACCATCGATGCCATTCAGGGTCAGGGAAACCAAACCTTATCCTGGCTGATAAAGGGTTCAGGTAAGCTAACAATAAATGCAGGTAGTCCGACCAGCGGAACAAAGACTGTAGAAATCTCTTTATAATCCCCGGATTTGTTTTAAAAATTAAATGATAAAGATGAAAGCATTCATAAATAAAATATTTTTTACGCTTCCTCTGCTTGTTCTTGCAATTGCCTTGCAGGCTCAGCAAGCTGAGCAAATTCTAAAAGCCTCCGGAAGTCCGGCAAACCCGAAAGTTCCGGTAAGCTGGAACCGCTATAATGACTATGCCGCGATTACTGAGATCTGTAAAAAGCTTGCAAAAGCATATCCTGATCTTGTGAAACTCGAATCAATGGGGAAATCACACCTGGGAAAGGAAATGTGGGTGATGACGATCTCTGATTTTAAAAAAGGCGATCCGGGAAGAAAACCTGCGATGTATATAGACGGGAACATCCATTCAAATGAAATTCAGGGTAGCGAATTCGCACTGTACACGGCATGGTATCTTGCTGAGTCTTTTGCAGACACAAAACATATTCAGGAATTACTGGAAGATAAAACCTTTTACATCGCACCCACGATCAACCCTGATGCCAGGGATAATTTTATCCACAAGGCCAACACGGCACACTCTCCGCGTTCCGGAATGATTCCAGTAGATAATGACCGCGACGGAGAAGTGAATGAAGATGGTTATGATGACCTAGATGGTGACGGGCATATTGTTTTTATGCGCAGGAAAAACCCCAATGGCCGTTTAAAACCGGATCCCGAAGATCCGAGAAGGATGATCAGTGTTGGTGTTGATCAGCAGGGAGAATATGAATTGCTGGGCTTCGAGGGAATTGATAATGACGGGGATGGGGATGTGAATGAAGACGGAGAAGGTTTTTACGACCCAAACCGCGACTGGGCATGGAACTGGCAGCCAAATCACATACAAAACGGTGCCTATAAATATCCATTCTCATTACCTGAAAATCGTGCGATCTCTGAATTTGTAATGAAGCATCCAAACATTGCTGCTGGACAGTCCTACCATAATAATGGTGGAATGATACTCCGCGGACCCGGTGCATTGGAGGATTTAAACACTTACAATGCGCAGGATGTTCAGGTCTATGATGCCATTGGTAAAAAGGGTGAAGAACTGATTCCCGGTTATAAATACCTGGTAGTATATAAGGAT
>Ga0075152_10003966_pt1 | contig 10225 bp, 10 predicted proteins | sample JI61114C2DNA_FD_70964 | JGI IMG/M metagenome (GOLD analysis project Ga0075152, IMG submission 70964) | Wastewater effluent complex algal communities from Wisconsin, to seasonally profile nutrient transformation and Carbon sequestration -... | ecosystem: Engineered > WWTP > Effluent > Algae...
TGCTCTCCTTTCAGACGATGTCCAAAAAACTATTCGTGTTCTTTGATCTTGCGTCGGAAGCGTTTAAGCTGGCTAATTCAAGCCGGTGTACTTGCTGGCTGTAAACTGAACGTGCCTCGGGAGTCAACCTCACTGCTTCCAGCTCAACGTACTTTAACTGTCTTAGATTGATCTCTTACCAACTTCTTCTCTTATTCGATGAGTCCGTGTAAGCGTTCGGCACGAAACCTGCTTTCACCTTCCAAGAAAGCACTGTCAGTTTGCTGAAGGGCAGCCTTCAGCTCGTTTTCGTACTTGCTCAGTTCCTTGATGATCATATTAAAACCATAGAACGATAAGGTAAGTCAGCTGAACTCTAAAGAGCCCATTATGAAGCTTTGCCCCATGAAATAGACGAGAGACGCCCAAAAGGCTACAGCGATAGACGCTGTCGATGTGTCAGGTAATGGCAACATTCCATCCCAATCCTCAAGCAACCGTTATCGTTTGATCTCCGGTAGTACGTCTTCCAGTGATTCAAATTGATGCTGTAGTGGACGAAGTAAACTCCGGTCTTTGCTGAGAATGTCTCTGAGCGATTCGTAGCCCTTAATGTAGTTGTCCTGGTTAAAGCGTAATGGTAATGAGTCGATGAGTTGTAGTGCGCGGTCTTTGAGACCTTTGGGGGTTTGCTTGACCTTGGCTTGAACTACTAGCTTCATCACTTTTTCCAGAGCCAAGGGATCCTGGATCAAGTGCAACTGCCTATCGTACTGCTCTGAAAGTTTACGCAGTTCTGGAATGTTGTCTGCGACCTCATAGCAGCGACTCAACAGCTCAATCGCTTCAGATAGTTCGGGCTCGCAGCTCTCTCGATTCTGTTCGAAAATTGATATGGCCTTGACCAGTGAATTTTCGGCATCTGCAATTCGACCATAATAAATGTCCAGCCTGGCGACTTTGCTGTTGATTATGCCGTAGGATATTGTGTTGGTACGATGTTCATTTTCGAAGATCGCTCGAGACTTGCGGTAGCTGATCAGTGCGTCTTCCCTTCTGGAGCAACTTTCCTCGATGTCTCCCAACTGGTAGTATTGATCGGCGGTGCGTAGTGAATGGCTTCCAACAGTTTTGATGCAACAGGCAAGCGAACTCTTCGACATAGTTACTGCATTTTCGTGATCTCCCTTAAGGTTGTAGTAACCAGAAAATAGCTGGTTAAGCTCTATTACAAAAGGATGAAACTCGCCGCACCACCTGACGATCCTGCTGGTGAGTTACTTTGACAGTCTGTTGTGTTTGTCGCTGTTCGGGTCCTTCATTGCCCATCTGATTTCATTCTGGAGGACTTTAAAATCGCACGAACTCAATGGTTAAAGTTGGTAGTGGCGATACAGTTCCAGCGACTTTGGGGAACTGTCGTGTGGCGAGAGGAACGAACTCACAAAAACCTTGATTCTTTTGTCAAGGGAACGCAGTGAATACACCTCTGGAATTGCAGCTTCACGAAGTTTGAGCTTTTAGATTAGATTCCTCACACTGTCTTCGGTATGTTCGGCGAGTATTTGTTAGACCTCCTTTATCGACCGGCTGAAACCGTAATCGAACACAGTTACCTTCGCTTCCATCCCATCGATGTTGTCCTTCGTAAAGTACTTCACATCCCGGCGGAATATTTAAAGTGCGTGGTTGAATGAGTCCCACCTCACTTTGATTCTAAAGTGATAGGCCAGCGCCTGCAAGAAAAATCCCTCAACAATATCCTTGCGTTCAATACGGCAATGGAACTCGTTTTCTGCCTGATTCGATATGATCTTCCACAGCAATTCCGATTCCTTGTTGTCACTCAAGATGGTATTGATCAACTCAAGCAGGCAGTTGAAAGAAAGTTACTTACTGCGAGCAATAAGTGCCTCACGATCATCCAGCAGATCTGAGCCTAGAGTGGAACCATTCTTAATAATTTCCTGAAGTTCATTGCGCAGCACTGCCGAACAACTTTGCGCAGCAACCTACGAAAAGCATACCTGCCTCACTAACTGTACAGTTGTCTTTTGGCCTATCAACCCGACGTACCGGCTTGGTACACATCGTTCCTGGAATAGCTCCTCCACTTATGTTGATGTGACAACCACCTATGATAGATTCTCCATTTCATCCAGCAACGAATTCACAAGTTCTTCCATCCTTTCGTTTGTTTAGTGGCTGCTGATAAGAGGCCCTTCTGCGCCTTTCCGGTTTGGAGCTGCCAAGCGGTTGTCAGCTGAATATAGCTTGGCTGTCGTAAACTCCTGTCGAAGCACGAAGGCACTGGGAAGTCGATTGGCAATTGCAAATGGTCTTTGGAAATGGTCTTCGGGCAGCAGAACTGCAACATCGTCGAGGAAGTAGTTGGAGTCAGGGCTTGCTGCTACTTCCACAGCTCTGAGATTGCTCCCTTCATCAAACACCTTTCTGTGTATGTTGGTTTGACCAGCCAAGTGTTCCTGAAGGTCAAGCGGAATTATAGTTCTTTCGGAGCTTGGCTTTGCTGTTACCGCTTTTGCGAGAGCAACTATTCCTCGATACTCGACGAGCACAGCCAAGGGAACCCTCACCCTTCCAGAGTTTTCCGTGCTATAAAACACATGGTTCATATTGAAGAACTAATTCTGAAGAAGTTGAGTTGATGTCTCATCGTAAACTGGTTGCTTGCTCACTGGATTCTCTTTTGGTTGAGAAAAGCTCAGAACGATATTTAATCCTTTCGCCGAAAATTCGCTGTAGTCCGATGTGCTTGTGAAGGGTTTGCTTGGACGGTATCTTCGCATCTTCGGGGGTAAGCCTAGATCATCAATCACGTCCCTTACAACCTCTTCAGCAACATGTTTGAACCTTATCACCAGTTGGGAGGGATCTTCGGCCCTCAAAAGATGCTCGTTCCAGTTCTCACCTGGTTCCTCAGGGTAATCTTTCTGGGGCTCTTAAACATTTACTCGTTAGTCATGGCCATCGGGTTTTCGACCTGATAGATACATCTTCGAACCTGTCTGACGCATTCCATGGTCTCGCTGAAATATATCTGAGTTGTGAGGAATGGATGGGTTGTGCGCTGAAGACTGTAGATCATTGTTGGCTCCAAATGCATTAGAACCTTTCTTATCATGGAAAGTCACAACTGAATTTGTGGGTCGAAAAGGCTCAACTGAAGATGTTGGCTTACTATAGCCAGAATTTAACAAAGAGGGTTATTGGCTTGGCCTCCCTGCACCCACTCCACTTGGATGTTTATCGTCCAATTGTTTTGATTCATTTATAGCAGAGCTGAATATTGGCCTTTCATCAGGGAGAGGTGCATTAGTTATGGGTTTCTGAAAGCTTGGAGGAGGTGGAGGTGGTTTGAATTCTGTTTGAGTCATATCGTTCGTGGTCATTGGTTTGGTCTGAACTTCATCAGTCTTTTTATCTACAACAGGGTCATCGCCTACTCCTATCTACTCGCCGGGTTTCTTTTGTCCTGGCACCAGCTGTGAAATATTGCTGACTGTGCTCAGTTTTGGTGGTGGTGGTTTTCGACCGACTTCAATGATTCGCTCCCAGTCCTCCATCATCTTCTCGCTGGGCATTCTCAGGCTCCACACCTCGGGATCGCCTTTCCCCTTATCATCCTTTCGGTATTTGATTTCGAGAGAACCGTCTTTTCTCTCGACGCTAGTAATCCTATCGAACGGGATGGTGACCTTTCGTTTTGGCACCCTGGCTAATGACTGAAACGGAAGTACAAACTTCTCGTCAAGCTTGCTAATATAACCTACTCCTTCCCGATCAAAGACTATGAGGATACGGTCATTATGCATGATCCCACTATTGTTCTTCTTCTCGACGTAGCTGTAATGAAGCTACTTTTGCTCTAGTGTTTGACTATACACCCGTTCCTTGATTAGAGCGTGAATGCGAGTTGACTCCTATTCTGCTGACTTGCCCTTCGGCTCCATCGGATAACGAACAAGCTGTTATAATACACTGAACAATCACTACAGCAAGGCATCGTAGCGTCGAACTCCCAAAGATAAGTGCTGACATTCGTTGCACAGGTCAGGAGCCTGGCAGGGATTCTCGCTGTATTTCTCAACAAAACAGCCGACAACTTGTTTGTTTTAGACCTTGACCAGACGACCCTCGGGATTGACCAGAATATTTTTACACTTGATACCTTGTGCCTCCAGGGTGAGTCTCATGCAGTCTACGCAGCAACATCCGTTATTAGGACCGCAATTACCATCACAACCGCAGCCTCCCCTCAGACCTACATCGGCTCTGCAGTAGTAGTTTCCAGTGGTGCCTCTTTTGGCGAGACGTCCCGCTCTGTTGTTGCCCTGAAATAACGGATCAAACTTGAATGTCATGCTTGCACTAAGCTTTTTGGTCAGCTGAAGCTTCGGTGGCAATACTTCGTTCGAATGGTAGTGCATCAACCCTCTTAACCTTTCTGTATGTTCTTTGCTGACATGATCCAAGTAGTCCTTCTTGCGGATCGTTGTCTGACAGAATAAGCATTTTAGTAGAGAACATCCGCATTCCTTGGTACTGTGCTCCACAAGCAATCTCTTGATAATTAGCTGTTCACATCCAACGTTTGGGCATGGCAGAGGCGTCACCATCAGCTTCTCTTCAAGGTCGTTTCGTATCTTGAACGTTGGTGAGGGCCGCCGACAGTAACAACAAGTTCTGCGGGCCTTCACTTCCCGTTCGAAGCACTCCTTGCAGAAGTAATGGTGGCAGCATTAAGTCTCGATTGGCTCGTTGGCCACTTCCATGCAAATTGGACAGCCCTAACTTATGAGTTCTCTGATCAGCTCGTCTTGACTAACTTCCATTGATTATATATCTGCCGGAGAGGCGAAGATGATAAAATACGAAAGTGGTCGGTAAGTAATCAGAAATGGTAGCTATCAAGCCTCTCTCCGAAGTGAGCTTGAACTGCAGGATAGCTCGTCACGCGATATGCGGTATCTGTGGTCCTGGGGGTTTATGGCGGAGTCATGTCTCTCGGATTCGAAGATCAGTTCATAGCGGTTCGTTTCGAGGTAACCATTTGGACAACTGGTCTTGTAACAGTTTGGCCATTCTGCAGCTTCGGGTGGCGGAAAGATCGGATCGATTGCTATTCTAAGAGTATTTTCGAGCATGCTTGGAATGAGCACACTGAGCAGCGGTGATGAGAGCTCTAAGCAAGGATTGCAGTTCACTTCAATGAGCCAGGGCTTTAAACTTTCATCCAAGAGAAAGTCCAACCCAAAGAGTTCAAAAGTGTAGCCACGTCGATTAGCATCCAGCTTCTTTGAGGTAGCTTACAGAGCAATTCGAGCGTATTCCTTGATCTCCGGTAATATGTGTTCTTCAAAGTTACATTGACGGTGAGGGTGGATCAGATCGAGGTACTTCTGAAACTCGCTGTAGGAGATCTTGTTTCCTTTCTCAAAGCGACCGTATTCTTATCCCTTTTTCTGAACTGCATCGTTGGTCAGGTGAATCATTTTGTTGCCCAGCTTCTTCAGTGAATATTACTTGGAACTGGTACGAAGATAGCCGTCCCTATAGAAGTAGCCTTTGAGATGCCCGTTATGACTTGTGACGAGTAAGTAGCATCGGATATCGAATTTTCGTTTGAAGAAAAGGAAAGGGTTGAGATACTCCTGCACAATGAATGTGCGCTCCGGTAATTTGTGGTTTGTTGCGGTGATATGCTCACTGATTTACTGGAGGGAAGACAGTACTTCGATTCCAGTCCCGCGGTTGGTGTTTTATCCCGGTTTAACAATCCAAATATTAGTTGATTGGAAGCGGTTGGTCGTATGAGCTTATGCCTGACTGGCAAGATTGCCGAGATAGACTGTTGTAAACTCCGCAAATCGAGGGTCATAGATTCCTGTGATGTGGAAGGTCAGTGGAATCACACTGAAGGGATTCTTCCCCAAAGATTCGAGGTAGGTCTTGATGTTATGGAACAGCTGTTTCTTACTGCCGAGCTCCTGTCCAAATTCGAGATGATTATGAGTAAACTCAATCGGTTTGGATCGGGATTCAATCCTGCGAAGTGTTCGCAGCTCCTTCCATTTCACCTGCTTGGAAATGCTGCAGTCCGCAACAGCCTGAACATCAAGATCGTTGAGGATTAGACGATAGTACTGCAGTAACGGAATAGACGGCCTCATCGGATGCTTCGGTTGTTTCCTTATGGCTTCTGTGGAAACAGCTTCCAGTTTCGGCTACTCATTTGCCTTAGGGATGGCACCGATGCTTTACATTTTCCGTTTTTGGCTCCAATGGAACTGCACAGTACTATCCTGCTGCTTTTCATCTGCCAATGCCCACCAAAATCGACTGGATAGGAGGTGCTTGACTAATTGAGAGTTGTTGCCTTTATCAACTGTTGCCTGGTATTGCCTCTTCTTTCGCTTCTCGAAACATATACCATAGCTAAAGCACACTGCATTCGTAAAGTTCTGCAGGCTCCGATAGCTTCGTTTAAACATCTTGTCCAAGTCGAATTGCTATAGCTCGTGTCGCTTTGCCGGCTGCAACTGGTACTTGCGGTAGTCTTGATCCATTATCAGTTTGTATGAATCAATAACTGGAGGTTGCCTTGTTCTCCGCTTTTGTGCAGATAGAAGCCGAACGGTCGGTGGTTGGTTGCAGTGGGTATCTGCATTCCAAGGTTTTTATTGTGTTGGCATCTTTCTCAACTGAGGGCGTCGACGCAGATTGCAACTATGACTAACCCTTTGCTTGCTCGCCGCTAGCATTTCTTCACTGCAATGGGATCGCATCCCTCGGGAACTCTTGCCGAAGTTGTTCAATCGCTGGGGGGTACCGATGGCTAACCTTCTTGACAGAGTGATCTCCTAACTGCCGAGCCTTGTCCTCCTTGGGAGTGGAAGCCCCGCACGAGCAACGGTTATATTTTGTGGTGTCTTAGTTCTGTAGACAGTATAGGACTTGCTATGCCGAAAAGAGTGTTTGTTGGGTTCCTGCAGGACGGCGTGCTGGGGAAGCCTCGGCAGCATAGATTTTTAAACTGAATAAAATAAGTCACCACTAGTGCTGAACTCAACTGATCAGTATCGAATGCGTCTCGGCTGCTATTAGGAGTCGTTCTCGAAGGTGAGCTATCTGTTCTGAAAGGGATTTTCTTAATCACTGCGCTTCTTCGTATGGAGTTTGTTTATGCTTTTAGTGTTCCTGTTGCGGGTCATCTCCTCGGCTTGCTCCAGTCTGCGAATCAGCTACTGAGTCTCGTCAAATGTTCTGCGAGGAGTTGTGGATTTCTTAGAAGGAGAACGATCTAAGTGAGCTGGTTTTTCTGCTTGATGAACCTTCTCGCTTTGCTGAGCAGCCCTCTCGCTCTCTCTCAGTTGCGTTTGGAGCTGATGGATTTCTTTCCGCATTCGCTCGACTTCTTTGTTGGTGTCCTTGCTTGATTGCGATTTGTTGCTTCGTAGCTCTGCATTCTCCTCTTCCAGTGATTCTGATTTGATAACCATATTGAACAGCTTGGCTTGCAGCTCCTTGTTGACTTCTGTGAGTGTACGATTCACTTCCTTTTCCTGTTTAAGACTTTTGTCGAGATCTGAAATTTGTCGTTTGTAGGAACCACGCTACGCTTCGACCTCTTCCAACTGCTTCTTCAACTTATGGGTTTATGCCTCTGCTCCGGCCAGTCGCTTCTTAAACTGTTGTTCACCTGCCTCTTCCGTCTTCATCTTTCTGCCTTCTCAAACCAAAAGGTTACTTGCTAGTGCTCGAATGGACCTCCTCCAGCTCTGTGTACTTCTGAGCCAGAAACTGCAGCTCTTGACGAAAGCGGTTTCGCTCGACTTCTGTTGTCTTCAGCCTCGCACGGGTAACCTCCAATTGCTCAACGAGTTTATCGTTGTCGACCGGAGACTATGGTATTGCTTCCCTCAGTTACTCGTTCTCTTGGTTTAGTTCGAGAATGCGCTTTTATTGTTCCTTGCAGATATCAAGTTGCTCCATCAGTCGGTTATGAAGATCCACTAGCTTGCCTTTGAGAAAGACAAGCTAGTCCTCCTGCTTCGGCTGATGCCTCTCCTTTGCTGATGGTGATAACGAAGATTTGGACTGCACTGTTGTCAGTGGTTTGTCTTTTTTCATCTTCCCTACGAACTTTATCGGGTCTATATCGGAGTATGAACAGTCAAGAGAGTAGTGCTCAATCACTACTGACCAGAAAAGTAAGGGCTGCTTTAAACCCCCTGCACAACGGCCAAGCTCAGGAGCAAGCTATAGAGATAGTGAGGAGAGAAGCCCTTGTACAAAGCTTTGACTCCCTCCTATTGTGCAGTCAGTCGCATGCAGTGCCACACCCCTTTGTACCTCAACGGAATCATACCAATCACCTCAGACTACAGTTAATTTAGAAATTACCTGGCAGATCACTCGCCGATATGCTGTCAACGCAGGATAGACCAACAACCGATTGAGTAGCAGCGTACCCATTAGCGTCAGCTCGGTGTTACCTTGTTGACCCCTGAAGAGAAGGGCCATTGAGCAGATATTTATGATCCCTGTATATAAATGAACAAACCCTCCGCGAAGTATTTCATGCCTCTTAACAGAGTGATAGAATTTCTTGAAGGCTAAGTAGAATGACTTGTTTACAGCGGAAGGCTGGAAGCCTATTTTGAAGAATACACCTCGCTTCAATCATGTAGCTGATGTTGAGTAAAGTGTCAATGAACCCAGCCAGGAAGAATCCCAAGGAGGGCGTATTGCCATACAGCATACTCTACTTGTAGGCATTGTAAACGATGAACCACTGGGAGTATGTGCAGCAGCTATTCAGCAGCAAACGCATCATCCCGCCCTTGTACAATCCTTGCACACCACCCTGAGACCATAGCCCTTTCGCAGCCGAAACTATCCCATCGTAGACGGGAGCTGTGTATGGCTTGTGCGTGCCTCCGCTTCGAATCAGCAGCTACAATCTCCGCTTTTAGGTGAGGGTGAGTTATGTTTTCTTAATGGTGACTTGTTTGGTCTCGCCTGCCGGCTTTTGTGGTGTCTATGAATGTATGTTTCTATGCACACCCACTGATGTTTGTAGTGCAACTGAGATGGTATTCAGAGGCGCGAACAGAAAGCCAATGAATCCAACTAACACCGCATTCTTCTCGCTCCAGCGTACGACCTCAAAAGATATCTCCTCCTTGATGATGTCGTTGGTGAAGAGGTAAGGATCCTTCTTAAAGACTTAAGCCTCTGCTAGTTGCTGCTTCAGTACTTCTTCGAAGTTTTTTGTTGGAAAGGTCATTAAACTTGCGAAGCAGCACGATTTACTAATATCATCGTATAAACCCCTAGCACTGACTACGATATTCTGATCAGGTTCGTGCATTGGTGATTGATAATAGATCTGAATGAAGCTGCCCGGCTTCAATGAATGTACATCATCACGATGTGTGTCTATGCCGTGTCGAAGGCCGACCAGACTTAGTAACTGTCCCAGCTCCTTTTTCCGGGTGACGGAGTTGTTTCAATTTTCTTTTGCGGGAACGCGTTTGAGGTCCTTTCAGGAGCACCGAAATTCTCCTGCTGGCTCTAGTATGAACCCTTTCGGGTGGTACTTCAGGCCGTTCATTGGTGGGCCTCGTGGTTACTATTCTTGGCGGACGGTTGATCACTAGCGGTAGGTTTCCAGGCCCTTGCTCCTAAAAAATGGCAAGTAGCCGTTGAACTTATGGAACTGCTGGTGCTTCAGAGGGCTCCTCCTGCCAGTTGGTATTTATCATCATTTCTTCTTCAATTTCAAGGATAGGCTCAGCATCGACTTCACCCAATGGGGTTCCCTAAAGCGGTATGATTGATCCACTTTCGATTGTTATCTCGGCTGGGCTTGCATTTGATTATGGCAATGAATCCTGCTATCCGTTCTCGATGTCTTTCAGCATATTCAATCGATTATAAATTTGGGCACCCCAAAGCCTCTAAACTGATGTGGGTCTTTGAGAGACCCCGGCAAAGAATCGAAAGAATTGATGTTTAAGAGGATTGTGGATTTGCTTTCGTTAAATGTTTAGGAACGTTGACATCGCTGTTTGAATGGCTGGCTTACTGAGTATTGAGCAGTTCGGGTGTATTCGATTCGAAAGCAAAAACGCAGAATTCGACAACTCCGAATAGGCTTGAAAATGAGCAGTCCAGTTAATGCTGACCAACTGCATGATCAGTTCGTCGAACCTCTTCA
>Ga0075152_10003967_pt1 | contig 10223 bp, 11 predicted proteins | sample JI61114C2DNA_FD_70964 | JGI IMG/M metagenome (GOLD analysis project Ga0075152, IMG submission 70964) | Wastewater effluent complex algal communities from Wisconsin, to seasonally profile nutrient transformation and Carbon sequestration -... | ecosystem: Engineered > WWTP > Effluent > Algae...
AATGAACAAAGGAAAATTATTAGTATTCTCAGCGCCATCTGGTTCGGGAAAAACCACCATAGTAAGGCATTTACTAGCTCAAGAAGATTTGAATTTAGAATTTTCAATATCTTGTGCAACACGTGAGCCAAGAGGCCAAGAAGTAAATGGAAAAGATTATTATTTCATCAGTTGGGAAGAATTTAAAAAACACATCAAAGCCGAGGAGTTTGTGGAATGGGAAGAAGTTTATACCAACAACTATTACGGAACTTTAAAAAGTGAAGTTGAACGCATTTGGGCAAAAGGCAAAAATGTAATTTTCGACATTGATGTTTCAGGTGGATTGCGAATTAAATCGAAATTTCCTCAAGAAACATTAGCTGTTTTTGTAAAACCACCAAGCGTTGACGAACTAAAACGAAGATTAAAACAGCGTTCCACAGAAAGCGACGAAAAAATAAATATGCGCATCGCAAAAGCACACGTTGAATTAGCAACCGCACCACAATTCGACAAAATCATTAAAAATTATGATTTGGATGTAGCTAAGGCAGAAGCATACGAATTAGTAAAAGAATTTATTGAAAAAAAATAATTACACAGAGAAACACAAAAAACTCCGTGAAACTCTGTGAAAAAACTCTGTGAAACTCTGTGAAATAAAAAATGAAAATAGGATTATATTTCGGAACTTTCAATCCAATTCACGTTGGGCACATGATTATTGCCAATCACATGGCAGAACATTCCGATTTGGATCAAATTTGGATGGTTGTCACGCCGCATAATCCACACAAGCAGAAGAATACTTTATTGGATGATTACCAACGTTTGCATTTAGTCAATTTAGCAACCGACGATTATCCTAAAATCAAAGCTTCAGATATTGAATTTAAATTACCTCAACCTAATTATACAGTAAATACTTTAGCGCATTTAAAAGATAAATTTCCGCAACACGAGTTTTGTTTGATTATGGGTGAAGACAATTTGAATTCGCTTCACAAATGGAAAAACTACGAATACATCTTAGAAAATCACGAGATTTATGTCTATCCAAGATTGAATTCAGGTGAAATTGATGAACAATTTGTAAATCACAATAAAATTCATCGAGTTGGTGCGCCTGTTATCGAACTTTCCTCAACTTTTATTCGCGAAAGCATCAAAAACAAAAAAAATATTCGTCCGTTATTGCCAGAAAAGGTTTGGGAATATGTAGATCATAATAATTTTTATAGGAAGTAAACTTTTTTTGTTATGAAAAAAATTAAAGATGAACAAATTAAGGAATTTGAAATATTTATTAAATGCCTTCCGAAAAAGAAAAATTTTATAACTCATCAAATATTATTCAAGCCTTTTTATGAAAAATCGATAGATTTCAAAACAAAAAACATTGACAACGCAACAGAAATAATTTTTAAAAATAACAAAATAAATTATTTTGTAGTATTTTTTCTATTGTTATTTACTGTATTTCCTATACTTAATTTTGATAAAAATGATGATAAATTTTATATAGGATTAGGTATAATAATTTATGTTTTCAGTATTGTCTTATATACTAAAATTAAAAAACATAAAATAATTAAAATCAATAGAAATGGATTTTTTATAAACAACGAAATTTTTTATTGGGAAGACATTTATGATTATGGCATATACACACAATATAAACCAAGAAATAGCTATTCTTGCATTTACTTATTTTCATTTGAAAAAGAAATAAAAAGTTTTGATGTTTCTGATTTTCATTTTAAAAAAATTATTGAAACGATGAATTTTTACAGAAAGCAATATAAAAACATCTCTTAACATTCCTTTACCACTTGTTCGTTCAATCGTTTCGTAAATTTGTACTCTAAATATTTTTACAATGAACAATTTCGAATTATACAATCCTGTCAATTATGTTTTTGGCAAAGGACAAACAGAAAAATTAGCTACATTAGTTCCAAAAGACGCAAAAGTTTTATTGGCTTATGGTGGCGGAAGTATCTTTAAAAATGGCGTTCATGAAGCTGTAACTTCAGCTTTAAAAGGTTTCGAAATCGTTGAATTTGGAGGAATCGAACCCAATCCAAGATTTGAAACTTTGATGAAAGCCGTTCAAATTATTCGCGAGCAAAAAATCGATTTTATTTTAGCTGTTGGTGGCGGAAGCGTTATCGATGGAGTGAAATTTATTTCGGCAGCCGTGAAATTTGATGGTGATGCAGCCGATATTTTAAGAAAAAGAATTTTATTTACCGATTTATCTCAAGTAATTCCATTTGGAACTGTTTTAACATTGCCTGCAACAGGTTCAGAAATGAATTCTGGTGCTGTAGTAACTATTGAAGCAACTCATGAAAAACTGACTCTTGGCGGAAGTGCTTTGTTTCCAAAATTCTCAATTGTTGATCCAACTGTAATTACTTCATTACCAAAAAGACAATTACAAAATGGTGTTGTTGATGCGTTCACACACGTTATGGAACAATATTTAACGTTTCAACACGATGCTTTATTACAAGATAGATTTGCAGAAAGCATCTTGAAAACTTTAATCGAAGTTGGCCCAAGTGTAGTAGAAAATCCGAGTGATTATAAATTAGCTTCTAACTTTGTCTGGAGCGCAACTATGGCCTTAAACGGATTGATTCAAAAAGGTGTTCCTAGCGATTGGGCAACACACATGATTGGTCACGAATTAACCGCTTTGTATGAAATTGATCACGCAAGAACCTTAGCGATTATTGGTCCGAACTTATATAAAGTAATGTTTGAAACTAAAAAAGACAAACTAGCACAATATGGTGAAAGAGTTTGGAACATCACAGGGAATTCTGTAGAAGAAAAAGCCGAAAAAGCCATTGAGAAAACTATTGAATTTTTCCACACCATGGGAATGAAAACCAAAATCTCTGAAAACGCAGAAAACATCGAAAAAACAGCAGATTTTATTGTAAATAGATTTGAAGAAAGAGGCTGGAAAGCGATGGGTGAAAAGCAAAATATCACTTTAGAAAAAGTTAGAGAAATTGTGGAAATGAGCTACTAATTTTAGTGAAGAGTGAAAAGTAAATAGTGATTAGAATCTAAAATCCTTGTGCACTTTGCGCATTCTTCGTGTCTTAATGGTTAAATAAAAATCAAAAGGCGTTCAAGATATAAATCCTGAACGCCTTTCTCAAACCCCAAAACAAAATTTTTAACTAACTAAACTTATGAAATCACCTAACAGAAATCATATTTAGTAATAACGGCCATTATTTCTTGTTATTGTGCTGAATATCATAATTTTAAGTTAAATTAATTTTTAACAATATCTTTCCTTAATAATCTTAAACTAACGCAATCGCATTGCTTTAAATAAATTTCAGTATTTTTGGATTATCAAACAAACTAATAATGAATCAATATCCAAAATTTGCAGTAATTGGTGGCGGAAGTTGGGCTACTGCAATTGCAAAAATGTTGTGCGTCAATTTAGACGAAATTGCTTGGTACATGAGAAATCAATCAGCAATTGACCATATAAAATCTCAAAAACACAATCCAAATTATTTAAGTTCGGTAGAATTTGATACTAATAAATTGCGATTAACTTCCGATATAAATGAAGCTGTTGCATATGCAGATTATATCATTTTTGCTATTCCATCGGCATTTTTAAGCGCAGAATTAGAGAAACTTACTGTTAGTTTACAAGGCAAAGTAATCTTCTCTGCCATCAAAGGAATTGTTCCTGAAACCTTTTTGATTGTTGGCGAGCATTTCAACAAAAAATTTAATATTCCTTTTGAAAATATTGGTGTAATTACCGGACCATGTCACGCAGAAGAAGTTGCACTTGAACGACTTTCGTATTTGACTATTGCTTGTGGTGATTCGGCTAAAGCTAAAGTTGTTGCAAAAGTTCTAGCAGGAAATTACATTAAAACTAAAATCTCTGACGACATTATTGGAACTGAATACGCTGCGATGTTGAAAAACATTTATGCTATTGCTGCAGGAATTGCTCATGGTTTAGGTTATGGAGATAACTTCCAATCAGTGATAATGAGTAACGCCATTCGTGAAATGAAGAAATTCATTAGAAAAGTACATAAAATGAAACGTAATATTAATAACTCAGCTTATTTGGGCGATTTATTAGTTACAGGATATTCGGTATTCTCAAGAAATAGAATGTTCGGAAACATGATTGGAAAAGGCTACACCGTAAAATCGGCCATGATGGAAATGAGTATGGTTGCCGAAGGATATTATGCTGTAAAAAGTGCTTATAAATTAAATCAAGAATACAAAGCTAAAACGCCAATAATTGATGCCGTTTACGAAATTTTGTACGAAGGGAAAGATGCAAAAAGTACCTTCAAAAAACTAACCGATAAATTAGATTAAAATGAGCGAACGTTGGAAATATCAGTTAAAAATGGGTGGATTTTGGGGTGTTTTTATGGTTGTTTTCATGACCTTATTTGAGCTTAAAGAAAAAACTATTTCGCAACAATTAGCGGATAGAAACTTTTACATAAGAGCTGTTGGATACATTGTAATAGGCGTCTTCCTTTTAGGATATTTTAATTGGAAAGAAAAGATTAAAAGAGAGAATTCCGACAAGAAATAGATTACTAAGGAATGACAAATAAAATAACTACCTTACAATCACACCATTCACGAACAAAATCGGCACTTCTTCGGTAGCCCTTTCGTTGATAGTGTTTTTTCTGAAAGTGAATTTTTTGTCGTACAACGTGTTTCCTATGAAATAAGTAACCATGAATTCGTTGTTTAGTGCTAAAACATTTTTTTCAACCATTTCTACTTTCACTACAGAAACCGACGGCACATTTGGAAATGCATGACGCAAGAGCGACGTTTTTTTCATTTCGCCATCAATAGTTCCAAAAGCTTTAGAAACAACCATTACGCTGTCTAAATTGAAGTCAGAATCGTTTACTAAATAGATGTACCAAACCTTTTCCATAAAGTCGTCGCTCCATTCTTGAACGGCAGCAAGGAATACATTTTCTACTTTTGGGATGGTAATATCGGCTTTCATTTTTGAGAGAATAGATGATAGACTAAAAGATAATAGACAAGTAGATGAATCTATCATCTATCTGTCTATTATGTATGGTCTTTTATATACTTGATTTAAATTGCTCTAAGAAACGTACATCATTTTCAAAGAACATTCTGATGTCGCCAATTTGGTGTAAAAGCATTGCGATACGTTCGATTCCCATTCCGAAGGCGAAACCCGAGAATTCGTCTGGATTGATACCACAATTTTTAAGAACATTTGGATCAACCATTCCACAACCTCCAATTTCTAACCAACCTGTTCCTTTTGTGATACGATAATCGGTTTCGGTTTTTAAACCCCAATAAATATCAATTTCGGCACTTGGTTCTGTAAATGGAAAATAACTTGGACGTAAACGAATTTTAGATTTTCCGAACATTTCTTTAGTGAAATATAAAAGCGTTTGTTTTAAATCGGCAAACGAAACGTCTTTGTCAATATACAAACCTTCCACTTGATGGAAAATACAATGTGAACGTGAAGAAACCGCTTCATTACGAAAAACTCTTCCTGGAGAAATCGTACGAATTGGTGGTTTATTGTTTTCCATATAACGCACTTGCACTGATGATGTGTGCGTACGCAACAAAACATCAGGATTTGTCTGAATGAAAAACGTGTCTTGCATATCTCTTGCAGGATGATATTCTGGCAAATTTAATGCTGTAAAATTATGCCAATCGTCTTCAATTTCTGGACCTTCAGAAACGTTGAATCCGATGGTTGAAAAGATATCAATAATTTGATTTTTTACTAGAGATATTGGATGACGAGAGCCAATCTGAATAGGTTCACCTGGACGAGACAAATCGCCATAAAAACCTTTCACTTCTTCTTTGCTTTCTAGCTCTTCTTGAATGGTTTTTACTTTTTCTTCGGCAACAGCTTTAAGTGTGTTAATTACTTGTCCGAAGTCTTTCTTTTGGTCGTTTGGAATGTTTTTAAACTCATTAAAAAGTTCTTTCAACAATCCTTTACTTCCCAAATATTTTATTCGAAATTGCTCTAAAGCTTCTTTGTTTTTTTCATTGAATGCTTTAGCTTCTTCAATATGTTGTTTAATCTTGTCTATCATCGTTCGTTCTTTGAAGGTGCAAATTTAAGGAAAAGTTGCGAGTTGCGAGTTGCGAGTTGCGAGTTTTTTGAATATTCTAAATAGAAAACTGCGACTACATCTGAAAACTAATCAATGATTTCTTTTTCTACAAAATAATTCACAATTGCATCTTTCATTAAAATGGTTTGTTCACCTGCTTTTAATGGTGGTAATTCTTCTTTTACTTTGTAATGTGGCCATCCGTCTTTATCGAAAAAATCGAATTCATAGTAACCATAAGGTTCTAATAATCTGCAAATGGCGATGTGCATTAAATTGACTTTTTCATCTTTGGCAAAAACGCGTTTGAATTTTCCAAGTTCTTGAACACCAATTAAGTATATAATTGCATCTAAGTCAAGTTGTTCTCCTTCGGCAAATTGATTGGAAAGGATTTCAACGACTTTTTCCCATCGTTCTTTTAGTTGTATATCTCGAGACATTTTTTTTATTTAGAAAATAGAGAAAAGAAAAAAGATAATAGACTTTTACTTTAATCAAAAATTATTTGCAAATATATCACATTTAGCATTTCGACTGCGCTCAATGTGACAATATAAAATTTCGGTTATATTTGTAGTTCAAATATAAATTTATGGGTTTTATTGATATTATTTTTGCTGTTTTGTTAGGTTTTGCGGCTTTTAAAGGTTTGCGAAATGGTTTATTTGTTGAATTGGCTTCATTGATTTCGTTTTTTGTTGGAATTTATATTGCAGTAAAATTCTCTTACGTTGTTGGAAGTTTTATTGGCGATAGCAAAACCGCAAAAGTTGCAGCATTTATAATCACTTTACTTATTGTAATAATTGCAATTCACCTATTAGCAAAAGTATTTTCTAAAATTGCTGATTTTGTATTTTTAGGTTGGTTGAATAAATTGGGCGGCGCATTTTTTGCCGTCTTGAAAACCACTTTATTGTTAGGCATCGTTTTGAGTTTATTCCAAAAAGTGAATATTAATGATGCTTTAGTAAGTAAAGAAACTCAAGAGAATTCTATCTTTTTCAATCCAATTCTAGAAACTTCTGAGTTTATGTTGCCAGTCTTGACCGATTGGTTTAAGGATTTGAAGGAGAAAGTTTAGTTTTTAGTTGAAGTTTTCCGTGAGCAGATTACTGAAAACTAATTCAATTCTTTAATCGCTTCGTCACTTATCCAACCTGTGGTTTCGTCTGTAAGTTGAACTTTTTTCCAATTGGCGATGCTTTCTAGAATGTAAACTTTTGTTCCTTCGTGAAGTAAAATCGTTTCTGGGCTTGATGCTTTTGGTTCTCCTTTTACTGATGCTGTTTCGGCAAAAACTATGGCTGGCCTTTCAGTTGCTAATCGGTTTTTTTCGAAAAATGCTGAGAAGATAGAGATTAATAACAACAACAAAACCACAAACATTCCTGTAAAATAAATACGTTTCTTGAAAGCAGTTGGAGAGAAATAATATCCAATAAAGAACGCTAAAAACACAAATCCAAAAACGACGGCAATCCAAGCCCAAGTATCGTAACGATAACTTGAAGTGAAATCTGCAATTATTTTATCGAAACCAACTTTTGGAATTATTTTGATATCATCGATTGCCATTTTTCGGGCAAAATCTAAGTTGGTTTGAATTTCTGGATCGTTCGGATTTAATTGCAATGCCTTTTCATAATTGTAAATGGCTGGCGCAACTTTATGCAATTTATAATAACAATTTCCGAGGTTGAAATACAACTCAGCCGATTGTTGACCATTTGCCAAAACACTTTCGTAGCTTGTAATCGCTGCTTCATATTTTCCGTCGTTGTATTGGATATTTCCATCTACAAAAGGATTAGAAACATCGGTTGCAAAAACAGATGCAGAAATAAATAGAAATAAATAAAAAAACTTCTTCATGATTACTATTTAATTTGTTTTTCTAATTCAGAAATTATCTCAACAGCTTTATCATAATCTTGATGAATTATAGTGCTTGTTGATGGCGCATATCGTGCTAATTCACAACTTTCTGTCAAGGTGATAAATTCTTTCACCGTTTCAGAATTTGCATTTCGCGAAAGCAGAATTTCCGTGATTTTATCTTTACTCATTTCTGAAGTTTCGATATTCAATTTGGCCTTCAAGAAATTGTGCATTGCTTTTTCTAATGCAATGTAAAACGGCTCTTTATTATTGATTTGTTTTTTGGCTTCCGATAAATATTTCTTAGCTAAAGCATTAGCTCTTTTGGTTTTATTTCCAATAATATCAGCATCTTGTGCATCTTTTCGTTTTTTGAAAATTATTAGAATTGGAATTAACAAAAATGGTAAAAATAACAATCCGTAAAATAATCCTGAACCTAAGAAATCGTCCGATTCTATACTTTCTAAATTAGTTTTTTGTTTGATAAAGGCAAATGATTTTTTAACCGTTGGTTCAACTTTATTTGGATTGACAGCAACTGCGGTTTCTTTGCCTTGAGCAACATTTAAAACTATTTGTGGTGATGTTATTGTTTTATAACTATTGGAAGCCAAATCAAAATAAGAAAATTGAATTGGTTTTATTGGAAAATTTCCTTTTTCATTAGGAATAATTGTGTATTTATCAGAAATACTTCCTGTCATTCCTGACAGTGGCGTTTGCACATTTTCGTTATGTTCAGGATCAAACATTTCTAGTGATGACGGAACTTCTGGTTTTGGAAGACTAAATAATTTTAGGTTTCCTGTTCCAACAACTTTCAAATTTAAGTCTAAAGATTCACCACTTTTTAATAACGTTCTTGATGGCGTAACTTGAAAGTCAAATTTTCCAACTGCGCCCGAAAATCCTGCAGGTTTTCCTGCTTCTGGCAACGGTTTTACATTGATTATTTTTGCTCCTGCCGAAACTCTTTTGGTTTGATTTCGCATTTCATAATTCCCAAAACCATCAATTCTTCCTGTTGGAACTTCAACCTCAACATCTAGAGAAAGTGGTTCAATTTGAAGATTTCCTGCTTTTTGAGGATATAAAACTGTTTTTCTTAAAATTGCATAACGATAACTTTCTCCTTTAAAAATTCCGTTTTGAATAACTAAGTTTTTTATGTCGATATTTTGACTCCAAAAATCAGAATATTTTGGTTTATTGGTTTCATTCCAACCACTTACAGCTGAACGATTGCTGACATAAATTTTATATACAACTGTAATTGGTTCGTTGACATAAGGATTGCTTTTAGAAATTTCTGCGACTAGGTGAACACCATCTTTTCCTGCATTTACTGGAACTCTTTGTTGTTGCTGATAATATGGATTGTTAGAATAAGGATTTTGAGGTTGTTGTTGAGCAACTGCGTTTCCAACTGTAATTGTTACAGGTTGTGTTTTATAAACTTGTCCGTTAAATTCAATTGATGCATTTTTAATAGTTAATTTTCCTTTTTTTAAAGGTGTCAAAGTGTAGGAATACGATTTATTGAAAGAACTCCTTCCGTTTACCCACGATTGACTAACCATTTGGCTTGGACCGGAAACTACTTTAAATCCTGCAGCTTGAAAATTTGGAATTGCCAAATTATCGCCATCAAAATTCATATAGAATTCTATTCTTACATTTTCGTTTATACCAATTTCATCTCTGCTAACTCTCGCTTCAAATTTTGCTTGAGCAGAAAGTAAGTTGAAAGACACTATTGTAAACAAAAACAATAAATACTTCTTCATTTTTAATTCTTAATTTTTAATTGGATAATTACCAATCTTTTTCAGGTTTTTGAGGTTTTCCTTGAACTTGTTGTGCTTTGACTTTGTCTTGAACTTTTTTCTCTTCGTTATTTACTGCGTCAAGAAGGTTATCAATTCGTTGCTTGTTTGCTCCGCTTGGTTTTGGTTGTGGTTTGTCCTGATTGTCCTTTTTGTCTTGATCTTTTTTGTCCTTGTCCTTATCTTTATTGTCGTCTTTTTTATCCTTGTCTTTATCTTTGTTTTCGTCCTTTTTGTCTTTGTTTTTATCCTTGTCTTTATTGTCGTCTTTTTTTGGTGGATTGTCTTTCAGCATTTTTTTTGCTAAAGCATAATTATAACGCGTTTCTTCATCGTTTGGATTATTTCTCAA
>Ga0075152_10003970_pt1 | contig 10220 bp, 7 predicted proteins | sample JI61114C2DNA_FD_70964 | JGI IMG/M metagenome (GOLD analysis project Ga0075152, IMG submission 70964) | Wastewater effluent complex algal communities from Wisconsin, to seasonally profile nutrient transformation and Carbon sequestration -... | ecosystem: Engineered > WWTP > Effluent > Algae...
CGATAGTATACCCAAAATGAAGACCTACCGGGTAGGCATATTCGCACCCTTATACCTGGATTCTGTTTTTAGTGCCACCGGTAATTTCCGCTATTCTCAGGGTATGCCCAAATTCATTACACCCGCAATTGATTTTGTAAATGGGGTGCAGTTAGGACTGGATTCTTTAAAACTGGACAGCGTAAATATTGAAGCTTACATTTATGATACCCGGTCGTACAAAGAGCCACTTTCGGCACTGATCAAAAACAATAAATTGAACAAGCTCGACCTTTTGATAGGACCAGTGAGGGATTTGGATTTTAAGTTGCTGGCAGATCTGGCCCTCGCAAGAAACATTCCGTTCATTTCTGCTGCCTATCCTAATGACGGCGGTATCAGCAACAACCCTTTTACAGTAATATTAAACTCTACTTTAAAAGCGCATTGCGAAGCCATTTATTCTTTCTTATTGCAGGATCATGGAACCGATCAGATTTTTCTTTGCCGTCAAAAAGGGACGCAGGAAGACCGGGTTGCATCCTATTTCAAAGCGATCAACGAACAGGATGGCAAACCACTCCTGAATATCCAGACACTTAATTTTGATACACTCATTAGCACGGGATTGATCAAGAGAAAACTGGACAGTAACCGGAGCTCCATTATCATTGGCGGCTCTTTAGACGAAGTATTTGCTGTAAAACTGGCTAAAGCCTGTCATGGTATTCCGGATAACTACCCACTAACGTTAATAGGTATGCCCAACTGGGATAATTTTAAAAGTTTTTTCCGTAAAGGCGACCTGGCAGAGTTCCCGGTGTATTTTACCACGCCGTATTACAATAACAAAACGGATGAGTATAGCAGGATGCTTATGAACGCTTATTCAAAAAAGTTAAAAGGCAGACCCTCTGATATGGCTTTTAAGGGTTTTGAATGTGCCCAGTTGTTTGTGAACCTGCTTATAAAACATCCCCAGGATTTTATGAGTCATATCAACGATAAGAATTTTAAAGTGTTTTCTGATTATAAATTTAAACCGGTGGTGGCAAAAACAGATGATGAAATACCCGACTATTTCGAGAACAAGCACCTGAATTTTATTAAAATTTACAATGGCAAGACCAGTAAAGCCTGGTAAGAAACATAAAATGATTCAACCCGAAGCCGAACTATACAGTTCGGCTTTTGTTTTTATGAGGATATGGCTCACAAAAAACCAAACCTGCCGTCGAAAATCTGCATCGTTTGCAACCGTCCTTTTACCTGGCGCAAAAAATGGCAGGCAGTTTGGGAGGAAGTAAAATACTGTAGTGACAAATGCAGGTCGCAAAAATCAAAAACGAAGGATGCCATTAATTGAATTTACAGATAAAGGCCTTTATTGTGCTGCCGGTGGTTTTTATATTGACCCCTGGAAGCCTGTTGACAGGGCAGTGATCACGCATGCCCACAGTGATCATGCAAAATGGGGAAGCAAAAGTTATCTATGCCATCATCACACAAAACCTTTGCTGCAGTTGCGATTAGGAGAAGGTAATTATGAAAGTAAAGAATGGGGTGAAACGGTCAACATGAACGGGGTAAAAATTTCCCTTCATCCGGCAGGGCATATCATTGGTTCTTCTCAGGTGAGGGTAGAGTATCACGGAGAAGTGTGGGTGTTTAGCGGCGATTACAAAACAGAGGACGATGGTATCAGCGGATCATTTGAACCCGTTAAATGCAACACATTTATCAGTGAGTCTACCTTTGGACTTCCCATCTACAAATGGAAAAAGCAAAGCGACATTTTTGATGGTATAAAGAAATGGGTGCTAAAAAACCATACGGAAGGAAAAACAAGTGTGCTCATAGCATATAGTCTGGGTAAAGCGCAACGTATATTGAAGCCCCTGGCTGAAACAGGGCTCCCCATTTTTGCTCATGGAGCGGTTCATAATACACAACAGGTGTTGATGAGTAACGGGTGGTCATTACCTGCCGTTACAAGAGTAGAAGCAGGTTCTCCCAATGACATCTTTAAAGGTAATATTGTGGTTGCGCCACCGAGCGCAGACGGTACACCCTGGATGAAACGTTTTTATCCCTACAGCGTAGGTGTTTGCAGTGGCTGGATGCAGGTACGTGGTAATGCGAGGCGAAGAAATGTGGATGCAGGTTTTGTGTTGAGCGATCATGCAGACTGGGAAGGTTTGATAAGTGCGGTGAAAGCAACCGGCGCTGAAAAGGTTTTTGTGACACATGGTTTTCAATCTTCGTTTAGCCGGTACTTAAATGAGAATGGCATAGCCGCAGACGAAGTAAAAACAAATTACGGACTGGAGGAAGAAGAAGAAACGTCAACAGCAATTACACCCAACAACAATTCAACAATATAGCAATACAACCATGCAACAGTTTGCTGAACTGGTTAACATCTTAGGCACAAGCACTAAAACAAACGCCAAACTGGAAGCGTTGCAACATTATTTTGCTGCTGCACCTGGTAAGGATAAAGTGTGGGTGATTGCTATTTTCAGCGGACGAAGACCCAGGCGGATCGTAAACAGCACCCTGCTTTCACAATGGTGTCTTGAGATGGTGGACCTTCCCCCATGGCTCTTTGCTGAATCCTATCATACCGTAGGTGACCTGGGGGAGACAATCGCCTTATTGCTGCCTGAGAACGAAATCCTGCAAAATACAGAGGAAAACAACCTTTCCTTTTATTTAGAAAAATTTATTGCCCTCGAGAAAAGGGATGAGCAGGAGAAGAAAGATTTTGTGCTAGATTGCTGGAAGCGGTTTACACTGGTGGAACGTTTTGTTTTTAATAAACTTATAACGGGTGGTTTCAGGATCGGTGTGAGCCAGAAGATGATGGTGAATGCACTGGCAAGATCAGTGAGTGTATCCCCCTCCGTTATAGCGCACCGTATTGGCGGGCTATGGAACCCTGCCAGCATTGATTTTGATGAGCTGCTGAATGAAGCATCTTCCGCACTTGATAGCTCAAAACCTTATCCATTTTATCTTTCCTATGCTGTAGAAGGTGATGTGGAGTCGTTGGGTGATATACAGGGGTGGCAGGCAGAATGGAAATGGGACGGCATCCGTGGTCAGATCATCAAGAGGAATAACGAACTGTTTGTTTGGAGCCGCGGTGAAGAACTGGTAACAGAAAAATTTCCTGAGTACAATGCATTCAGGGATCTGCTGCCAGATGGCATTGCGTTGGATGGTGAGATTATTTGTATGAGTGCGGATGAAAATGGCATTTTAAAGCCTTTGCCATTTTCTGTTTTGCAAACCAGGATCGGCAGGAAAAACGTTACTAAAAAGCAATTGACAGAAGCGCCTGTTGCATTTATTGCATACGATATCCTGGAACATGACGGAAAAGATTGCCGGGGACAATCAATGAAAGAACGAAGGGGACTGCTGGAAGAAATTGTGTCAGGGATCAATCATCCATTTATACAGGTTTCGCCAGTTATAGACACAGCGCATTGGGACGAATTAAAAAAGATCCGGCTTACTTCAAGGGATAACAGCAGCGAGGGTATTATGCTAAAAAGAAAAAGTTCAGTTTATGAAGTGGGCCGCAAACGGGGCGACTGGTGGAAATGGAAAATAGATGCTCTTACGATTGATGCGGTAATGATATATGCACAAAAAGGACATGGCCGCAGAAGCAATCTTTATACAGATTATACTTTTGCCGTAAAGGATGGTGACAAATTGGTAAGTTTTACAAAGGCATACAGTGGTTTAACAGATAAGGAATTTGCCGAGGTAGATAATTTTGTAAAGCGGAATGCGATAGAGAAATTTGGCCCTGTACGCACGGTGAAACCTGAGCTGGTGTTCGAAATTGCATTTGAAGGCATTGCTGCCAGTAACCGGCACAAGAGTGGAGTAGCGCTGCGTTTCCCCCGGATCAGCCGCTGGCGAAAGGATAAAAAGCCGGAAGAAATAAATACTTTGGAAGATTTGAAGCAACTGCTGCACCAGTACAATAGCGTAAAATGATGATGTTAAAAAATTGCAGTGTGAATATCATTCTTATTGTTAGTCCATAAATTTGATCTATGAAAAAACTTGTTGTGATGATGCTGGTTGCGGTGGTTTGTTTTGCTTTTTCAAAATTCACCAATATAAACAATGACGAACCTGAGTCTATCCCCGCAAGCAAACAGCGAAGCGGCGATGCAGCGAGGGGTTATGAATACCTTACCACCGGTGATTATTTAAAAAGTGGTATTCCTTACTCCCTTTTTGCGCTGGGTATTCCTAAAGACAGCAATAATTTTTTAAACAGGGCAGGCGTTAATAAAAATATTCCACACGATTTTACAGCGGTCAAAGCGCCAAATGGTGAAATGGTGGTTGCGCCTAATTGTCTTCAATGTCATGCACAAGTATTTGAAGGCAAGCTGGTGATGGGGCTGGGAAATTCTTTAAGTGATTTTACCAAACAAGTGGGTGGCACTGCATTGATGGCGGAGAAATTTCTACAGAATATGAAGGGCGACAATGCCAAAAAATATGAAGCAGCAAAGAATTTTATCAGTTCGATAAAAGCGATTGCACCTGACCTGGTTACAACAACTAAGGGAGTGAACCTGGCAGACAGGCTGGCGGCATTGCTGGTGGCCCATCGGGATCCTGTTACGTTACAGTGGAGCGACAAAGCCATGTTGTCAACAAACTATGATGTGATCCCCTCCGATGTGCCTGCCTGGTGGCTGCTGAAAAAAAAGAACGGCATGTTCTATAATGGTTTTGGCCGGGGCGATTTTGGCAGGTTTTTAATGGCCAGCAACCTGCTAACGGTAAGCGATACCACAGAAGCTGCAGAAGTGGACAGGCATTTTAATGATGTGCTGGCCTATCTCAATTCTTTAGAAGCGCCTGCCTATCCAAAACCTGTTGATCATACATTAGTGAACAAGGGAGAAAAAATATTCAGGGCTACTTGCTCCGGTTGTCATGGTACATATGGTAAGGAGGGCAAGTACCCCAACCTGCTGATACCAGAAAGCATAATTCAAACAGATTCTGCCTTGTATACTTCCAATTATTCAAATCCGCAGTTTGTAGAATGGTTTAACAGAAGCTGGTTTACCACCGGCGATCACCCGGCACAGTTAGTTCCATATCGTGGTTACATTGCACCGCCGCTGGATGGCGTTTGGATAACGGCTCCTTACCTGCACAATGGTTCGGTTCCGGACCTTGAGACTTTGCTTGACAGTAAAAAGCGCCCCATGTATTGGCAAAGGAGTTTTAGTGATCCTTCTTACAATTATGAGATACCCGGATGGCAGTACGAAGCAAAAGAGGCACCTGGCAACAGCGAGGTGTATAACACCACATTAAAAGGTTTTGGAAATGGTGGCCATACTTTTGGTGATAAATTATCGGGGAAGGAGAGAAGGGCGGTGATTGAATATCTGAAGACTTTGTGATTAGTCTGTAATTCTTGATTTGTGAATTAAAGCTTCAATAAGTACATTCCCGTTTTGAATTGAAAAAGCAATAACCCAATCATTTTAGTAAAGACATCTGAGATTTAGTCTTTTAAAAGTTTCATTGTTACAAAGACTAATTCCAAGCGAGTTGGGGAGCGTACTTAATAAGTAAAACTCGAATTTGCTTAACCATCTTTGACCTGCACCATCGGTTTTTTTTTCTTCAATAGAATTGACGAGTTTTACTAGTGATAAAAAAGCCTCCTCTGTATATTCAATCTGTAGTTTTAGTTTGCCTGATTAAATTGTGAGCGTCTTTCATTGAGATTCTGCCACTTGACCTGCTCTTTTCTATTAAATCAGTAAGTTCTTTATCTGACAAAGGTTTGCCTGGTAGCCAATAATTGTTATCATCATCAATGAATGATAATTTAATTTGATTCTCTTTGGCAAACTCTTTCAGCTTGTTTAATGTTTGCTCGTTAGTGTTTTCTATATTAATAAGCATTTTTAAAATTACAATTTATCTTTTAAATTGTCTTTCTCTAAAGATAATATTTTGAAATTCACTTCCACCATAGGTTACAAGATCATTTCCCAATGGCTTTCTTCCAGTGGCCGCCAGCCATTTTTGTTTCAGCAACAAACCTGGCAGCATATTAAGGATGGTAAAAGCGGTTTGGTAAATGCACCCACTGGTTGTGGTAAAACCTTTTCAGTTTTTATAGGTGCGCTCATCGATTTTATCAATCAACATCCTACAAACTATCAGTCAAAAAATAAAAACGGGTTACAGCTTTTATGGGTTACTCCCCTGCGAGCATTGGCAAAAGATATTGGAAGGGCAATGGAGGAAGTTATTGTCGATTTGAATATGCAATGGAAAGTAGGTATCCGCAATGGAGATACACCCGTGAGTGAAAGAGAAAAGCAGAAAAGAAATATGCCGGAAGTGCTGCTGATAACTCCGGAAAGTTTGCATTTGTTGCTGGCGCAAAAGAATAATGGAGAGATATTTAAAAATGTTAAGATCATCGCCGTTGACGAATGGCATGAATTAATGGGTGGAAAAAGAGGGGTGCAGGTAGAGCTGGCGATTTCAAGAATCGTCAATAGTCAATGGTCATTGGTCAATACCTATCCCGCTGTTTGGGGCATCTCTGCAACCATTGGAAATTTGGAGCAGGCCAAAGAGGTTTTATTGTCACCCGTAAAACAACAAGGGGTGATAGTAAAAGCGGACATAAAGAAAAATATTGAGGTAATACCTGTCATTCCTGATGAGATAGAAAAATATCCATGGGCCGGCCATTTGGGAATTAAGCTGGTACATCATGTCGTGGATATAATTAATCAAAACAACACCACGTTGGTTTTTATCAATACGAGGGGCATGAGTGAAATGTGGTACCAGGCACTATTAACCAATGCACCTGAATTATCCGGCGCTATTGCCTTGCATCATGGCAGTATGGAGCAGGAATTGCGTCTATGGGTTGAGGATAGTCTGCATACAGGAAAATTAAAAGCAGTTGTGTGTACCGCCAGTTTGGATCTAGGCGTTGATTTCCGCCCGGTTGATACTGTAGTGCAGGTGGGTTCTCCAAAAGGTGTATCAAGGTTTTTACAAAGGGCAGGCCGCAGTGGTCACCAGCCCGGAGAAACAAGCAGGATATTTTTTCTGCCAACTCATTCGTTAGAACTGGTGGAAGTGGCGGCGTTAAAAGCTGCGATGAAAGAGAATTATATCGAGAGCAAAGACCCGATGCTGCTTTGCTTTGATGTGCTGATACAGTACCTGTGTACGCTGGCTGTGGGGGACGGGTTTGTGCCGGTAAAAATTTTTGAAGAAGTAAAAAGCACTCACTGTTTTTCAGCAATAACAGAAGATGAGTGGCAGGAAATCTTACATTTCATCACACAGGGCGGCAGGGCCTTGCAGCAATATGATGATTACAAAAAAGTAGAAGTTATTGATGGCGTATACAAGATCAGCAGCCGGAGAATGGCTATGCGTCACCGGATGCATATTGGCACTATCGTAAGCGATGCCATGCTAAAAGTAAAATTTGTAAGCGGTGGTTTTATTGGTGTGATAGAGGAGTGGTTTATTTCAAGACTGGAAACGGGTGATGTATTTACACTGGCAGGAAGAAAGCTGGAATATGTGATGTTGAAAGATATGACAGTGCTGGTGCGGAATTCCAATGCAAAAAAATCAATCGTGCCAAGCTGGATGGGAGGGAGGATGTCACTTACTGCTAACCTGGGATTGATGCTGCGGAAGATGATGAACAGCCCAGCCCCCTCCCAACCTCCCCCAAAAGGGGAGGAGCAGAAGGAGCTCACGGCTTTACAACCTCTTTTTGATCTGCAAAAGGCATTGTCTGTTATTCCTGCAGAAAATGAATTGTTGATTGAACAGATTGAAACAAAAGACGGCTTTCATCTTTTTGTATATCCTTTTGAAGGCAGGCTGGTACATGAGGCAATGGCGGCCATACTGGCTTACCGTATCAGCAGGATAGCGCCTATCACTTTTTCCATTGCCATGAATGATTATGGCTTTGAATTGCTAAGCGATCAACCGATACCGGTAGATGATACCAATGCAAAAGATTTGTTTACGCTGGATAACCTGCTCACTGATATTCAAAAAAGTGTAAATTCTACTGAAATGGCCAGGCGAAAGTTTCGGGATATTGCGGTGATCGGCGGATTAATATTCCAGGGCATGCCGGGCGAGAAAGTAAAGGCAAAGCATCTGCAAAGCAGCGCCAGTTTATTGTTCAATGTATTCACTGAATATGATCCCGGTAATATTTTATTAAAGCAGGCTTATCGTGAAGTACTTGATCAGCAGATGGAGGAAGTACGCCTGCGCAATGCCCTGGAAAGGATTAATAATGGTAACATTATTATCACATTTCCAACAAGGGCAACACCTTTTTGTTTCCCGATTCTGGTGGATGGGTTAAACAGGAATAATCTTACTTCAGAAAAATTGGAAGACAGGATAAAAAAGATGCAAGCGCAATTGGAAAGAGAATAAAAAGGCCCGGTTTCAGTACCGGACCTTTATCAATATTAATAAATTAAATGCTTTTTGTTTACTGCATAGAGAATAAGGAAAATTACAGGAAACAGGTAGGCAAAAAGGGCGAAGCCAGAAAACATTCCACTGCCAATGAAAAAGAACATCGCAATGATCGGTAAAAATTCGCCTGCAACCCAGAGCGTAAAACCCTGTTTTTTCAACTTACGCATTTCCAATGCTCCATAAAAACAAAGGCCAACACCCAGAAGTGTCAATATTAGAACCGGCACTTTGTTTTCCATCGTTTTTCTCGCATTTTCAAAAGCGTCGGGCCCCATCATCTTTTTCACCATAGCGGGCATTTCATCCATTTTGTCCTGCATTTTTACCATTTCTGCATAGTTCTTATCTGCCGTTGCAAATTGCCAAATACCCCCGATCAGTCCCAAAGCACATCCAATAAAAGTGAGAATAGTAAGTACATTCAGCCCGGTAGGTAAAGGAGGTTTTTCATCTTCCGGGAAATTTAAAGCGTCGTTAGTTTGATTTGTCATTGTATGATATTTTTCTGAAAAGTAGTTACAAATTATCTTATTTGCAAAACGGGCTGGATAATTATTTTTCTTAGTTACCTTCTATCTTCGCCACCCATGCCGCAGATCATACCACATATTATTCATCGTAACACCTTCCTGCTCTCCAGTGATAAATGTATATTTTGGGAAGAAAAAAAGGCCCTCATACTCAGCGATCTTCATTTTGGTAAAACAGGGCATTTTCGTAAAAATGGCATTGCGGTACCGCAAAATGTTTTTAAAGAAGATATGCAGCTTTTTGTGTCGCTGTTGCAACAATTTAAGCCAGACGGTGTAATCGTGATAGGGGATATGTTTCATAGCCGGGATAATAAGGAACATGAGCTTTTTGTAAAGTGGAGAAAGGATTTTGAACAACTCAACATACAATTGGTAATGGGCAATCACGACATATTACACCGCAACTGGTATCAAAATGCGGGTATAGAATTAATTGATGACTGCCACCATATAGATGAGATCTGTTTTGTACATGATGTGGCAGATACTGATCTGAAAGAAGGTAAATTTTATTTTAGCGGCCATATCCACCCCGCCATCAGCATTTACAGTGGTGCAAAACAATCCGTACACTTACCTTGTTTTTATTTCACTGATCAGTATGCAGTTTTGCCGGCATTCGGAAAATTTACCGGTACATATCCAGTTAAACCCAAACGTGGTGACAATGTTTTTGCCGTTATGCCGGTTAATCACCATAAACAAGAATTGGGCGGATTGATAAAAGTATTTTAGTAACCGCCGTCCAGCAGTTTCTTCACATGAGCAAACAACTTCGAATAGCATACGACCCCATCTACGCACATCCGTTGCCAGAAGGACACCGGTTTCCCATGCTGAAATATGAATTGATCCCGGAACAGTTGCAGTATGAAGGGACTATTACAGGAAGTGATCTTTTTTCACCCCAACCCTGCCCGGATGAAATTGTTTTATGGACACATGATCCATTATATGTAGATAAACTGCATCAACAGACGTTATCACCTAAAGAACAACGTCACATTGGTTTTCCTCAATCGCCCCAATTAACACTAAGGGAATTTATCATTACACAAGGAACAATTGATTGTTGTCACTTTGCAATACAGCATGGTGTGGCATTTAATGTTGCCGGTGGCACACACCATGCTTTTGCCGACCGGGGTG
>Ga0075152_10003971_pt1 | contig 10218 bp, 7 predicted proteins | sample JI61114C2DNA_FD_70964 | JGI IMG/M metagenome (GOLD analysis project Ga0075152, IMG submission 70964) | Wastewater effluent complex algal communities from Wisconsin, to seasonally profile nutrient transformation and Carbon sequestration -... | ecosystem: Engineered > WWTP > Effluent > Algae...
TTTCTTACAAGCTGTTCATTATAAACCTTGTCCGATTCAATTTTTTTCTTAAGGTACTGATATTCCAATTCACTTTTAATGCCGGCTTTTTTTAAATTATCATTTAAAATACTGTCCCGCATTGTTTTATAAAGCTTATAAAAACTGAGCGATTCTTTGTATGCACCTGTTTCCTCATATAAACCCGAAAGCAGTTCTGCGGATACGGAAATATTTAATGGGTTACCAAATACAAGGTTGATCTTGTGTGCAAGCTTTGCATGATAAACAGCGCTGTCTGTTTTATTAAGGTCCTGGTACAATTCAGCATAATAGCGGTGAGCAGAAGCCTGTAAATTATTATCCTGCAAAATTTTGTTGAGCTCCATACTCTCTGCCAGTGCCTGCCTGGCTTTATCGTAATCTTGTATTTTAATGTAATTATAACCCAGGTTGCTGAGGGAATTGATGATACCGTATTTATAGTTTATCTCCTTCCTTAAAGCAAGGCTTTCTTTGTGCCATGGGATAGCTTCTGTGTACATGCCCCTGTCTGAATACATGCCCCCGATATTATTTTTCAGTAGCCCCGTTCCCTTTTTGTCACGCATCTTTTCCCTTATAGCGAGGGCCTTTCTGTAATACTCTATTCCCTTGTCATAATCACGCAGGTATTTATGATATACCTGGCCAATATTATTTAATGAGTTGGCAATTTCATCATCGCTATTTCTTTTTTCGGAAAGGGCAAGTGCCTTAAAATTCAGTTCAAGCGAGTTATCAATAAAACCTGTTTCCTTGTAAATAAAAGCCATATTGTTATAGGCATTCCGTAGCTCCATATCATCTTTTAATTCCTCCCTTATAACCAGGCTTTTTTTAAAATAATCAATGGTTGCAGCTATATCATTCTTGTGATAATAGCAAACGCCCAGATCGTTCAAAATTCTTGCCTCCTGTTTTTTATTTTGGGCAGCAAGGGCAGGTTTCATTGCTTCATTTAAAAATTGAATGGCCGTGTCATAGGATTCAGCATTTGAAAAATACATTGACTTCCAGTAAATAGCATCAGATAAATAAACATTCAAGGCGGTTTTCATTTTTCCATCAGCGGTTGGCATTAAAGCGCGGATAAGCCTTTGCGCCGTATCACTGTAAGAAACTGCTTTATCATCATCTGCGGCAAAAGTTAATTCCACATACGCTGAGATGCGTGCCGTATCATTTTTTGCATTCATTAAAACCTGCCTTAATGAATCTATTATTTCATTTTGTGCAGAACTTTCCAGATACAAGATTGCAAAAAGAAAAAGTATAAATTTTCTCATAGTGTATGCGAAGGGGTTCTGTATTTTGTTTGATGCTTAAAGGTATGCCGTATCCGGCATTACCGTGTGATGCTACCAATTTATTTACTGAATAAAGTAATATGGCACAAGGGTGCGACGCAATGAAAATGCCATTAAAAATAAAAGCCGGGCAAAAAAAAAACTTATACTATCTTTTCGTGTAATGCTTTTGAAACAGCTTCTGTATTGCTGTTTACATGCAGTTTGGCATAAATATTTTTCATGTGTGTACGCACCGTTTCGTAAGTGGTGCCAATGGCATCAGCAATCATTTTAAAACTTTTTCCTTTTACCAGTTGCTGCAGTATCTCTTTTTCTTTTGGTGTAAGCTGGTAATCGGTATTGGCAGCAGGTGTGATATTTTTCTGAAAAAGTTCCAGCACCCGCCTGGCAATGGAGCCCGTCATTGGGCTGCCGCCATTGTACACATCTTTAATGGCTTCTATATATCCGGCAGGCGAAGTGGTTTTTAAAATATACCCCGATGCACCGGAGCAGATTGCATTAAAAATATTATCATCGTCATGAAAAACAGTTTGCATTAATACATGTACCGTTGGAAACTGTTTCTTAATAATCTTTACAGCTTCAATGCCATTAATACCGGGCATTTCAATATCCATCAGCACCACATCGGGCATGCTTTTCTTTAATTGAAAAACAAGGTCATTACCATCGGGGAAAGTACCACAGCAGGTAAAGCCTTCGGTGCCATTTATTAAATAATAGAGGCTTTCCCTGAGGTGTTTACTGTCTTCAAATATGGCTACGCGTATGCTGCTCATCTCATTTTGCTTTGTGTAAAGGTGCGCAATTTTTTAAAAATATATCTACCACAATCGGGGGAGCAGTTGGTATGTACCTGATACATTGCAGATGTTTATTTTTTTTTGCACCCCATTAAGTGTTCGTTTCTTTATTCTTTTACAGGGCAGCTTTGTATTGGCATCAAATTGCTGAATACGCCTGAGTAAAGAATTATTCTTTATATGCCTTACATTTTATTTCACTATTTTCATCTGTATAAAATATTTACCATGAACGTTTGCCGCATTTTAATATTTATCGCCTGCATAAACTTTGTATCCTGTTCGCAAAAAGAAGCTGCATCAACTGAGGAAGAATGGATACAGCTTTTCAATAAAAAAGACCTTACGGGATGGGATATAAAAATCACCCACCACGCACTCAGCGATAATTTCAATAATAATTTTTATGTAAAAGACAGTGTGCTTACTGTTGATTACAGCGGATTCAAAAAATTTGAAACGGAGTTTGGCCACCTGTATTACAACAAACCATTCTCGTATTATAAAGTGCGTACAGAATACCGGTTTTACGGCAAACAATTGGTTGGCGGGCCAAATTATGCTTACTTAAACAGTGGTATAATGCTTCATTCGCAATCTGCGCAAAGTGTGGGTATAGACCAGACTTTTCCTGTATCGCTGGAAATGCAGTTTCTTGCAACCGATTCAAGTGTACGGCAGACTACCGGAAATTTATGCACACCCGGTACAGAGGTAAACATGCTTGGTAAAAAAGTAACCGACCATTGTATAAATTCCAGTTCAAAAGAATTTGGGGCTGATGAATGGGTTACGGCAGAAGCTGTGGTACTTGGTGATTCTGTTATTTACCATATAATAAATGGCGATACGGTGCTTACTTACGAAAAACCTGTAACAGATGGTGGGTTTGTAGGCGGCGATTTTAACTGGACAACAGGTGGCTTTGGTGCAGACTCACTGCAATGGATACAAAAACAGGGGATGCCGTTAACCAGCGGCTACATTGCTTTACAGGCCGAAAGCCATCCGCTTCAATTTAGGAAAGTGGAGTTATTAAACCTGGAAGGCTGTATGGATAAAAATGCGGTAAACTATAAACCTTATTTTATAAAAGCTGATAATACAAAGTGCCGGTATAAGTAGTGATCTGTATATGCTGTTGTTTTTTCATGCCCGGTATTTTACAAATTTCCGTCTGCAATATTCGCTTCGGTAAAAGCTGAATGAAGTTTAGAACGTACAAGTGAGTGACACAACGGAAGTTTAATTTATAATCTGCTGCCCGGCCCAAAAAATATACAAAAATGTAAATACCTGCCAATTTAAAAGATGATACTGTTACCGCCGCTTATTCCAGAAATACACCATTAAAAAACCGGCAAGCGCACCGCCAAGATGTGCAAAATGCGCTACGTTGTCACCTGCACTGTTTTGTATGCCGCTATAGAGTTCGTAACCTGCGTACAGCAAAACAAACCATTTTGCTTTTATGGGGAAAAGGAAATAAATATAAATGTACATATTGGGGAATAAATATCCGAAAGCCGCAAGGCAGCCAAATACGGCACCGGAGGCACCAACTGTCACCGAATTTAATGATTGTTGAAAATCATTAAAATAAAAACTTTGCTCGCTGACGCTCCATGAATAAAATGCTTCAATAAGTTTTTCATTTTGAAAATACAATACCGTAAGATGGCATAATGCTGAACCTAACCCGCACACAATATAGAAAGTAAGGAACCGCTTTGGCCCCCATAAATTTTCAAGTACAGAACCCAGGAACCATAATGCAAACATGTTAAAAAATATATGCATAAAATCGGCATGCATAAACATGTGGGTAACCAGTTGCCAGGGTTTGTATAAAGGGCTTTGTATTGTATGCAGCGCAAACAAATCTTCCATGTTTATGCTGGAATTTGGCAATACATTCTGTGCTAAAAATACCAGTGCATTTATTATAACGAGGTTCTTAACAACAACCGGTAACATTTGAAAAGGGCTTGGCCTGAATTCTGTCATTATAAATAATTAAAATTGTAAGATCAATTGCGCAGTTTTAGCTGCACCACGTTTTCTATATGCAGCGTATGCGGAAACATATCTACCGGCTGTATTTTTGTAACCATATATTTTTCGCCCAGCAAAGATAAATCCCTTGCCTGTGTGGCGGGGTTGCAACTTACATACACTATTACCGGCGCTGCAATCTGCAGCAGTTTATGCACTAATTTTTCGTGCATGCCAGCCCGCGGTGGGTCGGTAATTATTACATCGGGTTTGCCATGCTGCGCAAAAAAAGCATCATCGCAAATTTTTATGGTATCGCCGCAAAAGAACGCTGCATGTGCAATATTATTGAGCACCGCATTTTCTTCCGCATCTTTTATGGCATCTTCCACCAGCTCTACACCTATCACTTTTTTTGCATGCTTGCTCACAAATATGCCAATACTGCCCGTGCCGCAATACAGGTCGTACACAGTTTGTGTGCCGGTAAGTTCTGCAAAATCCCTGGTAATTTGATACAGCTTTTCCGCCTGTTTGGTATTGGTTTGAAAGAACGATTTTACACTTATTTTAAATTGAAAATTTTCCAGCTTTTCAATTATAAAACCTTTACCAAAATAAGTAATGGGCTCCAGCCCGTACAGGCTGTCGTTTACTTTTGGGTTAATCGTATAAAGTAATGTGGTAATGGCGGGGAACGTTGCCAGTAAATGATCCAGTAATTTTATGCGTGCCGGTTCATCTTCATGGTTTATTACAATGTTCACCATCAGTTCGCCGGTATCGGCCATGCGCACCAGCATATTGCGCAGCCAGCCTGTTTTATGTTTTATATCGTAGAATAAAAGGTTGTTTTCTTTTACAAAAGCAGCCACGGCTTTGCGTAAAAGGTTGGTGGGTTCTGCCTGCAAAAAACATTCATCTATTTCCACCACTTTATCAAATATGCCTTTTGCATGAAAGCCGCCCACATCCTTAAACACAGCCGAATCGGTATCTTCACCAGCCGCTTTCATTTTTCTAAACACATCATCGGGCACAAACCTTTTGTTGGAAAAAGTATATTCCATTTTATTGCGGTACTGCGTGGTGGCATCGCAGCCAATAATTGGTTGTATGGGTGGCAGGTGCACTTTGCCAATGCGCTGCAGGTTATCTGTTACCTGCTTTTGTTTATAAAAAAGCTGCTGACTGTAAGGCAGCATTTGCCATTGGCAGCCGCCGCAGGTACCAAAATGCGTACAGAAAGGCTGTACACGCAATGGCGAATTTAATTTTATCTGTATCACCCTTCCTTCGGCCCAGTCTTTTTTATTTTTGCCAAGCAGTACATCCACCACATCGCCGGGAATGGCACCTTCAATAAAAATAACTTTACCATCTATTTTGGCAAGCGATTTACCTTCAGCCGCATAATCTTCTACTGTTATATTTTCAAGTATTACCTGTTTCTGTCTTTTCACGGCGCAAATGTAACAACGATTGCCATTATTTTTATACCGTATACAATTGAAAGGGAATTTTTATGTTTCCGGCTTTTTATTTTTCATGGCATCGCCGGTTGTGTCACTCACTTGTACGTTCAGAACAATGAGGAACGAAAGCTTCAGCAGTTCACTGTTCCATCGTTTACAGGTTCTTTATGTGTAGCAGCTAAATAAACTTGCGAACTTTATAAGTTTCAAAACATGTGAACAGCTGTTGCTTAACACTCAAAAGTACAAGGGTGCTCCCGAAGCTTCGGATGTTGCGTCGCACTTGTACTTTTTGTTTTTTATTCAGCTTTTATGTAAGCATAGATTGAAGTATAAAAAATTGTACAGGTATAAGTAGCAATATAATTTTTTTAATCTGTTTACCTAATGGTTTTACTGTTCTTAATAAAATAATCATATTCCTTTTTAAGAATAAATGAGTAGATTTATAATTCACAAAAACCTATAAAACTTATGAAAAGTTCATCAAAGCATTTCTTGTGCTGCTGCGCCCTTGTATTAGCCGCCGTTGTTTCCTTCGGTGCTTCTTTACCTAACAAAAAGAAAACGGTTACAGTGAACAATTTTACAAAGCCATTTACCAAAGACACCTATCACCCCAAAAACTGTAGTTATGATTTAGTCACCTATATATATTATACAACTTCCCAGATAATTACTGAAGACGATGTAACTTATTCAAAAAAGCCAAACGCGGTACATAAAGACGTAATGTATGCTGCAGATCCGGGAAGCGGGACTTGCGACCCTAACGTAAACTCTTGTGATACGCTTGATTATTCGGGTGAAAATTCACTTCGCTATAAAGTTTATTATCCCAATAAGGAAATACATGATTACGAAGAAATGCCTTTACCGGTAATGATTCTTTGGCACCCGGGAGGTTTTATGGAATGCCCGGCCTACGAACAGGAAATTACAAATGTGCTTGCCGATGAATTATCCCGCCGTGGCTTTATTGTTTTCGATGTAGAATACAGGCGGGGAAAACTTGAGGAAGATAATCATTTTTACACTTCAGTTCAGGATGAGCTTGCTACTTATCGGGGCCAACAGGATGGTAGGGGTGTAATCCGAACGATTATAAAAAAGCAAAAAAATGATCTTTTAAACGATACCTGGAATTACATTTTTGATACAACCCAGGTTTTTATCGGCGGTGCAAGTGCGGGCGGTGTAATGGCATTAGCCTGTGCCTACTACAGAAACCAGGCAATGGTTGATGCTGTAAATCCTCATGATGCAGCTTCATTAGCAATAGGCAATGCAGGCATTCTCGGCCCTCTGAATGCAGATTATTATCTGGGAAGTACAAATTCACAAAATTGGCCAAGAATAGCTGGCGTACTTTGTATGTGGGGAGGCCTGCCAATACCAAAGAGTTATGACAATTATGAAGATTCTTTTTTTAGAAGCACTGATGTTTACTCAAATCCTCCTATGATTGCTTTTCATGGCGTAAAAGATAACACTGTCGATTTTAAAGACAATCCATCACAGGATGTACACTTTTCCATAGCACCGACTTCTGGCCTGGACTATCATTCTGATAATTCATGTCTTAATTCAAGTAATTATTACACTGTTCAAGGTTACTCAGACCCTCCTGGTGCACTTGTGAAAAGATGCAGTTCTTTGAATATGTACAACATTCTAAAAGCATTGGGCAGGTACACAGAAATTTACTACGATTGTAACATGGGGCATGGCTTAGGGGTAAAGGCCGATTTTGGCATTGACACCAATAATACCGTTGCAGTTACTCAGTATATAGCCCAGCGCACAGCCGTCTTTTTTCAGACCATAATGAATTCTACTACATTTCCTGTGCCATTTGGTATTACGGGAAGGTCTGCATTTAGAAATTGTAAAAATAACAGAACATCTTGCAGCGCTTTGTCGGATGCTGCTGGTTGCACCAATGATCCGGAGATTGCTGAACCATGTAATTAAATTAAACCAAACTAAATCTATCATCTCAAATTTTTTTTATGAAATATTTTCTCGTTTTAACTGTGTGTATTGCATTGTATGTAAATGTAAAAGCACAACCTGGTACATTGGATCAATCTTTTGGAACAGATGGAAAAGTTTTTAGTGAAAGTTTTAGCGGTAGTTGTAAGGCAATGGCTATTCAAAGTGATGGTAAAATAGTTGCAGTGGGTGCAGGTCGGTTTAATAGTGTAGATGGGTTTTTAATTGTGCGGTATAATGGCGATGGAACACTTGACAGCAGTTTTGGTGACAAAGGGCGTGTAATAGTTCATTTCTCAGAAGTTGGTACTAGTAGAATTGAATCTGTTGCTGTTTTACCTAACGGTAAAATTCTTGCTGCTGGTTCGTTTTATGAGATAAATGCCGGTAACACAGATGTGGTATTGCTCCAGTATAATTCAAACGGTAATCTGGACAGTTCTTTTGGAACTAATGGCATTGTAAGAACAGACGTAGCCCGCTATGATCTTATCTATGATATGGCAGTGCAGCAAGATGGAAAAATTGTTGTGGCTGGCAACAGGGTAAAAAATGAAAATGATAATGAAACATCTTTTACTGTTCGGTATATGCCCGATGGCAGTTTAGATAACAGCTTTGGTGAAAAGGGCATTGTTCTTACCAATTATAATAACAATATTGAAATCAGTTGCGTTGCCTTACAGGCTGACGGCAAAATAATTACCGGGGGTATTTACAATGGCGATGGTGTTTATATACTTACACGCTACCAGCCCAACGGTTCCCTGGATTCATCTTTTGGTGTAAATGCCATTGCCCGCATGGAATTTGGGAACTACTATGGTACGCTTGCAGATATTGCCATACAGGCAGACGGTAAGATAATTGCATCGGGTAACAATGATTATGTTTTCGATTATCACATGGTTGTTGCACGGTTTACAGCGAATGGGGCAGTTGATTCAAGCTTTGGAGGCAATAAAGGTTACACTACCCCCTTTTTTAATAAAGACAGCAGGTCTTATGGACGCACGGCACTTGTGCAGGAAGACGGAAAAATAATTGTTGCTGGAACTTATGTAACTACAAAGGCGTTTTTTACAGTGTTGCGCCTTAAAGAAAATGGTATCCCTGATTCTTCATTTGGCGAAAATGGCATCTCGCTTACAGCGTTTGAAGATGCCGGCACAATTACAAGTAATACCGCATTATTGCAAACAGACGGCAAAGTAGTGCTTGCGGGTACTTCTTACATAAATACACCCCCGGATTACTACCACTTCATTTTAGCACGATATAACAATGTAGAAAAAGTAAAACAACCAGTATTTGCCAAAATACAAAAATGGCAGGGGCATTATGGTTTTACATGGGATGACTGGCCGGGTAATAAAATAAACCACTATTCCGTAGAGCGCAGTAGTAATTCAACTACTTTCAGTGAAATTGCACAGGTAGCTGATGTGCCAGGCAAAAAGAAATACCAGTTTGAAGACCTGGCACCGCTTAACGGCACCGTTTATTACAAGCTTACAGCAGTGCGTACAGATGGTAAAACTGTAACCTCGAATATTGTTATTACATGGAATACATCTGCCATAAAACTTTTTCCCAACCCTGCAAAAACAAGTATGCGGATAGAAGGTTTGCCTGCTATAGAAAAAACAAAACTTACTATCGTTGATCTTAGTGGCAATACAAAAACAACGGCCACTGCAACAGGCGGTAATTATACATTCAACATTGCACAACTAAAACCCGGCAACTATATGCTGCGCATGGAAACAAACGGTGAAATTAATACAAGGATGTTTGTGAAGGAGTAGTTCATGATTAATGGTTCATAGTTTAGTTTGGTAAACCCCGGTAATTTTTAAAAATTACCGGGGTTTATTTTATGCTTCATCATCCTTTTTAATCTACGCTTCTATACAATCGGTACTAACTAATTGAAAATCAACAAACCGCTTTGAGTCGTTTTCCCACATAATGCAACGCCGCCGTTTCTGGGAGACTTCGGTAAAAGCTGCATTACTTCCCAAAGTACAAGAGTGCTCCCGAAGCTTCGGGAGCAACGAAAGATAAATAGCGGTAAAGCCGGGTCAATAATTTTCTTATCAGTTAAACCGCATCGCACTTCCCAGCAAACCACCCAAACCTATGCGTATACCTACCTGCCCCTTTTTACCATTGAGATAAGAACCAACCACATCTACCCGAAACACTTTTAAAATATTTTCGAGGCCGGCGAATACCTCTACATAGTTATTGTTTTTGTTTACATAAAAAGCATTGGAGCCTGCAACAAGGTTCCAGTTAAGGCGGCGGAACAATGGTATTTTATTGGTAAGAAACCCATTGAAATGATGCTCCACATTTGCTGTTGCATAGAATGCCTCCGCGGTGCTGTTTGCATAATAGGGTGCAAGCTGAAAACTGTTTGTATAAGGGCTGGCAAAAATAGTTTGGTTACCATTGAAGTGCTGGTAATCCTGTATATAAACCTGCTTGCTGTTAATGAAACCGCCGATGCTTAAACGGTATTTTAGTTTGCCCTGCAGTTTAAAATTCATATCGTCCCACACGCTGAATTTCCATTTATCAAAATTTACATCGCTGCCCAGAATGTTCTGA
>Ga0075152_10003972_pt1 | contig 10217 bp, 6 predicted proteins | sample JI61114C2DNA_FD_70964 | JGI IMG/M metagenome (GOLD analysis project Ga0075152, IMG submission 70964) | Wastewater effluent complex algal communities from Wisconsin, to seasonally profile nutrient transformation and Carbon sequestration -... | ecosystem: Engineered > WWTP > Effluent > Algae...
ACGGTAACTGTACCCCTTGCATTGATCAGGGGACGAACACCTATGGCCTCATAAATACTTTTACCGGCCTGCTTAGCTTTTTCCGGACTTGCTGCAAATACAGATTCTATGCTGGATCCTGAAACCGCACCTGCAACAGGCAACAAACTCAGACCTTTTAATAATTCTCTCCTCTTCATAAGCATCAATAAATTAAAGAGCGGGAAGCCCACCCACTACTCTTGGCAGTGGATTTGTTAAACCATTCAGGTCATAAAATACACGCCCGCCTTTTACTGTAACTTCACATTCAAAGCGCTGCCTTCCCTCCAACTTCTCACCCATCTGGTCAAAAACTCCAAACTTTCCTTTGCGGATACGCAGAACAGTGACATCACCTTCTGAACCTACTGAAAGATTCCCAATCTCTTCCCTGTGAATAACCTGCGCAGGCTTCCATGTAACTGAATTTATTATTGCAGGGACATCCATACCAAGGGTAAGAAATTTGTTCATCACATTCAGGATATCCTTCATTGCCGAATTCATACTTCCTCCATGATGGTCAGTACTGATTACATCAGGAAAGAAACCGGCCCTGGTTGCCGGAACAGCGTGTTTAAATGCAAAACTTGCAGCCCCGTGTCCTACATCCCAGATAACCCCCCTGTTTCTGGCCTCAAAAACAAAGGGACGAAGATTTCCTGTCACAGGGTCGGTAATGGCCTCGCGCTCTTTACCACCCCCTCCATAAGTATGGGTGTAAATATCTCCGGGACGGAATTTCTTCAGGGTCAGTTCCTCCAATGAAAGCCCTCCGCCACCAAAATCAACAATAACCGGAATGTTACCCGCAATTTTCCCGGCATCAATTGCGCGGTCAATTGGAATCCAATCGGGTTTATTATAATGGGCTACTTTAAAACCAACAATATGATCTTTGTACTTTAAAGCCATATCTGCCGTTTTACGGGCATCCATGTCGTTATTATCCTGTTCTATTGCTCCTCCGGCCATGCCTTCGCCCACAATATTGAGGAATGCGAGAACCCGGGTTCTTGCCCTGTCAATCGTTTGATCCTTAAACTTTTCAAAGTTGCGCCAGCCTGCACTTCCGGCATCCACAACCGTGGTTACACCCACCCGGAATGTAAAACCATCAGGCTGATTGGCGTAATAGCTGTTCCTTAAATATTTATCCGGTTCGGTACCCGCAAAATTATGGGTATGCATATCAATGATACCCGGAGTAACATATAAACCCTTGGCATTAACCACTCTGCTGGCTGATTTAGAGTCAATATTTTTTGAAACGGCAGCAATCTTACCCGCCTTATCAATTGCGACATCCATCACCTCATTGATACTGTTCTTTGGATCGATAACATGTCCGCCCTTGATAATTATGGCATACACCGGATCTGCTTTTTGTGCCATAACCTGAATACTTAAGATTGAAAAAAATATCAGAAATAATTTTTGCATTGTAATTGGTCTAATGATATTAAGATTTGCTCCTCACTGAACAAACAGGTAAATATTATGAAAAATAGTCAAATTTTGCGGCTGCTTATGTAATTTTTCAATGGTCATTTCTTATTCCGGATACATAGAAAGCTTTACTTTATGATTATTTTTTATGAAAACCCCTTAAATGAAGTATATTCTGGTCTTCATTGCACAAGGCCGATAAGCTATATAGTTTTTATCTATAATACAGCATTGGCAAAATAGATCCAGTCTATATCAAATAAATTCTTCTTTCCGGTTTCATCAGTAAACACAAAATACAAATCCTGTACCCCTCGTGTTTCTTTGAGATCTGCTACAACTTCAGTCCAATGAGCCTGAGAGCCAGCTACTCTGGCTGGAATTTTTATTGAACTTATCATCGGACCATTTTTATTTCCCTGATGAAGCTCAATCAACCCTCCTGACTGAGCCCTGATCCGATATTTCAATTGTTTAACATTCAGGAGATCAATCGAATTGAAGCGTATAAAGCTGTTATGATTGATGCTCGTTGCGTAGGTAAGAAATTCGGTGGTGATTGTTCCGAGACGAACATTTCCTTCATCAAAATCTTCGGCCTGGACAAACGGATTACGTAAAGTAATATAATCAAGGCTTTGCAGGGGTTCAATCCCATTCGCTCCCTGATCAGTATAGCTTGCATTCAATAGATAAAGACCATCCCTTCCTTTACCGATATGTTCTTTCAAAACAATTTCATCTTTTAAGGGGCGCCTGACTCCTGACTTTTCAGTTAATGATAATATATAATTTACGATCTCCTCAGCATCTGATTTAGTAAGTTCAGGATGAGGTATCATTGCACGCTCGCCCCAGACCCCGCTTCCACCTTGTATGATTTTATCCCTGAGATATTTAGGAGCATCCTGTTTTCCTGAATACCGTTCAGAAATCGCCAGGTATGTTGGACCAACCGAGGCCTGATCAACAGAATGACAGGATTTACAATCCAGCGTAGCCGTTAGCTGCTTGCCTTTCAAATAATTGAAATTGCCGATATCCTGCTTCTGGGTTAAAATAACGGCAACATCCTTTCCACGAGGCAGATAACCAAAAGTAAGTTTAATCCTTTCCGGATTGATTGCCGTTTCTTCCTTGTCCCTGACCATCACATTGTAATCAAGTAAGGAATTATCCCAGTAAAAGCTGCGGTTAGATGAGGTTTCTATCTGAACCTCAGGTGGTGTATTTCCTGCAAACACCTGAGTGCTGCTAATCCCCCGCCCCCCTTTATTATCTGTAACAGTTAATGTTATTGTATGCGCTCCGGCTTTGGTAAATGTATAATTAACAATTTCACCCTTGAATACCTTATTGTCTATATTCCAGGTATAAAATAACTTATCCTCCCGATCATAGTCGATTGACTTTTTACCAGAAAACTGTACAGTAAAAGGGCTTGCTCCATATTGCTTGTCAGTTTGTATTTCTGCTACCGGATTCCTATTACCTTCCTGATATTCAATACGAACCAGTTTTGCATCCATATTTTTGGAGAACCAGTTTGTACCGTACTCCAATACATACAATGCGCCATCATTACCAAACTGCATATCTACTGGTGCCTTAAATTTAAGATGCTCTAAAAAAGGCTCCATGCTAAGATATTTACCGTCTTTATCGAAACTCACTGCCATTATCCAGCCACGGATCCACTCATAGATAAACAATTTGCCATCATAATAGGCGGGCAATTTATATGGTGCATCAGGGAAAAGATCAGGGTAATATACCGGCCCTGCCATTGCAGAAGCTCCTCCATTTCCCAATAAAGGGAAATTTTTTGAGCTTTTCTTTCCATACCAGATCATCGCCGCCTGTGCGGGAGGCAAGATCCGCTCACCCGTATTATTCGGAGAATCATTTACAGGATTCGCAGGATCTTTCTTTGGACCTAAAGTTTTTGTTTCAAAATTATATTTAGGAAAGGCCTGATTGTTCCCAAGAAAATAAGGCCAGCCATAAAAGCCCGGCTTCCGGGCCTGGTTTATCTCATCATAACTCATCAGCTCTCCTTCCTCACCCATCACTTTTGTATCTGGTCCTACATCTCCCCAATACAAATAATTATTTTTCCTGTCGATACTAAAACGGTATGGATTACGGGATCCCATGATATAAATCTCAGGGCGGCCCTTCGGATTCCCAGGAGGAAATAAATTCCCCTCCGGAATAGTATAAGTTCCATTGTCCAGCGGCTTTATTCGCAGAATTTTACCTCTCAGGTCATTGGTATTTGCTGCAGTAGCCTGATCATCTGCCAAAGCCCGGCCCGGACGCTCATCAACCGGTGTATAGCCCTCTGTTTCCTCGGCATTGGTATTATCGCCTGTTGATAGATAGAGGAATCCATTTGAGTCAAATGAAAGATATCCTGCTGAGTGGCAGCAATATTTGCGCTGAGTTGGGATTTCGAGCAGTACCTTTTCTGAGTTTTGAACCAGGGCATCACCAATCAATTCAAATCTCGACAATCGATTTACAGCACGATCACCGGCTAAAGCATAATAAAAGTAAATCCAACGATTCTTCTTAAAATCAGGATCAATAGCAATACCCAAAAGCCCATCTTCAATACCACTGAATACATTTAAGTTAGTAATTGTTTTAACCTGCTTTTTTTCTCTGTTATAAATTTTTACACTGCCCTTCCGCTCGGCCAGCAGAACGTCATTATTGGGAAGGATTGCCATTGCCATAGGTTCGTCGAACCCCTGGGCTAATACAATTCGGGTAAAACGGCTGCTATCCGGCACCGCCTGTACTTCTTTCCTGCCATTTAGTGGAACTTTATAACTGCGATTAGTATTTATGAGTGAAAGCCCGGGATTTTCTGCTATTAATCCGGTGAATTTATCTGAAAAAGATAGAATATCTCCCGAACTCATACCAATAAGACTTGAGACAAACACCAGTAGGGTAAAAAGCAAAAGGGTATATTTTTTCATCCGAACAGATCTATTAATCACAGAAAACCGTGGTACGCAAAATTAAGAGCAGAAATAATATTCCATAGAAAAATAAGAAGCATTTAAAAAGGTAAATGCTTCTTAGAAGACAAGGTGAAATTATCAGTTTTTTTATTCAGGAAGTAAAGCTGCAGTTTGTTCTGCAGAAGTTACACCGGGTGCCAGTTCAATGACCTTAAGATTTCGGTAGAATATCTGGGCTCCTTCGGATTCCAGGCAGAGATATCCTTTCTTTTGAGTGGATTTGCTGATACCATTCACAAACTTACCGTTAACGGAGAGCTTAATCACACCATCCACACAAACAACATCATAAGTATTCCATTCACCCTTACCCTTTACACGGTTCTCAATCGATTTGCTTCTGTCGCCTCTGGGATTATCTGCAACTGTTTTTACACCCTGCACTCCAAAAAGCTCACCATGAACGTAGGCAATCGGTGGCCTTACACCATCCCTTAAATTGAGGTCAACCCACTCCAGGTCAAGCATTTGAATCTCAACCCCGTCAGGGAGTGGATTTGTGCCCACAGGCTTAGCACCACTCCAGGCAAATACTCCGGAATTGCCCCCTGCCTCCATGTGCTTCCACTCCACATGCAGAATGAAATTTTCATATTGTTTTTCAGAACGAATAACCCCGATCGGAAGACCTGTATTAGAAAGGGTTCCGTCTTTCATCACTTTCCAGGTTTCTTTTGTTGTGTTGACATTAATCCACTTCAATTTATTTTCTTTTGCCTTTGATTTGGAAAGCACCGCATCCATACTGGTTGATGTACCAAACTCAAACAGTGCTTCCTGAGAAAAAGATAATTGGCTGCTAAAGAGCAAAATACTAAGGAACATCAGTCCTTTTTTTATCGGATTTATCATATTTTATATTTTCAGTTTTAAAATTATTCTAAAGTTTTAATTGCGTTTGGTTTCAACCCCACAAAGTGGCAAAGTTTAATAGATTATCATTGCCATCGTTTTCTCGCTTTGCGTCTTTGCGAGACCATTTAAAAATATCATCATTGCAACCTATAAAATTTGCATGATATATATTGATCTTTATAAGATATATCATCTCTCGCAAAGACGCTAAGACGCAAAGGCTTATAAATTATTGACAATTCTCGTTATTCCATTTTTAATAAACGGTTCATTGAAATTAATAAGTAATCCAAGTTTCATTCCGGTTACTTTTAAATAAGTTAGTACTTGTTTCGGATGAACTGATGCAATTGTTTCAACAGATTTCAATTCAACAATGACTTTACTCTCAACAATTAAATCTGCTCTGAAACCAAAATCCATTTTCAAATTATCCCAAATTATGGGAATACTTTTTTGTTTTTCAACGTTCAAACCCTGTTTTCGCAACTCATAATACATTATTTCTTCATATACTGATTCAAGTAAACCTGGCCCTAGAGTATAGTGTACGTGATAAGCTGTGTTTACAATAATTAGTGACAATTCGTTTTCGGTCATACCTTTTGCGTCTTAGCGTCTTTGCGAGCCCACTATCAAAAATACTTTTGGCAATCTCATTGCTCCTCTGGCAGGTGTTTTCACCAAAAAGAGTGGACAAACCCTATACTACTTTAGTCACTCCAGGTATCGCAGGCGGAGAAACCGGCCATTTCAAGTCCCAATCGTACTTGTAAAAATCAGGACCTAGAACCTGATTAGAATTCATTGCCTGTTCCCAGGTAATTGACTGTCCACTGTATGCAACCATTCTGCCTAAAATTCCAAGCATAGTGCTGTTAGCCATCATCTCTCCATCGTTCATCGGCTTGCCTGCTCTGATGGATGCAAAAAGCTCATTATGCTGAGTCTGATACATATCTTTCTTTTCGCCCTGATACTCCCAGTTATTCTTGCCGCTGATCTTATGAACATTTCCCTGATAAAAGGCTGTCCCTTCAGAACCTATGATTTCGACCGAATTTTTGGATGCACATCCATCCTGCTGCCGGCAAAAATTATAGCCCTTAATGCCGTTCGCAAAATCGAATTCGATAGCAAAGTGATCATAGATATTCCCGAATTTAGCTTCAACCCTGGATTGTCTTCCTCCGGTACCAAAAGCTCTGACAGGCATCTGGCTACCAATTGCCCAGGTCATCATATCCAGATTATGCACAACCATTTCCACAATAAAATCCCCGGATAGCCAGTCGTAATAATACCAGTTACGCATCTGATATTCCATATCTGTCCATTCCGGTTTACGGTCGAAGTTCCATAGTCCGCCACCATTGCGTGTCGAATTAACCATTTTTACTTCACCGATCTCTCCGTTCTGAACCCTTCCAAACAACTCTCTTTTGGGAAGATCATAGCGGAAAGTAAATCCTGAAACCAGGGATAAACCCTTTTCCTTAGCCTTTTTAGCTGCTGCAATTACCTTCCTAACCCCGGGAGCATCTACAGCCACCGGTTTTTCACAGAAGATATGTTTACCTGCATTTACTGCGGCAGTCAATTGCTCAGGTCTGAAGGCAGGTGGTGTGGTCAATAATACAACATCTACACCCGAATCAATCAGCCGTTGATAGGCATCAAAGCCTACAAACCTGTTTTCTTTCGAAACTTTAACTTTGTCGGGTAGTGCCTTTAAAAGTATATCATAGGATTGATCGAGACGATCCTGAAACACATCTGCCATAGCAGTAAGTATCACATTAGGATCTGCTTTTAATGCCTGGCTGGCAGCGCCGGTACCTCTTCCTCCACATCCAATCAAACCAACCTTTAAAATATCATTACTTTTCGGGAACCCTTGCAGCGGGAATGCGAGATTGAGGCCAATAGTACTTCCTACCAAAACAGTGCCGGTAGATTTTATGAAATCTCTGCGATTTGTGTTTTCAGTTACAGACATACCTTTCATTTTATTTATGATATAATAATAATGAATAAAATTTAACATCCACCGAAAACACGGGATGAATGTTAAATTTTAAGAAGGCATTTTTATGAATAATGATAGGTTCTTGCTAACTATTCCAGATAATCGAGATCTTTTGTAAATGTCTCCTCCATCTTATGCAATGCCCAGAATGCCAGTACAAGACTCAGTACTGCCACAACAATACCAGCCTGAATAATTGAGCCATTAAAAACTCCCTTGAGGTATTGAAACAAAATAGAAAGAGGAACTACTGCACCACGAACAAAATTAGGTACCGTTGTAGTTACCGTTGCCCTGATATTGGTACCAAACTGCTCAGTGGCTATCGTCATAAATATAACCCAGTACCCTACCGAAAATCCAAGGAACAGACAGATCGAATAAAATGCAAAAAGACTGAGATCATGAAGCAGAAAGTATGCTGAAATTGAGACAATTGAAAGAAATAAATAGGTGTAAATAACCTTGACACGGCTTTTTAAAAGCTGGCTGAGTAAGCCACTGGCTATGTCTCCCAGGACAAGCCCGGCATAACAGCAAGCCACTGCTGCACCTGCATTTACATCTCCCTGTACACCCAAAACCTTACCGAATTCAGGGGAGAGGGTAATCAATATCCCGACAACAAACCATAATGGAACCCCAATAATGATACATCTCAAATATTTAATAAATCTTTTCTGATTTGAAAACAGCGAAAAGAAATTCCCCCTGCTGGTATGATGGTTATTCGTCTTCCCAAACATTCCTGATTCTGCTACACCAAACCGCAATAGCAATAATGACAAACCAAGTCCGCCGCCAATAAAAAATGAAGTCCTCCAGTCAAAATATTGTGCTATAAAGTAAGCAACCACAGCCCCGCTCACACCAACTGCAGCTACAATTGTTGTGGCATAGCCTCTTTTTTCTTTGGGCATAATCTCTGCAACCAGAGTAATTCCGGCACCAAGTTCACCGGCAAGGCCAAATCCGGCTATAAATCGCCAGAATGCATAAGCTTCTACCGTATCAACAAAACCATTGGCAATGTTGGCAACAGAGTACATAAAGATTGAACCGAACAAAACCGACAATCTGCCCCTTTTATCGCCCAGAATCCCCCAGAATATGCCACCGATAAGTAAGCCTATCATCTGAACATTCAGTAAAAAAATTCCGTTATCAGTAATATCCTGCCCGCTTAATCCAAGCGATTGTAAACTGGGAACTCTCACTATGCTAAAAAGTAGGAGGTCATATATATCTACAAAATAACCTAATGATGCCACAAGCACTGCAGCATTCAGGAGCTTTGTCTTATTTTCCATTTTTGGGATTGGTATATAGTATTTAAAAGCAGGAAGAAGTTTGCCTGCACGGTAATGATCAGTTAACAAATGGATTTAGGAATATTCAGGTTGAGCTAAAGCAAAGCAATCTTATTCAAAAATCCGGAAGGAGATTTGTTCAAAAATTAAAAACAAACATTCTCAAAAATAAGTGGCGTATTAAAAATACATGTACTTACTTACCTGCTGCCGCAATCTCCTTGATCGCTCTGACAAATTTATCAAGCTCAGGCAAGCGGGTATAAACATGTGGAGTTACCCGTACACAACTAACATTCTCATAATCAATTGGCACTGTATGGATTTTATATTTGTTAAAGAGAATTCTTTCGAGCTCTCTCGGGCCAATTCCATCGATACTTACACCGCAAATTGCACATGAATAGGCTGATTTCAGGGATGTTTTAATCTTCACTTTGGGAACATTGACAACTTGTTCAGCCCAGTAATTTTTAAGATATCTTACCCGCTCCTCTTTTCGTTTATTCCCGATAGCAAGCTGGAAATTAATTGCTTCGCCAATACCTTGTTCGATTGGGAAACTCCTGGTTCCTAAAGTTTCAAATTTTCGAATATTTGTACCCCGGGGATCCCCGTTTGAAAGTAATGGCCAGATTTTCGAAATTTTATCCTGTTTGATCCACATCATTCCGCTGCCAATAGGAGCACTCAGGAATTTGTGAAGTGAAGTAGCAAAATAATCACAACCCAGGTCAGGAATTTTAAAGTCAAGCAATGCAAAAGAATGTGCCCCGTCGCATACAACTTCCAAGCCATGGCGATGTGCCATATCACTAATCTTTCTAACCGGAAGAATCTGCCCAACCCAATTAATCACATGAGTTACATGAATAATTTTGGTTTTTGGAGTAATTGCATTTTCAAAAGCCGCTACAATTTCTTCATCATTTTCAACAGGGAAGTTAAAACTGAGCTGTTTATATACAATCCCATCCCTCAAGGCTCTTTGTTTCCAGGCATTCATGTGATTTGGATAATCCAGTTTACAACCGATAACCTCATCACCTGCTTTCAGATCGAGACCCAGAATTACTGTATTCAAAGACTCTGTTGCGTTGCGATTGATTACAATTTCTTCTTTATTACAACCGCCAAGTGCAGCCAATTTCTCACGTAAAGGTTCTCTGCCCTGATCAAGAATCTCCCACATAAAGTAGGAAGGACCTTCATTTGTCAATTTATTATAACGTTCTACTGCTTCCTGAACCACTCTTGGTGAAGGGCTAACACCTCCGTTATTCAAATTGATAATCTGAGGGCTAACGGAATAAGCCTGTTGTATAACACTCCAGTAGTCTTCATCTGCAGCCACAGAAATCGGTGAAAGATGATTAACTCTGGAATTGGCAGATGAAATTTCTGCAGCGTGTAATTGATTAAACAAACTGTTTGCTGAGAAAGCTCCGGCCATTAAGCCTAGTTGCTGTAAGAATTGTTTACGTCCTGACATTATTTTTGGATGAAATTGAAGGTAAG